>Ga0137407_10003018_pt1 | contig 11143 bp, 7 predicted proteins | sample CZOMad2_2_16fung_FD_108410 | JGI IMG/M metagenome (GOLD analysis project Ga0137407, IMG submission 108410) | Vadose zone soil fungal communities from Angelo Coast Range Reserve, California, USA - CZOMad2_2_16fungal (Illumina Assembly) | ecosystem: Environmental > Terrestrial > Soil > Vadose zone...
GCCGACCGTGCGGGATGAGATCAAGATGGGGCTGGATTACTACTCCGGTTGTTTGATCGACATGCTGCCCAGACTCTATGAGGAATTCGCGGACGCCCTGCGAGAGGTGTATGAATGCGAACTAACTGCCAATGAGTTACCCAGCTTCCTGCAGTTCGGTTCATGGATTGGCGGGGACCGCGATGGCAATCCGTTCGTCACCGCTGCCAGCACACGCGATGCGCTGCAGATGGCGCGACGGGTGATACTCGATCATTACGTTGCCCGGTCCGTCGAGCTGATGGACCGCCTGAGTCCTTCAGAGTGCCAGGCACCGGTCACGGCCAGCTTAAAAGACGGAGTGAAGCAATATGCGCAGCGCATGCCGTGGGTCGCAGCCGCAAACCAAACCAGAGCCGCGGAGGAGATCTATCGCAGCTACCTGGATTATGTGCTCGAACGTCTTCGCATCACGCGCGATCAACCCGCGTCTGCCAATACCTACCCGGACGCGAAGGATTTCGCTAATGACTTGAAACTGCTGCGGCAGAGTCTGGCCGCAAACGGCGGCGAGCGCATCGCAGAATTGCTGCTCGACCCGCTCATAAGACAAGTCAGCACTTTCGGATTTCACCTGCACTCACTCGACATCAGGCAGCACGCGGGCCTGCATGCCCGCGTCGTTATTGAATTATCGCGCGGCGAAAGAGCCGGTGGTGCTGATCGGATCACTTTGCCTGCGTCGCCTTCAGAAGAAACGCTTGACCTCCTGGAAAGCCTGCGCGCTGTCGCAGATCTAAAGCGCGAGTTTCCGCCGCAAGCAATTCGCAGCTACGTGATCAGCGGCGTAAGCCAGGTGGAAGATATTTTCGCGGTTATTTGGCTGGCCCGGCTTTGCGGCGTGCGAGTGGAAGCGTCACCGGATAGCAGAGGCCGGGACCCCGGACTGATGCCAGTGCCATTGTTCGAGTCAATCGAGGACTTGCGCAACTGTCCCCAGATTTGCCGCAGACTCTGGTCTTCGGCTGACTATGCGCCACTGCTTGATTCCTGGGACCGACAGCAGGAGGTGATGCTCGGTTACTCCGACTCCAACAAAGACGGCGGGATGCTTACCAGCGCCTGGGAGATTTATAAAGCCCACCGAGCCTTGCACGCAGTCGCCGCCGAGTGCGAAGTCAAGCTCAGACTTTTTCACGGGCGCGGCGGAACGGTCGGACGCGGAGGCGGTCCAACGCACCGCGCGATTGTGGCCCAGCCCCGAAATGCGTTTAGTGGCTCGCTGAAGATCACGGAGCAGGGCGAGGTTCTTTACTGGAAATACTCAGACGCTGCATTGGCCGAACGCAACCTGGAGCTAATGGTTGCGGCCTCTCTGGAGGCGTTGGCACGACCCGGCAGTGCGCAACGCGATGAAGAAAGGGAAACAGGCGAAGAAGAGCGGTGGGAAGTAGCCATGGAAGAAATGTCTGAGAAGGCTTTTGCTTTCTATCGGGAGCGCATCGTCGAAAACCCGGACGTTCTGACTTACTTCGAGGAAGCAACTCCAGTGCAGGAACTGGAACACGCGCGGATCGGTTCTCGTCCGGCCCGGCGAGCCGAGGCCAGGGGCCTCCGGGATTTACGCGCTATTCCCTGGGTCTTTGGCTGGATGCAAAGCCGCCATGTGCTGCCGGGATGGTTCGGCGTGGGCTATGCGTTAGAACAGTTCGCGGGTACAGATGCCGAAAGAGAGCGACTGCTGCAAACCATGATTAGGACGTTTCCCTTTTTTTCAGATTTGATCGGAAATGTTGAAATCGGAATGGCGAAGGCTGATCTCACGATCGCGCATCGCTACGCGGCTCTGGTCACGGACGTTGGCGTGCGCGAGCGTGTATTTGGAATGCTGGCGGAGGAGTTTGAACGCACCCGTCGAATGATCTTGAGATTAACGGGACAGAAAGAATTGCTGAGTGGCAACCCGGTACTCGCACGCTCGATACGGCTGCGAAATCCTTACGTTGATCCGTTGAGCCTGATTCAGTTTGCTTTGCTGCACCGCAAGCAAGCCGGCGAGGAAAGCGAAGATTTGAACTACGCGCTCGCCGCGACGATTAACGGCATTGCCGCAGGTTTAAGAAACACTGGTTGATGGGAAGCGATCACGACACTTTGGTGAGGGTGGGTCTCACTCGCGGTCACTCAGGCCGCGGACCCATGAGGTCGGTACCACCACGCGGTAGCAGGTGGGTTCGCTGGCAGTCACTCCTGCCACGGTCTTAGTTGTGTAGCGGAGACCCACCCGCTACCCGCGTGGTGGTACCTCATCAGTCCGCGGCCTGAGTGACCGCGATCCACTATCCACACAGCACCGAGCCGCCGTTGACGTTGAGAATTTCTCCGGTGATGCTCGCCGCCCAGTCCGATGCAAGAAAGGCAATGGCGAGCGCTATGTCATCGGCCGTCGCAACTCGCCCGAGCGGTATCGTATCAACAATCTTCTGTTTGAAAGGTGCGTCACCGAACACCACTTCATTCAACTCGGTATCAACCCAACCGGGAGCGACGCTGTTGACTCTGATGCTGGGTGCAAGTTCCGCTGCCAGGGCTTTGGTGAAACTGATCTGCCCTCCCTTTGAAGCAGCGTAGTTCGAGTACCCTGCTTCACCACGTTGCCCGGCGGTTGAGCTGACGATGACAATCGCGCCGCTTCCCTGCCCCTTCATAAAAGGCACGACCGCGCGACATGCGGTCCAGGTTCCCTTCAAGTTGGCATCGATGACCCGATCCCAGAGCGCCTCTGACATCTCTTCGACGGGCGCTCCTTCCCAGATACCTGCGTTCGCCACGAGCAGATCTACGCGACCAAAATGTTTGACCGTTGCAGCCACAAGAGCATCGGTCTGGCCCACATCAGAAACATCAGCGCGCAACGGCAACGCTTGCACGCCAAACTCGCGAGCCCGACGTGCGACACATTCCGCTGCCTCCTGGTTTCGCGCGTAGTTAATGACCACATCGGCTCCTGCCTCGGCCAGCCGGAGCACGGTGGCGCGTCCGATGCCGCGTGCACCCCCGGTCACAATCGCTACGCGGCCACGCAATAGCGACGCCGGCAGCGAAGTTTTGTCTACACTAACTTCAGCCATTCTTCATTCCTGTTTACATCCCAATCCCTTTTAAGTGATAACGATCGGTGTCGTAAAGTCGCGCTACATCCACCGTGTCGATCTTTCCCAGGACCGTCGAAATATCTACCAGCGACAGATCGCATGCCGGGGCGATTCCGCGTGACGACACCATCTTGCCGAAGTCACCTTCGGCGACGGCGTCCGCCGCCCGCGCGCCGAACATCAGCCCCATAATACGGTCTACAGGCGAGGGCGGACCGCCACGCTGCGGGTGGCCGAGAATTACCGACCGTGCATCGTAGGGCGTATCACTCATGATTCTCCGCGCCAAAACTTCAGCGATGCCCCCAAGCCGCGCGTGGCCGAAAGCGTCATGGCGGTCGTCTATGATGATCAACTCGCCATCTTCCGCATAAGCACCCTCGGCGACGACGACCACCGAGTATCGCGGGTGCTGCGGATCGCGGGGATGCGACGTTGAATCTCCAAGACGATCTTTCAAGTGGCGGTAGACCTTCTCGTAGCGGAATGGATGTTCAGGAATCAGGATAATATCTGCCTGACCCGCCAACCCCGACCAAAGTGCCAGGTGCCCGGAGTGACGCCCCATGACCTCGATCACCTGAACCCAACCGTGGGAACCGGCGGACGTACGCGAACGCTCGATAACTTCTGTTACGTTTCTCAACGCGGAGTCGAAGCCGAGCGTGTAATCCGTTCCTGCCAGATCTTTATCGATCGTCTTGGGAATACCTACTATCGGCACGCCCTTCTCTGCGAGACGCGCGGCAACGCCGAGGGTATCCTCACCGCCGCAAGCGACCACGGCATCAAGACCGAGCTTCTCGATGTTAGCGACCACTTCAGATGACTTGTCGATCCGCTCTCCCAGCTCATTGGGTGTCTGGAAAGGATTGGTGCGCGACGAGCCGAGGTTAGTCCCGCCATCGCGATCCCAGCGGCGCACGCTTGCGCGTTCAAGTGGTACGACATCGAATGGAGGGTCGAGCAAACTTAGCCAACCGTCGCTGAGCCCAACTGTTTCAATCCCGTGCTCAGAAGCCCGATAAACCAAACCCTTGATAGCGGGGTTGAGGCCAGGCGCATCACCGCCTCCGGTCAACACGCCGATGCGTTTTATTTCAGTCATAGAAAACCAGGAATGCTCCTCAACAAATAGTTTGGCTCATGTACAGCGAGACGCCAAGACGGGAACGAAGGTTAATGCGTCCGGGCTACTCCTATCCTCTATTAACCTGGAAGACAAGTAAACGATCCACCAAGTTGGCTTTGCACAAGAAGTAATTCAACCAGTCCGCGTGGCGGACGACTGACAAAGCCCACACTAATTCGCACTAAACAACTAACCCGAATTATTGCCGCCTCCTTTTTATCGGCGGCCTGCCCCCGCGAAAGTCGGTTGGTCTGCCTCAAGATGCATTTTGATGATTGGCGCCAACTGCGCGGCCTCCGCAAGAAATCCGTCGTGTCCGTGTGACGAAGTGAGCTCAGCATAGTCTGCTTTTACTCCGGCTCCCCTTGCGGCCCAAGCAAGCGCGCGCACGTCGCTCGCCGGAAATAGCCAGTCTGAAGATATACCAACCAGCAATAGGCGCGCGCTGATCCGACGCAAGGCTGCCTGAAGTGAGGCGGAAGACTTATCCCCCTCAGCGAGATCGAAGGTATCCATCGCCTTCGATAGCACCAGGTACGAGTTCGCGTCGAAGCGAGGCGTAAAAATCGAGCCCTGATAGTCCAAGTAACCCGCAATGTCGTAACGTGCGGTCGGTGAACTCCGGGGATCCTCGCCGCTCCGGTCAGGTTGCCGCGCAAAACGCTCCGAGAAAAGTTCTGATGATTTGTAACTACAAATTGCAATCGCGCGCGCCAGCGCCAGCCCCGCAACCGGCTGCCGGTCCAGTTCGTAATGACCGTCTCGCCACGCCGGGTCGTTGCGAATCGCTTGCCGTTGCAAATGATTGAGCGCCAGGCCCATGGCCGAAAGCGGCGCCGCCCCGATCGCAATACATCGCTCAACTCGTTCCGGAAAATCCACCGCCCAACTCAGTGCCTGCATCCCGCCGATGGAGCCGCCAACGACTGAGTGAAGCCGTTCTATACCAAGATAATCAAGCAACCGCGCCTGAGTTCGGACAATGTCTCTGATCGTCAAGAGGGGAAAATCGCTGCCGTAAAGTTGTCCCGGCTTTTGGGGATGCGGGCTGCAGGGTCCCGTCGAGCCATAGCACGACCCGATAACGTTCACGCCAATAACACAGTAGTTGGTCGTATCAAAGGGCCGATTCGGCCCGAGCAACTGCGGCCACCAGTCGGCAACGCGCGCCGAACCGGACAGTGCATGACAGACCAGCAGCGCGTTGTCGCGCGTTTCGTTCAGCTCACCGTAGAGGGCATAGCGCAGCGTGACAGGCTGCAAGCTGCCGCCGGCACTAAGCTTGAACGGTTCTTCATCCGCGAAAGTGAAATCCGATTCGAATGTGGGCTCTATGGCCAGGCTCATTTTTGTGCTGGGATCCTTACCTGCTTTTGAATCGACTCCTGGGAAACAATCTCGTCAGTATTGTCAGGCTTCTGCCGCGCTTAGCGACCCTAACGGTGCTGGGCTGAGCGTGCCTTCTCCAACGCCCGGAAAAAACAGAACGCACGTTGCGCGGCCTGCTCAGGTCCGCGTTTGATATCAAACCACGTTGCTCGAGCACGCTAAGAACTTTGCTAACGCTGAACTTGACGGACTCCCGATCCGTCTCAACCACAACGTCGGGGGCAAGTGGTTCTTCATATGGATCAGAAACTCCGGTAAACCCTTTAAGCTCGCCAGCGAGCGCCTTTTTGTAAAGCCCTTTCACATCACGCTCAGCGAGCACTGCAATCGGGCACTTCACGAAGATCTCGATAAAATGAGCTCCATCGTGCTCAACCGAGCGCCGGACCTCGTCGCGTGTCGCGCTATACGGTGAGATGGCCGCTGAAACAGCAGCAACACCATTGCGCGAAAGCAGTCGGCAAACGTAGCCGATGCGGCGAATGTTGGTGTCGCGGTCTTCTTTAGAAAACCCCAAACCCTTTGATAGATTGGTGCGCACCTCATCTCCATCCAAGACTTCCACCGGGACACCGCGCGCGCGTAGTTCCGTGGCCAGGAGTGCAGCCAACGTCGTCTTGCCCGCGCCAGACAAGCCTGTCAACCACAACGTGAAGCCTTTTCGATTCTTCATTTGTTAACTCTCGAGGAATGGTCCGTTGTCACTGGTCGTAGTCCGTAGTCAGTGGTCCGTGGCTAGTTTCGATGGTTAGCAACGGACAACCGACTACTGACTACTGACCACGTGATTCAATGCCGCCGCGTGCTGCGCATTAATGAGCACTTGAGCAACCTCCGGACGTGAAAACTCTACGGGTGGCAATTCTCCCGCGCTTAATAGTTCCCGAACCTTCGTGCCTGACAAGGTGACATGTGCCGACGTTTCATGCGGACACGTCTTGCTCGAAGCCATCGAGGCACACGTGCGGCAATAGAAAGTGTGGTCGAAAAACAGTGGCGTAATGCCCAACTCTTCCGGTTCGAATTCGTCGAAGATGTGATGCGCGTCATAGGTCCCATAGTAATTACCCACGCCAGCATGATCGCGACCGACGATAAAATGCGAGCAGCCGTAGTTCTTGCGAATCAGCGCATGAAAGACCGCTTCACGTGGGCCAGCGTAGCGCATGGCGGCAGGCATAATCGAAAGGATCGTGCGTGATGCAGGATAGTATCCGGCAAGTATCGCTTCATACGACTGCATGCGCACAGCTGCGGGGACATCGTCGACTTTCGTTTCACCGACAAGCGGATGCAAGAGAAGTCCATCGGCGATTTCCAGCGCACACTTTTGAATGTATTCGTGCGCGCGATGAACCGGATTGCGCGTTTGAAAACCAACCACGCGCCGCCAGCCACGCTCGAGAAAGAGAGCTCGTGTCTCTGACGGGGCCAGCCGATAATTCGAGAAGGCAGGATTAATCGAACGGTGGATAAGGCTAATCTTGCCTCCCAGCAACCAGTCGCCCTGGTTGTAGAGCGTGCGGACGCCGGGATGAGCTTGGTCCGTCGTGCGGTATATCAGTTCCGCCTCTCGCGCTTTGTCGTAACGATATTTGTCCGCGAGATGAAGTATGCCGAGAAGATGGTCGTCCTGATACAACGCTACGTCCTCAAACTGGCGAATCGCGTCCGCTTGTTCATCCGCGAGTGGAAGCGTTACGGGGATAGACCATGCTACTCCGTTTGCCAATCGCATATTGGAACAGACGGCGCTGTAGTCGGATCGATCTAAAAAGCCTTCGAGGGGCGAATAGGCTCCCGTGGCAATCATCTCCAGATCGGAAATCTCACGTGGGTCGAGACGAAGCGCGGGCATGTCCGCGGCAGATTCAATCAGCCGCTCACGTTCGACCCCTGTCACTTCCCTGTTAACCAGCGTGCCGCCGTGGGGGCGGATAAGTTTCATGCTGTTTTCGTCCTTCACTGAATTCATTTTCCATTTCTCATTTGAGGTTTCTCATTTGTCATTGATCCAAGAGTCTCTACGCACGCCGTTTGGATAGGGCACTTGTGCCCCGCTCCGCCAGGCGGACAAGTCCGCTTTCTAAACGACCATTTATCTTCCTTTATGAATCCCGCATTCGCTTTTATCCGTGCCGCGCCAACGCCCGGCGCGTGACGTCTCACCGAGTTGCACAGGGGTCGTACAGGGGATGCAACCTATCGACGGATAGCCCCGGTCGTGAAGCGTGTTATATGGCACGTCGTGCTTGGCGATGTAGTTCCAAACATCGTGCTCCGACCAGGCGGCAAGCGGATTAATCTTGATAAGACCAAATGTCTCATCGCGCTCGATAAGACCCGTGCCGGCGCGAGCGGGCGACTGATCACGGCGAATGGCTGTAACCCAGGCGCGCAGGCCCTTCAGCATTTCTCTTAGCGGCTCGACTTTGCGAAGGCGGCAGCAGAGATCGGGTTCACGCTCCCACAACCGCTCCCCATGAAGAGCAGCTTGATCGCCAACCGAGAGGCTGGTTGCACGCCGCTCGAAGTAAACGCCGTAGCGCGCTTCGAGTTGATCACGTAAAGCGTAGGTCTCCGGGAAGAGCAGATCAGTATCGAGATAAAAAATACGCGTGCCCGGACTTATAGCCGACAACATTGCGACAAGCACACAGCCTTCAGCACCGAACCCGGTAGCAAGGGTCACATGCGGGGCAAACTCTTCGATGGCCCAACGAAGTACGGCTTCCGGGGAGGCCGTCTCGAATTCATCGGATATAGCCTTCAAATCTTTATCCGTCGTTTTTTCGCCAATCGACAGCGCTGCCAAAGACATAATTATCTTCCTTAATTTTCACCGGGCTTTAGAGACTGTGTGAAAACTCGAACGTCGACTCTAACGAAGGCCGAGCGGGGGTAAACCACCCTTCCTAACCCCGAGCTGACCTGGTTTGAAGGGTGATTCCACCTTGAGCGGCTTTCAAGCGCGAGAACATCGCTCAGATCAGAAAGTCTCAAGGTTGGGAAGGGTGGTTTACCCTCGCTCGGCCTTTCATTAGCAACTCAAGATTCGAATTTTCATACAGTCTCCGTTTTCAACAAGCCACAGCGAGCGTGGCTTCCGGCTCTTCTTCGTCGCCAACACCGAGATTCTGCTCAAACCAGTTAAGGCGTTCACGCAACCGGACAACCTCACCAATGATGATGACTGCGGGAGCGCGCACACCAGCCCGTTCAGCCTCGACACCAATCGATCCTAGCGTACCCGTGACAGTTTGTTGGCCGTTGTAAGTGCCCCAGCGAATGACGGCCGCGGGCGTTTCCACCGAACGCCCGGACTTCACCAGGTCCTTAGCAATCTCCCGCAGGTGGGCCACGCCCATTAGGACAATTACGGTATCCGCTGATGCAAGATGCGCGAATTCCCCAGGCGCATTCATCCCGTCACCACCGCGAGCTCCGGTGACCACAGCCACCGAGGAAGACATACCGCGATGAGTCAATGGGATTCCCGCGTAGGCCGGAACGGCAAGCGCCGAGCTGATCCCGGGGACGACCTCAAAAGGGATGCCTGCTTCGACGAGTGCTTCAGCCTCCTCGCCGCCCCGTCCAAATAGAAACGGATCGCCCCCCTTTAGCCTCACCACTCGCTTTCCCGCTCGGGCACGTTGGATGAGCAAATGATTGATCTGCCGCTGTGGCGTATGCCGCCCGCCGCCGACTTTGCCAACATAAATCCGCTCGGCGGATGCGTGAACGTGAGTGAGTACCTCTCGGTTGACGAGATAGTCGTAAACGACCACGTCGCTTGATTCGAGCAGCGCTAGCGCCTTCACCGTCAGCAATCCCGGATCACCAGGTCCGGCACCGACGAGATAGACCGTTCCGCGTTCTGCCCGGTAGCCTCCTCGATCTGGTTGTCGACTGCCTGGTGAGTTGATATCTCTGTCAGGATGAATGCTTTCAAGTATGCGTTCGACGGATGCTTCAATCACCAAAGGGTGCGCCGACAGCGGCTCGGTAATGCGATAGTTGATGCCTGGATGGTGGCTGGCCGCCTCAGAGACTTCCACCGGAATATCGCCGCGTGTGTGTCTTCCCGGCGAGAGAAAATATGGGTGCACCGTAATGTCGCGTGCTCCCCGCTGGATCAACCGCGCGAACCCTTCGGCAATGTTCGGATGTTCAATCTCGAGGAAGGCAGGTTCGACGAGCACAAAGTTGGCGCGTTCGCGGATGGCCTGGGCTGCCTCTCGCACATCTTCGTTTGCCTCCGCGCGACGACTGCCGTGACCGACAACCAGGACGCCACGCTGAACTTCGTTTTTCATGCGGCTACCCCCGATTCCTGCCCTGTCGATGCAGCGCAGTAGCTTACGAATCTCCGCGCCTCCTCGAGGATCCTTCGTGCCGCTTCATCCGTTGTCCGGTAAACTTCAGTTTGTCGTTCGTTCCCCTCGAGGAGTTCTTCCGTACGGTCACGACGAACTGAAGTTTGTCGGACCCCTGAAATCTGTCGAACGTCCCTCATCAGATCTTCAAATAGCGACGAGACTCCCTCCCATGTACCTCGGGTCTCACCGGATAAGACGAACAGATTCTCGTACTCCCAAAGAGCCTCATCGGATGTGAAGGGATCCACCAGTCTCTGGAAGAGCGGGACGCGGGCGGCGGCCGCAGCTGCTTCATAAGCCGCTAGACCCGCAGCTTCATATTCCTGGTGGTAGATCAAAGCCTCCGCCTGGGCCAACCGTTCCCACGCTGCCTCGATTGTTGGCAGCGTTTCAGCCACAGTTGAGCCGGCGCATTCGCCCTTAATTCCACGGCGAACGGCGAAGCTTTCATGCTCGTGTCCATAGTCTTCGTAGAATGAAGGGTCTGTCGCAAACGAAGGAACGTGGCGTAGCGGCTCGAGTATTTCTTTCAGACGTTTGGCTCCGGTTCGGCTCAGGAAAGAGTTGAACTCCTCTGCCGGGAGTTTTTCTTTTTCGTAAAGGCCCAGAAGGGTTTCGGTCAGCGTCACGCAGTTTTTCGCGGGAAACTTGCCGAGAAGTAAACCAAACTGTGCCCTTTCGGGCGATGTCTGGCCACCCAGAGTTACAAAGTAGGCCGGCACGCTGTGGTCTTCCTGCGAAAGGGCAGCCGCGTAGAATCCAATGTTGGCTATTGAATGTTGTGCACAGCCGTTGGGGCAGCCCGAGACCTTTATGCGTAACGGCTTAACCAGCTCGCCGTGCAAACTGGCCTGAGTAGGATGTATCGATGAAGCACTGACGTCGTTTCGCAGCGCGCCAGCCAATGCGCTGCCAAGTCCCTTCGCCGACGCAATACCCAGCCGGCAAGTGTCAGACCCAGGACATGTCGTTACATCGGTAATTGTCCCCACGCCGCGCTCGGCCAGTGATAGTTCAGCGAGTGCGGCGTAAAGGTCCGAAAGCTCTTCTTCCCTTACCCAGGGCAGATAGATGTTCTGCTCGATCGAAATCCGCAACTGACCGCTGGA
>Ga0137407_10003019_pt1 | contig 11142 bp, 14 predicted proteins | sample CZOMad2_2_16fung_FD_108410 | JGI IMG/M metagenome (GOLD analysis project Ga0137407, IMG submission 108410) | Vadose zone soil fungal communities from Angelo Coast Range Reserve, California, USA - CZOMad2_2_16fungal (Illumina Assembly) | ecosystem: Environmental > Terrestrial > Soil > Vadose...
CCCCATGGTGCCCTCCATGCCCAGGGGCGTTGTCGCGCACGCGCCACCGGGTTGGCCCAACAGACCGGGGTCCCACTCGGTCGGGCAAACGTCCGCGGCGCGTGAAAAACAAAGAGGGAAGGGACTCCCGCCCCACCGGTCGTCTTGCTCCCGACCCGGCTGCGCGCGCCTCGGGCGCTGTCGCACGCGCCGCCCTGGAGTCCCGGGCTCGCCGTGGCGAGCTGCTTGGGCTCTAGACAGACGAAACGCTCCTGGGGCGCCTGGCCCTGCCGCGGGCGGGCGGCGCAACGCCCAGCGTGCTCGGCTCCCCACGCATCCGCTGCGCCAGAGTCAGAGCAAACGCGACGCCTCCCTCAAACGCCAAGCATGGGGACGCTCTCGCTCCTGGAGCCGGATCACCAGCGGCGGGTTCCTCCGTGTCCTTGGGGCGGTCCAGGAGGGTCCCTCCACAGTCGTCTCTCCCATCGTGCCGCACTGTGCTGCCCAGGCGTTGCGCCCATCTCTCCATGCAGGGATGGCGGCCTGCCGCACAACCGGCTAAGAGGTCGTGATGGTCGTCGATCGCAGCGGGATCCATCGGGCACACAAGCGCGACGCGACACGCGACCATGACCACGGCACGTTGCGCTTCCATGTCTTACCGGCTCATGGTGGCCATCCCCTCAACCCCCTCGAAGGCTTTGGGCGGGTGATGCAGGACACCAGCGGCGCCGGACGATGTGTTGGCGCTCTGCAGCAGTGATCCCAGCGCACCCGCCGGGTGCTCCTGGCGCATCAAGAGCGACCGCTTGATGCATTTCACTGGTAGCCCATTCCGCTTTTAACTTCGCGGGACCTGCTGATTGTGCAGCAATGTCCACACAGCATGGCGCTTGTAGAGCACACTCAACGCGCGCCAGATCAGCACCCGGATGAGGACCGAGTGCCCACAGGCTATCTCCAAACCCACCACGCGTGAACTGGCCTCGATTAGCTCGACCCAGCGTTTCTTCTGCCGAGGAGGCAGCTGGGGTTGGCGGCCACCACCATGACCGTAGAGCATGCAGTCCATGCCGCACCGCAGAAAGGTCTGCTGTCAGTCATAGAGACAAGACAGGTTGAGGCCCCGACACTCGCACAACACCGCAACAGGGACATGGGGCACAAGCCGATCGATCAACATGGTGAGGCGCCGCACCAACCGCCCATCATTGTGCCATGAGGCGTGCTGCAGATGGCGGTGGCGGTCTGTGACGGTGGCGCAACCAAGCTGTATCCTCATACGCGCAGGGGTATCCTCCTGTGGGATTGGTTAGCGCGGGTTCTTTGAGAGAGACACCCGTTTGCCCAGGGAAGCCAGTCCTGAATTTCTAATGCATTTCATGCATTTTCTGAAGAGCTATAGCACTTCAGACTGTGTCGTCAATTGCATCTCGCCTCCTTACACTATCTGGCCAACAGCAGGTGCAAAGTATACTACGCATCATTTACTTGGCTAAAACCCTCTCAATCTGAGCCCGCAAATCACGCAATTCTGCTTGCAATGCTTTATTTTTCTGTGATAGACGAATCATATACACGCACAAAGCAGTCCAGATAGTAGAATAGGCAGCAAACAAATACCAGAAGTTTTTCACCTGCATTTCCTTATCTTACCCTGCAAGGATCTCGTCAATCTCATGACGTAATACCTCAAGGGCATGCCGACTCTGCAATACGCTTATGCGTTCCCGTAAGAGGTAGAAAAAAAGGAGTAAGAACGCCCCCAAACATACCATAAAAGTCAGCAGCATCGCCGACGTGAGCCCTGTTGTGCCGCCTTCTTGAATGAGCACTGGTTTGGGATGCAACGTACGCCATTTCTCCACGGACCAGAGGATCAGCGGGACATCCACAAAACCTACGATCCCTAGGATTGCTGCAAAACGGGCACGCTTAGAGTCATGAGCATCTATGCGCAGCATAAGATACGCGACATAAATTAACCAGAGCACCAGACTTAATGTGAGTGTCGGGTCCCATGACCACCAGGTTCCCCAGATAGGACGAGCCCATATGGGACCGGTAATCAACACAAGAGTGCAAAAAACAACGCCTATCTCTGCGGCACTTAACGCCACGGCATCCCACCAGTCAGAATTCTTCCAGAGATACATTATACTCGCTATAAATACTACAAAAAAAGCAAAGGACATGGTAACTGCAGACGATACATGAAAATAGAAGATCTTCTGAACAATACCTTGTACCTTCTCAGTCGGCGCATAAATGAAAACAAGAAATATTGCAACAATCATTGTTATATACATAATCGTTATCTGAAATAGACTATTCCTTCGTACAAACACCAAAGGAAAAACAATAAAAAAAAGAAGCATAGTTCCCAATATTCGCATGCTGTCATTCCTCTACAATATAATCAAAAACTATCAATATGAGCGCAAAAAAAACAATATTGAATATCACCATTAAAGTAAGATAGTCAGCAATATCTCCCAAGCTCTTTCCAGCGATGAGTTGCGCTGTTGCGTAGACAGCAGCAATTGTCAAAGGCACTGACACGGGGAGAAACAACATGGGCAGCATCACCTCACGTGCGCGCGTATGCAACGTAATCATCGCAAACAAGGTACCCACAATACTCAAACCCAGTATTCCCAATGCAAAGACTATTCCAAGCCCGCCAATACATGCAATAAAATCAATACGAAACCATATGCCACAGAGGGGCAATATGCAGATTATTACAGCCAGGAGATAAACCATCTGAGCGATCATTTTGGCAACAAACAGCGCACTGCGGTCACGGAGTGCCAAAAGGACACCTTGCAGGCTATCTTCCTCACTTTCTAGCTGTCCGGCGCGTTGTAACCCTAAGACTGTTGCGAATAAGAGAGCTACCCATATAACGCCAGAGGCCACCTGACGAATCAACTCAGTATCTGCTCCAATAGCAAAGTTAAAAACGACAAGCACCAACACAGCAAAAACGAACATCGAGGTAAAAATTTCTCGTGTACGCCATTCTGTCTTCAGGTCTTTCGCCAAGAGCGCCAGCACCTGTTGGAGGAATACTTTGCTACCCGACATAAGCGCTATAAAGCTGTTCGAATCCTTGCACATCGCTCCCTAATGACGGACCACTGTACACAATCTTGCCGCGACACTGGATAGCAATTTCGTCATATAAATCAAGTCCACGATGCAAGTCATGTGTACTCATAATAATGGTGCATGACACAGAGCGCAAATGTAATACAAGCTCTTGCAAGCGGCTTACAGCATGCTTATCAAGTCCAGTATAGGGTTCATCCAATAACAACAAAGTTGGATAATGCAATATAGCACGGGCAATGGCTAAACGCTGCTGCATACCTCGGGAATATGTTCGTACCAATTGATGCGCATGAGCTACCAAATCTACGAGTTGCAAGACTTCTGTAATACGCTCGGCAAGTTGCTTGGTTCCAAACAGACGTCCGTAAAATCGCAAGTTTTCACATGCTGTCAAATGGCCATACAGGAAGGTTCGATGACCCAACACGCCAAGCAGAGGGCGCACTTTCTCTGCTTCTTTCACGGCATCATAACCCGCGATATGCACAGTCCCTGCAGAAGGCCGTGTCAACGTAGCGAGAATCTTTAGGAGCGTCGTCTTCCCAGCACCATTGGGTCCAAAGATACCAAGGCAACAGCCGCGTTGGAGTTTGAGATCGATACCACGTAGAGCCGTCATAGTGCCAAAACGTTTTATGACACCTTCAAGGTGCACCATCATGTCGGTGCTCACATCTCTCCTCTCCGCTCATCTCTAGCCTCTTGGCTCGCCTGACTTCTTTGCAATTGCTCGACAAGCTCAAAAAGCTGATCTTTATATGCCTGGCGACGCTGTTGATAGGTCGCCTCGGCAATCATGCCATCATTATGTGCATCATCCAAACGGGCCATACCCCGTAATAAATCCCTTCCTGCTCCCTTCACATCCTGTATTTGTTTGGGCTTCAGGGCACCTGAATCTCTCTGGCCTTGCTGGACTCGCTCATGCCAGACATTATGCAAAGGCAGCACTACTCCCAAAAGCGTAATACCTATGATGAGGCCGTAAGCACCCAGCAGAACAGATACAGATGTCTGACGCGGCATTAATTGTAACCAGGAGCGTGAGTGTGCCGCCAAATTCATACCGCGAAAATGTGCGAAGACATGGGGATCAATGGAGACACGTTCTCTAAATTGCAAATCGCTTGTGGTGTGCAAGTGTGCATCTTCGACCAGCACATCGAGCGTAGACGTGCCTAATGTGCGCTCTATTAAAATCGTGGCAAGCTCATCATGCCAAGGCAAGTTATAGGTATACACTACTTGATGTTCCCCTGGGGCCAGAGGAGCTATGTAAGATAATCCTGAGGCATCGACACGGATAGATTCAGCGGCCAGCCCCTGTACCTGGCCCATATTGTAGTGGCCTTGTGGCAGTGGCAAGAGCAACGACATGCCTGGAACACCGCTATGGCTCGGTTCCGCTGTATAAGGTGTTGTCCCGGCATTGACTATCCTGACCACTTCACGCACTTCAAGATGTCTATCCCGCCCAACAATGACCATAAGATGGTTCATGATGCGTAGCTTTGACTGCTCATCTCCTCCCTTGGCTTCCTGAGTAGACGGCTCACCGACCGCTAGCATAACTTCCACTGGATCTTCACCCTGCAATACCACAGGCTCACTACGATGTAATTGTTCTTTGTATCTAATCCCCACAAAGTACGTGAACGCTGCTCCAGTTTCTAAGTTTTCAAACAGGAATCGCCCTTCAGCATCCGTTTGTCCCGGAAACCGCTGCACTTCCTGATTAGGACCAAAACGAATCAACATGATACGCTGCTCGGCGAAGCCTTGCCCTTCTCGCTGTATGACACCACGGATACGCCCTATGCCTTCCGCACGTCCCAGCTGCGGCAACCATCCAGTCACCAGGACACTACAAAGCAATCCCACCAAAAACAAATGCCAGGTTGTTAGGACGTAGACTCTGTCGGGACAGGACGGACAAACTGGCTGTCTGCATCCACCATGAATCTGCGGTATCATGTCTTTACGATAGCCTCAAGGCGTGCCCACAGAAAGGACAGAAGTTCTCATCCTCCTCAAGAGGAGTACCACAACTGGAGCAAGCCTCTCGCTCAGAGCCACAGGAAGTTGATGTGCTGCGCTGACGTAGTGCAAGCACTTGCTGCTCTAGCTCATTATCAAACGCTACGAGCGGATCAACAGCGTCGAGTTGTCGCAGGATTTGCACGGCTTCTCTTTCGAGTTGTTGACGGAGTTCGGTATAGTCTTTCTGGTCTACCTTGCCAGTCTGAAAATCAAAATCGAGATCACGGATTGCTCCATACAACATCTCTTTCTGGAGCAATAAACGCTCCGTTTCATTGTCACCCTCACGGCCATGTGGACGATACGCTAGTCGCCGTACCAGAGGTTCTCCCACTCCTACGACAACGCAAACAGCCATCAGGCAAATAATGGCAACGTCGATGGCTGTCATCAGTTCGTCCCTTGTATAGCCGTCATCTCTACCTGTCCTGCCGTATGCTGCCGTCCTGGCCCAGGCGGACGGCGCTCGGGCCAAATGGCGATGACCGTTCCCATGACCATCACAAGACCACCCATCCACATCCAGAAAACCAGAGGATTGACAAACACTTTGAACGTTACGGTTTTAGAGGGTTCAAAACCTGCCATAATAATGTACAGATCTTCAAACAGGCTGGTACGCAAGGCAACTTCGGTGGTAGGTTGATTCTGCGCAAAATACAGACGTTTTTCAGGATAGAGGGTGGTGAGATATTTCCCATCGCGCCCTACCGTGAGCTTCGCTATAAACGCTTCGTGGGTTGACTCTATCATCCGTGTGAGATCATCGTACTGCAAGGTAAATGCCCCAACGCGAGCATTTTCCCCCGGACGGAGAACGACATTCTGTTCTATCTGATAGGCCGAGGAACCAGTAATCCCTACAAAGATCAGCACGACCCCGAAATGGACAATGTACCCCCCATAGCGCCGCCTATTCCTACGTATAAGCGAGACAAACGCCTGCCAAATAGTTCCTCCACTCGTCGCTCTACGCGCGCGTGTACCACGGTAGAATTCCAGCACAATCGTACCAAAAACAAACAGGCATATCGCAAATGAGATGAGAGCGACAACATGCCGAATACCCAGAGTGTAAAGCGCCGCCGTGATCACAAAGGAGAGGCTAAGAGGATAAAGGAAGTTGCGACGCAGATTCCGCCCACTCGCCTTACGCCACGCAATTAAGGGGCACACACCAGACAGGAAGAGTAATCCCAACCCTAAAGGGATATTGACCTGATTAAAAAACGGCGCTGCCACACTGATTTTCACTCCTCTGACAGCTTCTGAGATAATTGGAAACATCGTGCCCCACAATACGGCAAACATAATACCAACAAAGAACAAATTATTGAACAAAAAGCTACTTTCACGCGACACAACCGACTCCAAACGATGATCGCTGCGCAACTGTGGCAGACGCTTCACGAGCAGAGTGATGGCAATGACTAATATACCGGCAAGATAGAGCAAAAAATAGGGGCCAAGAGAAGATTGGGCAAAAGCATGCACTGAAGCAATCACCCCACTGCGCGTGAGAAACGTGCCAAAGATGGAAAGCGCATAGGTCAAAATGATCAAAACCATGTTCCACACTTTGAGCATGCCTTTTTTTTCTTGAATCATCACCGAATGGAGAAATGCGGTACCCGTGAGCCATGGCATGAACGACGCATTTTCCACTGGATCCCAGGCCCAATACCCTCCCCATCCGAGCTCGACGTAGGCCCATTGTCCGCCGAGGAGGATACCGACACCGAGAAACAGCCAGGCGACTAACGTCCAACGGCGTATACTCCGTATCCATTGGGTATCGAGACGCCCACTGGCCAAGGCGCCGATCGCAAAGGCAAAAGGCACAGCAAACCCGACAAATCCCAGATAAAGATTCGGCGGATGGATCACCATCAGCGGGTTTTGCAAGAGTGGATTGAGGCCTTGCCCGTCACGTGGTTCATGGGGAAGCAGTCGAAAGGGATCTTCAACAATCACAAGCATAGCGAGAAACAGGAGGGTGGTCGTCATCAGCGTCGAGATGACATATGGCATAAGCACTCGATTGCGGTGACGATTTTGCACCACCACGAGCGCACTATACATCGCCAGGAGCCAGAGCCAGAGCAGCATAGACCCCTCCTGCCCTCCCCACAATGCAGCTATCACATAAAACGTTGGCATGGCTCGACTGGAGACATTCGCCACATACTGCAGTCGAAAATCGTGCGCTAACAGGGCATAAAGCAGGGCCACCATCGCTATAGTCACCAAACCGAAAACCCCATATGTAGCTCGCTCTGCACTCCGAATCATCTCCTGCCGCTTGAGACGAACCCCCAGCAGCGCAATGACCACAGCATATATGGCTACGACAAAAGCGAACTTTAAAGCAGCCCCACCAATGTCACTCATCGTTCTTCCTTCTGCTCACGCATCCCAAGGTGTGCACCCCAATCTACAATCTACAAGGTAGGGCTTTTTTCTTCCTGATATTTTGATGGACAACTCGTCATCAAGACGGAGGCAGCTAACACGCCATCGTGTCCAATACGCCCTTCCACAATAACATCGACACCAGTCTGAAACATATCAGGCTTCACACCTTTATAACGTACAGGGATACGGGACTGTCCGTCACCTATGACGAAAGCAAGTGACAAATTTCGCACATCCCAATCAATAAGGTCTTCAGTCACCTTGCCAGCAACTCGTATAGGTTCACCTTTTAAAGCAGTCAGTTTCTGCTGCACTTCAGGCACTGTCAGGAAATACATAGTGCTCCCTGTCGCTCCAGAAAATATCAGATAAGCGACGGATGTTACAATGACCACCACCCCAATGGACAATTTCACATGCTGCTTTGACACAATATATATTCTCCTTCCAAAGCTTATTCTCAATGCCTTCCAAACACATTTACTAAGCAGGCATTCATATGAATCAACTACCGTACAGCCCTCCACCAGGCTCCTCTCAAAACTCAATAGGATATGTGACAGCAGCTGTCTTTCTTCCTAGTGTATCTTTAACAGCGTATGCGTCCAACAAGGGCAGAGAGGAGTAGACGCTATAAGCTGTCCACTTTGTTCGCCCTTTGGTGTATTGATTGCCCCTATGCACAATCAGATTGTTAAAGATGCACTAGTGATCAAGACTCTCACTTTCAAATTTTCTCATCTCCTCGACAACTGTTCTGTAGATACGCTCAATAGCCTCTCCAGGCAGAGGGCCAGGATTGATCGTTCGTAAGCGCTCGAGGATTGATGCCTCACGTTCTGGGATATAGACAGGAATATTATGATGTCGCTTAAAATTAGCCACTGTCATGACTACTTTGGCTCGTTCAGACAGCAAGGATAGTATCTGTTCGTCAATGATGTCCAACCGTTCTCGCAGGATGTCAAGCCCCATGATGTTCGTCTCTCTCACAGTGTCACCACAACTTTTCAGAAATGACGGGTAGAGGTCTCCTCAGGTCCTGAAGCACCAGCAAAAATCGGGAAATACTAATGACAAGAGGTCTCATACGTAAGAAAGACACAGGGATGCTCTACTACCCTGCGCAATTTCTGGGGCTTTAGGGAGTCCGGCGCCCCTTATAGCCAAATTTCCATAGGTTGGCATGTTTGAGGTAATTTAGCCTTTTTTCAGACTCTTAGAAGAGTTCACGGCCTCTCCCTCATCATTTGTGAGTCATGAAATTTGTATGACTGAGTATAATCTGGGGAGGGACGAAAGCACAACCTACTTTCTCGCTTTTCTGGCCTGTCCCCTGTGTGCACGCTGTGCGTGCTGCACCTGCGTAGCAAGGGCACATCGTGCAACGTGCGTGCCTATGCCGCTGGACGGACGGTTTTCGTGATGCCCCCCAGGGGGCCATACAAGGTGGTCTCGCCACAGGCGCACCCCTTCTACCTTTGCTAGGCGCTTATTTTAAAACATCTGTCAGTGATCATACTTGCCATAGAACCCGCTTTATGCTACTCTCCGCATAATCTCAATATGTCCATTTTATCGTGTGTATGTGTTATCTAAGCGGGGGATGATACGAGCTACAAACATTTCGCGTAGCACACAAGAGTAGCTGGAAAGTAGTGTATGCTCAATGTCCACAAACAAAAACCATCACAGTCGACATGGATCGAAGTCATCCGGACAGTTGGCAAGTATATGGATATTGGCTTAACATTTGTTGTTGCTATTTGTGGGGGAGCCCTAGGAGGATATTGGTTAGATGCCCATCTCAAGACGACTCCATGGCTCTTTCTCGTGGGAGCATTAGTCGGTATTACTGCAGGTTTCTATCATTTTTTCTCAATTGTGCTCCGAAAGTAAAGCATGTTTTTTGATTTCCTCAAAATACTCGGTATTACCCTAAGTATTGTATGGGGCTTCCTTATATCGTTTCTCTATTTTTTCGAGCAATCGATACTTCTTAAAGAGATTTTTGTAGGTTGTTTTTTACCTGTTGTGTGCTTTATTCCAGGGTTTTATGCGGTTTCCTGGGCTGTAGATCGCCCATTTCGTCCTTTTATAATTGCAGTTTTTGGTGGCATGTTAATACGCTTGGTTTTTATTGGCATAGCTTTTATATTGATAGTGACACTGACCAAGCTTCATGTGTCCAGTCTTTTATTTTCATTGGTTGGCTTCTATACACTTTGTCTAGTTGTTGAGCTCTGCTTTGTCAAAGCAAAATACAACACAGATGAGGAGGTGCAAAAATGAACCTGGCCTATGCAGCATCTCAAAGTAGTGAACATAGCACAGAGAATATCGGTGATGTTATACTACATCATGTGAAAGATACAAATATTCTTAGCATTCGGATTGGAGAAACATATTATTCTATATTTAGCAAGCATGTGTTAATGATGTGGATTGCCGCAGCCCTAGTAGTTTTTGTTTTTCGCTTTGCTTTTCGCAAGCAGCATGTGATACCTAGTGGCCTTGCTAATCTACTTGAAGCAATTGTTGTTTTTCTACGTGACGAGGTCATCCTGCCTAATATGGGTGAAGAAGGAAGACGCTATTTGCCATATTTACTTACTGTGTTTTTCTTTATACTCTTCTGCAATCTATTAGGTCTTATTCCATTTGCTTCTACAGCAACTGGTAATGTGAGTGTAACAGCGGCTCTCGCTATTATATCTTTAATTATGATTCAAGTTAGTGGCATTAAAGAGCACGGCATGAAGCATCATCTGCAAAATCTTATTCCTCACGGGATTCCCATATGGCTTTTACCCATTATGATACCAGTAGAGATCATGGGACAATTTACAAAACCCTTTGCCCTATGCATTCGATTATTTGCAAACATGACTGCTGGACATATAGTCATTCTTTCTTTTATAAGCATGATTTTCATACTTAAAAGTATCCTTGTCTCACCGATCTCAGTATTTTTTGCGCTTTTTATCAGTTTATTAGAGCTCTTTGTTGCCCTTCTTCAGGCATACATTTTCACTATGCTAACTTCTCTTTTTATTGGGATGTCTATTCATCCACAGCATTAGACTGCCATCTAATATCTATTATTACCTATTTCATCCTTTCAGCATGCGCATCTGTTATTTTCTATAACTCGCGCATGGACTTAAGACGGTCATCATACAACCACGCACGCCTACGTTCCCACACCAGACGTTGGCTGCCCAGCTTCGCCCATACCGCTCGGCATAAGGCGCAGCAAAGCTGCTGGGTCTGGTCCACCAAAAATGCCAGCAGCATCGTGGCCAACACCACGGAAAGATTTTGCTCGCCATGTCCATCGTTGTACTCGAAATTGTAGCCCTGATTTTTCAGCGTATGCAACGTCTCATTTCCAATCTGGTCGCTCCACAGTTAACCGTGGTCATGAGCACCATCGCTCGATGAGGCGTTGCAGTGCCCGTGAAGGACACCCCCGCCGCTTCGGTGGTCCCCAGCGAGCCTGCGGCACATGTAACGACAGCAGTTCCCGGACGGCCCAGCCATGATCCGTGATGCCAGCGGCCATGGGTAGGCGTCGTCACACCAGCGTCG
>Ga0137407_10003020_pt1 | contig 11141 bp, 5 predicted proteins | sample CZOMad2_2_16fung_FD_108410 | JGI IMG/M metagenome (GOLD analysis project Ga0137407, IMG submission 108410) | Vadose zone soil fungal communities from Angelo Coast Range Reserve, California, USA - CZOMad2_2_16fungal (Illumina Assembly) | ecosystem: Environmental > Terrestrial > Soil > Vadose zone...
ATCGACGGCGGGTACTGGGCGAACGGCCAGTTCAATGTCAGCGGCTGGGCGTGCGACCCGGGCTCGGCGCGGTCGGTGTGGGTCAGCCTGACGGATCCCCGTACGGGGCAAGCGATGGCGTCGGTCCTGGCGAATGGCTGGAGCGAACCAGCCGTCGCCGCCGCGTGCAGGGCACCCGGCGCGACCTACCTGAGATTCAACATCCCGCTCGCCGCCGCGATGGAGGAGTCGGTGGTCGGCCAACCGATCCAGGTCAGGGCGACGTCGAACTTCTATCCCTGGACGATCATGTCGATCGGCAACTCCGGGACGTTCAGGTACCCGGACAACACCATCCGGGGCTACGTCGACAACGCGTCGTACGACGGGAGCCAGGTGGTCCTCGTCGGTTGGGCCTGCGCCGGCGGCATCGCCCAATCCGTCAACGTCCACGTCTACGTGGGAGGACCTGCGGGCAGCGGCAGCTGGTTCACGGCGGCCACGGCGAATCAGCCGAGCGAACCCGCGGTGGCTGGGGCCTGCGGCGTCGGTTACGGCGCGTATCGGTTCAGCATCGCGACTCCCTTCGGGCCCGAAGTGATGATGCAGCTCGGGGGGCTGAAGATCTACGTGCACGGGATCTCGCCGGTGGGCGGATCGAACCGGCTGTTGACCAATTCGGGCCTCTTCGCGCTGCCGGGGCAGCGCGCCACGGTCAGCGGGACCTGCGGTTACGTGCCGGCGCTCTGGAACGCGCCCTATGGATCGGTGGTCCTGAGCCGGAGCAACGGCGGACCCATCCGTCCGGTCATCGTCGCCATCGGCGAGTACTACACGCACAGCATGCTCTCGCTGGGGACGAGCGGCATCGTCCACGCGGAGATGCAGACGCCCGCCCAGAGCGGCTGGCCGACGGTCTGCACCCGTCCGCTCGATGGAGACCAGCTCCAGTACGGGTATCCGGGCGTGGAGCAGATCAACCTGGGCGGCGCGTATGCGGATCTTCAAGGAGAGGAGATCACTCCCGTGTACCAGTGGGGCGATCCGGGGGCGACGGCGGCAGTCGCGAGCTCGATCGCCGGCGCTCCGCAGATCACGGTGCAATCGAAATCGGATGGGGCGATCTGGCTCCCGCGCAAGCTGCGGAACGGGGCGCCGATCAGCTATTCGCTCTACCAGTACCGCAACATCGAGCAGACTAACGAGCTCGCGAGCAACTCGGTGAACAACGGCATGGTCTGCTCCACCTTCCTCTCCTGGGCGCATCTGCAGGGTGGGGCCGGTTACGTGCCCGCCTACACCTACGATCACGCGCTGATCGCGAACGCGGCGAACGCGCTGTTCAACACGGTCCAGAACGCCTGCAACTCCGGGGTGGGGTTCTGGGGCGGCCTGCTCCGGTCGGTTTCCTGCCCCTTCAACAACGTCTGCGAGAACGCCGGCGACCAGGTGACGAATTGCATGGCCGCGAATGCGTGCGCGACCAGCGACAACACGATCTGGTACGGCGTCCGCGACGATCCGAACGCCACGGCCACGTCCATCAGCCCGGATCGCATCGCCGGGCTCGCGCCACACGGCGTCGGAACGACGATCTGGTCGTACGACCAAGGATATCACCCGATCGCCTGGAACGCGCCGGGACCACAGTACGGCTGCTGGTACTGACGGAATGCGGACCCGACGCAAGCTGCTGCTGGCTGGCGCGGCCGCGCTGATGGCGCTGCTCGCGCTCATGTTGCGCCGGGACCACGAGGAGTCGGTGAGTGGTCTGCAGACTTCGGCGGTGGTGCAACCGCAGCCGGCGGAACCCTCGGCCCGGACGCAGCCGCTCGCCACGCCGCCGGCGCGGCCCGCGTCGGCCGCCGTCGCTCCTCCCGTGTTCGACCTGGTCCGCATCGAGAAAGAGGAAGTATGCGAGGGAGAAGAGAACCTGATCACGGTCCGGGCGCACACCACGGACGGCAACGACGCCTTCCTCCACTACACGGTGGCAGGCGAGGCCGGGTCGCAGGTGCCGGTCCGCGCCTACCTGGGCCGCGACGGAAATCCGCCGCCGCAGTACGCGGTGGCGTTCAGCAAGGACAACGTGGCGACCCGGATCGACCTTCCTCGCTACCGGGTGAAGAACTGCCGTCCCACGCGCATCCTGGTCGTGACCATGCGGATGCTGCCGAACTCCGTAGGCGAGCGGGAATTCACCGCCACCGTGCAAACGCTCGACGGCGCCCCCTTCACTCCGGCCTGGTACGAATGGTCGTTCGGAGACGGCGAGTCTGGGGTGACCCCCGGGCCCATCGCCATCCACGACTACTCCACCCTGCCGCAAAAGACCGCCTTCAGCGACCTTCTCGTGAAGGTGAAAGCCTTGGACGGCAGCGGCCAGATGGTCGAAGGCAGGCTCCCGCTCCACCTCCGCAACGTCGCGTTCGCTACCCGGCTGCGCGGGATGGCGACGATCTTCGCCGCGCCGGTGCCACGCTTTCCGGAGGCCGGACCCGACGGGATCGTGCGCCAGAGATTCCGCCTCTGGCACGCCGAGGACGGGCCGGTGCAGATCGCCGGAGCGACGCTGTCGAGGTTCTTCCTTCCTGCGAGCGAGGGAAGCGCGCCCGCGGCGCCCACCACCGTCGCGCTGGATCATTCGCGGGTCCTGCGGCACGCCGAGATCCCGCCCGGCGCTTTCGTGGAGGAGTCGCTCGAATTCGACTTTGGAGCCGACGCCGCCGTCTACGCGGTGACGCTCGCGGTCCAGGGCGTCACCGCATCGGGGATGCAGGCCCGCGGCGAGCTCGCCTTGCTCAGGCCACCGCCCAGGCCGACGCGAGAGAACAGCGTTCCCATCCAGGATCCGGCGATGATCCAGAAGATCCGGCGCGCGATGGCCATCCTGAATCAGGAGACCGTCAGCCAGGAAGACATCTGGCGGCTCGAGCGCGAAGGAAAGCTGCAGTAAGCGCGCCCGGTGCAGCAGCAGCGATAGCTAGGTTTCCTCGAGCGCGTTCATCAGGGTGCGCCACTGCAGATAGGCTTCGCGCGACTGCCGCTCGTGCGATGGCCGGGGCGCAAGCGTTCGTGGGTCCGCGGCCTGGACCCATTCCTTCTGCGGCACCAGCTGCGGGAGCGGGACCGGGTCCCAGGCGACGAGGGGGTGCTCCATCTGCGGCGCGGACATCTCCTGCTCCGCGGGCGGCTGCTCGTCCTTCACCACGTCACGCCGGATGAGCATCTGCTCCTTGCACTCGTCGAGCGCCCAGTCCACCTCGTCGGGGCGTTCCCACGCATCGGGCTCGCCCGGCCCGAGGCTCTCCTTCACGGTCTGGTCCCACCACATCAGGAACCACTCGGCGTGCATCGGTCCCAGGAACCGCACGCGTTCCCGCGCCATCCACGGCAGATCGAGATGGCGGCGCCGGAACTCGGGTGAGATCCAGCGATAGGCGGGATCGCCTGGCGCAGGGACGATGGTCTCGTTGGCGGGCGCGTGCGTGCGCGGGTCGAGCCGGAAGTTGCGCGGCTCGAGCCGGTGCAACGGCGCGCGCGCGAGCGGCGTGCGCGGGCGGATCCGCAGGGGCTCCGCCGGAGCTCGCGGCACCGTTGGCGGCTCGACCTCGGGCGCGACGCGGAACTCGGCATCGAGCCGGAGCTTGCGAGGTTGCACGACCTCCAGATGCGCCGGGGGCGGAGGCAGCGCCGACAGACGCAGCAGTCGCGACGGATTTCGACCGGCGAGCGGCGGCGTCCAGAATTCGCCCGGCGGCGGCTCGGCCGCCGGCGCCTCTCGAGGGAGGACGAGGCGGACTTCGCCGAGCCCGCGCGGAAGTTGCCGCGCGATCAGCCTGCGCACCCGGAGGCGGGAGAAGAACCTGCGCAGCGCCTCCAGCAGCGCGCGGAACACCTACGTCTCCGCGTCGGGGTCACGTGATCCGACCGGCACCGGGCCGGAACGGCGACCCCCTTTCGCTACTGGTAGCGATCTCGCCGCGAGCGCTTCCGCCACCGGCAGGAGCCCTTCGAACAGCGCGCCGAACTTCACGCCGCCGTCGCGGGTGATGTAGATCGCCGCTCGTTGCGGCAGCCGCGGGGCGTCCGGCAGAGCGCTGTTGGGATCGTCGGACATGCGAACCTCATCGTACCGGATTCCGACCCTCTTGACGACGACCGCTCGCTTGCTCGAAACTACCGCAGTCCTTCGTCTGTCCGTCTGGCGAGGGCGCGGGGAGTTTCCGCCTTGCCCGACGACAAGCGCTTCGTCCCGGACTTCCAGCTCGTCGTGGACGGGCAGGCGGCGGATCCGGAGCTGAAGGGGTCGATCGTCGGCATCCGCGTCACCGACGACATGGACAAGGCCAGCCGGTTCTGGCTCCACCTCTCGGACGTCGGCCGCAAGTGGACCCGGCAGCAGAAGTTCAAGCCCGGCACCGCCATCGAGATCAAGCTCGGTTACCAGGGCCAGCTCAAGAGCGTCTGCAAGGGAGAGGTGTCGAACATCGAGATCGTGCTCACGGCCGACGGCCCGAGCCGCCTGGTGGTCGCGGGCGTGGACAAGGGGCACGGCTTCGACAAGGGTACCGTCACGAAGACGTACAAGAACGTGAAGGACAGCGATCTCGCCACCCAGATCGCGCGGCGCCACAACCTGTCCGCGGAGGTCGAGGACAGCAAGGTCGTCCACGACTACGTCATCCAGAACAACCTCTCCGACTATGACTTCCTCATGCAGCGGGCGGCGCTGGCGGGGTTCCGCGTCTACGTCGACGACCGGAAGCTGCTGTTCAAGAAGCCCAAGCTCGGCGATCCGCCGGCGGCGAAGCTGGTGTGGCGGGAGAACATCGGCCGCCTGATCCAGGAGGTGAACACCTTCGACCAGGTCTCGAAGATCACGACGTCCGGCTGGGACCCGAAGAACGCCCGCGAGATGACCGGCCCCGGAAAGACGGGCGACGAATACGGCAAGCAGGGCGGGACCGTCACCGGCGCGCAGCTCGTCAAGCAGATGTTCGGCGACATCGAGCAGGTGGTGACGCTGGCCACCGGCGAGAAGAGCTTGCTCGAGGCGGTGGCGAAGAGCGAGTACAACCAGCGCGCCGGAGCGTTCGTGCACGCGGAGGCGCGCGTCACCGGCGATCCCGCCATTCGCGCGGGCTCCGTCGTCGAGGTGGAGAAGGCGGGCAAGCGCGTCGACGGGCAGTACTACGTCGTTTCCACCGACCACCTGTTCTTCGTCGACACCGGCTACGCGACCGAGTTCCGCGCCAAGCGGTACACGATCAAGAAGGGGTCTGCGCCGGTCAAGAACCTCGCCAAGTTCGCCCAGGCCGTGCAGCAAGCCGCAGAGAAGGCGCAGCAGATCGCGCAGAACATCCAGAACGCGGCGGCCTGGGCGCTGAAGGCCGCGCGCGAGGCGGCCAAGCGCGCCTCGCAGGCGCTCGAAGCCGCCAAGCAGGTCTGGCAAGACGTGAAAGACGCTCTCGAGCAGGTGAAGCAGGGCGCCGGCGACGTCGCCCAGGCGGCCCTCAAGAGCGTCGAGAGCAAGCTCGCGGGGCTCAAGGACTACGTCGCCCAGGCCGACGCCAAGGTCGCCGAGGCGGCGCAGGAGGCGGTCAACGCGACTCAGGAGGTCGCGCGCGAGGCGCTGACCAAGGCGCACGAGGCCGCCGCGCAGGTCGCGGAGATCGCCGGCCAGGCGATCCGGCACGCGGCCGACGCCTACGACGCGGTGAAGGCCGCGGCCCTGGACGCCGTGCATACGGTGGGCGACCAGCTCTCGCAAGCGGTGCAGGGACTCAAGTCGAGCGCGCGGGTCGCGGCGGAAACCGCCCTCGAGGCGGGCAAGGCAGGAATGACGCTGGCGCAGGCGGCCATCGCCAAGGGCAAGAGCGCGATCGAGATGTGCGCCGCCTCCGCGGCGGCCGCCGCGAAATCGTTGATCGACGGCCTGGGGAGCGATCTGGGGCAAGTGATCGACGCGGTGAAGTCCTCCGGTGACGCGGCGGGCAAGAGCATCGGGAGCGCCATCGCCGCCGGCGCCCAGAACGTCCTCGATGCCGCCAAGGATGCAATCCACCAGGCGCAGGACGCGATCGCGAAGGCGAAGGAAGCGGTGCAGAACGCCGCCGACACGATCAAGAAGAACGTCGCCGACAAGCTGAAGGACCTGGTCGATCAGGCGAAGGGCATGGTCGACGAGGTGAAGAAGACCGTCGACGAGTACAAGGAGAAGTTCGAGGAATACAGGAAGCAGATCGAGGACGCCATCGATCAGTACGGCGGCAAGTGGATCAAGGCGGGCGTCTACATCGGCGAGCACGGCGAGAACGCGTTCAAGGCCGGCAAGTCCTGCTTCGAGCACATCAAGAGCGGCCTCGCGCTGCTCAAGGAGAAGAAGTGGGAGGACGCCGGCAAGGAAGTCGATCCGGCGCAGCAGGACTTCGAGACCGCGAAGAGCGAGGTCCAGCTCTGCATCGACAAGCTCGAGGAGGTGGAGAAGGACCTCCCGGACAGCGTCAAGCAGTCGCTGCGGACCGTGATCGACAACGTCCGGAAGATGCTCCCGGAGGGGGAGTCATCGCTGACGAAGTTCATCGAGGCGGTGAAGGCGAAGGTCGGCACGCTCGCCGCGAAGGCGAAGGAAGCCTACGAGAAGGCGAAGAAGATCTACGACCAGGTCAAGGCCGGGTACGACGAGTACAAGCAGCAGTTCGAGCAGCTCAAGGAGTTCTACGAAGCCGCGAAGGAGGCCGTCCAGAGCGGTGAGAAGGCCTGGGCCGGGGGGAAGGACGGGATCGCGAAGTGCAAGGAAGCGCTGGACCTGGCTTCGAAGCGCGACGGGGAGGCGGCGAAGAAGGGCGGCGAGGAAGCGAAGGCGGAGCTCGAGCAGGCGAAGCAGGACGAAGAAGACTGTGCCGAGAAGGCCAAGGCCGCCTACGACATGCTCCCCGAGCAGGTGAAGCACGCCCTCGAGCAGCTCGTCGAGGAGCTCCAGGGCCTGATGGGGAACGCCGAGTCCACCCTGGGCAAGACGCTCGCCGCGCTGGAGCGGAAGCCCGGCGAGCCGGCGGAGGGCGGCGCCTTCGAAGAAGCGCAGGCTGCGCAGAAGGAGTCCGAGCAGCTCTTCGCGAAGGGCTGGGACGAGGGGAAGAAGCACCTGGAGAACGTCGCGGCGGAGATGAAGAAGACGATCTCCGAGGCCATCGATCGCCTGCTGAAGAAGATCGAGGAAGAGGTGATGAAGGTCGCCGAGCAAGTCCTGGAGAAGGCGCTGCAGACCGCGGCGGCCTCGTGGGACCTGAAGGAGACCGACAGCGCCACGGAGGCCGGGGCGACCAGGCAGCTCGAGGCCGCGATGCAGCGCGCCCTCGACGACGCCAAGGAGGAACTGAAGCGGCTCGGCGAGGACTTCAAGGCGGCCGCCGAGAGAGCAGGCGCGGACATGCTCACGCACCTCGCGACCGGCACGGATGCGGTGACCGGCAGCGCGGATCAAAGCGTCGCCGCGTCCGAGGAAGTGCAGAACAACCCGGTGCGAAAGGCCGACGAGCACAGCAAGGCCGCCGAGGCGCAGCACGACGAGCTCGCCCGCGGGCACGACGAGAACAAGGACAAGCACGAGGAGCAGACGAAGAAGTTTCTCTCCAGCCTCAAGGACCAGTACGGGAAGGTCCACGAGATGGGCCAGAAGATGCAGGGCCCGCTCGCCGAGGCCGTTCAGAAGAGCGGCGTATCGATCGACAAGAGCGCCGGCATCCAGATGTCGCAGGCGCGCGGGGCGCTCGACCAGATCGCGAGCGCTTACGCGCAGGCGAAGTCGGGGTACGACGAGGCGGAGCAGCATCGCGGGAGCCTTCAGAATCTGGTCTCGCGCATGCCGGAGTTGCGGGAGAAGGTCGACCAGGCTTTCACGCAGCTGAAGAGCGCCTGCGACGAGGGCAGCAAGGCCTCCGACGAGGCGAAGAAGACGGTGAAGGAGCACGAGAAGGAGATCGCGGCCGAGGCGGAGAAGGCGACCGAGGAGGCCGCCAAGGCGGTGAAGCGGGCGGAAGCGGCGCTCGCGGAAGCGAAGAAGAGGATCGAGCAGAACAAGGCGCTCTTCCGTGGGATGCCGATGCGCAAGGGAGCGGCGGAAGCGATCGACGCTGCCTCCGCTGCGGCGCGAAGCGCCACCGGGGCGGCGGAGTCTGCGAAGAACAGTGGCGCGGAGGCGAAGGAGAGCGCGACGGGGGCGTGCAAGGTCCCCGACGACGAGCGCGTGAAGGAGGCAGTGCTCGCCGCCATCGGTGAGTTGGAAAAGGCGGTGAAGAAGGCGGAAGAGACCGCGGAGAAGGCGCAGAAAGCCGTGGACAGCGCGGCCCAGGGCGATGCGGCGGAGGCGAAGAAGAACGCCGGCGCCGCGCAGTCTTCGCAGCAGGCGACGGCGAGCGCGGCGGGAAGCGCCAGCGCATCCGCGAAGCAGAGTCAGCAGACGGCGGCGCAGGCGGCGGGGCGGAAGGAGCCGCCCAAGGAAGAGAAGGGTGGGGAGGAGAAAGGTCCGGCGGGTGCAACTGGAGCGGGCCAGCCGCGGAAACCTGCTGGCGCAGCGGAGACGGCCGCCGCGGGCGCTCCGCAAGCAGCCCCATCCGCGGGACAGGCGCCGGCTCCGGGCGCAGCGCAGGCTGCTGTGGCCACGGGGCAACCGCCGGCTCCGGGCGCAGCGCGAGCCGCTGCGGCCGCGGGGCAACCGCCGGCGCAAGGCACAGCGCCAGCTGCTGCGGCCGCGGGGCAGGCGCAGGCTCCCGCGGGCGCGGCGCAGACACCCGCAGCGGCGGCAGGGCCGGCAGCGGGCACGAAACCGCCGGGAACAGCGCCGTCCGTACCTGGGGTACCGGAAGTCTCCGGCGCCGGCATCGTTTCTCAGGCGCAAGGAGCCCCGGGCCAGGCCGCGGCAGTTGCGCCGCCCGCAACGCCGGAAGTTCCCGGCGCTGGAATCGCCGCTCAGGCGCAAGGAGCCGCAGGCCAGGCGCAAGGAGTGGCCGGTGGACCTCCGCCCGTCCCGAGCGCGCCGGGATTCGTCGAGACTGCGCAAAGCGCCGCCGCAGGGCCGGGAGAAGTCGCGAAGAAGGCCGGCGCCGCCGGAGCGCCAGACGCGGCGTCGGACATCGCTACCGGCATCGGCGCGGCTGCAGGGGCCGCGGGCATCGCGGCAGCCGCCGCGGCGGCGACGCAGACGGCGGAAGCGCGACCCGAGGCAACTGTCGTGAGCGCCGCGACGGACGCTGTCGGGAAGGCCACCCCGGGCGCCGCCCATGACGTGGCCGACACGGCGCACGATGTGTCCGCGCGCGTCGCGAAGGGGAAGGAGGTGGGGGACGCGGCGAAGGACACCGCGCAGCAGAAGGTGGAAGTCGCGGCGCTCGGCACGAAGCCCGCCGCCGGGTTGGAGCAGGCGAGGGGCCTCGAGGAGAAGCTTGCACGCAAGCTCGAGGGCGTCGAGAGCGCGAAAGACACCGCGGAGAAAGCTGACCAGGGCGACGATAGCGCGGACATCGAGGAGTAAGGCTTCGCGGGGGCCGCGTTGATAATTGAATTCAGGAACGAATTGCAAAAAGAGACGCGCTGCGGCGTGAGAATCCTCCCTGCGCGGCTTGACTCGTCCTGGAATTCTCCCAAAATGGGCGATGCCCCCTTACCTCTGCGCTCACTTCGGGAGAACAACTCCTAAGGTAGTGGAACGTCTTGATGCCCAGACACCAGGTCATCCGCGACGTCAGCCAGACCCTCCTCGGCGTGCTCCGCGCCGAGATGTCTTCGCAGAAGAGCAAGGCGAAGGCTCACCTGGCCGCGCCGACCGCGGAGTTGTTGCGCAAGAACGCGCCCTGCCTGGTCCTGTACCTCTACGACATCCGCCCCTCCATCGACGTGCGCACCAACGAAAACTGGCACCTCGAGGAGGAAGTCACCGACGAGAAGGGCGAAACCCACGTTGTCCGCTACGCCCGTCCGCTGGAGATGGGGCTGCACTACCTGCTCACCGCCGCCGCCGACGATCTCGCGGACGAGCACGAGATCCTCGCGCTGGGCATGAAGGCCTTCCTCGATCACCCGAAGCTCCACGGCGAGGAGCTCTCCGGCGATTCGTTCTTCAAGCACGACGCGCTGTCGGTCCAGCACGACACCGCGTTCACGCTGGAAACCGCCGCGGCCGTGTTCAGCGGGCTGGGCCAGGCCGCGCGGGTCGCCATTGGTTATCGCACCGACGCGCGCCTCTTCTCCGGCCGCGAGCTCGGGCGCAGCAAGCGCGTGCGCGAGCGGCACATCGACGTGTTCGATCAGCTGAGGCCACCCCCGGGCAGCGTGAGCGCCAGGGAGCTGGGGGTGGAGGCGAAGCCACCGAAGATCGTGTCTCCGCCGCGGAAGTGACTCCCTGGACTGAGGGGAAGTTCGTTCGACCTGTGGTCATCACGAAGAGGAAACAAAGCACTCTCCCACGCGAGGCCGCCTCCCTTGTGCGGTCTCCAACCACCGAACGGTAAGGAGCAGTCAATGGCAACGTCGTACTTGTCCCCCGGCGTCTATATCGAGGAGGTCGACCGCGGATCGAAGCCCATCGAAGCAGTCGGGACTTCGACCTGCGCGTTCATCGGCGAGTCGTCCGTCGGCCCCACCAACGAGGCCGTGCTGATCACCAACTGGGCGCAGTACACCCGGACTTTCGGCGACTTCACGCACTCGACCAACCTCGCGCACGCCCTGTACGGGTTCTTCAACAACGGCGGAAGCAAGGCATTCGTCTGCAACGTCGCCCCCAAGTCGGTGACGGCAGAGCAGGCCGCCAAGGAGGCCGAGAAGAAGGAAGCGGAGGCGAAGAAGGCTGCCGAGTCGGGCAAGCCGGCTGCGGCTCCCGCTCCGGCCGCCGCCGCGGCGCCTTCCGGCGCCCCGAACCCGGCGCTGTACGTCGGCAAGGACGAGGGTCCCGGCCGCCGCACGGGCCTCAACGTCTTCAACGACATCCCGGAGATCTCGCTGGTCTGCGCGCGCGGCCAGAGCGACGCGGCGATCCAGGACGCGGTGATCTCGCACTGCGAGAACAACAAGTACCGCTTCGCGATCCTCGACTCGGCGGAGGAGCTGGGCAAGGATGGCATCGCAAAGATGCCCAAGCCGCGCGACTCGCAGTACGCGGCGTA
>Ga0137407_10003022_pt1 | contig 11138 bp, 7 predicted proteins | sample CZOMad2_2_16fung_FD_108410 | JGI IMG/M metagenome (GOLD analysis project Ga0137407, IMG submission 108410) | Vadose zone soil fungal communities from Angelo Coast Range Reserve, California, USA - CZOMad2_2_16fungal (Illumina Assembly) | ecosystem: Environmental > Terrestrial > Soil > Vadose zone...
CGTCCACTTCTTTGACGAGATGCCCCTTCCCGATACCCCCAATGGACGGATTGCAGGACATCTGTCCCAGCGTCTCGATGCTGTGCGTGAGCAGAAGCGTCCGACGACCAGCCCGCGCGGCGGCAAGCGCGGCTTCGGTCCCGGCGTGGCCGCCGCCGACCACGATCACATCGAAGGGGGTGGGAAATTGCATCGCTTTGGGCTGGAAAATGGACCGGACACAATCGAATTTTAGAGCTATTCCACGATGAGAGGCAGTGTTTCACGTGGAACTTCAAGGCTCCGGAGGGGACTCGGTCGAGGGTGAAATGTCGGAATTCTGCACAGACCTTCCACCGGAAATGCAGAGCTTGCTAACAGGTTCTACATACGGATTCTAGATTCGGTACTGCAGCGCCGGGCATTAAACCCGTATTCAATTATCCAAATATAAACAAAAGCTTATTGTAACAATTCGCGACGACCCGATCGCGAATCGGAACTTCAGCCCAAGGAGCGTCCGAGTATCTCACGCCGCGCAGCGAGCTCACGCGGCAAACGGTTCCCCAGCAGTTGCAGCAATTCATCCTGCAGCTTCAGCTCCCGCTTCCACTCCCTGCCGTCGACTGAGCTGACGCGCTTGAACTCCTCGCTGCCGAAGCTTTCCAGGCCCTTCCAATCCAAATCCTGGAAATCTGGAACCTTGCCGATGGGCGTTTCAACCGCATTGCCTCTGCCCTGACAGCGCTCCACAATCCATTTGAGCACTCGCATATTTTCGCCGTATCCCGGCCAGATGAATTTTCCGTTGGCACCGGTGCGAAACCAATTGATGCAGAAGATACGCGGGCGCTGGGCCACCGAGCGCCCCAACTTGAGCCAGTGGTCGAAGTAGTCACCCATGTTGTAGCCGACGAACGGGATCATGGCCATCGGATCGCGCCTCACCACTCCCACCTTTCCGGTGGCCGCGGCCGTGGTCTCCGAACCCATCGTCGCGGCCATGTACACACCTGAGTCCCAGTCAAGCGCCTCGGCGACAAGCGGCACGGTGTCGGAGCGCCGCCCTCCGAACACGAAGGCCGATATCGGAACACCCTGCGGATTTTCCCAATCGGAATCGATCGACGGACACTGCGACGCAGGGACCGTGAATCGCGCGTTGGGATGCGCTGCTTTCCTGCCGCAACCGGGCGTCCACTCCTTCCCCTGCCAATCGATGAGCTTGGCGGGGGGCGTATCGGTCATCCCTTCCCACCACACGTCTCCCTCGGGGGTCATGGCGACGTTCGTGAAAATCGTGTTGCTCCTGATCATCACCATGCAGTTCGGATTGGTCTTCTCCGACGTCCCAGGCGCAACGCCGAAAAAGCCCGATTCGGGATTGATCGCGTAGAAGCGGCCGTCCTTGCCCGGCTTGATCCACGCAATGTCTTCCCCGACGGTCGAAACCTTCCAGCCCTTGAAGGCCGGCGGTGGAATCAGCATGGCGAAATTCGTCTTGCCGCACGCCGAGGGAAACGCCGCGCTCACATAGAGTTTTTCGCCCGAGGGCGGTGTCACACCGAGAATCAGCATATGCTCCGCGAGCCAGCCCTGCTCCCGCCCCATGATGGAGGCGATGCGAAGCGAAAAACACTTCTTCCCGAGTAATGCGTTGCCACCGTAACCAGAGCCGAAGGACCATATTTCCTTGGTCTCCGGATAGTGGACGATATACCTGTGCTCCTTGCTGCACGGCCAGCGCGCATCCTTCTGGCCGGGAGCGAGCGGCGCGCCGACTGAATGGACGCAGGGTACGAAATGCCCGCTCTTGCCGAGAATTTCCCACACCTTTTTCGACATGCGCGTCATGATGTGCATGCTGACCACCACGTAGGGCGAGTCGGTCAGCTCGATGCCGATATGCGCGATGTGCGACCCGAGCGGCCCCATGGAGAACGGGACCACATACAGGGTCCGGCCGCGCATACAGCCGTCGAAGAGCTCGCTCAACGTCGCGCGCATCTCCGCCGGATCGACCCAGTTGTTGGTCGGGCCCGCATCTTCCTTTTTCTGAGAGCAGATGAAGGTCCGGTCTTCAGTTCGCGCCACGTCGTCGGGATCGGAGAGCGCCAGGAAAGAATTCGGACGAAGCTTGGGGCTGAGCCGCTTCAGCATTCCCGAGCCGACCATCTCCTCGCAGAGCTGGTCGTACTCTTCCCTCGAGCCGTCGCACCATTGAATCCGGTCCGGTTTGGTAAGCGCGGCAAAGCGCGCGACCCATTCCTTGACGCCGTGGTGCTGAACGGAAGCCGGAGCGCCGATATCAATAGCGGCAACGTAGGGCTGATTCATCCTGGGGCCTCGCGATAGCGACTTGGCAGCACGTGAGTGGAGGCTGCTGGTCGTGAAAGAACTGTTAGGCTGCGAACTCTATCATGATCCGCGGGACACTAAAAATGCCGTGATAGAACTAGTACTTACGAGATAATCCGTCCGTTTACGTCCGCCAGCTGCGCCGCAGCTGTTTCGCCAGCCGGAACATGGGGGCCGTCGTGGTCACAAGAATAATCACTCGCGTGACGTGGGCCGCTGTAACGAGCGGCACCCCGAGTTGGAGCACTTTGGCAGTGACACACATTTCCGCCATACCGCCTGGCGCCGTAGCGAGCACCATTGTCGCGACCGGCACCGAGCCGAGGACGGCGAGACCCCAGGCGCACAGTGCGGAGCCCAGCATGGCGAGCGCCACCGAGAGGCAAACCATGCCGATGAAGCGCGGTGAGGTTCGCAAAGACTCGCGCTCGAATCCCGAGCCGAGCGAGCACCCGATCAGCAGTTGCGCCGCGTTGGAAAGCCACGTCGGGACCGCGGAGAGGTTAACCTCACCGAAGGTGAGGGCGACGGTCACGCCGAGGGGTCCGAGCATCCATGCGTTCGGCATGCCGAGCTTCGCCAGCACGCCCCCAACCAGCGCCGCCGTGCCGAGCAACGCCAGGAGGCCGACGGCGTCCACAGCGAACTGCGCGGGCCGATAGGCGTCGGCACCGTGCAAACCGACCGCGGTGAACACAAACGGCACGATGAGCACGACGATGAATACGCGCAAGGCCTGCGCGAGAACTACTCGATCGGAGCGTGCACCGTGACGCTCTCCCAGGACGGTCATCTCTGCCGCGCCGCCGGGAACGCTGGCGAAAAGAGCGGTGGTTGCATCGAGTCCGGCACTGCGCATTAGGAACCAGCCGCTCGCGTAAGCGAGCAGCACCGCGAGCATGGCCGCCGCGATCAGCAGATACCAGTGCGCGGCGACCTCGCCTGCGACCGTCGGAGTGAAGTACAAACCAAGTGCGCAGCCGATAACGAGCTGTCCGGTCGCTCGGCCCCCGGTTGGCGAAGCCAGATGGGCACCCAGGAATTTTCCAAGGGCCATAGCAAGCAAAGGCCCAAGCATCCATGGAAGGGGTGCGCGCAGAGCGCTGAACAGCGCCCCGCCCGCTCCGCAGATCACGAGCGCCTTCAGGACCGGATCAAGTTTCACGTAAGACTGGATGAGTTTCATTTCCCGACGCAAAACCGCGCGAAGATTTGACCGAGCAGGTCATCCGCCGAAAACTCCCCGGTAATCGAGCCAAGCTCGCGCTGCGCCAAGCGAAGTTCTTCCGCGAAAAGTTCGCTCTGTAAGATCGTCTGCCCGGCCCGGTCGAGAGCTTGCGCGACGCGTTCGAGGGAAACGAGGTGCCGCTCACGCGCCATGAACACGTCCTCTTCCCCCGACTGCCAGCCAGCCAATTTGAGCAACGCCTCGCGTAGGCTCTCGATGCCGTCGCCGGTCTTGGCCGAGACGTGAATGCGCCAGCCCTGCTCGTCCTCCTCCGCCCGCGGCGCATCACCGAAAAGATCTATTTTGTTGAACACGGTAACCGGCTTCAGTTTCCCCGGCAGCCGGTCGACGATGGACCGATCGGCTGCGGTAACGCCGATACGTGCGTCGACGATCAGAAGCAGCGCGTCGGCATGCCCGATCGCCTCCCAGGTGCGCGCGATGCCGATTGCTTCGACCGCGTCCACGGTGTCACGCAGACCTGCGGTGTCGATGATGTTCATGGGCACACCCTCGATCTGAATGGTCTGGCGCACCGCATCGCGCGTGGTACCGGGAATTTCAGTGACGATCGCGAGGTCCTCTCCGGCGAGCCTGTTGAGGAGCGACGATTTTCCTACGTTGGGCTGGCCGGCCAGTACGACCTGAAGCCCACTGCGAAGCACGCTGCCCTGACGGCCGCGGGCGAGCGAACGGTTCACCTCCTCCTGCAGGCGCCTCAGGCGCCCGTGTGCCTCCTCTCGGTCCACCTGATCGATCTCCTCCTCGGGAAAATCCAGGGTGGCTTCCACCAGCATGCGCAGCTCAACGAGCCGTTTTTCAAGGTTTCCGATCGCCTCCGAGAATTCGCCCCGCAGCGATCGCAGTGCGCAACGCGCCGCGGCCTCGGTAGCGGCATCGATAAGGTCGGCCACGCCCTCGGCTTGTGCGAGATCGAGCTTGTCATTCAGGAAAGCGCGACGGGTGAATTCCCCGGGCTCGGCGAGGCGCGCGCCAAGCTCCAAACATCGCCTCAGGATCATGCCCAGAACCACGGGCCCCCCGTGACCCTGCAGCTCGAGCACGTCTTCACCCGTGTAGGATGCCGGCGCAGGAAAGAAGAGCGCGATGCCGTCGTCGATCGGTTCGCCAGCAGCGCCGCGGAAGACCGCACGCACGGCCAGTCGCGGCGCCGGTACACCACCGAGCAAGCGCGACGCGAGCTGCTCTAGCTTCTTTCCGGAAACGCGCACAACGCCGATACCGGCTCTTCCGGGCGCGGTCGCGACAGCCGCGATCACATCGCTATCCGACGGTCCTGCCATCCTTGCTTCCAGGCGTCATCGTCTGCCCGCCATCGGGCAGCACCTCAGCGTTTGGCGCTGGCAGGGGTTTTTTCTCCCCCGATCATGCGGGTAATTTGCCACTGCTGCAGGATCGACAGGATATTGTTGACGAACCAGTAGAGAACCAGACCCGACGCGAAAAAGTAGAACATCACCCCGAACGCGAACGGCATGATCATCATGACCTTGGCCTGAACCGGATCAGGCGGCGTGGGGTTCATTTTGGTCTGAACGATCATGGACGCCATCATCAGTGTCGGAAGGACGTACCAAGGATCGGGCGCAGAAAGATCCTTGATCCAGAGATAGAACGGCGCGTGCCGCAGCTCGACGCTTTCGAAAAGCACCCAGTAGAGCGCGATGAAGACCGGAATCTGCACCAGGATCGGCAGGCAACCACCGAGCGGATTGATTTTCTCAGTCTTGTAGAGGTCCATCATCGCCTGGTTCAGCTTTGTCTTGTCGCCCGCATACTGCTCGCGGAGCTTCATCAGCCGCGGCGTCACCAGTTTCATCTTCGCCATCGAGCGGTAGCTCGCGGCCGACAGCGGAAAAAAGATCAGCTTGATGACTACGGTCAGCAGCATGATGGCAAGACCCCAGTTCCCCAACCAACCGTGGAAGAGTTTGAGAACCCAGAAGAGCGGCGCTGCGATCACCGTGAGCCATCCATAGTCAACTACCAGCTCCAAGCCCGGAGCGATCGAATGCAGGTGATCCTGATCCTGAGGTCCCACATACAGCGGCACTACGACACGGGCGCGAGCGCCAGGTGCGACCGGCCCGAGAGGCACGATCACGCCGACCGAGTAAAGGTCTTCGGCGAGCTTTCGCGCGTAGAACTCGCGCGGTGACTTGTCTGGAGGCAGAAGCGCTACCACGAAATAGTGCTGAATAACCGCGATCCAGCCGTTGTCCGAGCTCTTCGGATAAGGGGCTTTGCCCTTCGCGATATCCTCAAAGGTGACCTTGTGAAACTTATCGTGTTCGGTATAGAACGCGGCGCCCGTGTAGGTCTGCGCCATGTAGGGATCCCCCGGGGGGGACTTACCGTCGCGGGTAATCTGGAAATAGGCGTGGGATTCGAAGGGCGCGGCCGCGCCGTTCACGATTTCCTGGGTCACATCAATCCTGTAGCTCTGACGGTAGAACGTCAGGATCTTGGCTACTTTGATGCCTCCCGGAGTGTCCGCCTCAAGGCGGACGTCGAGCTTTTCCTGGCCCTCGGCAAGGTCGAACTCCCTGGTCACCGCCCGAAACAGCGTCCGGTGGTTCGGCAAGCCCTCTCCGATCAAGCCGCTCTCCGCGGAATAGTGATGCTCCGGTCCAAACAGCACGAAATTTTTTGCCTCCTGAAGCCTATCTTTGTGCTTCAGCAGTTCCAAGTAAACGAGGTTGCCACCTTCAGTATCGATCTCCGCGAGCATCGTGTCTGTACGTACCCGCAGGCGTTCCCTCGGTTTGCTAACCGGTCCCCCGGTTAGGGGCACCGCATCGACGCTCTTCACCGGGGTCCCTGCCCGGCTGCTCGGTGTCGGGACCGCTGTTTGCGTCGGCGGGCTAGCGGGCACAGGAGGCCGAAGCTCCTTCTGCCACGCGTCCCAAAGGAGCAGCAGCGAGAAAGAGAATACGAAGAACAGGATCAGACGCTGAGTGTCCATGAGAGGAGCAGACAATTAGGGGACCGGATCATGGCCACCTGGGTTCCAAGGATGACACCGCGTAAGGCGGGCGAGAGCAAGCCACGCGCCGCGCACTGCGCCATGTCGTTCGAGAGCCTCCAGTGCGTACGCAGAGCAGGAGGGATGGAAACGGCAGTGCATCCCAAGCAGCGGGCTCAGACCGTAGCGATAACTCCGAATCAAGAGCGACAACAATCTGCTCACGACGATCCTACTAGGCATCGTTCGACTTCCGCCAATGCGACTGTACCTGCAGTCAAACGAATCAGAATATCGCGGCTTCCAAGTCGCGCCTGTTGAGCTCGAAACAACTCCCGCAACAAACGCTTCATTCGGTTGCGGTCGACTGCGCGCGGAAATATGCGCTTGGGAACGATGAGACCTAGTCTGGGAACACCGAGCAGGTTTGCTCTGAACAGCACGCTGAACCCGGGACGCTTGAGTGCTCGCCCGCTGGAAAGCAGCGATGCAATATCGGCCGTTCCGAGCCGCTGCCTTGGACTGTAGCGCCTGCGAGCGCTCAAACGCTCAAACGGGCACGCCCTTTAGCGCGGCGTGCCCGAAGCACGGCCCGACCCCCGCGCGTGCGCATGCGAACAAGAAACCCGTGAGTACGCTTCCTGCGAACGACCGAAGGGTGAAAAGTACGTTTCATTTAGCGGGATTCCCGAAGCGGACGATAACCTTTAATTAAACGATATTTTAGCGAGAATTGTCAAAGAATTGAGCTCTCTGCGGCTGTGGATAACTTTCCAGGAAACAGGTAAAATCGCTGCGCTGTTTTCCCCGAACCGAACCACATAAGTCTCCATGCAGGGTTTCTGGGCCTCGTGCCTGACTCGCTTCGAAAAAGAGCTTCCCGCTCAGCAGTTTAATACCTGGATCCGGCCGCTCAAATTGGACGCTTCGGCGGCGCCATCCGGGGAGATGCGTTTGCTTGCCCCCAACCGGTTTGTGCTGCAGTGGGTGAAAGAGCGGTTCGTTCCTCGCATCGAGGCGATGGGCGCAGAATTCTTCTCGTCCCCAATCCGCGTATCGCTCAATCTCGAAACAGCGAGCGAACCGGAGCCTGCTAACGCTCCCGCCCCCGCGATCCGCGTTGCACGCCCGCTCGTGCCTCGTTCTGCGCACGCCGAGCGCTCGAGCCTCAATCCAGAATTCAGCTTCGACGGTTTTGTCGCCGGAAAAGCCAATCAGCTCGCGCGCGCCGCCGCACTGCAGGTCGCGGAGCATCCCGGTACATCGTACAACCCGCTCTTCATCTACGGGGGCGTGGGCCTGGGAAAGACCCATCTGATTCACGCGGTCGGCAACCTCGTCCTCGCGCAGCATCCTAGCGCCCGGGTGCGCTATCTCCACGCTGCGCAATACGTCTCCGACGTCATCAGAGCCTATCAACAGAAATCATTCGACGAGTTCAAACGCTACTATCACTCGCTCGATCTTCTGTTGATCGATGACATCCAGTTTTTCACCGGAAAGGACCGCACACAGGAGGAATTTTTTTACGCGTTCAATGCGTTGATCGAGGCCCACAAGCAGCTCATTATCACCTGCGATACGTATCCGAAAGATCTTGCGGGAATCGACGAACGCCTCAAATCGCGTTTTTCTTGGGGCCTGACCGTGGCGGTAGAGCCCCCGGAGCAGGAAATGCGTGTCGCAATCATTTTAAAAAAAGCCGAAGCAGTTTCGCTCAAACTCTCTGAGGAAGTCGCTTTCTTCATCGCCAAGCACATCCGCTCGAACGTGCGCGAACTGGAAGGCGCGCTGAAGAGCGTCATTGCTTATTCGCGCTTCAACGGCCGGGACATTACCCTTGACACGGCCAAGGAGGCCCTCAAGGACCTCCTGACCGCGCAAAACCGGCAAATCACCGTCGACAACATCCAGAAGACCGTCGCCGAGTACTACAAGATCAAGGTATCCGACATGCACTCGAAAAAACGCAGTCGAAACGTCGCTCGACCGCGCCAGCTCGCGATGGCACTCGCGAAGGACCTCACCCAGATGAGCTTGCCGGATATTGGCGATGCCTTCGGCAACCGCGACCATACGACCGTTCTGCATGCGTGTCGCACTATCGCGACGCTGCGAGAGAAGAACCACGATATTAACCGCGACTACCACGTACTCGAGCAGGTACTCAAGGGGTGAACAAGCTGCGCGCAACTCTGAAACGAATTGTGGGTAAATGGCCTCGCCGGGAGATCGCGGCTTCTTACTCATGTTTCTACCACAGCCTGTTCTGCACTTTACCAACAGCTTACAAACCCCGAAGAGCCGTTCCTTGCGTGGCTATGCAGAGTTATCCACCAAGAAGATCGCGATCATCATCATAATCAAGGAAATAAAATGAATCTGCTGAAGACCCAACGCGAAGCGCTACTCGCGCCTCTGCAGGCGGTCACTGGAATAATCGAGCGGCGTCATACATTGCCGATCTTGTCCAACGTTTTGATTTCTAGGACGGACACGCACATCGAGTTTGTCGCTACCGATATCGAGATAGAGATCACGACAAGCATGACCATCGAGGGGCCAGGTGAGACCAAAAAATTGACGGTCGGAGCGCGGAAACTCGTCGATATTCTGCGTGCGCTCCCGGAAGGATCGGAGGTTACTCTCGCATTACAGGACAAGAGACTTCAGGTGAAGTCAGGAAAAAGCCGTTTCAACTTGCAGACACTTTCAGCAGAGGATTTTCCAAGGCTGGTGCTGGTCGAAGCCTCGGCGACGAGCCTGTCGGTTCCTCAAAAGCTGCTGAAAGCGCTTCTAGGATTGGTTCAGTACGCCATGGCTCAGCAGGATATCCGCTACTATCTCAATGGCCTGCTCATGGTTGTCGAGGAAGGGCAGCTCAAGCTAGTGGCGACCGACGGGCACCGGTTGGCCTACGCAAGCCGCGAAGTCGAGGGAAAGAATCTCCCCAAGCAGGAAGTGATACTTCCCCGTAAGACAATTATCGAGCTCTCCAAGCTCCTTGAGGACACCGATGACTCGGTCGTGATCGAATTGTCTTCGGCTCAGGCCAAGTTCAAGTTTGGCAACGTAGTGCTCGTGTCGAAGTTGGTAGACGGAAAGTTCCCCGACTACGGCCGGGTGATCCCTCAGAACCATCCGAAGAAGCTGAAGCTCGAGCGAATTGCTCTGTTGCAAGCGTTGCAACGGGCTGCGATTCTCACCAGCGACAAGTTTCGCGGAGTGCGGTGGGTTCTGGGCGACGGAAGTCTCAAGATCAGTTGCAGTAATACCGAGCAGGAGGAAGCCCAGGAAGAGCTCGATGTGCCGTACAAAGGGGAGACGCTCGACATCGGGTTCAATGTCGGCTATCTCGTGGACGTGCTCAACAATCTCGATGTTGCCGAGGTCGAGTGCGGATTGGGCGATGCAAATTCGAGCGTGTTGTTTACCTTGCCCGGCCGCAACGATTTCAAATACGTCGTGATGCCGATGCGGATCTGAGCGAAGAGAAATTAAATGTCTGAAGCAGAAAAGAACGATCACCCGCGCGACCAATACGATTCCGATAGCATCAAGGTGCTGAAGGGTCTGGATGCTGTGCGCAAGCGCCCGGGCATGTACATCGGTGACACCTCCGATGGGACCGGCCTACACCACATGGTGTTCGAGGTCGTGGATAACGCCATCGACGAGGCACTAGCCGGTTTCTGTGACGAGATAACAGTCACGATTCACACGGACAACTCGATTAGCGTAATTGATAACGGCCGCGGCATTCCCACCGAGCTCCACAAAGACGACGAACGCAAGCGCTCGGCTGCGGAGATCGTGATGACCGAGCTCCACGCCGGCGGGAAGTTCGACAACAATTCCTACAAGATCGCCGGTGGCCTGCACGGCGTGGGCGTGTCCGTGGTCAACGCGCTCTCCGAATGGCTGCGCCTTACTATTCGACGCGACGGGAAGAGCCACTTCATGGAATTCCGGCGCGGTGTGCCTGTGGCGCCGCTCAAAGTAACCGGCAAGACCGAGAGACGCGGCACGGAGGTGCATTTTCTGGCCAGCGTGGAGATCTTCGGAGTGGTCGAGTACCACTTCGACATCCTGGCGCGGCGGCTGCGCGAGCTTTCGTTTCTCAACAACGGAGTCAAGATCCAGCTGGTAGACCAACGCTTCGGAAAAGAGGAGAACTTCGCGCACACTGGAGGAGTGAAGGGGTTTGTCGAGTACATCAATCGGAGCAAGAACGTGCTGCACAGCACGCCTTTTCATGCAATCGCCCAGAAGGAAGGCATCACCGTCGAGGTGGCAATGCAGTGGAACGACTCTTACCAGGAACAGGTGCTCTGCTTCACGAACAATATCCCGCAGCGTGACGGCGGCACGCACCTGACTGGCTTGCGGGCCGCCATGACACGCAGCTTGAATCAATATATCGAAGCGAACGAAGTCGCCAAGAAGGCCAAGGTCGAGACCAGTGGCGACGACATGCGCGAAGGTCTGTCATGCGTGCTCTCGGTGAAGGTGCCTGAGCCGAAATTCTCTTCGCAAACGAAGGACAAGCTCGTTTCCTCCGAAGTGGGACCGGTGGTCCAGGAGCTC
>Ga0137407_10003025_pt1 | contig 11134 bp, 10 predicted proteins | sample CZOMad2_2_16fung_FD_108410 | JGI IMG/M metagenome (GOLD analysis project Ga0137407, IMG submission 108410) | Vadose zone soil fungal communities from Angelo Coast Range Reserve, California, USA - CZOMad2_2_16fungal (Illumina Assembly) | ecosystem: Environmental > Terrestrial > Soil > Vadose...
GATTTCTTCGGGACTGTCTTCGTCGGCGCGATGGCGAACCGAATACACCCCGCTCTGACGGTCGAGCGCGACTTCCAGCGTCTCCGGGAAGGAGGGCCCTTTCTGGATGAGACGGTAGCTCTCCATCCGGAAGACCCCGCGCTGGGAGAAGACCACGTTCTCATCGTGGATGGAGCCATCCTTGAAGCGGAACAGCAGCCGGCTGTGGACGCGATCCTCACGGGCGACCTGGACGAAGTCCCCGAACGCCAGCGTCTTGCCGTCGAGCGACCGGACAGCCGGGAAGGCCCGCGTCACCCCTTCCGGGAACCGGACAGCAACCGGCTCGCTCCAGGCCGTGGCCGAGAGCCAGAGGAAGAAACTGAGCCCGAGGAGGGCCGCTCGCCCGAATCGCATCCGCCACAGGCTAAGCGGGTGGACCCGGCGGATAAATCCACCGCGCGATATAGGAACCTATATCGCGCGATAGAGATTGGCTACGCGCCGGTCGATCCCTGGGCGCCCGAGGGAATGTCCCCGTAGCTCTGGACCGTCACCCGGCCATTCGAGGCCGTGAGCCAGTGTCCGCGGGGAAGCTTGCTGATGCCGCAGATGATCGAATGGGGCTCGGGAACGAGGTCGAACTCCAGCGAGCGCGACACGGTGAGCTCGAGCTCGTGCGTCACGGCCGGGTGGGCCAGAACCGCGCGCAACTCGGAGCCGAAGATCAGCCATCCCTTGGCCACCGCGTAATACAACCGCTTCTCGCCGAGGGGATCCCGCGCCAGGAAGAGCTGCTGCCGCTGCTGATCCCAGATCGCCAGCGCGAAGACCCCGCTGAACAAGGGGAGACACTGGTCCCCGAACTCCTGCCAGGCGTGGGCGACGACCTCGGTGTCCCCGGTCGTCACGAACTGATGACCTCGGCTTATCAGCTCGTCGCGGATGCTGGGGAAGTTGTAGATCACGCCGTCCAGGACGACGTGCACCGAGCCATCCTCGTTGGTAACAGGCCGGTCGCTCTGCTCGCCGGCTCTTCGGAGCCGCCGGGCCACGCCGAGCCCAAAGCGATCGTCGACGTAGTATCCCCACGCGTCGCCACCCAGATGCTGCAGTGACCGTGTCATCCGCTCGAGCACGCTCGGATCGGGACGTTCGGACCAGGGCGCGAGAAAGCCGGCAATGCCGCTCATGGCGCGTCCCCGTCCAGTTTTCGGGCATCGATCGAATACGTGATTCCAGCGCTCATACCGCCTCCATTCATCGGAGGGACGTAGTCTCATGGCCATTGCCACCCTCGCGTGAGAGAGGGGGCGTTGTGGACCACCGCGAGCAGGGCTGGCTTCGCCGGCTGGCGGCGGCGCGACGTGGCGTGAGCTACGCGGTCGGAGGAGCCCGGGCGGTCTGCGGGGAAGGGTCCGTGAGGTTGGCCGCCGTGTCGTCCCCGGGAGAAACGACGGCCACGACGACCTCGACATAGTCGCCGCTGCTGGTTGATGCGCTTTCGATGACACTCTGCAGGCTGAGGGCGGCCAGGACCTCGGAGTCGAAGTCCCCGTCGAAGATCCCGTCGGTCCACGCCTCGTACGTGGCGGCGCCCGCGAAGGGCGTCAACACGACGACGGCGAGGAGGAGGAGGACGCTCAGCCTGAGACTAGCGTGCATTTTATCGAGAATACTCGATAACTGGGGGGCCCCACAAGACAAAGTTGAGAAAATCTTTACCTACTCGAGCCCGTACTCGCCCCAGTGGGCGTCCACCCGCTCCAGATCCTCCTTGGGGGGGACCGAGCGGGCCGGGAACTTGTGCTTTCGCGTCGCATCGACGCCGATTTTGGAAGAGGGGATGGTCTTCCGATCGGCGGAGTCCGCATCTTCGGACACCGAGGGATCGAGAGCCACCCCGGCGGTGTCCCGGTTGATGTAGACATCTCGCGCCGGCTGGACGTGCCAGGACATCGCCCACAGCACCTGGAAGTAGTCGCGCACGTCGATGTCGTCGTCGACGACCACCACCCACTTCGACCACGACGGGTCATAGGCCCACACCGCCCACATCGCGCGCTGGGGGAGTCCGGGGTGGTCACGGCGCAGCGAGATGGCGAGGAACGCCGCGCCCCCGCCTGCCTCCAGGAGATGGACGTCTCGCACCGGAAGCCTCAGGTCCCGGGTCAGGTGCTTGAACAGGGCCACGTCGCGCCCGGTCCCGCGAATGCAACTCGACTCGCTCGGCGGCATCTGGCTGAAGAAGGCCTGATAGATGGGGTCGACCCGGTGGGTGATCGCGGTGACCTCGATGACGAAGCTCGGCCCGGACGCGCCCATGTAGCCGGTGTACTCGCCGAACGGCCCTTCCGGCTCCCGCACACCCGGCGGGATGAAGCCCTCGACGACGATCTCGGCGTGGGCCGGTACCTCGAGGTCGTTGGTCTCGCAGGCGACCACCTCGAGCGGCTCGCCGCGCAGGCCGCCGGCGACGCCGAACTCGTCGCCGCGCACCCGAGCCACCGACGTGAGCGACACGGGCGGATCACACCCGATCACGACGGCGCAGGGCGTCGGTCTCCCCTGCTTTTCGTTCTTCATGATGTGTGGGTACATGTCGCGCCAGGCGTTGCTCAGAAAGATGCCGTACTTCCGCGGCCCCTTCTGCATCAGCCGATACGTCCCCACGTTGCGCTCGCCGGTCTCGGGATCCTTCGAGACCACGCACGGCGCGGTGACGTAGGGCGCGGGATCCTGGCCCCGGGTCCAGATGCAGAGCGGGAGCTTCGTGATGTCGGCCTGGTCGCCCTTCAGCACGACGTCCTTCACCGGGCCGCGATTCACGCGCACGGGCGGTATCGGCTTCGTCTGAGCGTCCGCCCACTTGTCGGCGATCTTGTCCACGGTCGTCTGGAGCGAGAGGGCGTAGACCTCGGGCGAGGCCCCGAGGACTCCGGCCACCAGGGGCATCGAGAAGCCCTTGATGCGCTCGAACATCACCGCGGGCCGACGGGCCGGTGGGATCCGCTGGAACACGCGGCGCATGACGGCGGTGACCTCCCAGTCCGCATCCACTTCCTTCTTCACGTGGTGCAGCTTGCCGCGCCGCTCGAGCGTGGTGAGGTAATCGCGCAGGTCCCGGTAGGCCATGGCGGGAATTATAATTGACCAGCGCGGCCGCGCCCATGCCCACGAGATTCGCCGGACAACCCCTCAAGCGCCTGGAAGATCCACGGCTGCTGCGCGGCCAGGCGACGTTCCTCGACGACCTGCGTCTGTCCGGCGCGCGTGACGTCGCGTTCGTCCGCAGCATCCATCCCCACGCACGCTTTCGGATCGACGCCTCCGCGGCCCGCGCCATCGCCGGGGTGGTGGGCGTCTTCGTCGGCGGCGATCTTCACCCGGCCAAAGAGATTCCCACCGTCATCGATCACCCGGCGCTCAGACCGTGCCGTCACCCGCTGCTGGCCGACGATAAAGTCCGCTACGTGGGCCAGCCGATCGCCGCCGTCGTGGCCGACAACCGCTACCTCGCCGAGGACGGCGCCGAGGGCGTGAAGGTCCAGTACGACCCGCTCCAGGCCGTGCCCGACGCTCGCGCGGCCGTCGCCGCGGGCGCCGCGCTCCTTCATGACGGTCTCGAGGCGAACATCGCGGCCGACTTCACCGTGCGGGTCGGCGACGCCGACGCGGCCTTCCGCTCGGCGGACGTGACGACGCGCGCGACGTACTACGTTCACCGCTATACGGGGATGCCGCTCGAGACCCGCGGCGTCGCGGCCGCCTGGGATGCCGGCACCGGTCAGCTCACGCTGTGGTCGTCGACGCAGTGGCCCCACACGCTGCGAGACGCCCTGCGTGACGTGCTGCGACTGCCCGAGCACCGGATCCGCGTCGTCGCGCCGGACGTCGGCGGGGGCTTCGGCGTCAAGCAGGAGATCTACCCCGAGGAGATCGTGCTCGCGCGCCTGGCCATGCTCCTGCACTCACCGGTGAAGTGGGTCGAGACGCGCCGCGAGCATCTCCTGACGGCCGCCCACGCGCGAGAGCAGTGGCACGACGTCGAGCTCGCCGCCCGGCGTGATGGCACGATCCTCGCCCTGCGTGCCGAGATCCTGGCCGACGTCGGCGCGTACACACGGAGCCTCGGCGTGCTCTGTCCGTCACTCACCGCCGCCAGCCTGCCCGGAGCCTATCGCATCCGCGATTACACCTGTCGGGTGCGCGCGGCTCTCACCTGCAAGGCGCCGGCGGCAGCGTATCGCGGGGCCGGCCAGCCCGAGGCGGTGTTCGCGATCGAGCGCGCCCTCGATCACCTCGCCCAAACGCTCGGGATCGATCCCGGCGAGCTCCGACGACGCAACTTCATCGGGCGCGACGAGTTTCCGTGGGAGGTCGGAACCGCATCGGCGCAGGTTCCCGTGACCTACGACAGCGGCGACTACCAGGGCGCGCTCGACACCGCGTTGATGCTGAGCCGGTACGACGAGCGCCGCGCCGCGCAAGCCGTCGAGCGCGCGAAGGGAGCGCGTGGCCGACTGCTCGGCATCGGCGTCGCCGCGTATGTCCTGCTCACCGGGCTCGGTCCCCACGAGGGGGCGGTGTTGCGCGTGGATCCGGGCGGCGGCGTGCTCCTCGTCACCGGCGCCTCGCCCCACGGCCAGGGCACGGCCACGATGCTGGCCCAGGTCGTGGCCGATGAGCTCGGCATCCAGCCGCACGAGGTCTCCGTGAGACACGGCGATACCGCGTTGATCCCGTTCGGCGTCGGAACCTACGCGAGCCGCAACGCCGTCGTCGCGGGCAGCGCGGCCCTGATCGCGGCGCGCATCGTCGCGACCAAAGCCAGGCGATTGGCCGCCCATCTCCTGGAGGTCAGTGACGCCGATCTCGAGCTGGCCGACGGCGTCGTCCGTGTCGTCGGTGCGCCTGATCGCCGGCTCTCCCTGGCCGACCTGGCGACGGCGTGTGCGCCCGGCTCACCGCTGCCCGAAGGCATGGAACCCGGTCTGGAGGCGACACACTACTTCGCGGCACCTCGCGCCACCTTTGCCAGCGGCGTCCACGTCGCGACCGTCGAGATCGAACGCGAGACCGGACGAATCGCGATCATCGATTACACGGTCGTGAGCGATGCCGGCCGGGTGATCAATCCCCTCATCGTCGAGGGCCAGATCCACGGCGGTGTCGCCCAGGGCGTGGGCGGTGCGCTCTACGAAGAGCTCGTGTACGACGAGCAGGGTCAGCCGCGCACTCAATCCCTGCTGGAGTACGTGATGCCGACCGCCGAGCAGGTCCCGTCGATGAAGATCGCCAACCTGGTCACGCCCAGCCCGCTCAACCCACTCGGCGTCAAGGGCATCGGCGAAGCCGGCGCCCTGGCCCCGCCGGCGGCCATCACGGCCGCCGTCGAGGATGCGTTGCGGCCCTTCGGTGCCCGCATCACGGGCACCCCGCTGCGGCCCGAGGACATTTTCCGCCTGATGCAGGGCGCCGGGAGAGATCCGTGGAGGCCTTGATCCGCGAGTGGCTCAACATCGGGCTCCGCTGGGTCCACCTGATCGCCGGCATCGGCTGGATCGGTACCTCGCTCTACTTCATGTGGCTGGACGCCAGCCTCACGAAGCCCGATCCGCCGCGCTCGCGCGTCGAGAGCGAGGCGTGGCTGCTCCACAGCGGCGGCTTCTACCTGGTCGAGCGGCGTCAGGTGCCCCCGGGCCAACTGCCCTCACCGATCCACTGGTTCAAGTGGGAAGCGGCCATGACCTGGCTCACGGGCTTCCCGTTGCTGGTCCTCATCTACTACACGACACGCGGCGTGTACCTCGTCGATCCCGCCGTCTCGTCGGTCACGCCAGGCACCGCCGTCCTCGTCGGCATCGGCCTCCTCGTTATTTCGTGGGCCGTCTACGACCTCTTGTGGACGTCGCCGCTCGCGCGAGAGGGCGGGCACGCGGCCGCCGTGTTGTCGTGGATCCTGCTCGTCGCCGTCGTGTACGCGCTGACGCACGTGCTGAGCGGCCGGGCCGCGTACGTCCACGTGGGCGCGATGCTCGGCACGATCATGGTCGCCAACGTCTGGATGCGGATCGTGCCCGCTCAGCGCGAGATCATCGCCGCCGCCGAGGCGGGCCGGACGCCCGACCGCACGCTGTCCACGCGCGCCAAGCAACGCTCGACGCACAACAGCTACGTGACGTTTCCCGTGATCTTCACGATGCTGAGCAATCACTATCCGGGAACGTACGGCCATCCGCTCAACTGGCTGATCCTCGTCCTGTTGATCGTGGTGGGGGCCGGCGTCCGGCACGTGATGATCGCCCGCGAGAAGGGCCGGCCGGCCGACTGGTGGCTCGTGCCCGTGACGGCCGCGCTGGCCGCGGTGGTCTATCTCACCTCGCCGGCGTGGCTCGCGGCAAGCCCGCGGGGCGGCGATCCGGTCGCCTTCGCCGCGGTGAAGGACGTCATCGATCGCCGGTGCGTCTCCTGCCACTCGCGGACGCCGACCGACGACATCTTCCGGATCGCGCCCAACGGCGTCACGTTCGATACGCCGGAGAGCATCCGCGCCCGCGTCGAGACGATCCGCGACCGCACGGTCGTGCTGAAGAACATGCCGCTTGGGAACAAGACGGGTATGACCGACGCCGAGCGAAGCCTGCTCGCGCGCTGGCTCGATGAAGAAGCGCGGTGATCTCGAGAAGCGCGGTGCTACCATCGCCGCCATGAAACACGCCGGACTCATCATCACGTTCGGGCTGCTCTTCGCCTCGACCGCATGTGCCCAGCCGTCGGCGATGATCGGAACCAATCCGCCAGGCAGCGTGCTCTACGTCGTGGGCAATGCGCTCGCGAAGGTGGCGACCGAGTCCGGCACGGCACGGCTCACCGTGCAGCCGTATGCCGGCAGCAGCACGTTCCTGCCCATGCTGGAGTCCGGCGAGCTCGAGCTCGGCGTGAACAACGCGATCGACGTCGGCCTCGCCTACAACGGACCCGGCTTCAAGATCGGCGGACGCAATCCGTTTCCTCACACACCCGGGCTGCGGCTGGTGATGCGCGCATTCCCGTTGATGGTAGCGCCGGTCGTGCGGCGCGATTCGCCGATCAAGACGATCCAGGACGTGAAGGGCAAGCGCGTCACCGGGGAATATCCGGCCAACCTCGCCATCTGGTACAACGTCTTCGGCGAGCTCTCGAGCGCCGGCCTCTCGTGGAAGGACGTGCGGGTGGTGCCGGTGGCCGGTCTCAACGAAGGCATCGACGCGCTGGTCCAGGGCCGCGCCGACGTGTCCACTTACGCCATCAACGGCGCCAAGGTCCGCGAGGCCGACGCGAGCGTCGGCGTCCGCCATCTCTCCATCGATTGCTCACCCGAGGGTGAGAAGCGCCTGCGCGCGGCCGTGCCCGGCTACTATCCGCGGCGCGTGAAGAAGGAGGAGGCGGCCGCGGTCGTCGACGACGTCTGCGTAGTCGCCTACGACGCGTACGTCATCGCCGGCAAGGGGGCCAGCGACGCCCTCGTGGAGGGCTTGCTCAAGGCCATCTGGAACGACGGTGCCAAGCTCGCGCCGTTCCACCCACTGCTCCGCGAGTGGAGCCGGGAAAAGATGGCCGGCGCCGAGATCACGATTCCGTACCACCCGGCGGCGATGCGCTTCTATCGCGAGCACGGCGCCTGGACGGCCGAGGTCGAGCAGGCGCAGCTACGCCTGATCAAAGGCGGGCGCTGATTCGCGCCACCGCCTCTTCGGTCTGCTCGCGCGAGCCGAACGCCGTCAGACGGAAGTAGCCCTCGCCGCTCGGGCCGAAGCCCGAGCCAGGCATCCCCACGACGTGGGCCTCGGCCAGCAGCTTGTCGAAGAAATCCCACGACGAGAGCCCGGCCGGCGTACGCACCCACAGGTACGGCGCGTTGCGCCCACCGTACACGGTGAGCCCGGCCGCCATCAGGCCGTCGCGGATGATCGCGGCGTTCTCCATGTAGTAGTCGATCAGTCGCCGGACCTGCTTCTGGCCATCGGGCGTGTACGCGGCGGCCGCCGCCTTCTGGACGATGTAAGGCGCGCCGTTGGACTTGGTCGACGTGCGACGCAGCCACAACGTGTTGAGACTCACGGCCTCGCCGCGCGCAGTCCGGCCCTGCGCTTCCTTCGGCACGACCGTGTAGGCCAGGCGCAGCCCGGTGAAGCCCGCGCTCTTCGAGAAGCTCCGGCACTCGATGGCCACCTCGCGCGCGCCGGCGATCTCGTAGATCGAGTGAGGCACGTCCGCGTCGCGGATGTAGGCCTCGTAGGCGGCGTCATAGAGAATGGTCGCCTCGTGAGCGCGCGCGTAGTCCACCCAGCGCTGCAGGGCCTCGCGGGTCATCACGGCCCCCGTGGGGTTGTTCGGATAGCACAGATAGATGAGGTCGACGCGACGATCGGGCAGCGCCGGAAGGAAATCGTTGTCGGCGGTGCACGGCAGGTGCACGAAGCCCGCATAGCGCCCGCTTTCGTCGGCGCGCCCGGAGCGCCCGGCGATGACGTTGCTGTCGGCGTAGACCGGATAGACGGGGTCCATGAGCGCCACCACGCACTCGGTGGCGAAGATCTCCTGTAAATTGGCGCTGTCGCTCTTGCCCCCATCGCTGATGAAGATCTCGTCCACGGCGACGTGGACGCCCCGCGAGCCGAAATCGTGGGCCGCGATCTCGGCGCGCAGGAACTCGTATCCCACATAGGGCCCGTAGCCCTTCAACGTCTCCGCTCGGCCCTGCTCGCGCGACGCCTCTTCGAGGGCGTGCACCACCGCCGGCGGCAACGGCCGGGTGACGTCGCCGATGCCGAGCGAGATGACGCGCGCGTCGGGATGAATCTCGCGAAACGCCTGCGTGCGCCGCTTGACCTCGGCGAAGAGGTAGCTCGCCTGCAGGTTCAGGTAGTGCTCGTTGATCCGAGGCATCGGCGGATTCTAGCAGACGCTCTCGACCGTGCGCCCGCGGTACAGTAGCCCAGCGTGGAAGCTCGCGATCTGACGCAGGGCCTCTTGTGGTTCGCCGCGTTCCTGTTCTCGACGACCGTGCACGAGGCCATGCACGCGCTGGCCGCTCTGCGTGGTGGCGATCGCACCGCGTATCTGGGCGGACAGGTCTCGCTGTCGCCGATCCCTCACATACGACGCGAGCCGATCGGCATGCTCGGCGTCCCGCTTCTCACCGCGTTCACCAATGGCTGGGCCGTCGGCTGGGCGAGCACGCCGTACGACCCGGTCTGGGCGGCTCGCTATCCGCGCCGGGCCGCGCTCATGGCCGCGGCCGGTCCGACCGGAAATCTGCTCATCGCCGTGCTCGCCCTCGTGTGTTTGAGGGCCGGCCTCGCCGCCGGCGTGTTCGTCTCACCCCGTCAGGTGAGCTTCCACCACCTGGTCGAGGCCGCGAGTGGAGCGCCGTGGCTCACCGCCGTCGGCGAAGTCCTCACCGTGCTCCTCGTGCTCAACGTCTTCCTCTTCGTCTTCAATATCCTGCCGTTCCCGCCGCTGGACGGCGCCTCCGTGCTCGGCGGTCTCGTGCCCGAGCGCGCGGCCGTCGCCGTCCGCGGGTTCACCGGGAATCCGATCTTCTCGCTGCTCGGCATCCTCGTCGCCTGGCAGGTGTTCCCGAAGATCGCCGGACCGATCTTCGGCGGCCTGCTCAGACTCGTCCATCCGCACGATCGCTTCTTCTGAGCGTCGGGAAGCTTGTGATTCGATTCGCCCAGTTTCCAACCGCCGGGCGCTCATGTCCCGCCGCGCCGCGCTCGGAAAACGCGGGGCTCTGGTGGGTGGCGCGGTATCCTCTCGGTGATGTCGGCCCTGGCCCCGTGGCTGCTCAGCGTGTTGCGCATCGTGACGGCACTGCTCGACATCCCGCACGGGACCTCGAAGATCTTCGGGTTCCCGCGGGCCGGCAGTGGAGCGACCGTGGAGCTCTATTCGCTCCTCGGCCTCGCTGGGAGCCTCGAGATGGTCGGTGGCGCGCTGATTCTCGTCGGGCTCTTCACTCGCCCGGTCGCGTTCGTCCTGTCGGGGGAAATGGCGTTCGCGTACTTCATGGCCCACGCTCCGCGAAACCTCCACCCGCTGCTGAATCAGGGCGAACTGCCGATCCTTTTCTGCTTCATCTACCTGTATCTCGCGTTCGCCGGCGCGGGCCCGCTGAGCCTCGACCGCCTCCGCAAGAAGACTCCGTAGTCTCCCCTTACAACTCGTCGTCTCGATCGAGGTGATTTGACGGCTAAGTAGCCGCTTCTGAAGGCCCAACGAGGCGTGGCCTGCTTGATGCACTCACAGCGGGCATGAACTCGAAAGCGAAGCGACCAGAAGCGCTCACCGCGGGCATGGAAACCGCGGTGTGGCCGCAAGAGCGGGAGTGCCTTGTGTGTGGTGAACGCCGTTTGGCGCAGTGGGCCGGGGATCGTCTCCACAACCGGTGCCGCCGCGATCTCGATCGAGTGGACCGGACGCCGGAGCACCGCGTCGCCTACTCGGCCTGAGCCGTACGGTTGCGTCAGGCGCCCTGCGCCCGCGCACCGTCCATGACCACCCGGAGCTGATCTCGGTTACGCAACGATCCCACCGATCGCTTGTGATCCGCGGAGCGAAGCACCTGCCCCAGGACGACGTGAGGATGATGGAGCCGACCGAAGAGGTCGGCCAGGAACGCCGCGTCATCGTCGCTCACGTCTGAAAACGGCGCGCGCTTCCGGACCACCGCCAGGGCAGTCAGGAGGCTCTCCTTCCTGTCCCGGGTCGCCCGATACGTCTTGAGATAGGTCTTCGCGAAGACGATCTGCACGTCTTGCTCGGGCCGCATTCTCAAGACCAGGACGGCGGCGGAGACGAGCAGGACGAAGGTCAGCGCCAGCACGCAAAAGAGTAAGCTCATCACCGCCCTCCACTATCAAGCCTTGTGCCGAAAAAAAGGCTCAGTATTTTCGGTGAAATAGGCGGCCACCTCGCAGGGATCGCGTCACGGAACGCGCGGGCGTGTCAGGAAACCGAACAGAACCAGACGCTCCTCACCGCTGACGGGCGACCACCAGAGCCCGGAGAGCCTCGACGGCACGTGAGCGATCACCGGCGCGCCGGACGAGGTGGGTCGTGACGCGCCAGGGGCGCGGACGGAGCCGGTGGGCACGCACCGTCGCCC
>Ga0137407_10003026_pt1 | contig 11133 bp, 11 predicted proteins | sample CZOMad2_2_16fung_FD_108410 | JGI IMG/M metagenome (GOLD analysis project Ga0137407, IMG submission 108410) | Vadose zone soil fungal communities from Angelo Coast Range Reserve, California, USA - CZOMad2_2_16fungal (Illumina Assembly) | ecosystem: Environmental > Terrestrial > Soil > Vadose...
CGCCGCCGAAGCGGCGCTGGCCGACAGCGAGGCCGATGACGACGCAGTTCCGGTCGAGCTCTAACGGCCGCCGCCGCGTACCGGCTTGCGGATCCTGATCTTCAAGGCATCCTCCTCAGTGCCGCCGCCCCGGCGTAGGTCGCGACATAGAGCGTGGGCGGGTCCACCATGCGATCGAGCTTCAGGCGATAGACGTGGTCGTCGGGCAGGTCCGCGCCGGCGCGCAACGAGGTGCGCGCGCCGGTCTGCGGGTTCCAGAACACCAGGCCTCATCACGTACAGGGCCGAATGCGTCGCCACCCAGAGGTTCTGCGCCTCGTCGGTGGTCGCGCCGACCACCGGCTGTTCCCGGATCCCTTCGACGGCGCCGTACTTCGCGTTCGCGCCGCCCCAAGGGCTCGAGCCTCCGAAGCGGGAACCCGAGCCGGAACCGAACTGCGGGGCGCCGCCACACGCCGCGAGCAGCACGATGGCCGGCACCCATCTCAAGGCAGGATTCTCAGCACCGCGGCGCCTCCCGCCGTCGCCACCATCAGGGCCGGCGGATCCACCATCATGTCGAGTTGGAGCCGCAGCACGCGGTCGCTCGGGATGCCCGGGCCGGCGCGGATGGGTGTCTTCGCGCCCGTGACCGGATCCCAGATCACGAGGCCGCTGTGAAGGCCGGCGACCACAAGGCGGCCGTCGGGAAGCGCGAGCAGATCGCGGACGTCGGATTCCGACAGCCCCACGTCGCGCACGGGATCGTAGTAGGTGAAGTTGTCGTGAATTCCGAACGGGTGACCCTCGAGCGACGCGATTCCGTACGGTACGTCTTTCGGCTCGTTGAACAGCGTGCCGCTCGCGAACCAGACCTTGCCGTCCTTGGCGACCGTCACGGCGCTGATGTTCACGGGGTCGCCCTCCAGGGGTGGGCAGAAAATCGGCCGAGCATTCCCTGAACAGCTGCCGTCATAGCCGTCGCCGTAGCTGGGTTGGAACACCGACGGTCCGCCGGGAGTTCGCGGCGTTTTCCACCATTCGGTGTTCTCGGCGATGTACACGATCTTGCCCGCGGCATAGCGGCCGCCGACCCAGAGGTCTCCATCCGGAGCGATTGCGAGGCCCCGCCAATCGGCGAGCATCTGCGGCACGGAGCCGGTCCCCGCCCCATTGGGGCACGTTTGGTGCAGACAGGCCTGCGGGTGAAGGTGGTCGCTCATCCAGGACTGCTGGTTCTCCGGCGAGAGGAACCAGGGGCCCACCGGTGGATGCCATTTGTCGGGGCTGATCTTGTCGACGCCGTGATCACAGCCGACGTAAAGCTCGTGCGGGTGGATGAAGTGGTCATAGACCATCCTCACGACGCTCTTGTTGTGCCAGTACTGGACGGTGTTGTTCGACACCATGTCGAAACGGACCACTTCGAGGGAAGGGTTCCCTGACTTGTCGGTCTTCAGGCGCACGCGATCGAGCTTGCCGCTGTGTCGCCACGGGTCCTGTTCCGTCCCGTCGGTGATGGTCCAATCGTGATACGCCCAGTACCCCACGAAGACTTCGCCGAGGTAGCCCTCCCCTGCGCCGCCACCAACGATTTCGCTGATTCCGGGCGGCGCGGCCTCACCTGCAGGGCAGGGGTCGAGGAGTCCGGCGGAGTCATCGCACTTCGGGATCGGGGATCCAGGCAAGTGCAGGCCGCTCGCGCCATCGAAACGCGTGAACGTCTTGTCGCCCGGACGGAGCAGATACAGCGCTGCGTTCGTCGCGACCCACAGGTTCTGGTTCTCGTCAGTCGAGACTCCGACGACCGGCATCTCCTGGATGCCGTCTTGCCAGCTGTACTGCACGTTGCTGATCGGCCACCGGCCTGGACCGCCGAACTTGATCCCGCCGCCATCGGCCGGGCCTGCGTCCGCTGGCCCCGCATCCGCAGGGCCGGCATCTACCGAGGGTCCGGCGTCCACCGTCGGTCCGGCATCCACGGGGACGATGCTGTTTCCCGGCTCGGTTACATTGCTCTTCGCGCAGGCCGCACCGATCAGCGCGCCCGCGATCGCCCACTTCCCAACGTTCCCCACGACGCCCCCCCGCCCCTCGGCTGCATGGGCTCCCAGCTCTTTGCTAGCGGCGGGCCAAGCAAAGTCAGGGGGACACCATTGAGATGGTGTCCACGTCTCGTTGACAGATCCTCGAAATTCGTCGGAGAAATCCGGTTCCGCCCGAAAGAAGCGCCTTTCCCACTTCCCTTCCGTCTGCTACTTGTCCCTCCCTCGATGGCGACCGGACTTCCCTTCGGCGCCCGCGCGGAGCGCGCCGCCCAGACCCGGGTCCTGCGGGCCGCCCTGGACTCTATCCGGCCCCAGCGGCCTGTCGCGGCGTTCGACATCGACAGCACCATCCTCGTCAACAAGGTCCGGCAGGCGCGCATCGTGCGCGAGTACGGCCAGCTCCGCGGCGACCGGCGGCTCGCCGCATGCCAGCCCGAAGCGGTGATCTCCTGGGACCTGCGCGACACCTTGCGGTTGTGCGGCCTCAACGACTCCGAGATCGCCGCCATCGTCCCCAATCTCGGCGGCTTCTGGCGCGACCGGTTCTTCAGCAGCGAGTACTGCAAGGACGACACGCCGGTCGCCGGTGCCCGCGAGTACCTCTCCGCGGTGCTCGATGCCGGCGGCGAGGTCCTCTACGTCACCGGCCGGCACGAAGAGATGAAAGCCGGGACCCTCGAGAGCTTCCAGCGCGCCGGTTTCCCGCTCCCCGACGGGAAGGCGATCCAGCTCTGGCTCAAGCCGCGGCTGGCCGACGACGACGATCGCTGGAAGGAGATCTGCCACCAGCGGCTCAAGCTGTTGCGCGGCCTGGCCTGCGCCTTCGACAACGAGCCGACGCACGTGAACGCGTACAAGCGCAGCTTCCCGGAGGCGGCCGTCGTCCACCTCGACACCGACCACTCGCGCCGCCCGGTGGAGGTGCTCCCCGAGATTCCGTCCATCCACGACTTCGTCATGGAGCCAATCCCATGATCCGCGTCTTCCTCGTCCGTCACGGCATCGCCGCGGATGCCGCACCTGGCCAGCCGGATGAATCGCGTCCCCTCACCGCCAAGGGGCGAAGGAGGTTCCGGGGCACGGCGCGCGCGTTCGCGCGTCTGGGCGAACGCGTCGACAAGCTTATTATCACCAGCCCGCTCGTGCGCGCGGTGCAGACGGCGGAGATCCTCGCGCGGGCCCTGCGGCAGGACGAGGTGGGCGTTCTGGAGGAGCTGCGATCCGAAGTGGCTCCAGCGAAGCTGTTCGGCGCTCTCTCGAAGCAGATCGAGGACGGCGAAGGGGTCGCGCTGGTCGGCCACGACCCGCAGATGACCAAGCTGGTCGCTGCGCTGGCGCAGCTGGACGCGGACGTCGCCGACCGCATCTCCTTCGCCAAAGGCGGAATCGTGCGCATCGACGTCGATGCTTTTCCTCCCTCCAGGAACAAGCCGCGCTGGCACCTCGAGCCGCGCGCCGATGCCCCCGAGGACGGGCTGCCGCTATTCAAGCACCCGCACGGGGAGGACGACCATCGGTAGCCCCGCGAACTGCAGCCGCCGCTGCAGTTGGTAGGCGGTCTCGTTGTGCAGGAGGCGGTCCCACCACCGCTCCCGCTCGAAGATCAGTTTTCCCGCGAAGAACATGCTGCGCTCGTATTCCTTCGCGACCTCGGCGGCGAGCAGTTCGGATTCGCTGATCGCCTCGGTGCCCATCGACATGCGGTAGTCGGCCGGGATGCCCATCCCGCGGGCGAGGTCGACGTACTTGCGCAGCGCATCCTCCGTCTGTTCGCGGACGCGGTCGACCTCCTCGATGCCGTGGAAGGTCGCGCTGTCGACCACGCCGACCGACATGAACACCACGTTCGCGAAGTAGCGGGGGAAGAGCTTCATGATGGTGAGCAGCGAGTGGATGCCGAGCCCGGAGAAGCCGCCGACCAGCAGCACCGCCGTCGGCTTCTTCTTCTGCAGCTCGAGCGGCTTTCCCGGCGAGCCGACCGGCAGCGCCGTGAGGATCTGATCCAGGCGCTTGAGGCGCGCGTAGACGCCGTTGTAGTGCCGCTTGATCAGCATGCAGAGGCCGACCAGCGCCCCGGTCACGACCACCGTCAGCCAGGCGCCTTCGGCGAACTTCTCGAACAGGTTCACCACCAGGATGAAGCTGCAGAGCACGAAGCAGACCACGGCGATGGCCAGCGGCCGCCTCCAATGGGGATGGCGCTTCTGTGTCTCGGCGCGCCGCCAGTAGCGGATCATCCCCATCTGGCTGAGCGAGAACGTGACGAAGACGTTGATGGCGTACATCACCACCAGGGCGTCGACCGAGCCGCGCGTGTAGAGCAACATCAGGAAGGACGCGCCGCCCATCAGCAGCACGCCATTCTGCATGGTCAGGCGATCGCTGAGCGCGCCGAACCGGTGCGGCAGGAAGGAATCCTGCGCCAGGTTGGCCATCACGCGGGGGCCGGCGATGAATCCTGCCTGGGCGGCGACGAACAGCAGCAGCGCCTCGGAGAAGATGGTGATGATCACGTACCACTCGCCCACCGGCAAAGGGCCGAGATGGACCGCGCCCGCGAGCATCTCCGCGAGCCGGTAGTTCATCGTCTTCCCCGGGACCGGATGGACGCCCATCAGCAGGTACCCGAGGATGATCCCGCCGGCGGTTACGGCCAGGCTGGTGGACATGTAGACCATCGTCCGCTTGCCGGTGAGGACGCGCGGCTCGCGCATGATGGAGAGCCCGTTCGAGACCGCCTCGATCCCGGTGTACGTGCCGGCGCCCAGCGAGTAGGCGCGTAGGAAGAGTAGCGCCAGGGCGAGGAACCCCATGGTGCCGAGATCGTGCGAGAGCCCATCCGAAACGCTGCGCACCACCTCGTCGGTGTGCCCGAGATGGAACCCCACGCTACCGCCGATCAAGATGACGTGCGTGAGGAGGAACGTGAGAAAGACGGGCAACAGGACCCTGATCGACTCCTTGACGCCGCGCAGGTTGAGGATGGTCAGCATCGCGATCGCGGTCAGCTCGACCGGCAGCTTCCATACGTGCCACTCGTGCGGGAAGTTGCTGAAGATCGCCTCGCCGCCCGCCGCGATCGAGGTGGTGCAAGTGAGAACGTAATCGATGAGGAGGGCCGCGCCGCTCACCACGCCGGCCCGGGGCCCGATCAGGCGGGAAGTGACGATGTAGCCGCCGCCGCCGAACGGGAAATGCTCGATGATCTTCGTGTAGGCGGCGGAGATGATGAAGACGGTGATCGCCGTGGCGAGGGCCAGGAAGACCGCGAGATACTGGTGGTCGCCGAGGTTCTTGAACGCTTCCTCCGGACCGTAGGAGCTGGAGGACAACCCGTCGGCGCCCAGCCCGACCCAGGCGAGAAACGCCGCCAGCGAGAGGTTGTGGAAGAGGTGCGGGTCCTCGATGTCCTTGGGCCCGCCCAGGAGGATCCGCTTGAACCTGTGCCAGGATGAGACCGGCCCTCCCGGTGGGGGTTCCGAGCTCGGCTGCGGCTGCACGCCGCTCGGTCCCGGGGAAGGCGCGGGTTCCATGGCGGGCGTTCCGTAGCACGAATCGCCGACAGCGGCAGTCAGTCTGCGGCGGGAAGCCCGAAAAGCGGTGTAGAATCGAGCGCTTTGCGAACCAGCCGGGCGAGGGCCCGCGCGTACAGCCGGCAGTCGTTGAGCGCGTTGGCCACTTCGTACCGCTCGATGCCCGCCGCCTTGGCAATGCCGCGCAAGAGGATGCGCTGCTCGTGCAGCGTTTCGATGTGGTCGGACACGAACGCCGCGGGCACGACGAGGATCTCGCGAACTCCCTGCCGGGCGAGCGCCGGGATGTGGTCGGCCGTCGCGGGCGCGAGCCACTTCACGGGTCCGACCTTGCTCTGGTAGCTCAGCGACCAGTCCTGGCCGGGTGGCAAGCGCTGGACGACGCCGGCCACGGTTGTGTGGATCTCGCGCTCGTAGGGGTCACCGCGGCGGATCAGGCTGAGCGGCACGCCGTGCGCGCTGAAGAGGACGTGCACGCGCGCCGGATCGGGAAAGCGGCGCAGCGCGTTCTTCACCGTGCTCGTGAGAGCGTCGAGATACTCGGCGTCGTCGGGATAGCGATCCACTTCGGCGAGCGGCAACGATCCCGCCACCGCCTTGCGGAGATCGAAGAAGGCGGACCCGGTGGTCGCCGAGCACCACTGCGGGTAGAGCGAGACGCCCACCAGCCGCGAGCATCCCTCCGCTCGTGCCCGCGCCACCGCGTCGCGGATGTACGGTGTCCAGGCGGAGAACGCGACGTAGCAGCGGAAACCCGGCCCCAACTCCTCTTCCAGGCGACGACCCTGGGCTTCGGTGAGCGGAAGGATCGGAGAACGGCCGCCGATCTCCGAATACAGCTTGCGCGCGTGGGGCGCCCGCCGTCGGGCCACCACCCGCGCGAACCACCGCCGCAACGGTCCACGCAAGAGCGGAATGCGGATGAGAAACGGATCGCGAAACAGGTTCTCGAGATAGGGCTCGACCGCCTCCAACGAATCCGGCCCGCCGAGATTGAGGAGCAACACTCCCGTATGGGCCGGCTTGCCGGGAAGGCGAATCGGAATCACGCCGTTGGTTTACCAGCCGAAGCCTCCCTGCGCGACTCGCAAAGAATCGGGCTGCGAAGGATGGTTTGATCCGCCTTGCTCAGCGGGGAGGCGCGTGGGCGTGCACCTGCTGGACGAGCGCCTTCGCGTTCTCGACCGGCGTGCCGACGATCACGCCGTGTCCGAGATTGAAGATGTGCCCTGCGCCGGCGCGGTCGGCCAACTCGAGCACGCGCGCGACGCGAGTCTGCTGCTCGCGCAGCGGCAGGAAGAGGGTGGCGGGATCGAGGTTTCCTTGCAGCGCGACGGCCGGCCCGACGCGGCCGCGTGCCTCGTCGAGCTGGACGCGCCAGTCGACGCCGACGACGTCGGCGCCGGTCGCCGCGAGCTGGGCGAGCAGCTCGCCGGTCTCTACGCCGAAGACGATCACGGGTTGCGGATCCTGCGGGTTGCGCTCCAGGCCGGCGATCACGCGCGCGATATACGGCGCGCCAAATTTCGCGTAGTCCTCCGGCCCGAGAGCGCCGGCCCAGGAATCGAAGATCTGCAGCGCGTGCGCGCCGGCGGCGAGCTGCGCGTTCAGGTACGCGACGAGCGAGTCGGCGATCTTGCCGAGCAGCGCGTGCGCCAGCCGCTCGTCGGAGAAGAGGAGGGCCTTCGCGCGCTCGAAGCTTCGTGAAGTCTTGCCTTCGATCATGTACGCGGCGAGCGTCCAGGGACCGCCGCAGAAGCCGATCAGCGGCACGCGGCCTCCGAGCCCTCTCAGGGATCGGCGGATCGCTTCCATCACGAATCCGAGCTCCTCCTCCGCATCCGCGACGTGGAGTCGGTCGACGTCGGCCTGCGTGCGCAGCGGCGTGGGGAATTGCGGCCCCTGGTCCTCGAGGATGAGCTGCATGCCCATCGCCTCGCAGACGACGAGGATGTCGCTGAAGAGGATGGCGGCGTCGACGCCCAGGATGTCCACCGGCTGCAAGGTCACTTCCGCGGCCAGATCGGGGGTCTTGCAGAGCTCGAGGAAGGACACCTTGGCGCGGACGGCGCGGTACTCCGGCAGGTAACGGCCCGCCTGGCGCATGAGCCAGATCGGCGTCCTGTCGACGGGACGGCGGCGGCAGGCGTCGAGGAAGCGGTGCGACATCGAGTTCGCGATGTATCACGGGATCAGGACCGGCGGGCGACCTGCTCGCGACGTATCAGGGGATCAGGACCGGCGGGCGACCTGCTGGAGCTCGAGGACCGCCTGGCCCGCCTTCCAGACGCGCACGGTTCCGCTCGACTGGGACACGGAAATGGCCACTGCGTTGGTCTCGACGGTGATCGCCGCCGAGGCGGCGTGGCGGGCACCGAGGCCGAGCGGCAGCTCCACCTTCCCCTCGCCGACCTGGAGGTAGCGGCCGGCGGCGAGCACCACTCCGTCCTCGCGGATCACGAAGGCGCCGTCCAGTACGGCGAAGTTCTTGATGGCCTCGCGGATCTTCGGGTCGAGCACGTTCCGCTCGGCCTCCGAGATCCCCTGGAAGGGGTTGATGGTGAGCTGCTTGCTGTGCTCCATCACGGTGGTCGACTCGCCGAGCACGAAGATGGTGCCGATGGGGTGCCCTTCGAACCCTTCGTGTCCGATGGCCATCGCCAGGGAGACCAGCGCTTCGACCACCTGGGGGCTGAACTCGTCGCCGAGCCCCTGGGTATCGATGGACGCCTTCTCCTCGAATCCGCGGCCGATCTGCAGCCGCACCACGGTGTCCGGCAGCCGCGATCCCGTCCGCCCGGTCAGGCAGATCACGTCCTCGCCATCGCGCAGCGCGTCAGCGGTGACGGCCGCGACCAGCGCCACCTTCACCTTCTCGATCCGCGAATAGTCGTAGGGCGGGACGGTGACGCAGACGTAACCCTTCTTGCGCAGGTTGTGCGCCAGTTGCTCCTCGCTGACGGCGTAAATGATCTTCTTCTTGATCGGGCGTCCTCGGATATCATCCTTCGACAGAGGGACGTCGGTGACCATCAGCAGGTGATCGACCGCCGGTTTCGCGGCCAGCGTGAGGATGCTGCGCAGGAACTCCCGGTCGAGCTTGCTGTCGGCCATGAACGTTCGCCTTGACGGGACCCTAATGCGTCCCTAGTATTCCGCCTCTTTTTTGCCGGGCCTTTCGCCGGAGCGAATCAATGGCACCCAGTCGAGCGGCAACGTTGCGCGGGGGCAGCACCTTGAACCAGAAGGACTTGAAGCGCTTCCGGAAGATCCTCGAGGAATCGAAGAAGAACCTTCTCTTGAGCGCGCGCAAGACGCTCAGCGAGGAAGCGGCCTTCGATACGGACGATCTGCCGGACGAGATCGACCTGGCCTCGTCGGAGTACACGCAGAGCATGGTGTTCCGCCTGCGCGACCGGGAGAAGTTCCTGCTGAAGAAGATCGACGACGCCTTGGCCCGGATCGAGAACGGCACCTTCGGGACCTGCGAGATCTGCGAGGAAGAGATCTCCATCAAGCGCTTGGAGGCGAGGCCGGTCACCACCATGTGCATCCGGTGCAAGGAAGAGCAGGAGAAGCAGGAGAAGAGCTATGGCTGACGCCTTGCCGTCCGAAAGGACGGCAAGGGCAGTTAGACTGCACGTTACGCTTGCGCCGTTACGTTGTGCTGGCCGGCGCCGGCGGTGGCCCGCCGCGGCGCAATCGCGCAGCTCGCCTCGGTATACTCCGGCAAGAGCTCCCGCATGGGGTGCTCGCCACACGCCGGGCAGTTGGGATCCCTCACGTACTTCACCTCCCGGAACCTCTGCTCCAGCGCGTCATAGAGAAGCAGCCGTCCGACCAGCGGCTCGCCCTTGCCCAGCACCAGCTTCACCGTCTCCACAGCCTGCACGAGCCCGATGATCCCAGGCAGCACGCCAAGCACGCCCGCCTCCTGGCACGACGGCGCCAACTCGGGCGGCGGCGGCTCGGGAAAGAGGCACCGGTAGCACGGCCTTCCCCCGCCCGGGACGAACGTGGTCGCCTGCCCGTCGAAGCGGAAGATCGACCCGTGGACGTTGGGCTTCTCCAGCAGCACGCACGCGTCGTTCACCAAGTACCGCGTCCCGAAGTTGTCCGAGCCGTCCACGATCACGTCATACTTCGCGAACAGCTCGAGGGCGTTGTCGCGGGTCAGCCTCAACCGGTGCTCGTCGACCGCGACCTCCGGATTGAGCGCCTGGAGCGTCTTCTTCGCCGATTCCGTCTTCGGCATCCCCACCCGGTCGGTGGTGTGCAGGATCTGCCGCTGGAGATTGGACTCGTCGACCACATCGTCATCCACGATCCCGAGCCGTCCGACACCCGCCGCGGCCAGGTAGAGCGCGGTCGGCGAGCCCAGCCCGCCCGCTCCGATCAGGAGGACCTTGGACTTGAGCAGCTTCGCCTGTCCGACCTCGCCGACTTCGGGGATCATCAGATGCCGGCTGTACCGCGCGCGCTGCGCGTCGGTCAGGCGCACCGGCATGTCCAGCGGGAGCCCGGCGTCCTTCCACGCGCCGAACCCGCCGGCCAGGCTGCGGACGCGCGTGTAGCCCATGTCTTCCAGCGTCTTGCCTGCGAGTAGCGAGCGGGTCCCGCTAGCGCAGTAGAGGACGACGTCCGCGCTCCGATCCGGGACCGTTTCCTCGATCCGCAGCTCGAGAAATCCCCGCGGGACATGCTTGGCGCCCGCCAGCATGCCGCCGTCGATCTCCTGCTTTTCCCGGACATCGATGATGACCGGCTTGGGCGACTGCCGCGATAGCTCCAGGGGCCGCACTTCCGGCACCTTGGAGCGGGCGTCCTTGAGCAGCTCCGTCTTGGTCTTCATGGTTGGCATTTTAACTCATGTCGCGCTGCGTCAAGGCGACTTGTCCGCTTTGCGACTGCTGCACATCGTCTCCACACGGAGGGGGGATGCCTGAAAAGCCGCATGGTTCCATCCTGCGCCGCGCGGGGCCGCTGATGCTCGCCCGGCTGGGGGTGGCGGCGTTCACCTTCGCCATCCCGATGGTCCTCGCGCGGGTCCTGCTGCCCGAGAGCTATGGCACGTTCAAGCAGGCCTGGCTGCTTTCGACCACCCTCGTGCTAGTCCTGCCGCTCGGACTCAACCAGAGCCTGGTCTACTTCGTGCCGCGCGAGCCCGCGCGGAGGCGGCTCTGGGAATCGCACGCGCTCGTGCTGACGACGGTCCTCGGAGCGGTCGCCGCCGCCCTGCTGCTGGGCTTGGGGCCGCTCGTCGCCTCGGCGTTCCACAACCGCGAGCTCGCGGCGGTGATGCCGTACGTCGCCGCCTTCACCGGGCTGCGCCTCGCGGCATCGTGCTTCGACCTCGCATTGATGGCGCAAGGGCGGATTCGCGCCAGCGCCGCGGTCCGCCTTTCGACCATGCGCTGATGACCGGCGCCACGGTGGCGCCGTTCACGCTCACCGAAGTGAGCTTGGCGCCCTTAGGCCGCCGATCGAAACTACCTTTTCGGCTTGGACAACTATGTCTACCTCGGAGGCGGCCAAGTCCAGTTGACAAGGTAATTTGTGCCAGCGGCCTTAGC
>Ga0137407_10003027_pt1 | contig 11132 bp, 8 predicted proteins | sample CZOMad2_2_16fung_FD_108410 | JGI IMG/M metagenome (GOLD analysis project Ga0137407, IMG submission 108410) | Vadose zone soil fungal communities from Angelo Coast Range Reserve, California, USA - CZOMad2_2_16fungal (Illumina Assembly) | ecosystem: Environmental > Terrestrial > Soil > Vadose zone...
CGCACGTGGCGATGCAGAACTCCAACGCCGCCAGCGACGACCAGCTCCATCCGCTGCGGGAAGTCCCGCACTGGACCTGGCCAGCGCAATCCTGAACCGCGTCATCGCTTTATATCGGGAAGCCGCCGCACGGCCCGCCAGGAACGCGGCCTCAGGCACCGCGCCGCCCGCGAGACCCGCGGCGCCGCACTCAGGCCTGGCCTAGAGCCGCGTTCAGGCCTGGCCTACCGCCGCACCCTGGTCTTGTTCGCCAGCAAGCCATCCGGCCGGAACTTGGTGGGCGCCTGGTCATCGACGGCCGTCCCGTCCACGCTCGCGCCGACCGCCGGCTCCGCCACCGGGGCGGCCTCAGCACTCCCGGCTTCAGCGCTCCCGCCCTCGGCATTGTCAGCGGCGTGCATGTCGTGCACGTAGCGCTTGCCGCGCAGCAGCGAGGCGACTGCGGCGACCAGGCAGCAGGCGATCGAGAAGTCGAACGCGATCTGCAGGCCGTGCGAGAACGGGGCGGCGATCAGGGACGGGAAGAACGAGTGCCCGGTGAGGTAGGCCCCGTGGCCAGCGGGAAGCTGCGAAAGCGTCGGGCCGAGCAGCGTCTTGATCGGGTTGTAGCCGAGCAGCGCCGCGAACATCACCGCCGTCGGCGGAAGGTGCGACAACTGCGCGGCCGCCGGGGCCGGCACTCCCTGGGCGGTCAGGCCGTGCATGAGCGAGGCGGGCAGCGAAGCCGACAGGCCCAAGATGATCAGCGTGAAGAAGATGCCGATCGACAAGACCATGGAGGAGTTCTGGAAGGTCGCGGTCATGCCCGCCCCGACGCCGCGCTGCGAGGGCGGCAGGCTGTTCATGATGCCCGCGCGGTTCGGCGAGGCGAACAGGCCCATGCCGATGCCGTTGAGTAGCAAGATCCCGGCGAACTGCCAGTAGGTGAAGTTGACCGGCAGCATCTCCAGCATGCCGAAGGACACCGCCGCCAGCAGCATCCCGCCGGTGGCGAACGGGCGGGCGCCGAAGCGGTCCGACAGCCACCCGGAAACCGGGCCCGCGGCGAGGAAGCCGACCGTCAGCGGGAGCATCGCGATCCCGGCCCACAGCGGCGTGGACTCGAAGCTGTAGCCGTGCATCGGCAGGTAGATGCCCTGCAGCCAGATGATGAGGATGAACATCAGCCCGCCGCGGCCCAGGCTGGACAGCAGCGAGGCCAGGTTGCCCGCGGTGAACGGGCGGATCTTGAACAGCGACAGGTGGAACATCGGGTCCGCGACGCGGGTCTCGATGACGCAGAACGCGGCCAGCACGGCGACGCCGCCGAGGATCAGGCTGAGCACCAGCGGCGAGGTCCATCCCATCACGTGCCGACCGTACGGCTGGATGCCGTAGGTGATGCCGACGAGGACCGCGATCAGGCCGGCCGCGAAGGTCAGGTTGCCCCACCAGTCCAGCCGGGCCGGGGAGCGCACTCCCTCCTCGCGCAGCTTCAGGTAGGACCAGATCGTGCCCATGACGCCGAACGGCACGGAGACCAGGAAGACCCACCGCCAGCCGACCGGGCCGAGGATGCCGCCGAGGACCAGGCCGATGAACGACCCGGCGATGCCGGCTACCTGGTTGAGGCCGAGCGCGAGGCCGCGCTCGTGCGCCGGGAAGGCGTCGGTCAAGATCGCCGATGAGTTGGCCATCAGCATGGCGCCGCCGATGCCCTGGAAGATCCGCATGACGATCAGGTACCAGCCGGCGGCCGCGCCGTGCAGCCACGTCACCGACAGCAGGATCGAGAACAGGGCGAACACCGCGAAGCCCGCGTTGAACATCCGGACCCGCCCGAACATGTCGCCGAGCCGCCCGAATGTCACCACCAGCACGCCGGTGACGACCAGGAAGCCCATCATCATCCACAGCAGGATCGTGGTGTTACCCGGCTGCAGCGGGTCGATGCCGATGCCACGGAAGATGTCAGGCAGCGCGATCAGCACGATGGATGAGTTGATGGTGGCCATCAGCACGCCCAGCGTGGTGTTGGACAGGGCGATCCACTTGTAGCTCGATCCGGGCGATCGGGGGATACAGGGGGTCGCACGGAGTACCCCCCCGAGAGACAGCGGCACGGACTCCTCCACAGGCTGCGAGGCAAGGCAGCGGCGTTCGATAGTTGCTATATGCAAACTAACCGCCGGGCCAACGTGTTCCCCGTCCGCGCCGTAACTTTGCGCGATGGGCCGCTCCCGGCCAGGGCGGGACGGGGCGGGGCGGGGCGGCGGCAGGCAGCCGGCTGGCCGGCCGGCTGAGCCGACCCGATCTGGTTGGATGTGGTCATGAGCATGCCGCTGGACTTCCACCCTGCCCTGTCCCGGCCCGGCCTGCTGGCCGCGCCGGTCATCGCCGCGCTGCGCGACTGGCCAGGCGCCAGCGAGGTCCGGGTCGCGGCGATCGACCCGGCGCTGGCCGACACCGCCGCGTTCTGCCAGCGGTACGGCGTGCCCCCGGAGGAGTCCGCGAACTGCGTGATCATCGCGGCCAGGCGGGGCGGCGAGACGACCCACGCCGCGTGCGTGGTCGCGGCGACCACGCGGGCGGACGTCAACGGCCTCGTCCGCCGGCACCTGGGCGCGCGGAAGGCCTCGTTCGGCTCAGTCGAGGCCGTCACCGCCGCGACCGGGATGGAGTACGGCGGGATCACGCCCATCGGCCTGCCCGCGCAATGGCCGGTCCTCATCGACGCCGCGGTGGCGAAACTGGGCAGCGCCGTGATCGGGGCCGGCATCCGGGGCGCCAAGCTCTGGCTGCCCGGCAGCCTGCTGGCCGAGATCCCCGGCGCGGAGGTAATCGAGGGTCTCGGCGTCCCCGCCAGCGTCGCTGTTTGACACATAGGAATCGAAGCGGGCATCCTTGGACTTGATCAAAGCCAGGACACCTCGTTCGGTGAGGCGTCTTCACGGACATAGGCCACTGATCCCAACCGTCGAGAGACGCTCCGGATCAGGACACCTCTCCCCGGCCTAAGGGGAAAGGCCAAGTGGCTACAGGGGTCGCAGCCCCGCTACGCCGTGGAGTGCCAAAGCTCTTACGAGAGAGGTGCCGCTACCGTGCCTGGTGAGGTCGGACAGCCGGAATGCCCTAGCCCGCGCGCAGCCGCCCGGGCACGGCGTTCCAGGTTCCGGCGCCCCAGCGCGCCACGGACGAAGGGAGGCGCGCGATGGACTCTGATAGTCCGGGCCGAAGTATGGCCCCTGTCCCAGCGCTTTCCCTCCCAGTCCGTGGCACACGCTGACACCTAGCCTCTCCCCCGCGCGACGCCCCCGGTAGATCCGGGAAGGTCGCCGCGCTCGCGCATGCAGAGCGCCCTCGCGCGTACATCACCGCGAGGGCAGCGAAGCGCGCACACGCGTGTGCCCTAATCCCGCTTGAGTGTCAAGCGTGAAAGGGGTGTCTACTGTGACCATCCTTGACGAGCCGCGCGCGCACGCCGGCGATATCCACGGTGCCTTCGGCACGATCCGGCTCGGCGACACCGCCGCCCGCTCCACCGTCTCCGCCCGGCTGAAGACGCTCCTCGCCGTCGCCGGGCCCGGCCTCATCGTCATGATCGGCGACAACGACGCCGGGGCGTTCTCCACTTACGGGCAGGCTGGGCAGGACTACGGCACGAAGCTGCTATGGACCCTCCTGCTGCTGGTCCCCGTCATCTACGTGAACCAGGAGATGGTGCTGCGCCTGGGCGCCGTCACCGGCGCGGGCCACGCGCGGCTGATCCTGGCCAGGTTCGGCAAGTTCTGGGGCGCCTTCGAGATCGGCGGCCTGTTCCTGCTCAACGCGCTGACGATCGTCACCGAGTTCATCGGCATCACGCTGGCGGCCGGCTACCTCGGCGTGCCGAGGGTCATCGCCGTCCTGCTCGCGGCCGCGGTGATCATCTCCACGGCCTTCACTGGCAGCTTCCGCCGGTTCGAGCGGGTCGCGATGACGCTGTGCGCCGGGTCCCTGCTGCTGCTGCCCTTGTACCTGCTTTCCCACCCGTCGGGGGCGCGGATGGCGGCCGGGTTCGCCGTGCCCGAGTTGCCCGGTAACGGCCCGGGCGGGATGGCCGCCGTGATGCTGCTGGTGATCGGCATCGTCGGCACCACCATCGCGCCGTGGCAGCTGTTCTTCCAGCAGTCCTACGTGATCGACAAGCGCATCACCCCGCGCTTCATCCGCTACGAGAAGGCCGACCTGTGGATCGGCATAGTGATCGTGGTCCTCGGCGCCGGGGCCATCATGGGCGCGGTCGCCGCCGCGGTCACCGGGACCGGCGGATACGGCCACTTCACCGACGCGGCAGGGATCGCCCACGCCATCGCCGTCCACTCGGGGCAGGTCGCCGGGGCGCTATTCGCCATCGCGCTCCTGGACGCCTCCATCATCGGCGCGTTCGCCGTCTCGCTGGCCACCGCCTACGCCGTCAGCGACTGCACGGGCATGAACCACTCCCTGCACCGCGGCGTCGGCCAGGCCAAGGGCTTCTACGCCCTGTACGCGGCGCTGATCGGCGGAGCGGCGGCCATCGTGCTGATCCCCCGCTCCCCCCTCGGCCTGATCACCGAGGGCGTGCAGGTCCTGTGCGGGATGCTGCTGCCCGTCGCGACCGTGTTCTTGCTCCTGCTGTGCAACGACCGCGCGGTCCTCGGCCCGTGGGCCAACGGCCGCAAGACGAACGTGTTCACCGGCGCGGTCATCGCGCTGCTGATCACCTTGTCCGTGGTCTTGACCGCCTCGGTGCTGTTCCCGGCCATCACCGCCCCCCAGATCGAGGTGATCATGGCCGGGTGCGCCCTCGCCGCCATAGTCACCGGCGCGGCCCTGCTCACCCGGAATCGTCGCCAGCGGGACCATCTTCTGCCCAGCGCACCGGTGGTTCCCGTGCCGGTCAACCCTGACATCGTGGCGGTGAAGCTGGCATGGCGGATGCCGCCGCTGTCTGACCTGCCCGCGCCCGTCATCTCCGGCGGTCGCAAGTGGGGCCTGCTGGCGCTGCAGGCCTACCTGGCCCTGGCCATGGCCGGCGTCATCGTCAAGATCGTCTTCCTCGCCATCCACTGACGAGAGCGCGCCGGGCGGCCCATGGGCGCGCCCCGCCGTCACTCGCGGCCGCCCTCAGGGGTCCGGCTGATCTACTACATGACTATAGAAGTTCTTAGGGAAGTCGTTGCCGAACTGGGAGGGAACGGCCAGCCCGTTTCGGATCAAGGACTTGGACGCGCATGACATCCTTGCGACCATGGCAGATGGTCGTCACCGTCAGGGCGGGCCCGGGACAGGCAGTGGCCGTGGAACGGGTGGCCGTGGAACGGGGAGCAGTCTCTCAAGCGGCATCCGGACGGGGATCGTCAAGGTTCCCGAGGTCACCGTCTACTTCTGGATCGTCAAGCTCCTGACGACCGCCATGGGCGAGGCGATCTCCGACTACATGGTGAACGACGTCAACAAGTACCTCGGCGTCCTCGTCGGGTTCATCGTGTTCGCCATCGCGATCTTCTTCCAGTTCCGCAGCAAGGTCTACCGCACCTGGCTGTACTGGACCGCGGTGTCGATGGTCGCCGTTTTCGGCACGATGTGCGCCGACGTGCTGCACGTGGTGCTGGGGCTGCCGTACACCGTCTCGTTCACCTTGTACGCGGTGCTGCTCGCGGCGACGTTCATCACCTGGTACCGGTCCGAGCGGACGCTGGACATTCACACGATCAGCACCCGCCGCCGCGAGGCCTTCTACTGGCTGGCGGTCATCTTCACGTTCGCGATGGGCACCGCGGTCGGCGACCTCACCGCCATCACCGTCCACCTGGGGTACCTGAGCTCGGCGTTCCTGTTCACGGGCATGATCTGCATCCCGCTGATCGCCTGGCGGCTGGGCGTGAACCCCGTCGTGACGTTCTGGGTCGCCTACGTCCTGACCCGGCCGATCGGGGCGTCCTTCGCGGACTACTTCGGCATGGCTAAGAACATCAGCGGCCTCGGTCTCGGGCACGGCCCGACCAGCGTCGCGCTGATCGTGGTCGTCGCCGCGGGCGTGTGGTTCCTGAAGGCCTCCGGCAAGGACGCCCGGCAGCCCCAGGCGCTGTCGTCAGAGCCGGCCGGCTTCGGGTACGACGGCGGTTACGGGCAGTCGGCCGGGTACGCCGCCCCGCGGGGCTACGACCATGCCCCGCAAGATCGCGGGTACGCCCCGCAGGGCGGGCACGGTCATAGCGGGTACGCCGCCCCGCAGGACGGCTTCAGCGACTAGCTCCGGCGCCGGGAACGTCACCGCATGTTCCCCGGCAGGGGCGGCGCAAGCCGACGGCGATCCTGCTGCCGCCGCTAGCCGGCGACCGCGGCTTCCCGCGGCACTGGGAGCGACGCTTGTGATTAAAGTGGCGAATGCGCCTTGCGGGGGGCGTAAGGCCTGCGGTATTGGATCATAAGCCGTTGGCTTACGGCGGGCACATGGTTATGCTTTCCTGGAGGTTCCAAGGGAGTTGCGCATGTCCGGGGAAGAATGGGGGCTAGTCCTCACATTCGTTTTGGCCTGTATATCAGCAGCTTTCTTCCTTGTCCTGAGGTTCGAGGGAAAGGGCCGCCCGTTCGGGCCGAGCAGCCGCCGCTGGGCGTTCGCGGTCGCGGGCGCCGCCGGGGCCGTCTCCACCTTGCTGGCGCTCGGCCTCGCCGTTCTCGGCCACTACATGCCCAGCGCCCTCGTGGGGCTGGGCATCGTCGGTCCCAGCACCTTGTGCCTTGACCGGATCCGCGACGGCAAGGAAGATCACCCCAGCATCCTCGGCTCGGCCGCCACGCTGTGGCTCGTCTGGCTAATGCGCCAGGTCGAGGAGGCCATGGCCGTGGACAAGGCGGAGTGGTGCGAGGACAGGGTCAATCCGGAATGGCTCGATGACGAGCTCATCCTGGCCGCGCATTCCTACCATGATTTCGTCCGCGAACGGCTTCCCCCCGACGAGTGCGAGCATCACCGAATACAGGTCATCGTGGCCGATGCCGAGGAGCGACTGCACGTCGCGCGGCTAATTGACTCCCACGCCCCGCGGGAGGCGATCGCCGAGGCACTGAGGTCACCGCGGCTCGCCGGGCAGGCATGGTACGAGCGAAATCTCGATGACCTGACCCGGCTGGGCAACCGGCTCCAATTCGACGCACGGCGCGACGTGCGCCACCTGCTCATGGTCGCCTATAACGCGCGGCTGTACCGCCTGCGGCCGTATCACCCGCCACGGTGGGCGGCCGTCCCGCGAATGCCAGCAACCGCGGCCACGCAGCACACCGCGCGCAGCGAAGCGCGGGCCACGGCGCCTGTTCACTCCGCTTCCCCCGCGGCTATCCGCCAGGGCGCGCTCAGGGATGCGCAGGACGCAGACTTAGCTCAATATTGGCGCCCAGGGCGGTGAGCACGCTGGACAAGGTGCGCAGCGTCAGGTTCTCATCGCCAGAGAGAATCTGGCTCACCCGGCCGGGCGAGACGCCCATCGAGTGGGCCAGGTCGGCCCGGGAGACCTTGTGCTCGGTCATGTACCACGACACCTCATCGACGACGGACCGCACGAGGTCGCGTCCGGATGCCTCGGCTGATCTACGTGCCATGCCGTTCTCCCGTTGAGCTAGGCGCCTGGCTACTGCCAGGTTAGCTCTACCTAAACGTTTAGGCAAGACTAAACAGTGATCTCCGCGTTCCGCCCCACCCCCAGCGCTGCGCGCCTCTTGCTGTTATCACCGGGGCCGCCCCTCGCCGCGCGTTGCCATCATGATCGTGGGTCGCTGGCGATACTGGGCTAGCGCTGGCGACCCACGATCATGAGGAAACGCCGGATTAGACGCTGAACTCGACGCCCTGGGCGAGCGGAAGCTCGCCGGAGTAGTTGACGGTGTTGGTCGCACGGCGCATGTAGGCACGCCACGCGTCCGACCCGGATTCCCGGCCGCCGCCGGTCTCCTTCTCGCCGCCGAACGCGCCGCCGATCTCCGCGCCCGACGTCCCGATGTTCACGTTGACGATGCCGCAGTCGGATCCGGCGGCGGAGGTGAAGACCTCGGCCTCGGCCTGGTCGCGGGTGAAGATAGCCGACGACAGGCCCTGGGCGACGCCGTTGTTGACGGCGATCGCCTCCTCCAGCGACTGGTAGGGCAGCAGGTACAGGATCGGCGCGAAGGTCTCTTCCCTGACGATCGCCGTCTGCCCGGGCATGCGCACCAGCGTCGGCTCGGCGTAGAACGCGCCCGGCGCCGCCTCGGCGAGGCGGCGCCCGCCGCCGGCGATGACGCTTCCGCCCTGGGCCCGCGCGGCGTCGAGCGCGTCCCGCATGGACGTGAACGCCCGGTCGTGGATCAGCGGGCCGACGAGCGCGCCGGCCGCCATCGGGTTGCCGATGGGCAGCCGCCGGTACGCCTCGGCGAGCCGCTGGGCTAGCTCGCCGATCACGGACTCGTGCGCGATGACCCGGCGCAGCGTGGTGCAGCGCTGCCCCGCGGTCCCGGCGGCGGCGAACACGATGCCGCGCACCGCGAGGTCCAGGTCGGCCGACGGCGCGACGATCGCGGCGTTGTTGCCGCCAAGCTCCAGCAGGCTCCGGCCGAAGCGCGCGGCGACTCGCGGGCCGACGGAGCGGCCCATCCGGGTCGACCCGGTGGCGCTGACCAGCGCGACGCCCGGATGGTCGGCCAGCGCCAGGCCGATGTCCGCGCCGCCGAGGATCACCTGGCTGAGGTGCTCCGGCGCGCCAAGCTCCCGGCAGGCCGCCTCCAGCAGCGCGGCGGAGGCCAGGGCGGTCAGCGGGGCCGCCTCCGACGGCTTCCAGATGACGGGATCGCCGCAGGCCAAGGCGATTGCGGTGTTCCACGACCAGACCGCGACCGGGAAGTTGAACGCGCTGATCACCCCGACGACGCCCAGCGGGTGCCAGGTCTCGGCGAGGCGGTGGCCGGGGCGCTCCGAGGGCATGGTGCGGCCGTAGAACTGGCGGGACAGGCCAACGGCGAAGTCGCAGATGTCGATCATCTCCTGGACTTCCCCGCGCGCCTCGGAGGTGATCTTGCCGACCTCCACGCTGACGAGCGTCGCCAGGTGCTCCTGGCGCTGCGCCAGGAGCTCCCCGAGGCGCTTGACCAGCGCCCCGCGAACGGGCGCCGGGGTGAGCCGCCACGCCTGGAACGCGGTCGCCGCGCGCGTGACGGCGGCGTCCACGTCGGCGGCGGTAGCCCAGCTGACGCCCGCGACCGGCTCCCCGTTGACCGGCGAGGTTACCGGCCGCGAGCCGGCCAGCAGTTGCGGGCTGACGCCGCAGCGGAGAGCGGCCTCGCGCGTCAGGCGCGCTAGCTCATCTCGGGCTGGCAGTCCCTCACGGGCAGGCGGCACATCCCCGGCAGACGGCACATCCCCGGCAGACGGTGCCTCCCCGGCAGACGGCATTCCGGGGGCTGGCGGCTGTCGCGATGGCGGCCTCATGAATGTGTCCTCCCGCGGTTCGCCTCTTGCTGTTATCAGGCCTTGCTGTTGCCCGCGCTGACTACTGCCGGCTGTCCGGTCAGACGATGGCCCGCTCCGGCCGTCAGACGATGGCCCGCTCCGGCCGCGGCCCGGTGGTGGCGAACCGACGCGCGTCCAGGCCGCTGATGTCGGTGAACGGCTCCCGCTCAAGGTACAGATCGCGGACGACCTCACCAAGCGCCGGGCTCATCAGGAACCCGTGGCCGGAAAAGCCAGTCGCGTAGATGAACCGGTCGACGCCGTCGGCGACGCCGATGAGGCCATTGTGGTCTGGGGTCACCTCATACAGTCCCGCCCAGCCGGCGGTGATGCCGACGGTGCCCAGCGCCGGGGCTCGGCGCTCGATGGCCGCGCCCAGCCGGGGCAGCCAGGCATCATCGCGGCCCAGCTTGAAGCCGGGCGTCTCGTCCGGATCGGACATGCCGAGCAGGACGCCCGGCCCCTCGCGGTGAAAGTAGAAGCTGGTGCCGAAGTCGATCGTGAACGGCATGCTGGCCGGAAGGCCGCGGGCCAGCGACTCATTCAGGGACTCGGTGACCAGGATCTGGCGCCGCAGCGGGCTCACCGGCAGGCCGACGCCGGCCCACCGCGCCACGTCGGCCGACCAGGCGCCGGCGGCGCAGATGACCGCAGGAGTCCCGATGGGGCCAGTGTCTGTGGTGACCGCCGTGATCTGGCGGCCCTCGGTCACGATCCCGGTAGCGGCACGGTGCGGGATGAGCCGCGCGCCGAGGCGGCGGGCGGCAGTAGCGTAGCCAAGGACGACCGACTCCGGAGCACAGTACCCGCCGGACGGCGAGTAGACGGCGGCCACCAGGCCCTCGGTGGCGATCAGCGGCGACATGCGCCTCGCCTCGGCGACGTCGAGCGTCCGGCTCTCGACGCCCATGGCGTGCAGCAGCTCAATGCCGTGATCGAAGTCGGTGACGTCGCGGGGGTCGTCGAGCAGGAACAGGTACCCAGGCTGGCGCAGGTCGATGTCCTGGCCCAGCCGCACCGCGAAGTGCTCGAACGTCTCCAGGCTGCGGACGGCCAGCTCGATGTTCACCCGGTCGGAGAACTGCGCCCGCACTCCCCCGGCCGCCTTGGACGTCGACCCGCCGCCCAGCGGCCCCGAATCGATGAGCACCACGTCCCGCACCCCGGCGGCAGCCAGCTCATACGCGGCCGCCACCCCGATCGCCCCGCCCCCGATGACCACGACAGACGCGCGCTCCTGCATCCCCCTATGCTCGCAGCCGAATGGTTCCGCGCAACCCGGCACGCGACTGATATCACCCGCCGCGACCGTCCGCCAGGTCACGAAGGCGCGGCATGGGGTGCAGAAGGCAACCGGCAGGCGCCCCCGGCCCCGATGGAGCCACCCGGAAACGCGCGGTGGCCGGTATGGCATCCTTCGGACATGCTCGTGCTGTCGGCCGCCGACGTGGAGCGGCTCTTCACGTTGGACGTGGCGATCGAGTCGCAGCAGGCGGCGTTCACCGCGCTCGGGCGGGGGACCGCGGTGCTGCCACCACGGCTGCTGGTGCCGGGAGCGGGTGAGTCGGTGGCGTTCTGCTACGCCGCGCGGCTGTCGCCGGACGGGGCTGCGGTGTCGAAGTTCGGGTCGGTCAACCCGGCCAACTCCGCG
>Ga0137407_10003029_pt1 | contig 11132 bp, 10 predicted proteins | sample CZOMad2_2_16fung_FD_108410 | JGI IMG/M metagenome (GOLD analysis project Ga0137407, IMG submission 108410) | Vadose zone soil fungal communities from Angelo Coast Range Reserve, California, USA - CZOMad2_2_16fungal (Illumina Assembly) | ecosystem: Environmental > Terrestrial > Soil > Vadose...
GACCACTGCGTCTGTCATGCGCCGACCTCACCAAAGATAAAAAAAGGCAAAGATGAACACCCACACAAGATCGACGAAGTGCCAGTACAGGCCAGTGATTTCGACGATCTCGTAATACCCCTTCCGGCTCGTGAAAAAGCCGCGCCTTTCGACATCGAAGTCTCCACGCCAAACCTTTCGCGCGATGATGATCAGGAAAATCACGCCGATCGTCACGTGGGTGCCGTGGAAGCCGGTGATCATGAAAAAGCTTGAACCAAACTGCGCCGCGCCCCAGGGATTGCCCCAGGGCCGGACGCCCTCCATGATCAGCTTGGTCCATTCGAAGGCTTGCATTCCGACGAACGTTGCGCCGAATGCCGCTGTGGCCAGCATCAAGGCCGCGGTTTTCGCGCGATCGCGGCGATAACCGAAATTGACGGCCATCGCCATCGTCCCACTGCTGCTGATCAAGACGAAAGTCATGATGGCGATCAGGATGAGCGGGATTTTCTTATCTCCGATCGTGAGGGCGAAGACTTCGCTGGGGTTGGGCCACGGCACGGTCGTGGACATTCGCGCCGTCATGTACGACAGCAGAAAACAGCTGAAGATGAAGGTATCGCTCAGGAGGAATATCCACATCATGGCCTTCCCCCAGGAAACATTCTTGAAGGCGCGCTGATCCGAGGACCAGTCGGCGGCGATACCTTGCCAGCCGGCGATCGGCGCAGGCGATTGCTTGGGGTGTGCCAGCGCAGTCTCTGCCATTGCGTCCTTACCTCCCTAGGTGAACAACTGGCGACAGATATCGACGAAATCGTCTGTCCAGCCCGTCAGCAGAGCGAGCAAGACCAACCAGATCAACAGCAGGAAATGCCAATAGATAGCGCAGAGTTCCACGCCCAGGCGCACCTGGGTCATCTCAGCGCCGCGCCACACCTTCGCGGTCGTTCTGCCGAGGGCGACCAGACCGCCCATCAGATGCAGCCCGTGCACGGCGGTGATCAGGTAGAAGAAGGAATTGGCTGGATTGGACGCTACGAAATACCCCGCGAGGCTCAGCTGTCGCCACGCCAGGAGCTGCCCAGCCAGGAATATAAGGGCGGACGCTCCGCCCGCGCACAGGCCGATGATGACGCCGTCCATGTCGTTGCGGCGCGCGGCCACGTGCGCCCATTGCAGCGCGATACTGCTTGTGAGCAGAACGCCCGTGTTGAACCACAGCAGCCTGGGCACGGGCAGCGCCCGCCAGTCCACCATGTTCATGCGCATGGAATAAGCGCTGATGAAGAGTGCGAACAACGAGCCGACGACCGCGAGAAATACACCCAATCCGATTTTCGCCGGCGGCAGGGACGGAGCACTCCCTTCGCGGAAATCGACAATAACTCCCTCCTCCAGCCAGGGTTTGGCTCCCAGCCGTTGCTGCGAGAGCCACCATCCCGCAATTGCCGCTATTCCAGCCATGAACAGGATAATGGCGCTCAAGAGTGGGCCCCCTGCGCCAACAATCCCGCCGGCGGTTCATTTTGCGGCACGAAATCCCTGGCGGCGCCGGGCACGCTGTAATCGTAGGCCCAGCGATAGACGATGGGGAGTTCCTTGCCCCAGTTGCCGTGTCCGGGCGGGGTCTCCGGAGTTTGCCATTCCAGCGACGCGGCTCCCCAGGGATTGCCGCCGGCCTCTTTTCCTTTGAACAGGCTCCAGACCAGATTGAACAAGAACACAAGCTGGGCGAAGCCGACAATCAAGGCCGCCACGCTCATGAACGCGTTGAGGTCATGGGCGGATGCCGGGATGAAGGAGGTTTCGCCAATGTCGTGATAGCGGCGGGGCATGCCCAAAAGACCGAGATAGTGCATGGGGAAGAAGACCGCATAGGCCCCGAGGAACGAGACCCAGAAGTGGAATTTTCCAAGCACGTCATCGAGCATTCGTCCGGTGACCTTCGGATACCAGTGATAGATGCCGCCAAACACGGCCATGATCGGCGCAATGCCCATCACCATGTGAAAATGCGCGACAACGAACATCGTGTCGGACAGCGGTACGTCCACAACCACGTTGCCGAGAAACAGGCCGGTCAGTCCGCCGTTCACGAAGGTGATGATGAATGCCAGCGCAAACAGCATCGGAACAGTGAGATGAATGTCGCCGCGCCACAGGGTTAGCACCCAGTTGTAAACCTTGATCGCGGTCGGGATCGCGATGATAAGCGTCGTGGTGGCGAAGAAGAACCCGAAATACGGGTGCATGCCGCTTACATACATGTGGTGCGCCCATACGACGAAGCTCAGCGCACCGATCCCGACGATGGCCCAAACCATCATGCGGTAGCCGAAGATGTTCTTCCGCGCGTGGACGCTGATCAGATCGGAAATGATGCCGAAGGCCGGCAAGGCGACGATGTAGACTTCGGGATGGCCGAAGAACCAGAAAAGGTGCTGGAACAGGATCGGGCTGCCGCCGCCATACTTCGTCAGTTGGCCCATCTCGACCAGCGCGGGCATGAAGAAGCTGGTTCCCAGGAGGCGGTCGAGAAGCAGCATCACCGAGGCGACGAACAAGGCAGGAAAAGCCAGCAGCGCCATCACCGTTGCCGTAAAAATGCCCCACACCGTGAGCGGCATCCTCATCAGTGTCATGCCGCGTGTGCGCGCCTGCAGCACCGTCACCACATAGTTGAGCCCACCCATCGTAAAACCAATGATGAACAGAATAAGGGAGGCCAGCATGAGAGTGATGCCCCAATCCTGCCCGGGGGTGCCGGAGAGAATCGCCTGGGGCGGGTACAGCGTCCAGCCGGCGCCGGTGGGCCCGCCAGGCACGAAGAAGGTCGCGGTCAGCACCAAAACTGCGAGCAGGTAGACCCAGTAGCTCAGCATGTTGACATAGGGGAAAACCATGTCGCGGGCGCCGACCATCAGCGGGATGAGGTAGTTTCCGAAACCTCCCAGAAACAGCGCGGTGAGAAGATAGATCACCATGATCATGCCGTGCATGGTGATAAACTGAAGATATTGGTTCGGATCGATAAACGAAAACGTGCCGGGGAATCCGAGCTGCAGCCGCATCAGCCACGACAGTACCAGCGCAACCATTCCGATCGACATCGCCGTGATCGAGTACTGGATGGCGATCACCTTGGCGTCCTGCGAAAAGACGTACCGCGTCCACCAGCTTCTCGGATGATAGAGCTCGACCTCAGCCACCTCAGCCGGCGCGATGCCTGCGGTTGTGTCAAACGGGATGTCGACCATCGGAATACCCTCCTCAGTCTCAGTCTTCTTCTATTCAGCTCACGATATGCGGCGTCTCCTTGCCAGTAATTTCATTTGCCGCCTGCTTTATAGGCCGCCTTCGCGACGTTGCGCTGCCCCGATAACTCGGCGAACGTTTTCTGCTTCTCCAGCCACGCGTGATAATCTTTCGCTTCCTCTACGATGACCTTGCTCCGCATCTGCGCATGCGCGGCACCGCAGAGTTCCGCACAGAGGACATCGAATGTCCCGGTGCGGGTGGGCGTGAGCCAGAAGTATGTGACTGACCCCGGTATCATATCCATTTTCGCCCGGAACTCGGGCACATAGAAATCATGCAGGACGTCAATTGAGCGGAGCAACACCTTCACCGGTTTCCCAACCTGCAGGTGCAAATCGCCGTTTTCAATGACGATATCGTCTTGTCCGGCGGCATCATCGCGATTTAGCCCCAGAGGATTCTCGGAACTGACATTACGGGCATCGGTGGTCCCAAGGCGGCCGTCCTTTCCGGGAAGCCGATAGCTCCATTGCCATTGCTGGCCCATGACCTCGACCTCGGTCGCGTCCGCCGGGACCGTGACGAACTGGTGCCAGACAACCAGCCCGGGCGCCAACATGGCTGCGACACCGATTGCAGTCCCTATGGTGAGCCACCATTCGAGCTTCTTGTTTTCGGGCTCGTAGACTGCCTTGCTTCCCTCCTTGTGCCGAAAGCGGAAGACGCAATAGGCCATGAACGCGACGATCGCAAAGAAAACCGCCCCGGTGATCCAGAACGTCAGGGTGATCGTGTCGTCGATGTAGCTCCAGTTCGAGGCGATCGGCGTCCACCACCACGGGCTGAGGAGGTGAAACAGCACCGAGGCGATCGCTACCAACAGCAGTACGAATGCTACAGCCATCCCTATGCATCCTTGCCTTCGAGGCAGCGGATACGAATTAGAGGGCGGAGCTCACGTCTGTCGCGGTGGCGGACTTCACCTCCGCCATCGTCGTGCCTCTTGCCTCGCCCATTTCAACTGGTCGCAACGTCAGAGCTTGACGTAGAAGCACGTCACGACCGCTCATCTCGCAGAAACTTGGGGCGCGTTCAGGATTTTAAGATGGTCCCCGCCGAGGCTGCCGTCAATAGCTCAATGTTGCCGTCCATAGCTCAATAGAGCGCAGTGTCACGTCTTGTCTGGCGGGTGTCGTGCGCAATCCGCGCGCATCTGTCAGCACCTGCCGCTTGGTGATGCAACGCAACAAGCGACGTGTGCAGGTGCACAATTCACCGAAGCGTGAGCGTTATCTTGCTGCCATCGTGCCATCGCGCTAAGGTCACTGGACCGGTCGCGACAGGTGTCCGGCAATGCACCTTCTCGTTGAACTTGGTTTGCCGGGCTCGATCGCGATTTCCGCGCATGAGGCCGATTGCGCGCGATTTGAAGGCGCGCCGTTTCCCCTGCGATCACGAGCAAGGACACCGCGCCATGGTCACACAGTACTTCGCAAGACCTAAACTGCAAATCTTCGGCGTCTCCACCGCCTTTGTCGTTCGCAAAATCAGCCTTGCTGATTTGCGCGAAGCGCTGCGCCTCGGCTGGGAAGACTTCCAGGCCATACCAACTCACGCCGTTGTCCTGTGCGTGATCTATCCCGTTCTCGGTCTTGTTCTGTTCAGACTGGCCGTTGGCTATTCCGTGCTGCCACTGCTGTTTCCGCTGGCCGCCGGTTTTACGTTGATCGGTCCTTTTGCCGCCCTCGGCCTCTACGAGCTCAGCCGCCGCCGCGAACGCGGCGAGGAAGCCGCTGCGTGGGATGCCATGCAGGTGTACCGCGCACCATCTTTCGGCGCCATGCTCGAGCTAGGCATACTGCTGCTCGTTCTGTTCGGGACTTGGATCGCCGTGGCGGACGCGATCTATATTGCAACCTTCGGCCACGCCCCGGCTGCAACCATCCCTGACTTCGCAAGGCGCGTGTTGACGACGCCACAGGGATGGTCGCTCATCATCATCGGCTGCGGCGTCGGCTTCCTGTTCGCCTTCGTGGCCCTGTGTGTCAGTGTTGTGTCGTTTCCATTGATGCTCGACCGGCATGCGACTGCGATCGACGCAATCCGCACGTCGCTGCGGGCCGTGAGGGAGAATCCATTTGCGATGGCCGTGTGGGGCCTGATTGTTGCGGTACTGCTGGCGGTCGGTTCGCTGCCGTTCTTTGTCGGTCTCGCTGTCGTTCTGCCGGTGCTCGGTCATGCCACCTGGCATCTTTATCGGAAGGTGGTGGAGCCTGACCCAAATCCCCCACAAGAAGAGCCCCGCGTGCCGACAGGTCACCGTTATGCGGCAGATTTCCCGGCCTCACTCTTCCCGTGGAGTCGCGAGCGCTAGCCGCCGCAGCGGGGAAAACCGGGATCGTGCGGCCTCCTGATCAGTTCGAGCCGGAGGCCGCGCGTTCGTGCTGCGCCTGAACAGGCAATGAAGCGGCGCATTGCATCACTCAATCCAACGGGACTTTGCCGGCTCTTTGGGAATCAAGAAGTGGGGCTGCCGTGAACTTCCAAGAGCCTCAGGGCGGTCAGCAAGAATGATGTCCGAAGCCCTTCGCATGCGCGGAGCGCTTGCCAGCGCAAGATAGTCGTTCGACGAAAAATCGATGCCGGTGCGGGGCCTGAGGCTGCGCAGCCGGTCATCCTCTTTTAGGGCATGCAGGGCTGTGACGTTGCTTGAGACCTTGTCCGCGACGGCTTGGGCTCATGGCCCCGCTTTCAGGCAAACGTCAGCCGAGCGCGGACCGTGGCTCCGCCGATGCCACGTGGTTGAGGCGGGATTTGACGCCGAGCCGATCCAGCAAATTCGCATCGCGAGCGGCTTGCGGATTCTTGGTGGTCAAGAGCACGTCGCCAATGAAGATCGAATTGGCGCCAGCCAGGAAACACAGCGCCTGCAGTTCATCGGTCATGTACTGGCGTCCAGCCGACAGACGCACCACACTGCGTGGCATCAGGATGCGGGCCGCCGCGACCAGCCGGGCGAGCGCGATCGGATCGGGACGCTCCGCCGTGTCGTTGACCGGCACGCCCTCGACCTCGTTCCACAGGTTGATCGGCACGCTCTCCGGATGGCTCGGCAGATTGGCAAGCAGCACGAGCATGCCAAGCCGGTCCTCGACCTCTTCGCCCATGCCGACAATGCCGCCGCAGCAGACCTTCATGCCGGCGTCGCGCACATGCGCCAGCGTATCGATGCGGTCCTGCAGCGTCCGCGTGGTGATGATCTTGTCGTAGAATTCTGGCGAGGTGTCGACGTTGTGGTTATAGAAGTCGAGGCCGGCGTCGCGCAGCCGCACCGCCTGTGCCGGCGTCAGCATACCGAGCGTCGCGCAGGTCTCCATGCCGAGGTCCTTGACCGCGCTCACCATGCCGCAGACCTCGTCGAGATCGCGGTCTTTCGGATTGCGCCACGCCGCGGCCATGCAGAAGCGGCTTGCGCCGGCATCGCGGGCGCGGCGCGCGGTGGCGACCACGTCGGCCTGCGCCATCAGCTTTGTTGCCTTCAGGCCGGTGTCGTAATGCGCGCTCTGCGAGCAATACCCGCAATCCTCGGGGCAGCCGCCGGTCTTGATGCTGAGCAGGCTCGCTGTCTCGACATGGTTCGGATCGAAATGGCTGCGATGGATGCTCTGCGCTCGAAACATCAGATCCGCGAACGGCAGGGCATAAAGAGCCTCGGCCTCCGCGCGATCCCAGTCGTGCCGGACAGGCTCGCGGGTATCGTTCGGCTTCACCTCCGCAGCATGAACCATTGCACCGCCCCTGATTTTTATAGATAAAGTTGGATATTATCTATGGCATTTCCCGATTTGGACGATGCTAGCCGACACCACTCGCCACCGCACTCGTTTTTGTAATAGATAATCTATGAGCGATCCCGACGAGAACACGACCATCGCTGCGCGGATCGCCGGGTCCATTGGAGAGCGGATCATCAGCGGCGCGCTGCCGCCCGATGCGCCGCTGCGGCAGGACCATGTCGCGCGAGAATTCAACTCAAGCCACGTCCCGGTGCGCGAAGCTTTTCGGCAGTTGGAAGCCCAGCACCTCGTCGTCGCCGTGCCGCGTCGTGGCGTGCGGGTTGCGCCACTCGATGCCAATTCGGTGAAGGAGATCGCCGAGATGCGCGCTGCGCTGGAGGTGGTCGCGTTGCGGAACGCCGCGCCGAGGCTGACCGCACCGCATCTTGCCAGGATCGAACTGGCGCTGATCGAAGGCGACAACGCTGAGACGCTGCAGGAATTCGAGGCCGCCAACCGCGCCTTTCATCACGCGCTGGTAGCGTCCTGCGCCATGCCGCGGCTTCTCGCCAGTCTCGACGGCTTGCAATTGGCAAATTCCAGGTTGGTGTTCGCGATGGCGCGCCACGCCGGCTGGCGCCCGCGGTCCAACCAGGACCACCGCCTGATTCTCCAGGCGCTGCGAATGCGTAATGTCGATCAGGCCTGCAACCTTCTAGCGCGCCACATTCAGACCATCGAGCGGCTTACCGTGCCCCTGACGTGAAGGTGCTTGGCCGCTTCAGGACGGAAGGTGAACGGTCTATGCGCCGGCGGCCGCCAGGCTGGCCGCGGCAATGGCGACGATCTGGGCGAGACGGCGGGCGATCCGGAATCGAGTGGACCGCAGCAGTGAACCAAAATATCGCATTTCGCGAATTCCCAGCGGAGCAGCCGAAACAATCGGCCCTGCATTAAAGTGCTAGGTAAAGTAATGGGCTGGCCCTTTTGGGGTGTCGAGACTGCGGCAAAAATAGCAACGCGCCCATCGCCCAATTGGGCGCTGACAGCAGATTAATGTTGCGACCGGCCCGGCGAAGGGTGAAATTTTCTCGGCGAAGATTTTAGCGATTCATCGCTGATCCGCCGGCACGACCAGTTATCCCGGCGCAAATCCAAAGGCCCGCTCGAAGCGTTTGACGTAATCAGGCCAGACTTCCGGATTGACGATGCGCGGCGGCCGCTTGCCGTCGAGCGCGTCGAGTATTTGCTCGGCGGCGATTCTCGCCATGTTCTCCCGCGCCTCTTTAGTCACGCCTGCGGTGTGCGGGCTTGCCAGCACATTGTCGAACTGCAGCAGCGGATGCTCGGGCGGCGGCGGCTCTTTGGCCCAGACGTCAAGCCCCGCGCCGGCAATGCGCTTGTCGCGCAGCGCTTCGAATAGCGCCGCCTCGTCGTGGATGAAGCCGCGCGCCGTCGTGATGAAGTAGGCGTGTGGCTGCATGCTTGCGAATTCGCGCGCGCCGATCATGCCGCGGCTTTCCTTGGTCAGCGGACAGGAGATCGAGACGTAGTCCGAGCGGCGCAGCAACTCGTCGAGCGTGACCTTCTCGCCGCCCCGCTCCGCCATCTCGGTTGCCGACAAATAGGGATCATAGGCCAGCACATTCATGCCGAGCAGGCCCTTGCAGAGCGCAGCAATACGGCGGCCGACATTGCCGAGCCCGACGATGCCGATGGTCTTGCCCTGCACCTCCGTGCCGATCAGGGCGTTGCGGTTGACATTGGCCTCGCGCCGAATCGCGCGATCGGCCTGGATGATGCGTTTCGACAGCGTGATCAGCATCGCCAGCGCGTGTTCGGCGACCGAATGGGCATTGCCGCCGGACTGGTTGACCACCAGCACGCCTGCCGCGGTGCAAGCCTCGACATCGACGGGGTCGTAGCCGGCGCCATTGCTGGAGACGATCAGGAGGTTCGGCGCGCGTGCCAGCAAATCCCGGTCGGCGTGGAAATGCTTCGCCAACTCATCCCGCGCGGCGCCAATCTGGTAGGCATGCGCCGCAGCGAGGATCGGGCCCGCGATTTCCTCGGGGCTCTCGTTCTCGAGCCGGTCGAGCCGCACGTCGGGCCGCGCCCGCAAAATGTCGGCATAGATCTCGTTGGCGAGGTATTTGACGTAGAACACGCGCTTGTTGTTGACGGACATCGAGCTACTTTCAGTTCGGGAAATCATAGAGCTTGGCAGGGTTGGTCACGAAGGGGCGGCTGACGTCGCGCGGCGGCAGGCAGGCTGGAATCATCGGCGCTTCCAAATCATTCCGCCTTCAGGCCGGCGGCTTTGATGATCGGCCCCCATTTATCGTAGTCGGCGCGAATCTTGGCATCGAATTGCTGGGGCGAGCTGCCGATCGGCGACGCGCCGAGCCTGGCCAGCCGCTCTTTCACCGGTTCGGTGTTCAAGGCCGCGACGAAATCGCGCGAGATTTTCGTGACGAGATCAGCAGGCATGCCGGCGGGTCCGAGCAGGCCCCACCAGACATCCGTATCGTAGCCGGGCACGGTCTCGGCGATCGCGGGCACATTGGGCAGGAACGGCGTCCGCGATGCAGTCGTGACCGCGAGCGCGCGCAGCGTGCCGGCCTCCAATTGCCCCGATGCCTCCGGCGTGTTGTTGAACGACATCGGAATCTGCCCGCCCAGGAGATCATTGATCGCCGGCGCACCGCCTTTGTAGGAAATGGCGGCCATATCGATCTTGGCGAGATTCTTGAGAAGCTCGCCGGCAAGATGCGTCGATGTTCCGTTGCCGGCATGGCCGAAGGAAAGGCTTCCCGGCTTCGCCCGCGCCTGCGCGATCATATCATTGAGCGTCTTGAGCGGGGAATCGGCGCGCACCAGGAGGATATTGGCGGAGGAGGCCAACAGCGAAATCGGCGTGAAGTCCCTAAAAGTGTCGTAAGGAATCTTGGGGTACAGGAACGGATTGGTGGCGTGACCGCTCGCTACCACGATGAGCGTATGGCCGTCGGGTGCCGAGGTCACCAGCGCTTGCGAGGCGACCACACCGCCCGCACCCGGCCGGTTCTCCACGATGACGGATTGGCCCCATTGCCGCGAGACCACGTCACCGAGCGTGCGCGCGACGATATCCACCCCACCACCGGGCGCATACGGCACGAAAATATGCACGGGCCTTGATGGGAACAGCGGCTGCGCAAAGGCGGCTACGCCGACCGCAGCGAACATCGCCGTTGCCGCGACAGCCGTCCGGAGCCAGCTGCCCAAGAACCGCCTCCTCAAAGCGCGCCCTCCATATCTTCTCGTTAGCGCTTTTATCGCACACCTTCCGACCCACGGCATCGGGCCGAAGCGCAGATCACGTAACGATCGGGGCATGTTGACAATCCCGTCGATCGCGTCAAGTTTCGGCGCCTCGATTAAGACGATCGCGATCACGTTGCGCGCCAGGATCGTCCGCGAAGTCAAGGGGAGAGTTCAATGGCGGCCGCCGAGGGACAAACGTCGCCCAAAGCCTTGAACGAAAAAACCTGGCACGAAGTGGTGCTGCAGACGCTCAAGCGCAACGACATCCGGCTCGTGCCCTACGTTCCCGACCGCGTGCTGACGACGCTGATCAAGGAAATCCACGCCGACCCGTTCTTCACCACCTTCCCGACGGCGCGCGAAGAAGAGGCGGTGGGGATCGTTTCCGGGGCATGGATGGGAGGGTTGCGCGGCGCGGTGCTGATGCAGACTTCGGGCTTTGCCACGCTCGCCAATGTGCTGGCCTCGCTCGCGATTCCCTATCAGATTCCGCTCATCATGTTCGTCTCCGAACGCGGAACGCTTGGCGAATTCAACTATGGCCAGTCGCTGGTCTGTCGCACCATGCGGCCGGTGCTCGACTCGCTGGCGATGGAGCATCATACCGCGACCCGGCTCGACGAGTTCGAGTTCATCGTCGATCGATCGATCAAGCAGGCCATCACCACGCAGGCGCCGGTCGCACTGATCCTGTCGCCGCTGTTGACCGGCGGCAAAGTGTTCGACAAGTGAGCGATCGCATGAGCAAGCAAGAAAGCAACCCTGCCCGCAACACCAAGGTGATGAACCGGTTCGATCTCACCTCGC
>Ga0137407_10003030_pt1 | contig 11130 bp, 10 predicted proteins | sample CZOMad2_2_16fung_FD_108410 | JGI IMG/M metagenome (GOLD analysis project Ga0137407, IMG submission 108410) | Vadose zone soil fungal communities from Angelo Coast Range Reserve, California, USA - CZOMad2_2_16fungal (Illumina Assembly) | ecosystem: Environmental > Terrestrial > Soil > Vadose...
CGTGCCCAACACGGCGATCGTCCTGCCTTTCGCGCTCAATGCACCCTGATGTGCCGCGGTGTCAATGCCGCGCGCGCCGCCGCTCACCACCGTCACACCGACGTAGGCAAGCTGATAGGCCAGTTTGCGCGCAGTCTCGATGCCGTAATGCGTCGTCTGCCGCGAGCCGACCATCGCCACGGCGTTTTTGTCCTTCGCGGTCAATTCGCCTTTGACGTAAAGCACGAGCGGCGGATCGTAAATTTCGCGGAGCAGCGCGGGATAATTTTCATCCGACGAAATCAAAACGTGACAGCCGAAATCCGAAATGCGTTTCATTTCGCCCGCGAGGTCAACGGATTTTTCCCAATTGGAAATGGATTCGGCAACTTCCTCGCCGATGTTGCGGACGCGGAGCAATTCGGATTTGGACGCGGCGAGGATTTTTGGCGCGTCGCCGAAATGTTCGATCAAGAGCCGCGCGCGCACCGGCCCGACGTGCTCGATCATGTTCAGCGCGATGAACGCTTCCCTTGAGTCCATGCCGGATTAAAATGTTTCAAACGGTGTCTTGCAAGTTTTAATCCCAAATCGTTTTTACGCCGGGATGCTTGGAAATTTTTCCATCCTTCGTGATGATTGTCAGTCTGTGAACGAGCGCGGTCGCCACAATAATCCTGTCCGCCGGATCGCCGTGAAATTTTCCTAGAGCATAGCAACGCGCCGCGATGTCGCCGGTAATGTTCAGAACCGGCAGCCGTTCGATGACTTTATTCATCCAATGCGCCAGTGGAATCGAAAGCTTGATCCGTTTTTTGTCCGTGAGGCACGCCACTTCCCACAGCGAAATTCCACAGATGGCATTTTGACTACGTTGTGCCGCCAATATGCGTGCCACGCCGGACAATTGCGGATCGTCCTCCATCGCCCAAATCAGCGCGTGCGTGTCCCAAAGATAAGTCATTTTTCCGCGTCCCAGCTTTCTCCGGTGGAAAATAAATCTTTCAGTCCAGCCTGATGCTTCAACGTGCCTTTGGTGCAGCCGAGAAAGCCGTCCTTGTGGCTGTCCAGCGTGAAAATCCACGACAGGCCGTCCTCGACGACGCGCACGGACGCGCCGGACGCGGTGAGATGCTTCATTTTGGTGAAGTTCCGGACGAACTTACGCGTGTTGACTTCGATAGTGTCAGCCATGTGTCAGACAATAGGATTTATTTTGAAATTGTCAAGTGACGGCAAGAATTGTTTCGCGCTGGACAGAAATTGAAATGCGGGCATTTTAAAGTTATGAGTAAAAAAAGAAAATCCGTATGGCTCATCACTTGGGAAGGCTCGAAGGCCGACGAACTTGGAAGGTGTAAAGGAGTGTCGCTTTTTTTATTTGTCTTATTGATTTGCGCAATATTGATTTTGCGGAAGCTGCCGTAAATTTTTTTGTTTCTATTACCGAATCAATTTATCACTTCGCTTTCTGCGAATTGACGATCGGAATGAAAAACAGACGGAATTTTTTATGTTCTGCATCAGCTTGATACTGGAACAGGCCGAACATAAATGAGAATTTTTTTGTTTCCGGCGTTTTTTCGTGGCGATAAAAATTCCAGAGCAACGACTGGCTGCTCGCGCCGGTTTTCACATTATTTTCCGAGCGCCAAACCGACCACAGCGGCGACCAATTACGCTCGATGCCGCGATTGTCCGGCACCATGGATTCCACCGGCGCAATGACTTGCAAACGATTGTTCCCGTTGAAATCACGGTGATAAACAAAGAGCGGCCACAGGTCAATGCGCCGCTTTTCCGCGCCGGTTTCCTTGTTTTTGTCGGCGGTGTTTTGGAATAAAAAAAGCAAAATACGCGTGCGGCGGCGGTCAAGCGCGCCGCTGTGAAGGCCATTGTATTTGTAGAGCGGCCAGAGATAAAAATCGCTTTCAAAGGTGTCGCTGTGTGCGCGGCTGAACAGCGGAAAAACGCGCGTTGTCGTCTTTCCTTCGCCGCGCGCCACGACGACAAACGGATACGGTCCTTCCCATTCGCGATATTTCTTTTCGCGGTCGTCAATCCAGTTAAAAAACGGCCAAAGCACGGATGTCGAATCGCGTTTGGGCGAGCGCAAAATGTTGTAAAGCGGCCAGTCGGTGCGAATTTTTTCAGGATTGTCCGTGCCGATGCCGTTGTTCTGCCGAAAATGAACCGGCCAAAGGAAAAAGTATTTGTCATGGCCGCCGACGATTTCCATGTCGCCAAAATTATTCGTGCTCGTCGTGACAATTTTATGTTCGGCGCCGATGATCGGCCAAAACTGCCAGCCATGAAGTCCGTCACCATGCCGCAAATGGAAAAAGGGATAAAGGTAATTGTCCGTGACGACGTCACGTTTGCGCGATTCGCCGTAAACGGGAAACATGACGAAGAAAATTTCATCGCGGAGCAGCCGGTTTTTCAGATGGCCATAAAACGGGATGAGCGCGGTGTAATTTTTTTCCGGATTTGTGGAGCGTTGCTGAAAATAAAACGGAAAAATGGTGACGCGACCTTTTATGGAATTGTCGGGGTCTGCGCCGCCGGACGTGGCAAATAGCTGGATGAGTTGCCAGCGGTGTTGCGTTCCGAAACGTTCGTAAGTCAGCAACGGATACAAAAAATCATCTTCGCGCGATTCAACGACGGGATCAACATCATCAGAGAACAACGGCGGCAACGCCCACGTTTTTTCCGAATTATCTTGCTGATGGTAAAACAACGGCCCGAGAATTTCAGTCCGATGCCCGATGTCCAGAGTGAGCGGAAAATCGTCAAACAACGGGCCGGCATGAAAATCAAAATCGCTTTCCGCAGAGAGCGAAAGGCAAAAATTGAAAGCCATGCTGAAGCCGCAAATTTGTCGCAGCGGACGCAAAATCTGTTGCACAATCGGAGTTCGATTGTGAATAGCTGAATGTTCACGAATAAAATTCAAAATTATACGTTATCGTTATTAACGAATTGATTTCGCCAAATTTCGGTTATATCTGAATTAGTTAACATTGATATTAACATTTCAGGTTTGACTTGTCCGCATTTGTCGCTACTGTTGTCATAATTGAGGTTTTTACCTCGGTTCCTCCTGACCCGGTGTCGGCAATTTGTCGGCACTGGGTTGTTTTATGAGCGGACGGCCTCGTCCAAGCAAATTCAGCAACGCAGGCAGAAAAGTTAGTCCCGCAATCATACACATCGCAATTCCCATCGCCATTATGTAGCCGAGGCTGTGAATGCCCTGGTCTTTGGCAAGGACAAGACTGCCGAATCCCGAGATAGCCGTCAACCCGGAGACAAGCACGGCCTTGCCTGTGCTTCGCGCAAGGATGTTCGGAGTCCGTTCTTCGGCGAAGCGATTGAGAATCTGGATACCGTTGGTTACGCCGATGCCAATGACCAGCGGCAACGTCATAATGTTCGCCAGATTGAATGAAATGTTAAACCAACCCATCCAGCCAGCCAGCCACAGCATGCCGATGCCGACGGGCAGCAGCGATAAAATCACCGAACCCAGCGTGCGGAAATGAAAGAAAACCAAAACCGCGATGGCCGCGAGCGAATACCATGAAGCATTGACGTAACTGTTTTTGAGCAGGGTTTCATATTCCAAAAGTTGAACGGGCGTGCCGGTGGCATTTCCATCCACAGTTCGCAAATCCGTGACGAACGCTTCTTGATTCGTGCGCTCCCAAACATCGGCTTTTGGATAAACCTGCAATAAAAATTTTCCGGTCTTGCCGATAAATTGATCGCGCAATGCCGCCGGCAAATCATCGGGACGCAGCGGCTCGATGTCATTTTGATTTTGCAGGGAGGCAAACGTGTCGCGCACGTCGGCGAACAGCGCTTGTTGGAATTGGGCCAGCTTGTTTGAGTGTTCAGCCAGCGCGTCGTTGTTGCCTTCAAGCATGGTTCTGCGCAAATCTTGAATAGCGCGCCGCAGGGAAACGAATTGCCGTGAAATGTCCGGGTCGCTTTTGATTTCAGGCTCATCCAGTGCCGCGCCGCAATAGCCGTAAAGGAAATACAGCGTGACGCTCAACGCGTGAACGTCAACGGTCGTCATGTCCGCTGGACTGAATTGCAGCGAACTGATTTCATTTTTTATTCCACGAATGAATTGCAATTTTTTCTTTTGATTTTCGGGAATGAAATCGGCAAGCAGTTCCGGCGGCGGCTCGATGCCACCGTGCTCGATGTCAGCCACAGTGTTGGTCAGCTTGCTGATTTTTTCCTCCAAGGCAATCGCATGGTTCAAATTGGTCGCAACAATCGCGCCGAACAAAACCGATTTGTCTGCATGCGTTAATTTTTGCTCGAACACGACGGATGGCAGGCTTTGGCTCTGCAATTCCATGAGGTTGTAGTCGAATTTGACTTTGAAAATTGCGATGAACGCCAGCGCGCTCAATGCGACGACTACGGCAATTACCGCAATTGGCCGGTTCAGCCAGACATTTTCAATGCGCGCGCGGGTCAAATCTTCCCGCATCTTGCGGTCAATGACGTTTTGTCGTCCGCGCAAAAGCAAAACCGGCAGCACCGTCATCATCGGGATGAGGCACAGCAGCAATCCGCCGCCGCAAATGATTCCCATTTCCTGAATGCCTTTGAAATTTGTGAATGCCATCGCGATAAATGCGCCCGCCGTCGTCAGCGCGCCGGTGAAAATTCCCTGACCGGTGAAAACCATCGCCGTCGTCAGCGCCGCTTCGTTCGTTTTGCCTTTCCGCAATTCTTCTTCGTAACGTGTGATCAAATGCACTCCATAATCAATCGCCAATCCGATGAGCATCGGCACAAATGTGATCGTCAAAATGTTCAGATGCCCGATGGCCAGCGTCGCAAACGCGAGCGTGTAAGCCATGCCGAGGACAAGGCAAATCGTCGCTTTTATCGGACGACCGGTTTCGTTGTAGCCATAAATGAAAATCAGCGCGCATAAAATGAGCGATACAATGCTCGCAAGCGTCATGTCCCTTTGCGATTGCGCCATTTCATCATCATCCAAAATCGGCTCGCCGGTCAGGCTGACGTTGACACCCGGCACTTCTGCGACGGTTTGCTGAATGAACTGGCGCAACTTTTTAATCGCTTCGCCATTGAGCGAATCGTTCGGCGGATGCGTCGTGAGCAAAAAAATCTGGCCGTGATTGAGCGTGATATAAATGTCGGAAGCATCGGTCGAACCGAACAATGCCGCGACGCCGGGCGACGGCGGCCTGCCCGCCATTTCCAAACTGGCCGTGGCCTGGTTGACAATGCGCGTCAGCACCGGCAACGCCTGCGCGAGCGATTCGGTCTGGGCGTTTTGTTCGCGCGGCGAGGTTCGAAAAGCGGTGTTGATCTGCTCGAAAAATGAAATGAGATTCGTCGTCTGCGTAAATTGCTGGATGAACGGCAAACTGTCATGCAGGTTCGTTTGAATTGACGCCAAATCATTTTCGGGAACAAAAAAGAGCGCCTTCGTCCCCATCGCGGCCAAATCGTGCTGATAAAAAATGTCCCGGAACAAATTCGTTTCCGGCGCCATTTTTGCGGCGAGACGTTCCACGAATTGCCGGTTTTTTTCCACGTCGTCACTTTCGACGACGACTACAAAATCGTTTCCTTGTTGCGGAAACTCCTTTTGCAGCGCGAGAAAATTCCGGTGATACTTCAGGTTCGCGCCGACCAGATCGTCACGGTTCGTGTCGAATTCAAGATGACCATAAGGCTGCGGCAGCGCGTAAAAAACGCAAACGACAAATAAAATTACTTGCGGATAAAAGAACCGGCGCGGATGACGGATGATCGCCGCCGCCAGTTTGCCCAGCAGCCGCGCAAGAAAACTGTCAGCGCTCAAAGCCTTCATTTCTTCATGCCTTTGAGTCGTTTGACCTTCCCTCGTTTGCTGTGACCGGCCATTTGTTGGTTATGACTGATGATTTGCGATTTACAATTGGTGCAGCATTTTCAAATTCACGATAAAATCGTAAATCAAAAATTATAAATCGCAAATTTTTAGACCGCTTCCACAAAAACCGCCGTGCCATAGCATAGCACTTCGGTGATGCCGGGCGCAATTTCCGTCGCGTCATAGCGCACGCCGATGACGGCGTTGGCACCGAGCTGTCCCGCGTGCGTGAGCATCAGATTGAATGTGTCCTCGCGGGCGCGTTCGCACAAGTTCGTGTAGAGCGAAATGTTCCCGCCGAAAATCGCCTGGACACTTGCGCCGATATTGCCGATGACCGAGCGGGATCGAACCATGATGCCGCGCACCACGCCGAACGATTTGGTGATGCGATAGCCGGGCAGGTCAAACGTCGTTGTCGTCAATGGATGTGTCAGACTCATAGGCCAACGATTGAACACGAGCGCGAGGATTCACAAAAGCGAAAAGTATTCACGGCGAGAGAAAAGCGAACGCCGGCAAATTCCGCAGCGCCGCAAAAATTCCCCCGATAATCAGCAATAGCCACAACATTTTTGGCGAAATAAATTGTCCGGTCGGTTTCCGAAGAATTTTCCTTTGCGCGAACCACGCGCCGCGAATCGCCGCCGCCGCAAGCGTGAAAACAAAAAGCGCGTTGTCCTTCAGCGCGAGTTGAAAGTGTCCATGCAACAGCGCGTAAAACGATCGCGTCGCGCCGCAGCCGGGACAATTCAGTCCTGTCACGGCGTGAAACAGGCAAATTGGATAAAATTTATGCGTGCTTGGGTTGAAGAAAAATATCATCGCGCCTGTGCCGAGAATTGCCGTTCCAAAAATCGCGGCTGCAAAAAATCCGAGCGAAGGTTGCCGGGAAATTTTTGGCGGAATGGATTGCGCGGGCGTCATTGTCCAAATTGGTTGAGATTCCAATTGAAATTAAAATTGCCGGATGCAATTGAGATTATCAGCCAAACCACGAACAGCAAAATACTGGCAACAGAAAGAATCAATCCCGTGATGGCAAGGCCGCGCCCTTCATAAAGTTCCGGATGCCGGTTGATTTGTGAAAGCGCAACGAGGGACAAAATGATGCCGATAATATTTATTGGAAACCCGCAGCAGCACACGATTGACAAGATTCCGCAAATCATCCCGCCGGTCGCGAATCCATTCGTTTTGCGAACGGTTCCGACCAGCAACGGCGCAAATCCCGGCGGAACGGCAGCGGGAAAAGAATTGGCAAATTCCGGCAGCGCGCCGAGCGGTTTCCATTCCGTCGCGTTTTCCGAAATCGTCCGTGTTTGCGCGTTCGCGCGGCCTTGCGCGATCCATTGCCGCAATTGTTCCGCCGTTATCGGCCCGTATTCTTTTCCATCCGCTCCAATGATTTTATACATGCGCCCTTTCTATTCGTCTTCGTCGTCTGTCGCGCGGCCGACGTCCGCGCACACGCCGCGTTTCGCGCTTGCCACAAACCCTAGCAGAATCTTTGCCGACGCGCTGGTGAAAATTTTTTGCGCTTCAACCACAGCATCGCGCACATTTTTTCCGCTGCGAAAAAGCAAATGATACAGCCGTTTCAATTCCAAGCGTTGCTCCGAAGTGAAACCCGCGCGCCGCAAACCGACGACGTTTAAGCCGCAAATGGTGTTGATGCCCGTGGCGATTGTGAACGGCGGCAAATCCTGCCCGACTCCCGCGCCGCCTTGCATCATCGCCAGCGTGCCGATGCGCGTGAACTGATGCACGAGACAATTGCCGGAAATGAACGCCCGGTCTTGAACTGTGACGTGTCCTGCCAGCAACGCGCCGTTGACGATGATGATGTGATTGCCGATCTGGCAATTATGGCCGACGTGGCAGTTGGCCATGAAAAAATTATGCGAGCCGATGACCGTGTCCTCTTCCAATTTGTTCGAGCGGTGAACCGTGGAGTGCTCCCGAAAAACATTGTGATCGCCGATTCGCAGGCGCGTCGGCTCGTTTTTATATTTCAAATCCTGCGGCGCATCGCCGATGACACAGCCGGCGTGGAAAGAATTGTTCGCGCCGATTTTGGTTTGGCCGGTCAAATAAACGTGCGGGCCGACGACGCAATTCGCGCCAAGCTCCACGCCTTCGTCAATCACGGCGAACGGCCCGACGCGAACTGTCGCGTCCAGCTTTGCTTTCGGATGGATGATGGCGGAGCTGTGAATCATCATAAATATTCCCAACGTATTTGATCCGAAACGTTGGATAAGCTGCCATCAGACGCAAGAATAAAGCCATCTCCACTTACGGTGTGAACCATCCCCGCCAAATGACTTCTACTCACGGTAACAAAAATTCTTACCCTACCGTCAGGAAGAATAACCCGATAAGTGAAAAGGGATGCCGCTTTATCTTTGAAAGTAAAAAGCTCTTCGGATACTTCGGGTAATGACGTCAAATAAGAATATGGTTTGTCGCGCAAATTTTCCAGCCTCTGTTTGGCGATAGAAAAAAGCTCTTCGGCCATCGCTTTAGATTTGGCAAACATTTTGTTTCAAAATTAGCCTAATGATTTTAGAAAAATTGTCAGCAGCTATTTCTTCTTTATTTACGCATAAAAATGTCCCAGTTCGCGCAATGACGAATAATCTTTCGCGCGTTCCGCCGTCGCGCGGCCAATGATGATGTGGTCGAGCACGTCAATTTTCAGAAGTTGCCCGGCGCGGATCAAATCGCGCGTCACTTTGATGTCCGCCGCGCTCGGCGAGGGATCGCCGCTCGGATGATTGTGCGCCAGCACGATGGCTGCGGCGTTGGACGCAATCGCGCTTTTGAAAACTTCGCGCGGATGCACCAGCAACGTGTCAATCGTGCCGTCGGTGATTTCGTCCACGCGAATCAACTTGTGCCGCGTGTTCAGCAGCAGCACTTGCAACGTCTCCCGATCCTTCATCAAGTTGTTTGCGCGCAACAATGCGACGACGTTTTCAGGATTGTCCAAGACCGGCGATTCAAATTGAAGTTCGCCCGCCATTTTTCGCGCCAGCGCAAAAGCCGCCACGAGCGTCACCGCTTTGTCGCGACCGATGCCGCGAACTTTTTGCAAATCGGCGACCGACGTTCGCGCGAGCGATTGAAGCGTGCCAAATTTTTGAAGCAATTGCCTGCCGATTTCCACGGCGTTCGCGCCCTTCAAACCCGTTCGCAAAAGAATCGCAATCAACTCCGCGTGGCTCAACGCATCCGCGCCGAGGGCGGCGAGCCGTTCGCGCGGGCGCTCGCTTGCCGGCTGGTCTTTGAGGCGTAAACTTTCTGACATGAGTGGACGATAAGTTTTTTTACGCGTTCTGAAAACTTGAATCTTGCATATTGAAGCCCAATTTTGGCATCGGGAAAGAGCAATCTCGCACCGTAATAGATGTGCTGGCAATGGCCTGATTGACTATGGAAAATTCTTCTTCTATTCTGAATTGCCATTATGCCTAATGTGTATTGCGTTCGAGCCGATTCTGGTATTTTTGCTAACAATTTTGTCAAAGGTGAATACATCGCCATTGGGTGGGAAAACATCAATGACTTGAGTGGTGTAAAAATCCCAGAAGAGCTTAATCCGATTTATAGAAAAGCCTATCCAGACGATACATCCAATCTTGTTGTCGGCCAACAGGTCGGCCAGCTCGTTCGTTTCCTGTTCGGAATTCAACCTAGCGATTACGTCATTACCCCGGATGCGGACACAGAATTTCTACATATTGGCGTAGTGCAACCTTCACCCCTATATTTTTACGACAACGGTAGCGATGGATGCCGGTATCGCCATCGGAGAACTTAATATAACTTGGTGGCATCGTCTCGGCCAAGCTGAATACGTAGCTATATGGAAGTTCAATCTGAAACGCCCAAGGCCGATCCGCTCACGCTGTCGCAACGAAAGGCGGTTGACGCGCGCGGCAATATCGTCGTCATGGCCGGCGCAGGCACAGGCAAAACCACAACTCTCGTCGAACGCTGCCTTGATTGCCTCGCCCGTGAACGAGCATCGCTTGATGGGCTGCTCATCGTCACGTTCACCGAAGCTGCCGCCAGTAAAATACGTAAAGATCTTCGCGCCGCGCTTAAAAAAAAATCGCGCGAAACTTCCGATCCGCATTTTTCCGAGCAGCTCGCTTTGTTTGACGCGGCGCATATCGGCACGTTGCACAGCTTTTGTTTCAAACTCGCGCGCGAACATTTTCACGAACTTGGCCTCGACCCGCAGATTTCCATTTTGGACGAAGGCCAGACACGGTTGCTCGCCGACGAAACGCTCGAAGAACAATTCAATTCGCACTATGAAAACGAAGACGAATTTTCGCTGGCCGTCCAGGACTTGATCAAAATTTACGGCAATGGCCGCGACGAAAAAATCCACGCCCTTCTTTTGCGTTTGCACAATTACATTCAAACCCGCGCCGACGCTGAACATTGGCTTGCGGGACAGATTGAAAAATTTTCCGTTGTCGAACCAGTCCAATGGCGCGAATGGTTTTCCGCAGCGATTTCTGATTGGCGCAAAGAATGGACGCCGCTGCCAGAAAATTTACGCGGTGAAAACCTCAAAGCCGTCGAGTGCCTTGAAATTCTCAAGCAGTTCAAATCGCCGGATGTTTTCAAAAAAATTCTCGCAGCCGATGAAATTTGGCCGCCGCGAAAGAAAACGGTTTTGCGCGAGCCGTTGAAGGATTTATTTGACGACGCCAAATTTTTGAATTCACTCGTTGCCATAAAGGAAAACGATCCTCTCGCCGAAGATTGGAATTGGGTTCGCGTCCACATGAAAACACTTTTACAGCTTGCCAAAGAATTCTCCGAAAAATTTTCCGCGCGCAAACGCGCCGACGGAGTTTTGGATTTCCATGATCTCGAACAATTTGCGCTGAAATTGCTTTGGAATTTTGAAGCCGAGAAGCCGACGGAAATCGCCGAACGCTGGCGTCAAAAATTGCGCTTCGTTTTCGTGGACGAATATCAGGACATCAATGCCGCGCAGGACAAAATCATTTCCGCGCTTTCCCGCGATGGCGCAGATGCGAATCGCTTTCTTGTCGGCGACGTGAAGCAGAGCATTTATCGCTTTCGGCTGGCGGATCCGAAAATTTTCCGAGATTACGCTAAAAACTGGCATGGCAAAAACAGCCAGACGATTCCTTTGGCGGAGAATTTTCGCAGCCGCGAACCGCTTTTGAACTTCGTCAATTCAC
>Ga0137407_10003031_pt1 | contig 11129 bp, 12 predicted proteins | sample CZOMad2_2_16fung_FD_108410 | JGI IMG/M metagenome (GOLD analysis project Ga0137407, IMG submission 108410) | Vadose zone soil fungal communities from Angelo Coast Range Reserve, California, USA - CZOMad2_2_16fungal (Illumina Assembly) | ecosystem: Environmental > Terrestrial > Soil > Vadose...
GGCCTCGCCGATCACGGTTTTAGCGTCGACTCGCTCGATGATGCGGTTGCGCTCGACAAACATCTTCATGGCCTCGCCAAGAGGCCGGCGGTAAACGGCCGCGACACGGTCGTCGTGGCCGGGGGCGGCTTCACCGGCATCGAGGCAGCAACGGAAATGCCTGCGCGGCTGCGCAAAATCTTAGGCGACAAGGCCAAGCCGCGCGTCATTATCGTCGAACGTAACCCTGCGATCGCCCCCGACATGGGTGATGCCTCGCGCCCCGTCATCGAGAACGCGCTCAAGAAGCTCGGCGTGGAGACCCGCCTCGGCGCCTGCGTCGCCTCACTCGATGAGTCCGGCGTGACCCTGGTCAGCGGCGAGCACATCGAAACCGAAACCGTGATCTGGGCGGCGGGCATTCGCGCAGCTCCCTTGACCCAGCAAATTCCATCCGAACGCGACAATTTCGGCCGGCTGCTTGTCGATCGCGATCTGCGCGTGACGGGGGTGCCTGGAGTCTTCGCCACCGGCGATGCCGCCCGCGCTGCTTGCGACGGTGACGGAAACTACGCGCTGATGTCGTGCCAGCACGCCACACGCATGGGCGCCTTCGCCGGAAACAACGCCGCCGCCGAACTGCTGGGCGTGCGCACCAGAGCCTATCACCAGGAAGGCTATGTGACCTGCCTCGACCTCGGCGAAGCGGGCGCGCTGTTCACGATCGGCTGGGACCGCAAGGTGGCGATGGTCGACAACATCGCCAAGAAGACCAAGCGGGAGATCAACACGGTCTGGATTTATCCACCCAAGGCCGAGCGTGCCGCAGCGCTGGCATCCGCCGATCCGGAGCGCGTGACTGATGTGACGGGCTTCCTCTAGACTCTTCACGCGAAACGGGCCGCGCTTCCCACGGAAAGCGCCGTCCGCCGAGAACCCGCGGCCGATCATTCCGTCATCCCCGACTTCACGATTGGGAATCAAGTCTGAGAGGCCGCGCTGCCGGTGAGAGTCATTGTGCCGGCAAGACCGCCGGGGCGCCCTTGTCCTTGATCAAGACGACCAGGAATTTCGCCGGCTGGGTAGCGCTGGCGTTCCGGTCGACGACATGAACATCGGCAGGGCCTTCATAGAAGCTCTGTCCCGGCGTCAGTGTCACCTCCGGTCCGCCCTTCAGCTGCATCACCACGGAACCCTCCAGCACGTAGACAAACGCATGGGCGTTGTGCCGGTGGCTGGCGCTCGACCCGCCGGGCGCATGCTCGACCGTGATCATCACAGCTTCCTTGCCGGGGCTCTCCGGAAGATCCTTGGCCGTGAGTAATGTGACCTTGGGCCCCTCCGCCATCGCCGTGCCGGTCATGAGGCACAGAAAAGCCAGTGCAGCGAGCTTGATTCTCATGGTCGCCTCTTTCCTTCGTTGTCCGGGACGTGTCCGTTGCGTGATCAGGCTGCTGCCTTTGAGCGGCAGAGCCATTCGTCGAGACCGATGCGGCCGCGGCTCGCCTCGCCCAACGACACCAGCGAGTGCTGATCAACCCGCCCGCCCCAATATCGGGCCTCGGGATCGCTCACGACCTCGCGCGGGTCGCCGAGCGCCTTCAGATAGCGGGCGACGATGTCGGTCAACGGCGCGCGTTCGGGGCCGGCGATCTCGACGATGCCGTTTCGCGGCGCCGCCAGCGCCGCATCGGCGACCATGGCGGCAACGTCGTCCGACGCGATCGGCTGGAACAGGATGGGCGCGAGCCTGACCTTGTTGCCATCCACGCTTGAATCGGCGATGCCGCCGAGGAATTCCATGAACTGGGTCGCGCGGACGATGGTGTACGGGACGCCGGAGGCCTCGATCAGTTTCTCCTGGGCGACCTTGGCGCGGAAATAGCCGTTGTCCGTCCGGTCGATGGCGACGATCGACAATGCGACATGGTGCCGGACACCAGCTGCAGCCTCTGCCGCGAGAAGGTTGCGGCCCGAGGTCTCGAAGAATTCCAGCACTGCCTTGTCTTCAAATGAGGGCGAATTGGCGAGGTCGATCACCACCTGCGTGCCGGCCATGGCCTCCTTGAGCCCCTCACCGGTAATGGTGTTGACACCGCTTCGGGGCGAAGCGGCCACAACCTCATGGCCGCCCTGGCGAAGAATGGCGACAGTCTTGGAGCCGATCAGGCCGGTGCCGCCGATCACTACGATTTTCATGGTTGATCCTCCGTTGTCGTTACGCGCTTAGTTTCTTGGGATGCTTGCGGCTCGTCATAACCACGTCGATCACCGCTGTTCGATTGCTGCCTTGCTTTGCCAGGAGCGTGACAAGTCCCGCTCCTTCACGCACTCACAATATCATGCGGCGCCGCACTGTCAGAGTTCCGTCGATTGGTCAGCAAAAACTGATCGATTTGCAGGCGGTCGGATCACCCAGTTTCCGAACTGGTTCGGGCGCTGAAATCGGCCGGTACCGCCGGAGCACGACGATGATCACCGCGACGAAGAGCACCAGCACGACGCCCTGGACGACGGCGAACGGCGGCTCGGCCGGCGGCACGCTTGGCGCCAGCGCATGCAGAGCCGGTACTTTCAGGAAGGACTGGATCACCCGCACGAAGATGTTGAGATAAAGCGAGACCAGCGCAGTCAGCTGATAGATCCAGCGCCAGGCGCCGACCAGCTTCATGCTGTAAAACGCGAAGCAGGCAATCGCGAGCAGGACGATCGAGAGAATGCCGATCAATATCCCCGGCGTGACACCGTTGAACGGAAACATCAAACCGGTCACGCTGGTCAGGATAGTCAACATTAGGAAGATCGCAGTCGGGCCCGGCATCCGCTTCGAGCCGAGCATCCCGAACAAAACGACCAAGCCCGCCACGATTGCAGTCAGGCTGATGATCACGTGGATCATCGTGAATGTCGCCAAGGTCATACCGAGTATCATGATGCGCTTCCGTTGAATTGCAGATCGCTACCAGACCCGGTCTGCCGCTGCCGCAGAGCGATTGTCGCGATTGTAGAGAGATTGCTGCTAACGTTCGCGCCGTCGTCGATATTTCGGGGTTTCGTCGGTCAACCGCCTCAACGCCGCAGCGAAGGCTGACTGCGAGGCAGCCTAACGCCGCTGCGACCCGGCATGAATGGCACCGCGGCTTAGCGGAGTTCCAAAAACAACCGGCCGACGCGCAAACGTTAGCAGCAATCCCTCAACAGGTACGGCAATCGCTCTGGCGCAGCCGCGGCTCCGATCGGCTAGATCATCACGGTGCCCACATCCAACCGGATGGAGAAAGAAGATGATCTGGAAGAGCATCGTCAGGCCCCGTGCAGCCGCAACGACCTATGCGCGGTGGTCCGCATTTGCCCGCAACACCGTCGGGACAGTCTCCAACTTTGCTGGCGTCGTTCGAAACCTGGCGCTGGACATACGCGACAGCTACCGGCCCGAGTTGCACTACATGCGTGGTCCCGGCCCGAAATGGCGCGCCAAACACGCGAATTTCCACATGGCTCTGGCTGAGCCGAAGCCGGACTGGTTGCGCAAACCGCAAGCAACCAGCGGGATCAGCGACGTGGATGGCGGATGCGTTTGCAGCAATCGCTCTATAGCGAGGGCAATCGCTCTGGGGCATTCGCAAGCGGAGTTCGACATCATCACGGGGACACACCAGCAATGAGCGTGTCACCGAAGGCTGAACACCTCGCCAGCATTGACCGCGCTTCCCCCGCGGAAAACGCGGCCCACCCAGAACAGAGTCGAACGCAGGAGTTTTGAAGATGAACCAGATGATCCGAGATACTCAGCAGAGGACGAACACGAACTTGGACTACGACTCACACCCGGTCAAAGACGAGTTGGTTCCGTCGCGCTATGCGCTACGGATCGGCGAGATCGACGTGCTGGTGGTCAGCGATGGAGTGCTGACATTGCCAGGCGCGATGTTGGCCCACAACGCCGAACCGGCCGTCCGGGCGGCCTGGCTGGAGGACAATTTCCTGCCGCCGGATGCGTTCGATTGGGCGCTGAACGCGGTCGTGGTGAGGAGCGGCGACCGGACCATCCTCGTCGACGCCGGGATGGGAGAGGAATTCCCGTTGCCGCGGGCCGGACAGCTGCCCCACCGACTGGAGGCCGCCGGCATCGATCTTTCGTCCGTGACTGACGTGGTGCTGACTCACATGCACATGGACCATGTCGGCGGGCTGCTGATCGACTGCGTGAAGGAGCAGCTGCGTCCGGACCTGCGGATCCATTTGGCGGCCGCCGAGGTCAAGTTCTGGGAGGCGCCCGATTTCTCCCGCGTCTCGATGCCGGAAGGATACCCGGACGCGCTGCGGCGGACGGCCAAGCGCTTCATGGAGGAGTACCGCAGCAAGTTTCGGACGTTCGAGGACGAGTGCGAGGTGACGCCGGGGGTTCGGGTCTGTCGTACCGGTGGCCACACCCCCGGACACTGCGTAGTCCGCATTGCATCCGGCGGCGACCGGCTGACGTTCGCCGGCGACCTCGTGTTCACGGTCGGGTTCGAACACCCCGAGTGGCACAACGGCTTCGAACACGACCCCGAGGAGGCGGCGCGCGCCCGCATCCGTCTGTTGCGGGAGCTGGCGGCGAACCGTGAGCTGCTGGTGGCCACGCATATGCCGTTCCCTTCCGTCGGCCATGTGGCGGTCGACGGCAACGCATTTCGTTGGGTCCCGGCCATCTGGGACTACTGACCGCTGTTGGGCCGCGTTTCGAAACGCGGAGCGCGGCCCGCTCACCTGGATCAATCCGGAGCTCGACGACGATGAAACACGAGACCGTGCGCACCAGCGCGTTCGCCATGCCGCTGACGAACCCGGCCTTTCCGCCCGGCCCCTACCGGTTCATCAACCGCGAATACTTCATCATCCAATACCGGACCGATCCCGACGCATTGCGTCGGATCGTGCCGGAACCGCTGGAGCTGACCGAGCCGGTAGTGAATTATGAATTCATCCGCATGCCCGACTCGACGGGCTTCGGCGACTATACCGAAAGCGGCCAGGTCATCCCGGTGTCCTTCCGCGGCCAGGCCGGCAGCTTCGTCCATCAGATGTTCCTCAACGATCATCCGCCGATCGCCGGCGGCCGCGAGCTGTGGGGATTCCCCAAGAAGCTGGCGCAGCCGAAGCTCGCCGTCGAGATCGACACGCTGGTCGGCACCTTGAACTACGGCTCGGTGCGCATTGCGACCGGCACCATGGGCTATAAGCATCGCGCCCTCGACGCCACGGCTGAAGCAAAAAAACTCGCGGCGCCGAATTTCCTGCTCAAGATCATTCCGCATGTCGACGGCACGGCGCGCATCTGCGAACTGGTGCGCTACCATTGCGAGGACATCGCCGTGAGGGGCGCATGGACCGGGCCTGCCGCACTCGACCTCTACTCGCATGCGCTCGCCCCCATCGCCGAGCTGCCGGTGCTGCAAGTGCTGTCGGCCAAACACGTGATCGCCGACCTGACCCTCGGGCTCGGCACCGTGGTTCACGATTATCTGCGCCCGGCAGCGGCGGCACGATCGCGCGGGGCCGGTTCCGAAATCCTGATCGAAGCCAACGCCGGCTGACCGGGTCAGCCGCAATGCAGGGAGTATTGGCAATGTTGAACGTGATGCGTGAGCAAAGCAGTCCTGTCCTGCAGCAGACCAGGCCGCTGCCATACGATGTCGTGGCCCTGGTGCTGCAGGGCGGCGGCGCGCTCGGCGCCTATCAAGCCGGAGTCTATGAGGGGCTCCACGAAGCCGGCATCCGGCCGAACTGGCTGGCCGGCATTTCGATCGGCGCGCTCAACGCCGCCATCATCGCCGGCTCCCCCGAGGCCGAGCGCGTGGAACGGCTGCGCGAGTTCTGGGAGACGATCTGCGCATATTCGATAGAGTGGCCCGCCGGCGAAGGGCTGGCCAATGCCTTGCCGTATGCTTTCGACATCAGTTCGGTGCGCAACGCGCTGGCGGCGACGCGGGCTTTGGTGCAGGGCCAGCCAGGCTTCTTCAAGCCGCGCTTCCCGCCGCCGCTCTTCTCGCCATTCTCGGGCGATTCTGCGACCAGCTTCTACGACACCGCACCGTTGCACCGAACGCTGGAGAAACTCGTCGATTTCGACCGGCTCAACTCGGGCGAAGTGCGCGTTTCGGTGGGCGCAGTCAACGTCCGCACCGGCAACCTGATCTATTTCGACACCGCCGAACGCCGGTTGGAACCGAAGCACTTCATGGCCTCAGGCGCCCTTCCGCCGGGATTCCCCGCCGTCGAAATCGAAGGCGACCACTATTGGGATGGCGGCGTGGTCTCCAACACGCCTCTGTCCCGTGTCCTCTCCGGGGAACCAGGCGACACGCTGACATTCCAGATCGACCTCTGGTCGGCCAAGGGCCGCGTTCCCTACGACATGATGGAAGTGTCGAGCCGCCAGAAGGACATCCAGTATTCGAGCCGCACACGCGCCGTTACCGACCAGGTCCTGCGGATGCAGAAGATGCGTCAGGCGTTGCAACGGACGATCGAGAGATTGCCGGAAGCCGCGAAGAAGGATCCGGAAATCCGCGCCATCTCGGATATGGCGCGCCATCGCTCCTGCAACATCATCCATCTGATCTATCAGACCAAGCCCCACGAGGGTCATTCGAGGGACTACGAGTTCGGACTGAGCGCAATGCGCACCCACTGGCAGAGCGGGCTGGAAGATATCCGCCGCACGCTGGCCGACGGGCGCCGCCTCGATCCGCCGCCGCCCGAACTCGGCATCGTCACCCATGACATCCACCGCCGCGATTGAACTTTCGCCAACAGCATACGGAGAATGCAATGCCGACCCTTTCTGATGCTTCCGGGCAGCAAGCCAAAACCAGACTCGGACCATCGCGTCAGCCATCTGCGCCGCCCCGTCTCGGCGCCGTCGCATGGATGGTCATCCTCGTGCTCCTTTCGCTTCTGGTGGCGACTGACTTCGTTGCCTACCTCGGCTGGACACTTGCGGACGGGGTTGAGGTTTCGACAGCCGGCTACGTCGCGATGGCTGCCGGCGTGCTCTTCTCGCTTATCATCGGATGCGGCCTCATGGCCCTTGTCTTCTACAGCAGCCGGAGCGGGTACGACGAACCGGCGGTTTTCATCAGGCCGGACACCAACCCGAAGCGGGCAGTTCGTCCTCCGGGTGATGAAATCACAGACAATGCGGCCTAGCCGCAAACTTCGAGAATCTCCCGCAAGACCAGTCACGTTGAAAGGAACTTCCATGTTGAAGGGCAAGGTGGCCATCGTCACCGGATCGACCAGCGGCATCGGGCTCGGCATCGCCAAGGAGCTCGCCAAACTCGGCGCCGATATCGTGCTGAACGGTTTTGGCGACGACGGCGAGATCGAGAAGATTCGCAGCGGCCTTGAACGCGAATACGGCGTGCGCGTCGCTTATGACGGCGCCGACATGTCGAAGGGCGAGGCCGTCCGCGGCTTGATCGAGGCGACGATTGAACAGTTCGGACGCCTCGACATCCTCGTCAACAATGCCGGCATCCAGTTCACTGCGCTGGTGGACGAATTTCCGGCAGCGAAGTGGCACGCCATCCTCGACATCAATCTGTCGGCGGCGTTCCACGGCATCGCGACGGCGGTACCACAGATGAAGAAGCAGCGCTGGGGGCGCATCGTCAACATCGCCTCCGCGCACGGCCTCGTCGCCTCGACGCACAAGGCCGCCTATGTCGCCGCCAAGCATGGGCTTGTCGGTCTCACCAAGGTGGTGGGCCTGGAGACCGCCGGCAGCGGCGTGACCTGCAACGCCGTCTGCCCCGGCTGGGTGCGAACGCCGCTGGTCGAAAAGCAGATCGGCGACATCGCCGCGGAGCGCGGCATCAGTCAAAAGCAAGCCGCCGAGGAGCTTCTCGCCGAAAAGCAACCGTCGCTTGATTTCGCGTCTCCCGAGCAACTCGGCGGCACCGTCGCCTTCCTGTGCTCGGCCGCGGCGGACCAGATCACCGGCACGGCAATCTCCGTCGATGGCGGTTGGACCGCACGATAGCCAAAAGCAAATGGGCATAGGCTTGAGTTCCAGGAGGACGTCATGGCGCATCTCAACGGGAAAAAGATGGTTGGTCTGGTGCTGTGCCTCGGCGCCGTCGCGGTCGTGGCCGGCGGATGGGGCTATGCTTATTCGGGCGAGACGTCGACCGACAATGCTTACGTGCGCGGCGACGTGACCTCGCTCGCTCCAAAGGTTCTGGGCTATGTCACCGTGGTGGAGGTTCAGGACAACCAGCCTGTCCGGGCAGGTGACGTGCTGTTCCGGATCGACGATCGCGACTACCGCGCGCGGCTCGCGCAGGCCGTCGCCAATGTCGACGCCGCGCAAGCCCGCATCACCAATGTCGATGCGGAGGTCCAGCTACAGCATGCCCTGATCCGGCAAGCCGAAGCGCAAAGACTTGCAAGCGTGGCCGAGATGAATCTGGCTCGCAAGGCCTCCGACCGCCGCCGCGAACTGATCCGCACCAATGCCGTCAGCCAGGCCCAGGTCGACGAAAGCGACGCGGCGCTGTCGAAGGCCGAGGCGGCCGTCGCCGCAGCGGTGGCAACGATCGAGGCCCAGAAGCAGCGCATCGCCGTCCTCGCCAGCCAGCGCGAAGCCGCCGTCGCTGCGGTGGCGCAGGCAGAGGCCGCACGCGACCTCGCGCAAATTGATCTCGACAACACGGTGGTGCACGCGCCGGTCGACGGCGTTATCGGCAATCGCCAGGTTCGCATCGGCCGCCTTGTCGCGCCAGGCGCCTCCCTGCTCGATATCGTTCCGGTCAGGGATGTGTGGGTCGTGGCGAATTTCAAGGAAACGCAGGTCGAGCATATCCGACCCGGCCAGCGCGTCCGCATCATCGTCGACGGTTACAGGCACACGACACTTGACGGCGTCGTGGACAGCTTTGCGCCCGGTAGCGGCTCCGCCTTCAGCATGCTGCCCACCGACAACGCGACAGGAAATTTTGTCCGCGTCGTGCAACGCGTGCCGGTGAAGATTCGCTTCACCAATAATCCCTTCCCTGGCCGTCTTGTCCCCGGCCTGTCGGCGCGCGTCGACATCAATCGGGGAAGCGGCTCATGACCGCGGTTATCGCCGCCGCCCCGAGCCGCGAACGATCGGCAACAGGCGCCCTGTTCGTCGCGGGCATCATGCTGGCGACGCTTACGGACGCACTCGCGAGCACCGTGCTGTCACTCGGGCGCGGCTACATCATCGGCGACACCCATGCAACGCCCGATGAGTTTGCCTGGCTCGACATCGGATATACCGTCATGAAGCTGATCGGCTTCCTAGCCGCATCCTCGCTGATCCAGCGCGTCGATCCGCGCCGCCTGATCATCGGATCGACGCTGGTGATGGGCGCTGCGTGCGGCATGACAGTGTTCACGGCCCGGCTCGACCTGCTCATTGCGCTGCGCATCGTGCAGGGTTTTTCCGGCGGCATCCTGCTTGTCGCCGGCCAGACGATGATTTTCCACGCCTATCCGCGAAGCCAGCAGCCGATCCTGCAAGCCCTGTTTGCGATGGGATCCGTCGTCGCTCCGGCGACGATCGCACCGGCCCTGCAGGGCTGGTTGATCGACAGCCGGTCCTGGACGTGGATTTTCTTCAGTACGGTTCCGGTGGCGTTGGCGGCGGCCGGCCTGCTGTTGATCGCTGATAGCCCGAAGCCGTCTGTGCCTGCGCGCCGTCCGGTTGACTGGATCGGCCTGTCGCTGATCTCAGTCGCGGCTTTCTGCTTCACCTATGTCCTCAACCAGGGCAGCCGATGGGATTGGTTCGCCGAACCCCGCATCCTCTGGCTGACCGTGATCGGCGCAGCCGCGCTGCTGGCATTTCTCGGCCAGCAAATGCTGGCCAGGCGCCGAGGTCTGCTCGACTTCACCCTGTTCGCGTGCGAAGATTTTTGCTTCGCCTTCGTCGTCAGTTTTGTCGCTGGCGCCGCATTATTCGGCAGCGCGTTCCTGATCCCGTCATTTGCCGTGTCCGTTCTCGCCTTCAGGCCGACCGACGCCGGCCTGTTATTGTTGCCGAGCGGCGCGTTCTTCGCTGCCACGCTGCTGGTCGCCGCCTTCCTGATGCAGGTTCGCCGCGTTCCTCCGGTCGCCACGGTACCGTTCGCCATCCTGATGATCATGGTGGCGATGTGGATGCTGTCCGGCTCAACCCGCGAAAGCGGCGCGCACGACATGATGTCCGCCATCCTGCTGCGCGGCCTCGGCCTTGGCTTCCTGTTCCTGTCGATCAACCTGATCGCCTTCAGCGACCTCAACAAACACAACCGCGCCGCCGGCATCGGTCTCTTCAATACGGGTCGGCTGCTCGGCGGCCTGATCGGCGTGGCCGGCCTCGAGACGCTGATCGAGCACAACATCGTCGGCAATTTGACGGTGCTCGGCGCCAACGTCACATCCGGTGTTGCTGCCGTCAGCGAGCGGCTGGCCACGACGGCAACGATGCTCACCGCTAGAGGAATGGACGCCTTCGCCGGCCGGGCTGCCATCAGCCTGCTGGACCGGGTCGTGATCGATCAGTCCACCGTGATCGCCTTCGACACAGCGTTCAATGCGGTTGCTCTGCTCTTTGTATTCGCCGCGCCCGTGCTGGTCACCATCAAGATCGTGCTGCACCGATATATGCACGCTGCGAAGCATCCCCATATCGAGGAGCCGCAGATCGCCGGCATCGCGAACTCTGACGACGGCACTGGACCGCGCAATACCTCGACACCCATCAGATACCCTTCATAGCAACGGAGAAGTACCATGAAGACGCTTTCGCTCTCGCTGATCGCAGCCGGTTGCTTGATCGCCTTGACATCGACCGCGCAGGGGCGATCAGCCTATGACGGATCCTGGGGTCTCGTCTTTGTGACTGAGAGAGGCGCCTGCGACCCCAGCTACAACTTCACTGTCGATATTTTAGACGGAAGCGTCTCACACCCGAATCTTCTCAAATTCAAAGGATACGTCGCCAAATCCGGCGCGGTTCGCGCATCAGTCACCGTCCATGACAAATACGCCTCGGGATCCGGCAAACTCGCCGGCGCCACGGGCCGCGGCACGTGGAGCGGTCGTGCCGGGAGCTCCCTATGCTCGGGCTATTGGACCGCTCAACGCAATTGAAC
>Ga0137407_10003036_pt1 | contig 11123 bp, 8 predicted proteins | sample CZOMad2_2_16fung_FD_108410 | JGI IMG/M metagenome (GOLD analysis project Ga0137407, IMG submission 108410) | Vadose zone soil fungal communities from Angelo Coast Range Reserve, California, USA - CZOMad2_2_16fungal (Illumina Assembly) | ecosystem: Environmental > Terrestrial > Soil > Vadose zone...
CGTTGGTCTCGGTGATTCCCCCCGGTGTACAGCCGGGGCGATTCCAATCGACCGATGTTGCCGACGCTAGCAAACGGAAGTTTGGTTTGGATGGAAAACGCATCATTCTTTTTGTCGGGCGACTCGCGAAGCGAAAAGGCGTTAAGGAATTCATACAATACTCGCTTGGGCGGATCGCAAAAGAAATTCCCGATGCCTGTTTCGTCGTCGTCGGTGATAATCCGGTGGAGGCGTTGACCTACCGGGACGATACGATTGGAGAAATCGCAGCGGTGATTTCAGCAAAGGGTTTGCTGAGCCACGTTCGATTGCTCGGTGGGTTGCCTGACGAAGATGTCGTCGGCCTCTATCAAACCTGTAATGTAGTTGTGTTGCCGGCGCTCCAGGACGACAACGATGTGGAAGGATTCGGCATTGTCCTCGTGGAAGCGGCGGCCGCTGGCAAACCAGTGGTGGCCACGCGGGTGGGTGGAATCCCGGATGCCGTCGAAGATGGCAAAACCGGCCTCTTAACCGAGCCTGGCGATTACGAACGCCTAAGCGACGCAGTCATCTCTTTGCTCAACGATGGCCAAACGAAACGAGTCATGGGTGAGGCTGCCATACGGAGAGTTCAGGACAAGTTTTGCTGGCCGAAGATTGCTGCCCAATACGAAGTAGAATTTGGGGTTTCTGTGTCCAACCAAAACTAACGGGCGATCTCGGCAATCGGTTGTGTTGTTCCGGTACTAGTCGTATCTCCCTGAATGACCTTTTCAAAGAAATCCGCCAGCTGCTTTGCTGAATCCGCCCAGGACGGCACTTCGATCGGAACAGTGGTCCTGTTCTTGAGCTGCAGGAATGCCGTCTCGGCAAGGCTTTGGGGGTTCTCCGGTTCGTATAGGCATCCGGGATAGTCGCTCAAAAGTTCGTTCATGCAGCCCACTGCCGCCGCAATCAGCGGCACGCGGCACGCCATGATCTCGTAGGCTTTTTGTGGAAAACTGAACTCGCCTTGAGCCGATTGCCGATAGCAGATAACGGCTAAATCTAGAGCATTGATGAAACAAGGTACCTGTTCATGGCGCAGAACACCGAGATCGTGAACCTTCGGACCAGTTGGAATCTGTATGCCACGCTCGCGCGGACCTGCGATCGCCAAGTGAAAGTCGTTGTCTTGGAGCGACAGCAAATTAAAAGCATTAAAAAGGGTATCTATACCACGACTACTATCCAGTGCCCCGGCGGTCCCGATTATCCTTGCGCCTTCAGGAAGGTTGAGTTGTCGCCGACATTCCTGCTGATTCCGTAAATCCAAGAAGTCCCGACGCACTCCATTCTCGATCACCATGGTGGGTTTGGCTCGAGGATAAGTGCGCACGACGTGGCGGGCCAACCGTTCACTAAAGCAAGTCACGCCGTCGGCCTCTTTTACGGCTTGTCGAAACGAAGACATCACGAAAGGGAGCCGGCTCGCTCCGAAGGCTTCGAAGTTATCATAGAGATCAATCACGCAGCGAGCCTGGGCTCGCTTGGCCAACCATGCCCCAAACATTACCTGATAGGCGTCTGAGCCTGCCCAAATGAGGTCCGGTTTGACTTTCCTTGCAATTTGGAATGCGCGGGTCCCGCACTCCAATGGTGTTGCGACGCCATTGATCAAGTTGAAGGAATGCCAGGTCACACCGGCGTTTGTCGACGGTTCGCAATCCACGACAGTGCCTTCTTTCCTTCGACGATAACTGATTGCGATTCCCGTTACGTCATGTCCTAGCTGGGCTACTCTCAAAGGCAGTTCCCGAAACCTGCCGAACCGGTCATTCAACAAATCCTTTCCCATATACTGGCGTTTTGTGATGATGAGGACGCGCAAGGCAGCAATCTCGATTTCTAACGAATGTTGAGCTCCGTGAAGGGAGTCGATTGTTGAAGTAGTGCGGCGCCAGCTTTTCGGAAAATCAGCCACGCGATGCAAAGCGAGGACCAACTGGTCGGCAATGATTTGAGGCCGACCAAAGCCGTTTGGCCAAAGCCGCTGAGATCAAGTCCACCGAGATAGATTTTTGCGTAACGGAGTGCGGTCAGGAAAGTTCGTGACCTGATGTACTCAGAGTCCGACAGGCGCCAGTTAATGAATCTTCTTGCCAGGCCGGGTGTCCTTTCTAATGGGTCCGAATTCGTTCTTCTTCTAGTTAAGGCCAACCGAAAAGCCAGTTCTTGGACCGCCGTATGCCGTGCTCGCGCACAAAAACTCTCTTGGGTTGGATGCAGGCGATAATCTAGGAGGCGCGTGTCTAAATTCGTAATCTTCCCTCTTTCGGCAAGGCGGAGAATGAGGTCCACGTCTTCTGCTCCGTCCATGCTGGGGCGGTAGGGGGTTGCGAGAAGATCCTCTCTCTTCATTAATAGAGAAGAGTGCACAAAGCATGTCCTTTCGGTGATGCGCTCGCGAATTTGCGACCAGGCGGTCGGTAAATGAGAATACCCCAAGACCATTCCTTTCGAGTTGATAAACCTGACCTGGGTTCCACAACCGATAACCACGAGAGATTGATGCGACAAAAAATCCAGTTGCATCTTGAAACGATTGGGGTGAGCGATATCGTCCGCATCCATCCGCGCGATCCAATGCGCGCCACTTTGTTGAATACCGGTATTGAGTGCTGCAGAAATGCCTTGGCCTTCGTTTTTTAATAGGCGAAATCGATGGCCAAAGAGTTTTTGGCCCAATTCTTTAGTCGAATTCACGTGTGCAAGTCCATCATCAATGAGGATGATGTCGGAAGCCTGAAAACTCTGCAAAGCTATGCTTGTTAAGCTCAGTTCCAGCCAAGGAGTGCTTCCGCGAGCAGGAATAATCACATCAACGGAATTTCGATTGCTCAGAGTCACAATGTCACGCGAGTTCGACCAGTGGGTTGATGTGAGGCGGTCTTAAATGCGGTATTTCGGATACCCGTTTTCGGCTCAGCTCCGCCATTTTTTCAAAGATCTCCGCATATTCTTTCACAGCGTTTTGAGCGGTGAAATGGGACTTGACCTTTTCTTTCCCGGCCCTTGCCATGTGCGCTCGCCGGTCGGAATCAGAGAGCAGTTCCAAACAAGCTTGAGCGTATCGGTGTTCTTCACCCGGACCATTATCGACGAGAATACCTGTGTCGGGCGTGATGAGCTCCGATTGACCATTAACATTCGCAAAGATTTGCGGGACCCCCAGGGACATGGCTTCATAGGAAACGAGCGCCAGGCCTTCATAGTCCGACGGCATCATGAGGACAGTTGAATCGACCAGCAACTCTATCGCGTTGGTGTGAGCACCCAACAAATGAATACGTTCATTCAGGCCAGCTTCTGCAATAAGATGCTCGACGGCTGGTCGAGATGTTCCGTCCCCTATCATTGCAAAGTGAGCAACGCTCTGTGGTTGGAGTTCAAGAAGCTTTGCGACAGAGCGCACAAAAACATCGGGCCGTTTTTGCGCAGTAAATCTTCCGACAAAACTTATAATGGGCGTTTCAGGGTTGACCCGGCACATTTCATGGAGGCGGCCTCTTCGCTGTGATAAGGAATTTTCAATGCGCCCCATGTCGGTCCCGGCATAGATCACGCGAAGATTGCCGGGGCGCAGGCCATACTGTGCCGCCATATGGTCAGCTAACTTTCGATGACCGACAGTCCTGACATTGATCAGATCATTGCCCGCCTGAGCCGACAGGACCGGGAATCCACCGACGGGCTCGAGCACTTCATTGCGATCGATAATCGATAACCACGGCACAATCCGTCTGAATAGTCGCAACGAATCATAGGCGGCTCTGGAGTGAACTATGTAAAGGCAATCAATGGATTGATTGAGAATCAAATGACTAAGGCCCCCGGGGATAACAGTTGGCTTCAGTAAATCTGCGAGGTGGTATACGCAGGCTCCCGTATGACGAGCTATGTGGTCCCAAGTGTGCGGAGAGGGAAGGGTCGTCGCTATTGTGATTTTGAATCGTGACGGGTCGAGAAGCCGACATAGATCGAGGATGATCTGTTCAACACCTCCCTCATTGAGCCAAGAAGTCGCGATGAGAATGTGTATTTTGTCGCCACGGTTCGCTTTGAGGAAGAGCGGTGGTGATCCCTTCAGCGATGATCGAAGTCGTTTCCACCGGAAGCTATCCTCTTCTGTCGGCGGTCTCATCAAGAAAACTCCATATACTGCTTTTGATAGGGCTTGTTCTCCTCGCGCTCCGACATAGCGCCGCAATGCATGCCGAATCTTTATACTCTTGTCGGAAACCAGGATCCCGTAGGCATAGTCATACGACCTGACACATCTCCGGTGAATATTTTCACCGAGGACCTTCCCGCCAAACAAACTCAACCGTTTCCGAATGGTGACGATATCCTTCGTCTTCCATACGGTTTCGTTTGAAAACTTGAGACATGCAGACTCCCAGCTGCACTCTATATCTAGTTTTTGATCGGGCAGCTCTACGAATAATTCACAGTTGCTGAGAATATCCTCGAGTTTTTGTTCCGCAAATGTATTCCGAACGATTACAGCGATGGGCCGACCTAGGCGTCGCGAAGGAGAGATCTCTCCACCGCTGGCGAACCACGACATGCCGTTTTGCTTCACACCGATCACGCAATGTCGAGCTCCGGGATTTCCTTCGAGAGCAATCATTGCGCCCTCGAGGGCTTCGATCGGCAATCGTTGGATACTTTCAATCGTGGAACAATACAGTTTGTAGCAGGCCTGCTGAACGGCGGCCTCGTTGTTATCCGTGAACAGGACCCAATCTTTAAACGTTTGGGTTTCTAATTCCGTTTCCAACTCGACTCTTTCAGCCGATGAGCAATACACAATCAAAGCAGGAGCATGGGCGCGCTTAAGAGTGATGAGCCGTTCAGGAGCATAGAAGTTCTTATGTTTCTTGCGAATATAATTAATAATCTCTAAATAGCTTTTGCGCGCTTCGGCAAGCAAAGAATCGTCGCGAATGCGATATTGATAGAGTGGGGCAGGACAAAACAAAATCGGCTTTCTTGTTTCGGCGAGCCGGATGTGGAGCTCCCAATCTTCGTAACCGTGACATCGTCTTGTTTCGTCATAATAAAGATTGTACTTTCCAATCGCTTCGTGGCGCAGCATGATGCCCGCGTCCCATTGGTTACTGACCAGAAGTAAATAGGGATTGCACGGTTCGCACCACACCGTACCGCGCATGGGTCCTCCCAAAATTCGGATTCGGGAAGTCGCAGCTATGGCATCGTCTTGTGCTTCCATCAAATGGGCGAGTGTCGCCAAACATTCAGGATACAAGACGTTGTCGGCGTCGCAAAAGTAAGTATATTTACCTCTCGCTTTACGGATGCCTGTGTTACGTGCTCCTCCGAGACCACGATTTTCCTGATGGATCACTTTCACGCCCATCGTGTCAATTTTCTGGAGAAGCTTTATTGTCTTGAGATCGGTAGAGCCGTCATTGATGACAAGAATTTCGATGGGTTGAAGCGTCTGGCACACAACGCTTTTCAGCGCCTCGGTCAAGAAACGTCCGTCATTAAAACAGGGAATGATTACGCTAACGCTTGGACTAGGATTCATCGATGATGATCAGGTTTTTGCAGACGGTCTTAGAGACACATCGCGGTATGTCTGACATCTAACGTTGCTCGGGGACTGGTTTCCGGCGTGATTCGCGCCACAATCTTAACAGCTTCCGTGGTCCAGGGAAGGATTTCAGAAGCTCCTTTACAAAGTTGTCGGCCTTAAGAATACCCCGGAGCCTCTTCTGTTCATTCTTTAGCTGCTCAATTTGAACCTGAAGTGTGGCGCGGTCCATATCTGCAAAGACCGGATGGTCTGGATAAAGGGCTCGCATATCAAAGCGTTCCTCCGGCATATGATAACCTTGTTGGTGTTCGGTCAGGATCCGTGGCGGGAAAACAACAGGTTCGTTCCGTTCTAGACAATCGTGCGTGATACGAATCATTTCCTCAATCAATCGGACCATCCGCGGTGCCGCAGGGCTACGGCATTCCAATGCGTCGTGTAGCACAGTATCTTGATACAACATCTTTGCTGGAGGAGGATCAATCAACTCAGGTAAGACTTGATCTAAATGGCGCGGCGCGGAGACAGTCCACGCGGCGGGGACATAATGCGGACAGTTGTTGTAGTCGAGTAGTGCCACGGGCAACCCGTTTAGCATTGCTTCCAACATCGTCGTGGATGGGGTCGTGATTACGGCATCGACAGTATTTAGGATTTCGGCTAGTTCCTGACCTGACAGCTGAGTCAGTTGGTTCGGAACTCCGATTTGCGTATCCAACTCCTGAGTTAATCTCCACACTAGTTCGATCCGGAGACCCTTTATGTGCAGGTGCTGGGAGGTCCAAAACTTGAGATCTTGCAGGGATCGTCTCACTAGGGCCATTTGCTGAGGCGTAAACCCGGGCATCCTAGCAGTCGTCACTAAAAACCGGAATGCTTCATCTTCTTTGCGCTGGCGTGGTTGCTTGCCCACGAGACGATCGAGACGAGGAGCACCGACAATCTCACATTTTCCAACGTTCCCCCAAGATTCGAGGATACGCGCCTGAGAGCGTCCGAGGCAGGCGATTTTGTGGCCGACGACTGGTTGAAAGATAGATCCGGGAACCATGTCGGGGTGCATCCATGTGTTCCGGTATTCAAGAATTCCGTCGGCAACGATTAAGGTCGGAACTCTATTCTCGAAAGCCCGTCGCACGATGCTGACTTCTGGCTCCTTGTAATGTTGGGCCGTGACCAACAGACCACATGTCGTCGTTGGTATCCATCCCGAATCGTAGTCTTCAATGAAGACGGGAGGCGATGTCAAAAGGGACGACCAACTACTATAGAGTGGATCGTTCGTACCCTTTTGATCCAAGATAGTTACTTGATTTTGATTCAGACTGGTCCCCGTTCCTCACTTAGGCAGTATCTTGCGGGCGACAACAATGAGGCATTCTGCTTGGTGTTCCGTTTTCTTGCTCCAAGAGCGTATTCCAGCAGGTCTCCGAGAATCTTGATCACTTGTACGCCCTGAGTTTTGTTCCCACACAGATTCTAGTTCAAAGAAAATCGCGACTTCAGCCATAAATTCAAATGGAGTCCAAGTATGACAATGGTGCTCGGTGAGTCCCCAATCGTTGGGTGATGACACGATCAGCTTGCCTTGGAAGGTCAAGATCCGATTAAACTCAGTCAATAGGTCAGTCGTGTTTTGGATGTGCTCGATTGTTTCGAATGAGGTGATAATGTCGACCGAAGAGCTGGCCAAATTCGTTTCAGTTGCATTGGCAACCGCGTACGTTACTTTCATTGGCTGATGATTCAATCGCGCGTAATCAATCGCTTCGCGGCAAGAATCGATTCCCAAAACTGCTTTGGCACCGCCTTCCTTCAGGATGCGGCATCCATAACCTAAACCACAAGCGATATCAGCAACCGCCAGGTCGTGCACATAATTCAATGCGAATTCATATCGGGCGCAGTGAAAGGCTTGTCGGTCACGAAAGAAAATACCTGCGGTATCAAGCGCGTCCATGCGGTGGTCGCGATTTTCGATTAACCACGCGGCTGTTGAATGATCTAGCGCCATTCTTGCGTAAGCGTTAGCTACTAAACCGTGTATTGATCAACCAATCGTGTTCAATACGCAAGGTGTGAAACTCCTTCCATATTTCTGGATCCGGCTCGATGATGTCAAAAGTACACGCTGGAACGGCTTGGTCCCAGAAGGTTTTCGTTCCCGCGTCGTACATATGGACCTGGACAATGTAGTTTCCACCTAGCAAAGGTACGTTGCGCAATCTTACAATAATACTTCCACTCCCGACCGAGATTGGAATTGCCTGACCCGATACCCGATTGGTAAAGGACACGAATTCTCCTAAGTCGTGGGACGCGAGCTTGATGACAAAAACACAGTCGTCGACGGATATCTTGCTTTCATAGTGGATGTCGACAAGCACATGTTCGCCTGATCTGAATTGTCTAGAGGCAATGCCCTGGCTATCCAGGGTTCTAACAGACTTTACTCTCACTGGCGTGTCGCGCTGATCTCTCCTCTCCTTGGTTGTTGTTTGCAGGAGCTCGTGATACTGGCGGACCGCCTGTGCTAAACTCTCGGAGGCCAATGGCTTGCCGTGGTTCAGGACTATGCCGCGACTGCACACTCGTGCAATGTCATTTTGACTGTGTGTAACAAGAATGATCGCTGACCCGCTGTCGATGAGTGAACGGACGTGATTAAAACACTTTAAGCGAAAGGCCACATCGCCCACTGCCAGCACTTCGTCGATTAGGAGAACGTCTGGGTTGAGGTGGGCCGATACGGCAAACCCCAATCGGACATACATACCGCTGGAGTAAAATTTGATTGGCGAATCAATAAAGTCTTCTAACTCGGCAAAAGCGACGATCTCGTCGAATTGTCGCTCGATCTCCTTTCTTCTCACACCGAGGATAGCGCCGTTAATATAGATATTCTCTCGTCCCGTGAGCATTGGATGGAATCCGGCACCCAGCTCAATCAGAGCGCTGACTCGTCCGCGAATGGTGATCTTGCCCTTATCAGGGAGGAGGATGCCGTTAAGCATCTTCAATAATGTGCTTTTCCCTGCGCCGTTGGGGCCGATAATTCCAAGACACTCGCCACGCTTCACGTCGAACGAGACGTCATCAATGGCCCAAAATTCGGTTTTGCGTAGTTGCTCATTATGACCGTCTAAGGCAAACATGTCGCGAGCAACATCGTAGACTCCGTAAAGCATAGAATGCTTAAGCGAGCGACAATATTTCTTGCTCACATGGTCGACGCTGATGAGGACGTCTTTTGGCATGATAGAAGTCCTAAGCGTATGTCGAAACGCGGTATATCGTTAGACGAAAAAGACGCCATCCGACGAGAAACACAAGCATGGAGAAGAGGGAGGAAAATAGAAAAGCCTGCGGCTGCAACAAAGATCCGTACGCAATAACGTCTTGGCTTGCTATGAGCACCGGGCTCAAGGGGTTTAAGATATTGATCAAGCTTGATGGCCATGTGGTAGGTGGTGGATACAGGACAGGGGTCAGGAACATCCCAAAGGTAAGGGTCACACCCAGTATACTGCCGATATCTCGCAAGACGAGATTGATGATGGATAAAACGAAGCTCAAGCCTATCGCTAGCAGGATGGCAGGTAGCAATATAAACGGCACAAAAATCATCTGTGCCTTAAACGGAACCCCGTACCAGATAAAGACGAACGCCACGAGTACAAGCCGAATCATAAAATCCAAGAGAGGGTGTCCTATAGCCGCTATTACTAATGCTTCTTTTGGAAAGTTCACCTTGCTCACCAAAGATCCTGCGCTTACTAGACTATTTGTGCAGACGCTTAGGCAACCAGCAAAAAGTTGCCAAACGCTGATGCTCCAAAGGGCGTAAGCGACGTAAGGCAGAGCGGTTTCAGCTACAGGAATTGTCTGGGACTGAGTGAGAGCTGCAAAAACAATAACCGTAACAATCGACGGTAGAACCGCCCACAAGTAGCCGAACATGGATTGACGATATCGCGCTGCTATATCGCGCAAGATAAGACGCCAGATGAGTTCTCGACTGTTTAAGAACTCGTTAATGATAGTTCTCCAAACGTGCCAGCCTCGTCGACGGATGCTGTCCGGGGTGTACATCACCTCTAGCGACGAAAATGCAATATCTTCAACTTCGTGAGAGGTAGAAACAGGTCCCATGTTAATCCGCTAACCCAGTTTAATTATATCACAAAACAATTATAATGGCGGAATGTTTTGGAGCTGCTAGCCGCCCGGATCTCATGACTTCTTTGAATCTATTGTGTTTACCGATCTTTCTCTTCGGCGCCGTCGTGGGAAGTTTTTTAAACGTTTGTATCGTCCGAATTCCTCGGGGTGATTCGATTGTTCATCCACCCTCGCACTGCCCGGACTGCAAAACCGTTATCCGTTACTACGATAATATTCCATTGGTCAGTTACATTGCGTTACTGGGGCGCTGTCGCTCCTGCGGCGAGACGATCTCCTCGCGCTATTTCTTTGTGGAGCTGTTGATGGGGTCTTTGGCGGTGGCTCTCTATTGTCAGTTCGGTTTCAGTCTTGCGTTTCTGGTCAGTTTTGTCTTTGTAGCGGCTTTGATCGTGATCTCATTTATCGACTTGGACGTTAGGATCGTACCGGACGTGATCAGCCTTCCCGGTATCGTTGCCGGTCTATTGTTTTCGGTTGTGGCCCGCTATGTCATTAGTGATCCGTTTGAGCTTATTCCATCGCCGCTCAGTGCTTTGATCGGAGTGCTAGTCGGGGGTGGCTTCCTATTGGCATTGGCGTGGGCTTATGAAGCTTTTACGGGTGTCGAAGGCATGGGCGGCGGTGACATTAAACTTCTGGCCATGATCGGAGCTTTTCTCGGTTGGACATCAATTCCGTTTACTCTTTTTTTGGCTTCGCTCACCGGCTCCGTCATCGGGCTTGGGTTCATGATTGGAAAAGGGGTTGGAAGGAGATTCGCACTTCCCTTTGCCCCTTTTCTCTGCGTGGGAGCCGTTTTGTATTTATTTTTCGGTAATGACCTCATCCAATTTTACTTACCCGGACGTTGAGCGTCTTTAACGCGGCTTTCAAATTTGTCAACTTTGTGCACCGTCGCGGACATCCCGGCTCATTGGATTATCTTTAGCGTGTCTATGCCGCAAAAAACGTTTTCTTGTCCATAACTTAGTAATGTGTTCCACCCAATGTGGTTGGTATAGGTCTTGCCTAATCCTTTCCCGATTTGCGAATGATTGTCGACGCTTGACGGCCAGAGATCTTTGGAATGGAGTTTAGAGAAATTTGTTGTTGTAGAAAGCCGGTATAATGGTTTTACGGAAATTTAGAAGAGTGGTGTTAGACGTTAAGGGATTTACGATAGCGGAAATGATGGCAGCCGTCGGTGTCATTGCGATCGTCATGGCGGTTGCGGTGCCTAGCTATCAAGCCATTCAACCGGGTATGCGGCTAAACGGAGCCGCCAGAGAGGTCTTAGGTAAACTCATGTGGGCCCGTGCGAAAGCGGTCGAACAAAACAGTACCTACGCGGTCAATTTTCCAACGGATCATA
>Ga0137407_10003040_pt1 | contig 11117 bp, 9 predicted proteins | sample CZOMad2_2_16fung_FD_108410 | JGI IMG/M metagenome (GOLD analysis project Ga0137407, IMG submission 108410) | Vadose zone soil fungal communities from Angelo Coast Range Reserve, California, USA - CZOMad2_2_16fungal (Illumina Assembly) | ecosystem: Environmental > Terrestrial > Soil > Vadose zone...
ACCCAAGGGCATGTCGTGGTCTTCGACGGCAACAGCAGGCGACTGCTACGGACGCTGACGCTCACGACCGGGACGAATCCGCAACCGAGCAACCTCCTGATCGGGCTGGACTTTCATCCGACGACCCGCGAACTGCTCGTGATCGACTTCGGCATGGCGAAAGTGCTGAGCGTCGACCGATTCACTGGCGTGTCCAAGGTCTTCATGATCCTCCCCCCGCTGCCCCCTCCTCCGGCTCCCCAGCCCGGGCTCAACGCTCTCACGTTCGACAGCGCCGGCAACGTCTACGTATCGGATTCGTTCCGAGGCAGCGTCTGGCGGACGGGCCAGGGCGGCGGCGTAGCCACGGAGTGGGTGAAGGAGGAACCGCTCCTCACGACGACCGGCGTGCCCCCGTTCGGCGCCAATGGGGTCGCCTTCAACCAGAGCCAGACCGCCCTCTTCGTCGCCAACACCGGCAACGACACGGTCGTGAAGATCCCTGTGAGCGGTTTGCCGCTCGTCGCGGGCAAGCCGTTCGTCTTCGTGAACAGCATCAACGGGCCCGACGGTCTCATCATCGACGTTCAGGACCGTATCTGGGTAGCCGCGAACCAGGCCGACGAGATCGTCGTCATCGAGCCGACGAACGGACGCGTGATCGCCAAGCTTGGCGACTTCGGCGGCATCGGACCGGATGGTGCGCCGAACGGGCTCCTCTTCCCCGCGAGCCTGGTTTTTCGCGGACATTTCTTGTTCGTGACGAACCTCTCGCTCGATCTCGGCGCAGCGCTGGCTGACCCATCCAAGCGCACGGTCGACTCACCGTGGGCCGCACAGGTGACTACATTCACGATTTCCCGGATCAATGCCGAGTTGCCTCCGATCCAGGGCCTTCCCTGACGCGAGGCAATCCAGGAGTGGTCGCGGCAGTAGTTGGTTTTCTCGATCAGCGGCCGCGCAAAAAGCGAACAAGCCGCTCGAGTTTCGCTTCGAAATAGTGATCTGACGTCAGCCATGAGGGCCGACGGCTGCCAACCCCTGTGGCGGCAGCCGGCCAGAAGTCCGGCCCCTCGACCGATGGAGGCCATCCGGTGTATCCGATCGGGGGAGTTGCGGGGCCTGGTGCCGATCCCGTATGTTTGCCTCCAGGACACAAGACATGGCCATCCGGGAGGCAAGCCCTTTAGGTCACCATTCGACGCTGCCCGCCGGGGCCGCGTCCCGTGGGTGTGCCAGGAGAGCGGCCCGCCTGAGCCTCCGAAGCCCCGCCTCCTCGACCGCGTCCGCCAGGCCATCGAGACCCGCCACTACAGCCGGCGCACCGAGAAGGCGTACGTCCACTGGATCAAGCGCTACATCTTCTTCCACGGTAAGCGCCACCCCGCCGAGATGGGTGCCGCAGAGGTCGCGGCGTTCCTCACCTCACTCGCCGTGCAGGGCAGGGTGGCAGCTTCCACGCAAAACCAGGCCCTGAGCGCCCTGCTCTTTCTCTACCGCGAGGTGCTCGGCGTCGAGCTGCCGTGGCTCGACGACGTCATCAGGGCCAAACGGCCCGTGCATCTGCCCGTGGTGCTGACGCGCGACGAGGTCCGCACCGTCCTCCAGCGGCTCGACGGCGTGCCGCGGCTCATGGCGGTCCTGCTGTACGGCGCCGGGCTGCGGCTGCTCGAGTGCTGTCGCCTGCGCGTGAAGGACGTCGATGTCGCAACGAACCAGCTCACCATCCGCGACGGCAAGGGGCACAAAGATCGCGCCACCATGCTGCCGGCCGCGGTGAAGGCAGAGCTGCTCGCGCACCTCGAGCGGGTGCGCCGGCAACACAAAGACGACCTGGGGCACGGCGCCGGCTGGGTCGAGCTGCCCGGCGCGCTCCTCCGCAAGTACCCGAACGCGGGCCGAGCCTGGGGATGGCAGTGGGTCTTCCCGGCCACGCGCATCTACGTGGACCGCGTCACCGGTCAGCGTCGCCGTCACCACCTCCACGAATCCGTCCTTCAGCGGGCGGTGAAGGATGCGGTCCGCAGCGCCGGAATCGCCAAGCCCGCCACGTGCCACACCTTCCGGCACTCGTTCGCCACCCACCTCCTGGAGGACAGCCACGACATCCGCACCGTCCAGGAGCTGCTGGGCCACCGGGACGTCAGCACCACGATGATGTACACCCACGTCCTCAACCGGGGCCCCGCGGGGGTGCAGAGCCCGGCCGACCGAATGTTCATGTGATGGACCTCGACCGCCCTGACTATTACGCTCAGGGAACGGACCAGATATCCCGCGAGGTCGCGCCGCATATCATGGCCCGCGGGCTCGGGGGTGTTCTCCAAGGTAGCGGAAAGATGGGCGCCCATCGGGTGAGGCGGATCCATTCACCGTGATATACGGAACTACGCAGTCAGATAACGCAGTTCAAGATACTAAGCGTTCGGTGGCAGGTTGACAACACTGTGCCAGATTCCTTCGGCCAACCCTATCACGTCGTCGAGGAGGGCCCTATGCGTCGTCTTGGCTTTGTGATCTGCGTGCTGTTCGCATGGTTGGCATTGTCATCCCCGTCATCCACCGGTGCAGAAGGAATCGTCGCCGAGACGTTTATGATCCCGGCCGCCGATCCGGGCATTCAATTGCACGTGCGCAACAAGCGGCTTGATGGGCGCGAAAGCTTTTCGGCCGAACGTATTGTGCTCTTCGTACACGGCGCGACTTACCCATCCGAAACGGGTTTCGACATCAATTTGCCGGGTGGTTCATGGGTGGAACACGTCGCCCGCCAGGGTTACGACGTTTACTTTGTCGACGTGCGCGGCTATGGCCGCTCTACTCGGCCCGCGGCAATGGATGCCGCCGCCTCAGAGAATCCGCCTTTCGCCACGACTGTCGACGCGGTCAAGGATGTCGGTTCGGCGGTCGATTTCATACTGAAGCGCCGCAACGTTTCGAAGCTCAACCTGATCGGCTGGTCGTGGGGCACGGCAATCATGGCCGGCTATACGATGAATAACAACGACAGGGTCAACAAGCTGGTGCTATATGCGCCACTGTGGAATCTCAAGGCGCCACCACCGTTCAGCGGGTCCGGTGCATATCGCACCGTCACGCGTGATCCCGCGCGCCAGCGAGGTGTTCGCGGAATTCCGGCCCAACGGATCGAGGAAATTAGCCCGAGCGCGTGGTTTGACACATGGTGGCAGGGGAATCTTGCGACTGATCCTGCCGGGGCGAAGCAGAATCCGTCGGTGCTGCGTGCGCCCAACGGTGTCCTCAAGGATATCGTCGACTATTGGGGAGCCGGGAAGGCGACCTGGGAGCCAGAAAAGATCCGTGTTCCAACGCTTCTGATCCTCGCCGAGTGGGACCAGGACACCCCCCTTTACATGGCTCAAGAAGTGTTCGGCAAGCTCATCAACACGCCATACAAGCGCCATGTAGTGATCGGCGAGGGCACCCACGCAGTCGCTCTCGAGAAGAACCGGATGCATCTGATAAACCAGGTACAGAACTTCCTGGACGAGTAGTGGTCGTAAACAGCTTCGAGCTGGAAAAGAGAAGTGGAAAGCGAACGGCTGCCGTTGTTCGTCTGCCGCTACTCGAAACAGTGCAGCTAAAGGTGCATATACCACCGAACAACGGCTTGCAGCCGACGCGCCGCGAGCCGCGCGCGGCTGAAGCCGGACGTTCGGCAGCTTGGTCAGACGGTGACGTGAACGGGTCTTGCCCTCGATGAGGTGAGCATGAAGATCGACATCGACAAATTGACCGAGGCGGAACTCGTCGACCTGAACAACCGTATCGTCGAACGGCTGCGATTCTTGACTCACATGCGGGCGCATGCGCAGATGCTGGAGTTCAAGATCGGCGATCGCGTGTCGTTTCAACCGGCCGGCCATCCGATCCTGGTTGGCATGCTCACACGCTACAACAAGAAGACGGTTACGGTCATCACCGACAGCGGTCAGCGTTGGAATTTGGCCCCCGCACTCTTACGCCGGCCGGAGCAGGCACAGCCAGTGGACGCCGATGCCCCAAACGTGATCCGGCTCCACAAGAAGTGATGGACACAAAACTGCCGAACTACGCAGTCCAGCGGACCGGGGCTCACGTTGCTCGCTCCGGCCGCTGACCGCAACGTTAGACAGTCTATGGAAAGGCTGGGTGCGTGGCAGACGTAAACAGGGATGTCCTTCGAGAGTATCTCCATTGGATTGTCGCGCTCTTGCGATCGATGGAGGTGTCCCTACGTGGCGAAGACCCAGCGAACGTCTGGAAGTATGTCGGCTACAAGCAGTTTGCGAGGAAATACAACCAGATCGCGACAGAGGTCGGCAAGAACGTCCGCCTGCCGCCGATTGTCGATCTTTTCGATCTTGAGAAGATGCGCGGTGCCGGAGACACAATCGCATTGCAACAGAAGGAGATCTTTGAAGCGGTGCATGCGAACGCCTCTGTGCTCAAGGGGTTTCTCGAGAGCAAGATCGGCATCGTAGAGGATGAGACCGCTGCTTTACGGGACTTCTTCCTGGCGCGCTTAAGAAGCGCGGTGTTTCGAACTCCCGAAAAAGAGCAAGAGATTCAAGATGCGGTCGAGCAACTTCTGATTGGTCGCGGCCTTCAGAAAGGTGACGACTACGACCGTGAGGTGGGCCGCGTCAAGGTCTCAGTGAAAGAGGTGGTACCCGACTTCATCCTAATTAAGCTTGGCCTGGCCCTTGAGGTGAAGCTTGTATCGCGAGCCGGCAGGGTGAAGGAAGTCGTGGACGAAATCAACGCCGACATCGCGGCGTACTCCAAGCAGTATCGCAGTCTCCTGTTCATCGTATATGACGTGGGTCACATCCGCGATGAGATAGAGTTTCGCCAGGATCTCCAGCGAGCAGGAAGCGTTTCGGTCATTGTCGTTAAACACTAGCTGCCCTGTGCTGTCTAACACCGGCTTAGAGCTGACGGCGCCGGGCGCCGCAGCTCAAGCCGAACGTTGGTCGGCACTGCAGTAGTTGAGGTGACGGCTGGGAGGGGACTGTGTCGCTAACGATGACCGAGCAGGAACGCGAAACGTTTCTGGCCGAGCTTCACGTCGGACTCATCAGTATTCCTGAAAAGGGTCGAGGACCGCTCACCGTGCCGATCTGGTATTCGTACGAACCTGGCGGCGAGCTACGAGTCGTAACCGCCAGGACTTCGCGGAAAGCTCAGGTCCTCCAGCATGCTGGCAGGTTCAGTCTCTGTGTACAGACGGAGACATGCCCGTACAAGTACGTCAGTGTCGAGGGACCGATCGTCGCCATCGAGCCAGCAGATGTTGAGCGCGACCGCCGGCCTCTCGCTCACCGTTACCTGGGCGTGCGAAGGGGTGACCGATACATCGAGCAGACACGGGGAGAACCGGGCCACGTTACGAACGAGCTTGTTCGCATGCTGCCGGGACGATGGCTCACGGTGGACTACGCGAAGGCATAGGGACCGCCATGACCGTCCGTCCAACAAGCCGCTTCAACAGCCCGGGGCTCGCGCCGCTCACCTCGGCTGCTGAGCGCCGGTGTTAGGCCGAGCGGTGGTGAAGGTGGGCAAGCGCACAACAGATTGACAGGAGAGCGTCGCGCATGGGACGTGTCGTCAGTATTCACGAATACGAGCTCAAGGCAGGAGCCAGCGTCGAGCAATTCGAGCAAGTTCTTCGTGACGCCGAAGCCCGTGGCCTTCTGAAGCTCCCAGGGCTTGTCGCGCACTACTTTATGAAGGGCGCCAAGGGCGTCCGTCGCGGTGCCTACGCCGCCGTGTGGATCTACGAAAGCCGCTCGGCCTGGGAAAACCTCTGGGGTACCCCTGAGCACCCGCGGCTCCCTCAGGATTATCCGGACACGTGGAAGGTTTGGGAGCAAGAACTTCTCGCTCCATTCCTGAGGGACGACCCAGATGCGATCCGCTTCACTGCCTACGAAGAGTTGAAAGGAGTCGACGTCATCTGACTTCACAATGGTCTCCATGAGCAGCGCAGGGCCTACATCAGCGTGGAGCAGCCGGCGCTTCGCGCCGCTGCTCACGCTGGCCGTTAGGCTTTCCACAATCATTCCCTATTGAGCACCGGTTCTCGTTCAGTACGACCCTTACAGCGACAACTACTTGCGAGCCGTAATTGATTAGGGATTTTGGAGCACCCTGGATTGCCCTCTCGGCTTAGACGGCCTGGATCGGTTTGGCCGCCAGAGGTTAACTTCATGGGATCGGGCAATCCTTGACCTCCATAGAACCACCGGCTAAGCTCGGCCCACTCGTTCCTCGTACCAAACCGGCCCGTTTCCCCCAGTTTGAGGTCAGGGCATGCGGTGCCCCCGTTGCGAGCACGAGAATCCGGCCAGCCTGAAGTTCTGCGGGGAATGTGGGGCACGCCTTGCGTCTGTCTGCCCTGCCTGCGGAGGGTCGAATGCTCCCACGCAGAAGTTCTGTGGGGAGTGCGGTGCTCTCTTGAGCTCAGGCGCGCCGGCAGCGAAATTCACCACCCCTGATGCCTACACCCCCAAGCACCTCGCCGAGAAGATCCTCACGTCGAAGGCCGCTCTGGAAGGCGAGCGCAAGCAGGTTACGGTGCTCTTTGCCGACCTCAAGGGTTCGATGGAGCTACTGGCCGACCGCGACCCCGAGGAAGCGCGCAAGCTCCTTGACCCCGTCCTCGAGCGGATGATGGAGGCCGTCCACCGCTACGAGGGCACCGTCAACCAGGTGATGGGCGACGGGATCATGGCGCTCTTCGGCGCCCCGCTCGCCCACGAGGACCACGCCGTGCGGGCCTGCTACTCCGCGCTGCGGATGCAAGAGGCGGTGACGCGCTACGCGGAGGAGGCGCGCCGCGCGCACGGCGTGAACGTGCAGATCCGGGTCGGGCTCAACTCGGGCGAGGTCGTCGTACGCGCCATCGGCAGCGATTTGCACATGGACTACACGGCCGTCGGCCAGACGACGCATCTGGCCGCGCGGATGGAGCAGTTGGCGAGCCCAGGCAGCATCCTCCTGACGCCGGCGACCCTGGCCCTGGTGGAAGGCTACGTCGCCGTGAAGCCGCTCGGCCCCGTGCCGGTGAAGGGCCTCGCCGACCCGGTGGAGGTCTATGAGGTGACAGGCGCGGGCCCGGCGCGGACCCGCCTGCAGGCAGCGGCCAGGCGCGGGCTGACGCGGTTCGTGGGCCGCGATGCCGAGCTGGAGCAGTTCCGCCGGGCGCAGCAGCTGGCTGCCAACGGTCATGCCCAGATCGCGGCGGTCGTGGGCGAGGCGGGGGTGGGCAAGTCGCGCCTCGTCTACGAGCTAACCCACTCGCATCGCCTGGAGGGCTGGCTGGTCCTCGAGAGCGCCTCGGTCTCGTACGGCAAGGTGACGAGCTACCTGCCCGTGATCGACCTCCTCAAGGGCTACTTCAAGATCCAGGACCGGGACGATCTCCGCGAGATCCGCGAGAAGGTGACGGGGAAGCTCCTCACCCTGGACGAAGCCCTGAAGCCGACGCTGCCGGCGTTGCTGGCCCTGCTTGACGTCCCCGGGGACGACGCGGCGTGGCAGACGCTCGACCCGGGGCAGCGTCGCCAGCAGACCCTCGACGCGGTGAAGCGCTTGCTGCTGCGGGAAGCGCGCGAGCAACCCCTCCTCCTGATCTTCGAGGACCTCCACTGGATCGACAGCGAGACTTAGGCCTTCCTCGACGCGCTCGTGGACAGCCTGGGGTCGGCGCGCCTGCTGCTGCTCGTGAACTACCGGCCCGAGTACCAGCACGCTTGGGGCAGCAAGACGTCCTACAGCCAGATGCGGCTGGACGCGCTCCCGGCCGAGCGTGCCGGGGAGCTGCTCGATGCGCTCCTGGGAGACGATCCCGAGCTTGCTCCGCTCAAGCAGCTCCTCGTCAAGCGCGGGAACCCGTTCTTCCTGGAAGAGACCGTGCGAACGCTGGTGGAGACGAAGGCGCTCGCGGGGGAGCGCGGCCGGTATCGCCTGACGCAACCGGTCCAGGCAATCCAGGTCCCGCCCACAGTCCAGGTGATGCTGGCCGCGCGCATCGACCGGCTCGCCCCGGAGGACAAACGGCTGCTACAGACGGCCGCCGTCGTCGGCAAGGACGTGCCGTTCGCGCTGCTCCAGGCGCTCGCCGAGCTGCCGGAGGAGGCGCTCCGTCACGGACTCGACCACCTGCAGACCGCCGAGTTCCTCTACGAGACCGGGCTGTTCCCGGATCTGGAGTACTCGTTCACGCACGCGCTCACGCACGAGGTCACGTACGGTGGCCTGCTGCAGGAGCGTCGACGCGAGCTACACGCGCGGATCGTGGATGCCATCGAGACGCTCCACCGGGATCGTCTCGACCAAGAGATCGAGCGGCTCGCCCATCACGCCCTGCAGGGGGACCTGCGCGAGAAGGCCGTGCACTATCTCCGGCAGGCCGGACTCAAGGCGGGGGCGCGGTCGGCGCCCCAGGACGCCCGCATCTGGTTCGAGCAAGCGCTGGGTCTCCTCGAGGCGCTGCCTGAGAGCCAGTCCGCGCTGGAGCAGGCCTTCGAGATCCGGCTCGAGCTGCGGGGGGTGCTGACCCAGCTCGGTGAAGGCCGGCGGATGCTGGAGCACCTGCGCGAGGCTGAGGCCCTCGCCGAGAAATTGAACGACGACCGCAGGCGGGGTCGGGTTTGCGCGTTCGTGACGCCGATTCACTCGCAGCTCGGCGAGCTGGACGAGGCGCTCGTGACCGGCACCCGTGCGCTGGAGATCGCCGGACGCCTCGGGGACTTGAGATTCCGCATCCTCGCCACGAGCTATCTCGAGCAGGCACATTACCTCCGGGGCGAGTACGAGCGGGTAGTCGAGCTGGCCACCGACAACCTCGCGGCGTTGCCCCCGGATTGGGTCTACGAGTATTTCGACAACAACACGCCGGCATCGATCCTCGATCGCTTCTGGCTAGTCGTAAGCCTCGCCCAGCTCGGCCGATTTGCTGCGGCAGCCCCGTACGAGGCCGAGGCGATCCGGCTCGCCGAGGCGACGGATCGTGCGTTCATCGTCGGTCTGGCCCACGTCGCCGCGAGCACGCTGCATGTCCTCAAGGGCGACTGGGCAAAGGCCCGCTCAGTAATCGAGCACCAGATCGCGGTGTCCCGGGCGGGAAACGTCGTCCTCCACCTTCCCTACGCTGTCGCCTCCTCCGCCTGGGCATTGGCGCAGCTCGGCGAGTCGAGCGAGGTACTGACCCGGCTCCGGGAAGGCGAAGAGCTCCTCGAGCGTCAGGCGGGGAGGGGCCTCGTCGGCCAGCTCGCCTGGAACTATCACTCGCTGGGTCGCGCCTGTCTGCTGCTCGGCCGGCTCGACGAGGCGCGGCGCCTGGGCGACCGCGCGGTCGAATTCTCTCGGCGTCACCCCGGATTCGCGGCCCATGCGCTGCACCTGCTCGGCGACATCGCGACCCATCCTGACCGGTTCGATGCCGAGAGCGGCGAGGCCCACTACCGCAAGGCGCTGGCGTTTGGCGAGCCGCGCGGGATGCGCCCGCTCGTCGCCCACTGCCACCTCGACCTCGGCAAGCTCCACCGACGTACGGGCAAGCGGGAGGAGGCGCAGGAGCACCTCACCACCGCGATGACCATGTACCGCGAGATGGACATGCGGTTCTGGTTGGAGCAGGCGGAGGCGGAAATGGGTGGGCTGGCCTGATGGCCATAGAGCGCTGATTCAGCCGCCAAGCGTCCACGGTCAAAATCCTCACTTCCAGCCGTAGCGGAAGTTCGTGATTCTACGTGGGTCGACCTCGTTCGTTGGAGACTGCTCAAAGAGAAACCTTTATGAAGCGCCGGATAGAGGCTCGTAGCGCGGCGTTGCCCAAGGCCCCCCAAATCGAATCCTCGGAAAATCTGACTATCGACCCCTCTCACCTCGGTCGGTGTCGAGCGTCATTGGGACCACCTCTTCGGAGAGAGGTCGGAGAGGTTCTACTCTGCTAGACTCCCGCCCAGCCTGGTAGGAGGGCTCCTGCATGGACCCGGCCCGATTTCCCCACGCTCCGCATTCCCTCGCTCCTGACTCGCAGACTGCTTGCGAGACGACCCATTGATAGACCGGCGCAGGTTCCTCGCTGGCACTGGTGGTGTTCTCCTTGTCGCGCCGGTCGTCGTCGAGGCGCAATCGGCGGGGAAGGTGTGGAGGATCGGTATGCTGGACACTACGCCGGCCGAGCTGAACGCCGCCAACCTCACCGCATTTCGACAAGGGATGAAGGAGTCCGGCTACGTCGAGCGGCAGAACTTCGTGATCGAGTACCGATCGGCCGACGGCCGGTCGGAACGGTTCCCAGACCTCGCGAATGAGCTGGTCCGCTCGAAGGTCGACCTCATCGTGACACGGGGGACTCCGGCCGTTAAAGCAGCGGCAAATGCCTCACGAACGCTCCCGATCGTCATGACGGCCAGCGGGGATCCTCTCGGTGCCGGTGTCATCGCCGGCCTCGCCCACCCGGGCGAGAATGTCACGGGGCTGAGCGCTCTGACCGCCGAAGTTAGCGGCAAACGCCTCCAGCTCCTCAAGGACGCGATGCCTGGTCTCCGACGGTTTGCCGTCGTGTTCGACATGGGGAATTCTGCGATCGCGACGCAATGGCCGGAGATCGAGGTCGCGGCTCGATCCATGCGGCTTCAGCCACAGCTTCTCGACGTGCGCAGGAGCGAAGATCTGGAACGGGCTTTTGACACCGCGATCAAACAGCGCGCCGAGGCCGTGATGGTCGGGCTCGGTACGGTGGCGCAGAGCAACGTCGGACGCGTCGTCGCCTTGTCCACGAAGCGCCGGCTTCCGTCGATCTATTACTCGCGAGAGTTCGTAGACGCCGGCGGCCTCATGGCCTACGGCGTGAGCTATCCGGACTTGTATCGCCGCGCCGCGAAATACGTCGACAAGATCCTCAAGGGTGCCAAGCCGGGCGATCTCCCCATCGAACAGCCAACGAAGTTCGAGTTCGTGATCAACCTCAAGACTGCCAAGGCCCTCGGGCTGACGATCCCGCCGTCGCTGCTGGGGCGGGCGGATGAGGTCATCGCGTGTCCAGAGAAGGCAGATGCGTCTCGCGGGTGTTAGTCCCGCCGGGGCAAGAGCCAGACGCCCCGTAGCTTGGGTAGCAGGGTGGA
>Ga0137407_10003042_pt1 | contig 11114 bp, 7 predicted proteins | sample CZOMad2_2_16fung_FD_108410 | JGI IMG/M metagenome (GOLD analysis project Ga0137407, IMG submission 108410) | Vadose zone soil fungal communities from Angelo Coast Range Reserve, California, USA - CZOMad2_2_16fungal (Illumina Assembly) | ecosystem: Environmental > Terrestrial > Soil > Vadose zone...
CCACGTAGGGCTGGCACGGGACTTCACGTAGGGCCGGGCACGGGGATTGCAGGTAGGGCCGGGCACGCGGGGCGGCCATGACGCGTTGTACGGGCACGATGAGGATCGCGGACCATTTGCGCGCAACGCGAGTGTTTGTGCGAAGGGCGCGTCCGGGCCGGTATTTTAATCGCGTGCCATCCCGCCTGCCCGCCACCGATGACGGGACCGGGAGGTCCGCCGCCGATGACTTGGGCAGCGAGGGCACGACCTGGGATCCTGACCCGCAGGACCGCACCGCGGGTGCGGGCGGCACGCCCTGGGACGGCCTGGATAGCGCGGGGCCCGGCGGCCGGCCGGGCGCTGACACCGCGCCGGGCACGGCCGGGGACCGCGTAACCGGAGATGGCGGCGTAGCCAGGGATACCGGAGATGGCGGCGTAGCCAGGAATAGAGACGTAACCGGGGACGGCGGCGCCGCGGGGGGTAGAGGCACGGTTAAGGACGGCAGCGCGGCGGGGGATGACGATATAGCTGGGGATGGCAGCGCCGGGACGGAGTTTACGGAGGCTGACGTGGCCTTCCTGTCCGCTCCGGATGCTTCGGACAGCCCGGCTCCAGCGCCCCAGGCAGACGGTACGTCTCCGGCAGGCGGCACGTTCGAGGCAGGCAGCACGGCCAAGGACGGCACCGCCAGGGAAGGCACCGCCAGGGAAGGCACCGCCAAGCTAGACGGCACGGCCAAGACGGCGGGCACGGCTGGCCCGGGCAGCGCGGCCAAGGAAGGTACGTCGGCCTCGGCGGACGGCGTAGCCCCGGCGGGTGAGTCTGGCCGGTGGTTCCGGCCGACCGCGAACAAGACCGGGTTCCTGGCCCCTCCGGCGGACGAGCCGCCCGGAGCGGGCGACGCGTTGGCACAGCCTCCCGCACCGGCTAGGCCAGTGCCGCCGAGCGGGCCGAGCGCGCCACCGAATCCGGGGGTGGGCCGGCAGGCTGCCGCCACGGCCCCGAACCCGAGGCCAGGAGCGGACGGGCGCACCGCCGCCACCAACCCGAACCCGAGCCCAGGGACGGACCGGCGCACCGCCGCCACCAACCCGAACCCGAGCCCAGGGACGGACCGGCAGGCTGCTGCCACGGACCCCAGGCAGGGCCAGCAGGCGGCTACCACAAGCTCGGGGCCGCATCCGGGGAGCGTGGGGCTGGCGCCGCCGTTGCGGCCGCTGCGCCGGTGGTGGGAGGAAGCGGGCCCCGCGCCGGAAGCGTCATCACCGCCAGGGCAGCAGGAACCGACGGGGCAGCCGCGGGAAACGTCACGGCCGCAGCCGCGCGGCACGGGATCCGCGGCACCGGCGGCCTCGGGCCCGGCCCCGGCGGCCTCGGGCCCGGCACCGCCGGCTTCGGGCCTGGCACCGGCGGCTTCGGGCCTGGCACCGGCGGCTTCGGGCCTGGCACCGGCGGCCTTGAGCCTGGCACCGGCGGTTTCGGGCCTGGTGCGGCCGGCCCAGAAGCGTCCGGCGCAGGCACCCTCCGGCCCGATACCTCCAGCCCAGATAGCGTCGGAGGCGGACGAACGGCCCGAGGACCTCCAAGCCGCGACCACGCGCAGGATCTCGCGGCGGGCCATGCTGCAGGCGGGCCTGATCGGCGGGGCGGGGGTCGCCGCGCTGCCGCTGCTCGCCCTGGTCGGCGGGATGAGCCGGACCAACGAGGCGCCTACCGGCCTGTCCTTCTCGATGAACGGCAACTGGCTGTTCGGCGGGCAGTACACGTCGGGCTCGGAGAGCAGCTTCTACGACGACAGCACCTTCGCCCCGGTCACGCTGCCCCACACGGTCACCCCGCTGTCCTGGCAGAACTGGGACTACGCGGCCTGGCAGCAGGTGTGGATCTACCGGCGGCACTTCACCGGCGGGCACCTGCTGGACGCCAAGCGCCCGGGGAACCGGATCCTGGTGGACTTCGACGGGGTCATGGTGAACGCCTCGGTGGCCATCAACGACCAGGTGGTCGCCACCCATCAAGGCGGTTACCTGCCCTTCTCGGCCGAACTCACCGGGAAGGTCACCGGTGGCGACAACCTGCTCGCGGTGGTGGTGGACTCGCGCTGCCTGCCGGTACCGCCGGTCGGCGTGGGGCGCGGCCCGAAGAGCGTCGACTTCTACCAGCCGGGCGGCATCTACCGGGACGTCCGGCTGCGCGTGCTCCCGCAGGTGTTCCTGTCCGACCTGTGGGCCCAGCCGGGCGACGTGCTCACCTCGGACCCTCGGGTGGACATCGAGTGCGCCGTGGACTCGGCCGCTGCGAAGGACGCCTCGGGGACCCTGCTCGTCCAGCTGTTCGACGGCCAGACCCAACTCGCCGCGCAGGTCGTCACGGTGAAGACCGGATCGCCCGGAGTCAGCCCGGCCAGGCTGAGCCTGACCGGGTTCGGGCCGGTCAAGCTGTGGTCGCCGGACAGTCCCAAGCTGTACACGGTCCAGGCCACGCTGAATTTCCCGGGCATCGGCAGCCACATGCTGTCCCGGCGGATCGGGTTCCGTGAGGCTTCGTTCCAGTCCGGAGGCTTCTACCTGAACGGGAAGCGGCTGCAGCTGTTCGGGCTCAACCGGCATCAGCTCTACCCGTACGCGGGCATGGCCATGCCCGCCCGGGTGCAGCGCAAGGACGCCGAGATTCTCAAGAACGAGTTCAACTGCAACATGGTGCGCTGCTCGCACTACCCCCAGTCACCGGCCTTCCTCGACGCCTGCGACGAGCTCGGCCTGCTGGTCTGGGAGGAGGCGCCGGGCTGGCACAACGTGAGCGTCACCCCGGACTGGCAGAACCTCGTGCTGCAGGACGTCCGCGGCATGGTGGTCAGGGACCGGAGCCGCCCCTCGGTGGTCATCTGGGGCACCAGGCTCAACGAGACCCGTGACTACCCCGGGCTGTGGGCGCAGACGAAGCAGGCCGCGAAGGAACTCGACCGGACACGGCCGAGTTCCGGGGCGATGGCGTTCCACGACGACACCGACTGGGACGAGGACGTCTTCGCCTACAACGACTACGCGACCGACGACAAGACCGGCAACGTCACGCTCAAGACGCCGTTCCTCGAGCTGCCGTACCTGGTCACCGAGGCGGTCGGGGTGGAATCAGTCAAGCCGCAGCACTTCGCCTGGACGGACCCGCCGGCCTGGCTGGCCCGGCAGGCCGCCCTGCATGGCCAGGCCCACAGCCAGGCCCGCTCCGACTCCGACTACTCCGGCCTGCTGGCCTGGGCCGGGTTCGACTACAGCTCGCTGCTCGGCCCGGGCCCGTACGACATCAAGTGGGCCGGGATCGCGGACGGCTTCCGGGTACCCAAGCCCGGCGCCGCTATCTACCAGTCCCAGGGCGACCCGGCCGTGCGCCCGGTCATCATCCCGGTGTTCTTCTGGGAGCCCGGCGGCGCCGTGCCGGCGCCGGCGCCGACCGCGATGATCGCCAGCAACTGCCAGCGGCTCGAGATCTTCATCGGCGGCACGCACGTGACCAGCGCCGTGCCCGCCTTCGACTCGCCGCTGTACGGCAGCCTGGCTCATCCGCCCTTCCTGGTCGAGCTGCCGCGGAAGATCCCGAACCCGGCTCCCGACCTGCTGGTCCAGGGCTTCGCCGCCGGCCGCCAGGTGGCCGAGCTGCGGATGTCGGCTGACCCGGCCGGTGACACGTTCGCCATGACGGTGGACGACACGGTCATCACGGCCGACGGCTCGGATGCCACCCGGGCGGTCTTCCGCGCCACCGACACCCACGGCAACCAGCGCCGGTACGGCAGCGGCCAGGTGGCCCTCGCCCTGTCCGGGCCGGCCACGCTGGTGGGCGACAACCCGTTCGAGTTCGGCCGGTACGGCGGGCTCGGCGCGGTCTGGATCCGCTCGCGGGCGGGCCAGCCGGGAGCCATCACGCTGACCGTCAGCCATCCGCGGCTCGGGCAGGCCGAGGTGCAGATCAGGTCCGTGAGGGCGACCCACCCCGACGAGCTGGCCTGACGCTGGGGAGGGCGTGTGAAAAGGCGGACGTGGCACCTGTTCCGGGGGTTGAACCAACCCCGTTCGGCATCCTGGTCATCTCCTAAGCTAGCGAGGATGCGCCGGACGCCCGCGGTCTCCGTCTCCGAGCTGACCCCGGCCGGGTTCACCGCCCGGCTTGACGAGCTGCTCGCGGTGTACGCGGCGGCGATGCGGCCGCCGCCCGAGCTGCTGGCGGGCCGCCGGGCGATCATGGCCGGGCACGCCGCCAACCCGGGGTTCCGCGCGCTGGCGGTCACCGACGACGTGACCGGCCAGGCGGCGGGCTTCGGCTACGGATTTCACGGCGCGGGCGGCCAGTGGTGGCACGACACGGTGAACCGGGCGCTGACCGCCAGCCGCGGCGACGCGGTGGCGGCCGGCTGGCTCGACGACTCGTTCGAGGTCGCCGAGCTGCACGTGGCGCCGGACTACCAGGGCCGCGGGGTGGGCGCCGACCTGCTGCTGCGGCTGACCTCGGGACGGCCGGAGCGGACCGCGCTGCTGTCCACCCGGGATGCCGATACCCCGGCGCGGCGGCTCTACCGCGGGACCGGTTTCACCGACCTGCTGACCGCGTTCCGCTTCTTTCCCGGCGGCGACCCGCCCTACGCGGTGATGGGCGCCGAGCTCCCCTTGCTAGCCCGTTCCCCCAGGCCTAGCCGCTGATAGATCTCGCGGGTCGCGCGGGACCAGTTGAGGGTGTAGAAGTGCAGGCCGGGCACGCCCTCGGCGAGCAGCCGCTCGCACATGCCGGCCGCGTAGTCCACGCCGATCTCGCGCACCGCGGCCTTGTCGTCCGCCACCGCCTGCAGGGGCTCCCACAGCTCGGCCGGGATCCGGCAGCCGCCCAGCTCGATCGCCTTCTCGATCACCCGCAGGCTGGTGACGGGCATGATGCCCGGGATGATCGGCACGTCGCAGCCCTGAGCCGCGACCCGGTCCCGCAGCCGCAGGTAGTCCTCCGGGTAGAAGAACATGTTGGTGACCGCGAAATCCGCCCCGGCCCGGCACTTGGCCACGAAGTAGCGCACATCGGTATCGGGGTCGGGTGACCGGGGGTGCTTCTCAGGGAACGCGGCCACGCCGACGCAGAAGTCGCCGGCCGACCTGATCAGCCGGACCAGGTCCTCGGCGTAGCTCAGCCCGTCCGGGTGCGGCACCCATTCGGCGTTGGGGTCGCCGGGCGGGTCGCCGCGCAGCGCGAGCACGTTGCGCACCCCGACCGCCGCGTAGGACCCGATCACCTGCCTGAGCTCGGCCACCGAGTGGTTCACGGCGGTGAAGTGGCCGACCGGGGTCAGCGTGGTCTCCTCGGCGATCCGGCCGGTGACCCGGACGGTCCGGTCCCTGGTCGACCCGCCGGCGCCGTAGGTCACCGAGACGAAGGTCGGGCGCAGCGGTTCGAGCTGCCTGATCGCCCGCCACAGCTGCCGTTCCTCGGCCTCGGTCTTGGGCGGCATGAACTCGAACGAGAACGCCTGCCCTCCGGACGCGAGCAGGTCACGGATCAGCGGCGAGTGTGGCGGGCCGGAGGCGTGCCTCGGCAACGCCGCCCCCCGCCGTCGCGGACGCGGCGGCATGAGGCCAGCCTAGCCGCTCCCGATCAGAACGCGAGGGCCTGCGCCCGGCGGTTCACCTCGGTGGCCCGGTGCTTGGCGATCGCGTCGATCGGCGTGCCGGGCAGCGACTCGTCGGCCGTGAACAGCCAGCGCAGTGCTTCCGCCTCGTCGAAGCCGCAGTCGCGGAGCAGGGTCAGGGTCCCGCACAGGCCCTTGACGATCTGGTTGCCGTCAAGGAAGGCGGCCGGTACCGCGAGCGCCCCCTCGGGGCGGTTCACGGCGAGGAGTTTGCGATCACGCAGCAGCTGCTTCACTCGCCCAGCCGGGACATCGAGCTGGCCGGCTACGTCGGGGAGTGACAGCCATTCGCCGACAAGTGTGTCGGTCGTGGGATCAATCTTTGCCACGAGTCCAATGTCCCACGTCGGAGGTTCCTCCAAACACCCCTCGTTAATGAGGGATTAATGGCTATCGATTGCAGATTGCCTAGCCGGGTCAGGCCGCGGCGGCCTTCACGGGGGTAGCGGGGTCAGTGAGACGGGAGATATCTACTGGTGCGGCGGATTCTATGAGACGGCGGGCCTGGAGCATGTCGCGGGGGCGGCCGACGGTCAGCATGGCCACCAGCCGGCCGCCCGCCAGCCAGGCCGCCGCCCAGGTCGGCTCGGCCGGGTCGCCGCGCCAGACCAGGCTGTCCGCGCCCCCGTGGTGGCCGACATACTGCAGCATCCGGCCGAACTGCTCGGACCAGAAGTACGGCACCGGGTCGTACGCCTCGCCCGCGCCGACGATATTGGCCGCGGCCACCTCGGGCATATGCAGGGCCACATCCCAGTGCTCGATCCGCAGCCGCCGGCCGAACCGCCGCGACTCGAACGCGGCGCAGTCCCCCACCGCGTAGACGCCTGCCCGCGACGCGCGCAGGCCGGCGTCGACGGCCACGCCGTTCTCCAGCCGGATGCCGGAGCCTTCCAGCCAGCCGGTGGCCGGCCGGACCCCGACCGCGGTGACGATCTCGTCGGCGGCCAGCCACTCGCCTCCAGCCAGGGCCAGGCCGCCGGGCCTGACGGCCTCGACCGCGGTCGCGACCCGCAGGTCCACCCCGGCCGCGGCGTACCAGCGGGCAGTCTGGGCGCCGACCGGGGCGCCGATCGCCGCGGCCAGCGGCGCCGGGCCGGCCTCCACCACCGTGACCTGGGCGCCGTGGGCGGCCGCGGCGGTGGCCAGTTCGGCGCCGATCCAGCCCGCTCCCACGACGACCAGCCGCAGTGGTTTCCGTGAGGACTGGCCCGGCCGCAGGAGGCCGCGCAGCGCCAGCGCGTCGTCGTAGGTGCGCAGGAAGCGCTGCCTGCCCTCGCCGGGGAGCGCTACCGGCAGCGCCCCGGTGGCCAGCACCAGGTGGTCGAACGGGTGCCGGCCGCGGTCGGTGACGAGCTCGCCGTCCAGTGCGGTGGCGGACTCGCCGGGGCGGAAGTCGACGTCGAGCGCGGCGAAGTCGGCCTTCAGCGACGGGTCCAGGTCCGGCTCGGTGAGCACCTTCTTGGACAGCGGCGGCCGGTCGTAGGGCGGCCGCGCCTCGGCCCCGACCAGGGTGATCTGGCCGGCGAAGCCGCGCGCCCGCAGTTCCTCGACCGTCCGGAACCCGGACAGGCCGGCGCCCGCCACCACCACACGTCCGCTCAGGGTCATGACCGTGAGATTACAGTTGGACCGTAGGGGGCCGGGGTCCGGTCGTCCGCTCCGGTTAGTCGCCTATCATGAGCCGAACGGGCTCAGGTGCTCGCCCACGCGGTCACCTCACGCCAATCGATGGCTACCGGGGACCACATGATTAACACTCCGGATCAGCAAAACGACCGTAAAATCGTCGCGATGGACGATACCCTGGCCGACTCGCTCACCGGGCGACTGCTCGACGGGCGCTACGCGGTGACCGCGCGCGTCGCGCACGGCGGGATGGCCACGGTCTACCAGGCCACCGACACGCGGCTTGACCGCGAGGTGGCGCTCAAGGTCATGCACGCCGAACTGGCCAGGGACGAGGAGTTCCGCCGGCGGTTCATCGGCGAGGCCAAGTCGGTGGCGCGGCTGTCGCACCAGAACGTGGTCGCGGTCTACGACCAGGGCGCCGACGGCCCGTTCCTGTACCTGGCGATGGAGTTCGTGCCCGGCCGCACGCTCAAGATGCTGCTCAGGGACAGCGGGCGGTTCGCTCCCGCGACCGCGCTGGAGATCATGGCGGGGGTGCTCGACGGGCTCGCGTCGGCGCACGCGTCCGGGATCGTGCACCGCGACGTCAAGCCGGAGAACGTCCTGGTCACCGCCGACGGCCGGCTCAAGGTGGCCGACTTCGGCCTGGCCCGGGCGCTGTCCGCGGCCGGCCACACCCGGTCCGGCCTGCTCATCGGGACGGTCGGCTACGTGCCGCCCGAGCAGGTCACCGGCGGCCCCACCGGCCCCGCCGGGGACGTCTACTCGGCCGGCGTGATGCTGTTCGAGCTGCTCACCGGGCAGCTGCCGTTCACCGGGGACACCCCGCTATCGATCGCGTACCAGCACGTCAACCAGGACGTCCCGGCGCCGTCCGCGCTGGTGCCCGGCATCCCCGCGGCGCTCGACCAGCTCGTGCTCGCGGCGACCGGACGCGACCCGGCCCAGCGGCTGCCCGACGCGGTCGAGTTCGGCCGCGCGGTCCGGCAGGTGAGGGACGGTCTGGCGGAACCGGGCGGGGCCACTCCGATATTGGGAGCCGGAGTCCAGGGCACGGGCGAGGCGCCCTGGCTGGACCTGGGCATGCCCGCCGCCACCAGCCAGTTCACCGGCGGCCACTTCAACGACGGCCGCGGTCACTTCAACGACGGGGCGCAGGCGGACTCGCACACGCTGGTGGTGGACCGCGAGGAAGCCCTCCGCCCCACCGACGGCGGCCGCCACCACCACGGCGGCGCCCGCGAGCCATTCCTGGGGCGCTGGCTGTTCGGCCCCCGGCTGATCATCGTCGCGCTGGTCATCGTGCTCGGCGTCGGGATCGGGCTCGGCGGCTGGTGGTTCACCTCCGGGCGGTACACCCACGTGCCCGCGCTGTCGGGGGTCAGCGTCAGCCAGGCCGCCGACGTGCTGGCCGCCGACGGCTTCACCGTCCGGCCGGGCCAGCGCCAGGTGCACAGCAACGCGGTGGCCAAGGGCAAGGTCGTCGGCACCAGCCCCACCGGGCGGGTGTCGAAGGGCACCGCGGTCACCATCCTCGTCTCCAGCGGGCCCTTCACCTCCCGGGTGCCCGCGGTGAAGGGCGAGACGCAGGCCGCCGCGCAGGCCGCGCTGCAGCGCGTGCACCTGACTTTCACCATCGTCAAGGTCGCCTCGAACGCCCCGGTCGGCACGGCGACCGGCACCCGCCCGGCGGCCGGCACGACCTGGCCGCAGACCAGGCCGGTCACGATCATGGTCGCGGCCGGGCCGCCCCTGCCCGACTTCAAGGGCATGGACATCCACGCCGCGGAGCAGCTTGCCGGCCAGGACAAGCTGACCCTGCAGCAGCAGCCGGACAACAACAGCCAGGAGGCACAGGGCGTCATCACCGGCCAGCAGCCGCCCCCGGGCGGGGTATTCCAGCCGGGCCAGGCCGTGGTCGTCCAGGTGTCCACCGGACCCCAGCTGGTCGCGGTGCCCAGCCCGATCGGCATGTCGGTGCAGGACGCCACCCAGCTGCTCCAGAACGCCGGGTTCCAGGTCAAGGTGAACCGGTTCGGCTTCTTCAACAAGGTGTTCGCCTTCAGCCCGGTGGGCCAGGCCCCGCGCGGCAGCACGATCACCCTCGACGTCGGCTTCTGAACTGCCCGTCCCCGGCTTGACGGCGTGCGCTACCATGGCCGTCATGCGCCAGCAGTTCTGGTTTTGGTTTGGCTACCGGCCCGGGTCACGGACGGTCGCCTGCCAGGCCATGCGCTGACGGCAGCGATCTACTTCAAGCCCCGGGCCAGCAGGCCCGGGGCTTTCTTTATGACTGGAGGCGGACGAGATGGTCGTGGTGATGACGGCGGAGGCCGGCGAAACGGAAGTCGACGGCGTCGTCGACCGGGTGCGATCGGCGGGCGGCGACGCCTTCGTCAGCCGCGGCATGTCGCGGACGATCGTCGGCCTGGTCGGCGACGTGGACCACCTGGACACGCTGAACCTGCGGGGCATGCCCGGGGTCAGCGACGTGGTGCGGATCTCCTCGCCGTACAAGCTGGTGAGCCGGGAGCATCACCGGGAGCGTTCGGTGATCCGGGTGGCGGGCGTCCCGATCGGGCCTGACACGCTGACCGTCATCGCCGGCCCGTGCGCCGTCGAGACGGCCGAGCAGACGCTGGCCTCGGCGCTGATGGCCCGGGCGGCCGGCGCGTCGCTGCTGCGCGGCGGTGCCTACAAGCCGCGCAGCTCACCGTACGCGTTCCAGGGCCTGGGCGAGGCCGGCCTGAAGATCCTGGCCGACGTGCGAGCCGAGACCGGGCTGCCGGTGGTGACCGAGGTGGTCGACCCGGCCGACGTGGACCTGGTGGCCAGCTACGCGGACATGCTCCAGGTCGGCACGCGCAACATGCAGAACTTCCCGCTGCTGCAGGCGGTCGGCGGGGTGGGCAAGCCGGTGATGCTCAAGCGCGGCATGAACGCCACCATCGAGGAGTGGCTGATGGCCGCCGAGTACATCGCCCAGCGCGGCAACCTGGACATCGTGCTGTGCGAGCGCGGCATCAGGACGTTCGAGAAGGCCACCAGGAACACGCTCGACATCAGCGCGGTGCCGGTCGCGCAGCGGCTGTCGCACCTGCCGGTGATCGTGGACCCGTCGCACTCCGGCGGCCGCCGGGACCTGGTGCTGCCGCTGTCCCGGGCCGCGATCGCGGTCGGCGCGGACGGCGTCATCGTGGACGTCCACCCGCACCCGGAGTCGGCGCTGTGCGACGGCCCGCAGGCGCTGGTGGAATCCGATCTGCGCGAGCTGGCCGCGGTCGCCGCCCACTTGTCCCCGCTGGTCGGCCGGACCCTGACCCCGGCTCCCGAGGTCCCGCGTGAGGCGGCGCTAGCCTGACCGCCCGGTAGGCCGGAGCCGGTCACTGTGGCTGCACGACCAGGCCGGGGCGGCGACGGGGTGAGCCGGGGCGCGCACCAGCCCCGTTCGGTATAAAAGGTTTTCCTGGCGGTACTCCTGGGCGCTCCTGGCCAGTTCCTCGGCCAGGTCGGCGGCGTCCAGCCTGACCTCGATGCGGTGCAGGTCGTCGAGCCGGGCCCGGGTCTCGACCCGGCGCGGGCTGAGCAGCGTGCAGCAGTCCTGGTCGGGAAGCTCGGAGATGGCCAGCGTGCGGATCCGGCGGGCCTCGGCCATGATCTCGGCCTTGTCCCAGCCGATCAGCGGGCGCAGGATCGGCAGCCGGACCGCGTCGTCCAGCGCGGTGATGTTGGTCAGGGTCTGGCTGCTGACCTGGCCGAGCGAGTCGCCGGTGATCAGCGCGGTGGCGTGCAGCCGGCGGGCCAGGGCCTCGCCGGTCTTGAGCATCAGCCG
>Ga0137407_10003045_pt1 | contig 11113 bp, 9 predicted proteins | sample CZOMad2_2_16fung_FD_108410 | JGI IMG/M metagenome (GOLD analysis project Ga0137407, IMG submission 108410) | Vadose zone soil fungal communities from Angelo Coast Range Reserve, California, USA - CZOMad2_2_16fungal (Illumina Assembly) | ecosystem: Environmental > Terrestrial > Soil > Vadose zone...
CCTCGACATCGACTGGCCACGTCGCGTCAAAGCGCGCGAGCTTGCCCTCCGGCGGCCCTGGGTTCCGAAGTCGCTCAGGAGGACGAACCGCAAGTCCGCCTGGATCTCGCGGAATCCGAGAATCCTCGCCGTCCCGGGCGCCGAGCTCCCGCGTTTCTCCGACGGCTGACGAGCGACGCCTCGCGGCCCGCACGGTAACCATGAGCAATCTCGTGAGGTTCAGGCATCTGCTCGTCATGATCTTCGCCGTCGCGGTGGTCTCTGGATGCGCGACCGTCGATCCGTGGACCGATACCCGGATCGAGTCCGAGGTGAAGGCGCGTCTGGTCGCGCAACACGAAGCAAATCTGACCCGTCTCGGTGTCGTGAGCAGAGAAGCGACCGTCTATCTCAGCGGGACCGTGGAATCGGGGGAGCAAAAGGAAAGGGCCGAGACGGTCGCCAGGAGCGTTCCCGGCGTCAAGCGCCTCGTCAGCACGCTCGAGGTCCGCGCGCGACGGGAGTAAGGCGAACCTCGATCCCCCCGAACGTCCCACCAGAGAGCCGCACAGCCAGTTTCGCCGGATGCCCCGATCCTGTATTCTCGCTGTCATCCGACGATGCTATAGTCACGTTTCGGCCGCACGGAGGCAGTAGCCCCGCGACGGCCTGCAGCGCGCAGACCACAAAGGAGCCCGGCCAATGAAAGAGCTCAACATCTGGATGAACGGCAAGCTCGTGCCCCAGGCGCAGGCGGTCCTGCCCGTGAACAGCGCCGCCGTGTTCTATGCGACCAACGTGTTCGAAGGGCTCCGCGCCTACTGGAACGCGGCCGACGATGAGGTGTATTCCTTTCGTCTGCCCGAGCACTTCCAGCGCTTCCGGGAGTCGATGAAGATGATGCGCTTCACGATTCCCTACAGCGATCTCGATCTCTACGATGCCGTGCGCCAGGTGCTTTCCGGAAACGAGATCAAGGAAGACATACACATGCACATGTGTGCGTACGTGACCGGCACCGGGCTCAACGCCACGACGCCGACTGGGATCTACATCAACCCGCGGCGCCGGCCGCGCGTCGAGGAAGGCGGCGGGCTCAAGTGCTGCGTGAGCTCCTGGGTTCGGACGTCGGACAACGCGATCCCGATTCGCCTGAAATGCGGCGCCAACTACCAGAACGGCCGGCTCGCGACCCTGCAGGCGAACGCCGACGGCTACGATCAGCCGCTCCTCCTCAACAAGGAAGGCCACGTCGCCGAGGGCACGGGCGCGACGTTCTTCATGGTGCGCAAGGGCCGGCTCGTGACACCGCCGGTCACCGCGGACATCCTCGAGAGCATCACGCGGACTACCCTGATGGACTCGATCTGCCCCGAGCTCTTGGGCATGGGCGTGGTCGAGCGCGAGATCGATCGCACCGAGCTCTACGTGGCCGATGAGGCGTTCCTCTGCGGCAGCGGCTACGAGATCACGCCGATCCTCTCGATCGACAAGTTCCCGCTCGGCGACGGCAAGGTCGGCCCGATCACCGCCCGGCTCACACGGGCCTACATGGACATCGTGCGCGGCGTCGACAAGCGCTTCCCGGAGTGGCGGACCCCGACCTATCGCCCGGTGAGGGTCTAGCCTGAACTTTCCCGGCTTCCGGCTGCCGGACGAGCTGCTCGCGCTGCGCGAGCAGATCCGACGGGTCGTGCGCGACGAGGTCATCCCCGTCGAGCAGCGCATCGACCCCGACGCGCCCGAGCTTCCGGATGACGACTACCAGAAGATCGCGGCCAAGACGAAGGCCGCGGGCCTCTGGGCGCTGGGCGCCCCCGAGCAGTACGGAGGTGGCGGCCTCGACACGTTCTCGATGTGCGTCGCGCTCGAGGAGATGTCGCAGCACCGGATGGGACTCTACAATCCGGGCTGCGGCGTCTTCGGCCGCTACCCGCCCCCCGCGATCTGGGCCGGCAGCACGGAGCAGATCGCGAAGTACGCCGTCCCGACCATTCGCGATGGCCTGAAGACATTCTTCGCCATCACGGAGCCCTCCGGCGGCTCCGATCCCGCTGGCGCCATCCAGACCCGAGCCGAGAAGCGGGGCGATCGCTGGGTGCTCAACGGGCGCAAGGTCTTCGCCTCGCGCGCCCACGACGCGCCGTGGGGCCTGGTGTGGGCGCGTACGGACAAGGCGAAGGGTCGCGGCGGCATCTCGTGCTTCATCCTCGAGCGGGGTACGCCGGGCTTCACCGCGCGGCCCATCAAGGTCATCAGGACCTCGGCGATTCCGAACGACGTCACCCTGGAGGACTGCGAGGTCCCCGCCGAGAATCTCGTCGGCGCCGAGGGGCAGGGGCTCGAGCTGGCGTTCGATCTTCTCGTGAAGAACCGCTTCCCGTACTCGGCGTGCAACCTCGGCGTGGCCGTGGCCGCGCATCGCATGGCCATCGCGCACGCCAAGCAACGCTCGACTTTCGGGGCGCCGCTCTCTCAGCGCCAGGCCATCCAGTGGATGCTGGCCGACGCCGAGGTCGAGCTGCGCGCGTGTCGCTGGATCATCTGGGACGGCGCCTGGAAGGCCGACCGCGGTGAGGACGCGCGGGTCGAGGCGTCGATCGCGAAGCTCTACTCGAGCGAGATGCTCGGGCGCGTCATCGATTCCGCGGTGCAGATCCACGGCGGCTACGGAGTCTCGAAGGAATTTCCGCTCGAGCGCTGGTACCGTGAAGCGCGCGTGCGCCGTATCGGCGAGGGGCCGTCCGAGGTCCACCGCATGGTGATCGCGCGCTCGCTCTTCCGCTGACCCCGGGGGCACCACCATGGCCGACGAGATCCTGCACGCGGTCGCCGACGGCATCGCGACCATCACGCTCAACCGTCCCGAGCGCCGGAACGCGCTGAACACCGCGCTCATGGACGCATTGGGCCGTCGCTTCGACGCGCTCGAGCGCGATACGAGTGTCCGGGCCGTCGTGATCCGCGGCGCCGGCCAGGCGTTCTGCTCGGGCCGAGATCTCAATGAGATGAGCCGGCGACAGGACGACGGGCTCGAGCCCGAGGCCGACGTCATCGCGTTGTTTCAGCAGATCGAAGCCTCGCGCCATCCGACGATCGCGATGGTCCACGGTGCCGCCTACGCGGGCGGGTGCGAGCTGGCGCTGCACTGCGATTTTCGCGTCGCCGCCGACGTGGCGCGCTTCGCGATGCCGCTGGCCCGTATCGGGCTTGTCGTGCCCTTCGCCCTCGGCCAGAAGCTCGTCGAGATCATCGGCCCGGCGTTCACGCGGCAAATCCTGCTCACCGGTCAGCCGGTCGACGCCAAGCGTGCCCACGAGATCGGGATGGTGCACACCGTCGTCCCCGCTACGGAGCTGGAGCAGGCCACCTACGACCTGGCCCGAACGCTCGCCGGGAACGCGCCGCTCTCGCTCGCGGGCATGAAGTCGACGATCCGCCGCGCCCTGTCGCCGCGCGAGCGTGTCGAGCACAAGGATCTCGACGAGGTCGCGCGCCGCGCGCGCGCCAGCGCGGATGCCCGCGAAGGTGTGCGGGCGATGCTGGAGCATCGCAAGCCTACCTTCCGCGGCGAGTAACCGGCGTGGCCGACCGCGGCACGTCGAGGCTCGCCGCGTGCACCCTCGCGGGCACGCTCGTCGCCGCGCTGGTCCTGCTGTCTCCGCCGGTGAGCCGCGCCCAACCCGGGGAGCTGGCGTGCGACCAGGAACCGGGGAACCGGTTCTTTTGGCTCGAGCGAGCGTTCTGCGATCTCCCTCCGAACGGTCCGGAACGTGCTCTCGGGGTCGTGATCTGGAACCACGGCATCTCCGGGTCGACCCAGTCGTGGAAAGCGCCGGCACCGCCTGCGTTTCGCCTTCTCCAGGCGCGAGGCTGGGACGTGATCATGCTGAAGCGGCATCACCTGGCCGAGACCATGCCGGGCAGCACACTGCTTCGGACGGTGCAGCGCACACTGGAGGAAGCCGCGGCGTCGAGAAAGCTCGGCTACCGCAGGGTCGCGCTGGCTGGTCAGTCCTTCGGGGGCTATGTCTCGTTGGAGGCGGTCGACACATCGCCCGACCTCGACGCGGTCGTCGCCTTTGCTCCGGGAATCCGCTCCTCGAGCGCGACCGGGGCCCTTGATCCCTCGATCACGGATCGCATCCTGCGGCGCGCGAAGGTCGGCCGCGTCGCGGTCGTCTTCCCGAAGAACGATGAGGTGTTCGGCTATCTCACGCGTGGTGAGGGTGCGCAGGCCATCCTCGCGCGCCGCAGCCTGCCGTATCTCCTGCTCGACGAGACGAGCGGCCTCAGCGGACACGGAGGCGGAGTCACCGGGCGCTTCGCCCTGCGCTACGGTCTCTGCCTCGCGGATTTCCTCGCCGCCGACAGTCCACCGGCCGGACGCTTCACGTGCCCGCTGGTCGCGGACGAATGGCTCGTCGTCCGCGAGTTGCTCCTTCCGCCGGCCGCGCAGCGCCCGAGCTTCGTGCGCGAGGCCGCGGCGTTTCCAGCCCCGGTCGGCGCGTTGCTCGGGCCGCGGTGGACCCTGCTCGCAGACACGATGGTTCTGGTCGCGCCCGTCGACGGCGGATCCGGACGGCTCCGCCTCATGTACCGCTCCTCGTCCGGGTTCGGCGGCGGCGTGTTCGATGCCACCGTCAACGATGGTGGCATCCAGGCGGTGCTTTCCAACCGATCGACAGTGATCCTGAAGCCGGAGGGCGACGGCACGATCACGTGGACCGCCGCCGACGGCTCACGATCTCTCAAGGCACCGCTCACTCTGGGTCGAGACGACCCCTGACGCCGCCGACCAATGTCGGCGCCGCCTGGACGAAGTGGGCGCAGAGCCGAGCGACCGATCGCGCGGCCGCCGGCGAGTCGTCCTGGGTGAGCTGATTCCAGACGTGTGGCCGCACCATCCGGGGGCTGCGCTGCGGCCATCCTTCTACGATATCGATATCACGCTCGGGCACGGTACCGGAATCGAGCCAGCGGTGGCTCGGGCTCAGCGGCCTCCGAAGCGACGCGCGAGCGGAGACGAGCGCGCCGCCTGCACCTGGGTCTGCGTGAGCTCAGCCGCCGGGTTGAGGGCGCCGGAGTACATGAGGTTGCGCATCCAGGCCGCGATCTGATTCTCCTGGCCGGGCCCCGGTCGCCGGCCGCTGTCGACGTGAGGCAGGGCGAGGAGATGACCGAGCTCGTGGGCCATCATCCGGGAGGTCGCGCCGAGATCCGAACCGTAGGCGACCAGGCAAACCTGGGTCTGCTGCCGTGATTGTCCGCCGAGCTCCGGCCGCGATACCTGGTCGACCAGGAGCACGCGGACACCGTTGCCGGCCTTGTGCGCCGCGGTCAGGAAGTGATACCCCGCCTCGTCGACCGTGTCGGCGGCGGCTCCCGTCGGCATCTCTTCGACGACCTGCTCGCACGATGCGCGCAGAAACTCGATGTTCGCACGTGACTTGAGGAGGTCGCTCGCCCGCTGCAGGACCGAGGTGGCGTAGGCCGCGGTCCAGCGCTGGGCCAGCTCGCGGCCGTTGTTTCTGAGGGTGACGATGCTGAGATCCGCCGGAATGGAGATGGCCATGGCAATCTCGGACGGCGTGCTCGAGCGCCGCGCTAGCTCGTCATTCGGCGGGCGCGCACGGCTCGCGCGAGGTCGGCGAGGACGGGCACCGTCATCTCCCAGCCCATGCACGCGTCGGTGACGCTCTGACCGTAGCGGAGCGCGGCCGGGTTCTTCAGATCTTGTCGTCCGTCGACGAGGAAGCTCTCCATCATCACGCCGAAGATCGCGGCCTCGCCGTGGGCGACCTGTTCGGCCAGGTCGTGCGCCGCGACCGGCTGCCGGCGGTAGTCCTTGTCGCTGTTGCCGTGGCTCGTGTCGACCATCAGCCGCGGCGCGAGACCGGCGTCGACGAGGGCGCCGGCGGTCTTCTGCACGCTCACCGCGTCGTAGTTGGAGCCGCTCGAGCCGCCGCGAAGAATGACGTGGCAGTCCGGGTTGCCGCGCGTGGCCACGATCGCGCACAGCCCCTGCTCGGTCACGCCGAGGAACTGGTGCGGATGCGCGGCGGCGCGCACCGCGTCGATGGCGATCTGGACGCCGCCGTCGGTCCCGTTCTTGAAGCCGACCGGCATCGAGAGGCCCGACGCGAGCTCGCGATGCACCTGGCTCTCGGTCGTCCGCGCGCCGATCGCGCCCCACGACACGAGGTCCGAGGTGAACTGCGGTGAGATCGGATCGAGAAACTCGCAGCCCGCGGGGAGCCCGAGCTCCGCCAGATCGAGCAGGACCCTTCGCGCGCGCCGGAGACCCTCGTTGATCACGAAGCTCCCGTCGAGGTGCGGATCGTTGATGAGACCCTTCCAGCCCACCGTGGTGCGCGGCTTCTCGAAATAGACGCGCATCACGATACAGAGATCTCGCGCGTGCTCCTCGGCCAGCGTGCGAAGGCGCCGCCCATACTCGAGCGCGGCGGCCGGGTCGTGGATCGAGCACGGGCCGACGATCACGACGAGCCGGTCGTCTTCGGCTCGCAAGATTCGGCTGATGTCGCGGCGCGCGCGGGTGACGGTCTCGGAGCCACGCTCGTTGAGAGGCTGCTCCTCGAGCAGGATCGCCGGCGGCAAGAGCGGGCGGAAGCTCTCGACCCGAAGATCGCGGGTGCGTTCCGACATGAGGCGCAATGTACACGCGAAGGGCCGGCTCTTCAACGGCCACGCCATGTTACCCTTCGACCCGCGGTGAGCCGTCTCGACGTCCTCGACCGGATTCAGAAGAAGGTGTTGTGGCTCGGCACCTACATGGTGCATCACGCCAACACGCTGCGCCCGAACCCCGACGGCGTGAAGGTCGGCGGTCACCAGGCATCGTCGTCTTCGATCGTCAGCCTCCTGACCGCGCTTTACTTCGACGCGCTCCGTCCGGAGGATCTCGTCGCGGTCAAGGCCCACGCCTCGCCCGCGTTCTACGCGATCCAGTACCTGCGCGGGCGCCTCACGGCCGAGGCCCTGCGCGAGCTGCGGACCTTCGGCGGGCTCCAGGCCTACCCGAGCCGGCGGAAGAACGCCGACATCGTCGATCTCTCGACGGGCTCGATGGGGCTCGGCGCGGTGCAGGCGACGTTCGGCGCGCTGGCGTCGCGCTACGTCGTCGATCACTTCGGCGGCGAGCCGCGCGGGCGGGTCATCGTCATCGTCGGCGACGCCGAGCTCGACGAGGGCAACGTGGCCGAGGCGCTGGCCGAGGAAGTCGTGGCGCGGCTCTCGAACGTGCTCTGGATCGTGGACGTGAATCGTCAGTCGCTGGATCGCATCGTCCCCGACGGGCGCCTGCGCCAGATGCGCGCGATGTTCGAAGCGTGCGGCTGGCGGGTCAGCGAGCTCCGGTGGGGGCGGAAGCTTCAGGGATTCTTCGGCAAGCGCGGGGGCGAGCGGCTGCGGGAGCGCCTGCAGATCATGCCGAATACGGAGTACCAGCGGCTCCTGCGGCTGGCGCCCGGCGCCGCGCGCAAGGCGCTCGTCACGACCGAAGCCGGCGGAATCGACCGGACGCTCGATCGGCTGCTCTCCGACACGAGCGACGTGTCGCTCGCCGAGCTCGTCGCCGATCTCGGCGGCCACGATCTCCGCTTGCTCGGCGAGGCGCTCGACTCGGCCGGCCAGGTCCGCGACCGGCCTTCGGTCATCTTTGCGCACACGATCAAGGGCTGGGGGCTCCCGCTCGCCGGCGATCCGCTCAATCACACGATGCTCCTCACGCCGAGCCAGATCGACGAGCTGCGCGCCACGCTCGGCATTACCGCAGGCGCGGAGTGGGACGGGTTCACGCTCGGCAGCGAGGAAGCCGAGCTCACCCAAAAGCTGCCGCCGCTCTTCGCGCCGCCGGTCCCCAGGACCACACGCGTCGAGGTCCCGGCCGAGCTCGACGAGAGCTTTCCGCCGGAGTGCTCGAGCCAGGAGGCGTTCGGCCGCGTGCTCGGCGCGCTGAGCCGCCTTCCGGTCGCGGACCGTGTCGTGACGGTGTCGGCCGACGTCGCGGTCACGACGCACCTCGCGGGGTGGATCAACCGGAAGGGCGTCTACTATCCCGAGGCGCGGCGGAGCCCATTCGCCGACGTGCCCCAGGCCGTCCAGTGGAAGGAATCGCCGGCCGGCCAGCACATCGAGCTCGGGATCGCCGAGCACAACCTGTTCCTGCTCCTGGGCGCTCTCGGTCTCTCGCGTGAGATCCTCGGCGAGACGTTGCTGCCGATCGGCACGCTCTACGATCCCTTCGTCACGCGCGGGCTCGACGCGCTCTATCATGCCCTCTATTCGGGCTCGCGCTTCGTGGTGGCGGCGACGCCGTCGGGCATCACGCTCTCGCCCGAGGGCGGTGCGCATCAGTCGGTGATCACGCCGGGGATCGGCGTCGCGCTTCCGGGGATCGTCTTCTGGGATCCGACGTTCGCCCGCGAGGTCGAGTGGATCCTGCTCGACGCGCTGCGCGGTCTCGCCGACGCCCGGGGCGAGGCGACGTATCTGAGGCTCTCGACCCGCCCGATCGATCAGTCGCTCGCGTTGCCGCCGAGCCCGGCCTATCGCGCCGACGTGTTGCGCGGCGCCTATCGGCTCGTCGACGCCCGCAACGAGCCCGGCTGGGATCCCGACACGAACGCGGTCAGCATCTTCGCCGCGGGGGTCACCGTTCCGGAAGCGGTCGAGGCCGGCCGCGCGCTCCGCGAACGGGGCGTCCTCGCGAGCGTGTTCGTGGTCACGAGCGCCGACCGGCTCTATCGGGGCCTCCGGGAGCCGCGTCCGTATGTGGAGGATCTGGTGAGCGCCGAGGAGGAAGGCGTGCCCGCCGTCTCCGTGCTCGACGGCCATTCGCACGCGCTCGCGTTCATCGGGGCGGCGCTCGGTGTGCCCCAGCTGGCGCTCGGCGTGGACGACTTCGGGCAGTCGGGCTCGCGCGCCGATCTCTATCGGCACTACGGGATCGACGCCGCCGCCATCGCCCGGGCGGCGCAGGTGCTGACGGGTTAGGTATAATTCGCTCAACCCCATGTCCACCCTGACGGATTCCAGAAAGCTCGAGCTTCGCCGCGAGCTCGAGTCCATCGTCGGCCGGGGCGCCGTCCTCTCGGACCCGGACGAGCTGATGGTGTACGAATCGGATGGCCTCACCTTGTTCCGCGCGCTCGCCGACTTCATCGTCTTCCCGACATCGGCCCAGCACGTCTCGGCGATCGTCAAGCTCGCGAATCGCGAGAGCATTCCGTTCGTGGCCCGCGGCGCCGGCACGGGGCTCTCGGGTGGGTGCCTGCCGGCCGAGGGCGGCATCGTGATCTCGTTGATGCGGATGAGCAAGGTCCTCGAGGTCGACTACGAGAACCAGATCGCGGTCGTCGAGCCCGGGCTCGTCAACCTGCACCTCTCGTGGAAGGTCGGCCCGCGCGGCTACTACTACGCGCCCGATCCCTCGAGCCAGCAGGCGTGCACGATCGGCGGCAACATCGCCAACAACTCCGGCGGCCCGCACACCCTGAAATACGGCGTCACCACGAATCACGTCCTCGGGCTCGAAGTCGTGATGCCCGACGGCGAGATCGTCTGGCTCGGCGGCAAGACGCGCGAGGCGTGCGGCTACGACCTCGCCGGCGTCTTCGTCGGCTCGGAGGGCACCTTCGGGATCGCCACGCGCATCGTCGTCCGCATTCTCAAGAAGCCGCAGGCCGTCAAGACGGTGCTCGCGGTCTTCGACGCGATCGATCAGGCGTCGGCCGCCGTGTCGGCGATCATCGCCCGCGGGCTCGTGCCGGCCGCGATGGAGATGATCGACCACCTGACGATCCAGGCGGTCGAGGACGCGTTCAACTGCGGCTATCCGCGGGACGCGGATGCCGCGCTGCTCATCGAGCTCGACGGCCTCGCCGTCGGGATGGACGTGCAGGCCGAGCATATCGTTGAAGCGTGCCGGGAATCGGGCGCGCGTGAGGTCCGGACCGCGCGGTCCGAGGCCGAGCGGCAGCTCTTGTGGAAGGGACGCAAGTCCGCCTTCGGCGCGTACGGCCGCGTGTCGCCAGCCTACATGGTGATGGACGGCGTCATCCCCCGCACGAAGCTTCCGTATGTGCTCCGCCGCGTGAACGAGATCGTCGCCGCCGCGGGGCTGCGCGTCGGCAACGTGTTCCACGCCGGCGACGGCAACCTGCACCCCAACATCCTCTACGATCCGCGCAAGCCGGGCGAGGAGGCGCGCGTGGTGGCGGCGGGGGCCGAGATCATGAAGGTGTGCGCGGACGTCGGCGGCTCGATCTCCGGCGAGCACGGCATCGGCCTTGAAAAGGCCGATTTCATGCCGTTCATTTTTTCGGCCGCTGATCTTCTTTTCATGCAGCGGCTCAAGAGCGCGTTCAATCCTCGCGGGCTCTGCAACCCGGGCAAGGTCTTCCCGACGAAGAAGTCCTGCGTCGAGGTCGGGCCCATCGCCTACCGGCCGCACGCCATCGAAGAAAAGGGCCTCGCCCAGCGCTTCTAGCGCGGGCGGTCGCAGCTTCCGTGCCGGACGCGCTGCTCGACAAGCTTCGCGCGGCCGTCGGCTCCGCGAACGTCCTCACCGGTATCGAGCTCTCACCGTACGTCGTCGAAGGCCGTACGCCCGAGGCGGCGATCTTTCCCGGCTCGATCGAAGAGGTCGCCGCGGTGATGGCGCTGGCCTCCGAGGTCGGCCGGTCCGTGACGCCGTGGGGAGGCGGCACCGCCGCGAGCGTCGGAATGCCGACCGCGGGCGCCGGGCTCATCCTGGGCCTGCGCCGGATGAGCCGGCTCCTGGATCACGAGCCCGGCGACCTGACGGCGACGGCCGAAGCCGGCATGACGGTCGACGCGTTCCAGACGGCTCTTCGTAGCCGCGGCCAGTGGCTCTCGCTCGATCCCGCCGACGCCGACCGCGCGACGATGGGTGGTGTGGTCGCGACGAACGCGTACGGGCCGCGACGGCATCTCTACGGCACCGCGCGCGACCTCCTGATCGGCGTGACGGTCGTGACGGCCGCCGGCTCCGTCGTGAAGGGCGGCGGCAAGGTCGTGAAGAACGTGGCCGGCTACGATCTGCCGAAGCTCTTCATCGGCTCGTATGGCTCGCTCGGCGTGATCGTCG
>Ga0137407_10003046_pt1 | contig 11112 bp, 9 predicted proteins | sample CZOMad2_2_16fung_FD_108410 | JGI IMG/M metagenome (GOLD analysis project Ga0137407, IMG submission 108410) | Vadose zone soil fungal communities from Angelo Coast Range Reserve, California, USA - CZOMad2_2_16fungal (Illumina Assembly) | ecosystem: Environmental > Terrestrial > Soil > Vadose zone...
CCACGATGTCGTCCGCGAATCGCACCACGATCACATCGCCGTGCGCGCGCTTCTGACGCCATGCTTGGACCCACAGGTCGAAATGAAGATAGACGTTCGCCAAAAGCGGCGAAGCACTTCCACCTTGCGGCGTCCCTTCCTCCGTCCGTATTCGCTTCCCATCCTCCAGCACGCCGGCCCTCAGCCATTTCTGGATCAGCCGCACGACGCGTCGGTCTGCAACCCGGTGCTCGACGAACTTCACCAGCCATTCATGGGAAAGACAACTGCGGCCTGGGGCGAACTTGGGATCTCCCGGTTCCCGCGTGAGGTGTCTGCGTACGTGCACGGGGTCTTGGACCGCGCGGGACTCTGGTACACCTCGCGATTTCGGTGCACCCGATCGCGCCTTCCGCTTCTCCTTACAGCGTCGGCGTCCCGGACTAAATCTCTTACGCGGCTGAATACCCGGCCCGCACGTTCCCCTGTCAACGCTTCGACGCCGCCCTTGCGAGCGGCTCCGCATGACTCGGGGCCGATGTGGGTCGCTACTTCACCTTCGTATGACTCTTGCATTCACTACACCTCGCCGGTTTAGCCGGCGCACAAGGAGAGGATTCATGAAAATCGGCTTAATCATCCTAGTCATTCTGCTGATCCTGGCTCTGATTCTGGGCAGCTCTTATGTTAGTCGGCGCAACCAGATGGCCATCAAGCGCGAAGCGGTAAACGCCGCGTGGGCGCAAATGGATGTGGTGTTGCAACGTCGCGCGGATTTGATTCCCAATCTCGTTGCCACCGTTAAGGGCTTCGCAGTGCACGAAGAGCAAGTGTTCAGCGAAATCGCGCAAGCGCGTTCCGCATTGATCGGCGCGAGAACTCCCGCCGATAAGATTGCCGCGAATGGCGCACTGGATTCCGCGCTCAGCCGACTACTGGTGATTACGGAAAATTATCCACAACTCAAGTCCAACGAAAACTTTCTGCGACTGCAGGACGAACTTGCAGGCACGGAAAACCGGATCGCGGTGGAACGCCGGCGCTACAACGAAGTGGTACAGGACTACAACACTTTCATTGCGACCTTTCCGAACAGCCTTGTCGCCAGCATCGGCGGCTTTACGCGCAACGATGCGTATTTCAAGACTGAAGAAGGCGCGCGGACCGCTCCGAAAGTGAATTTCGATTTCAACAAATCGACATCTCCGACACCGGCTCAGCCGACGCCCGCTAGGCCTTGAGCAGGCGACAGGCGGCCACGACGCAGAAAAGAAAGAAAGAACGGCGACGTAAAGCCGCCGCTACATAAAGAGTCGAAAATCAAGAGCATCCAGCCTGACTGGTAGCTGGGCGGTGATCGCCTTGCGCTTCTTTGCCTAGAAATTCGCTCAGGAGCATGTGGAAGTGGTGGACGCCGTTTTCGCGTTTTACGGAGTAGCGGCCGCGGTCGTATGTGGAGGAACGGAGGCCGCGCTGGACATTTTCGCAGAGAGTGATGTCTTCCTGCTGGACCTCATCACTAAATGCGATTGCCCTTTCAATACGCTCTTTCGTCTTAGCCTGGTCAACGTCGTGGAAAAACCACTCGAAGATGGTGAGCGTCTTTTCGGTTGAGAGCGGGACGATGACGTTGGTGGAAATATTGTCGGGATAGATGTTGAGCATCAAGTTGGGAAAGATCCAGAAATAGAGTGCTTGCTGCAATCCTGTGCCGGGCGCGTAGAAACGTTCGCCCGCGTCTTCGGTTTTCATGGTGCGAATGGGCGCGAACTGCTGCGAGTAGTAGCGAAAGGTGTCGGTGCGATATTGCGCGTAGTCGATTTCGCGCATCAGTCCGGGGTGGGCGATAGGAATGTGGTAGCCCTCGAGATAGTTGTCGACGTAGACCTTCCAGTTGCAGTCGATGACGTAGTCGCGACGCTCGGCGGACTGTAATCCTGCAAACTGAAATCCGCGGGCCTGCTCTGGAATTTTTCCAAGGTAATTTGCAAGTGGTTCGGCGTGCTGATCGAAATTCACGAAAATAAATTTTTCCCAGGTTTCGAGACGCACTGGAACCATGCCCATAGTGCTGCGATCGAAGAATTCGACGCCTTCGACGTCGGGCGTGCCGATGAGGCGGCCGTCCAGCGTGTAGGTCCAGCCGTGATACTGGCAGCGCATGACATTTTTGCAGCCGCTGCCGAGAGCAATGGGTCCAGCGCGATGACGGCAGACGTTGCTGAAGGCGCGGAGCGTTCCCTGCTTGTCCGCCGAGGCGGGCTTATCGCGAACGACGAGGAGCGGTTCGCCTGCAACGTCGGCCGTGAAATAACTTTCCGGATCAGAGATGGTTTTTTTGACGCCATTGAGTTCGCCGCAGGGATGGTCGAGTGTGCCGACCAACTGCCAGGTGCGGCGAAAAATCTTACCGCGCTCGATTTCAAGAATGGCCGGATCAGTGTAAAAGCGCGAAGCGAGGGTGTGAGCGGATTCGATTCGTTCGTGAACGTCGAGGTGGAGCGGATTGGTGCTCATGGGACGCAGTTTCTCACAGTCGAGGGTATTGCAGTTAATGGTGTGCGTGCGGCGGACAAAGCACAAGATGACGATACAGGCATTCAATCGAACGGCGTCGTAGCGCCGATAGGAACTATAGTTCCTATCTTGTGGCGAAAAGAGGGCGCCGTCCCTGCGTATTTTTGCGAATGCCACGTTCTCCGCTTAATCAGACGCTGATCTGTCAATTTGAACAGTGGTTAGAGTCCTATGAATGCCGTAAACCAGCGGCGCTAGATTCTAGGAGGAACTTATATGAACCGTGGGGTCTCTGACTTTCTTGGCTTGACCCTAACTTGTGTGCTGATGGCTTCGGTCGTTGCAGGGTGCGGGAATAAGAACGGCGCAGTAGCCGTTCCCAGCATCGAGCAGACGAAGGCGATCGCCGAGGAAGGCTTCATCTACGGACTGCCCATCGTGATGAACTACGCGGTGATGTACGAGTATGCCGTGGACAAAACCGGGTCCCAGTTCAAAGCGCCGTTCAACCAGATCAACAACGAAGCCCGCGTCTTCACCTACAAGGACACGGCCGTTATCACGCCCAACAGCGACACTCCTTATTCGATTGCGTGGTTGGATCTGCGCGCCGAGCCCATCGTGCTGTCCGTCCCCGAGGTCGAAAAGGCGCGCTACTACTCGGTCATGCTCTGCGACGGCAACACCTTCAACTACGGATACATCGGAAGCCGGGCTACCGGCACTCAGCCCGGCGACTACATGGTCGTCGGACCCGATTGGAAGGGAGAAACGCCTGCGGGCATCAAGAAGGTGTTCCATTCGAGCACGCAGTTTTCAGCTGTAGCCTATCGCACCCAGCTCTTCAACCCGGCAGACATGCCCAATGTGGTCAAGGTCCAGTCCGGCTACAAGGTGCAGCCACTCTCAGCCTTTCTCAAACAGCCGCCGCCGCCCCCTGCACCCGCGATCGACTTCCCGAAGGCGAACGCTGAGTTGGTTAAGCAAAACTTCTTCTCCTACATCGACTTTGCGCTGCAGTTTGCCCCCGCAGGACCGGAAGAAGTGGCAATTCGTGCGAAGCTGGCAAGCATTGGCATCGGCCCCGGCAAGACGTTTGAGATGAAGGACCTCTCTCTCGAACACAAAGCGGCCGTGTTGTTGGGCATGAAGCAGGGCGAAGAAAAGATCGAGAAGTATCTCACCACCGGACAAAAGAACATCAACGGCTGGAAGGTTGGCTCGCTCTTTGGTGACCGCGGCTTCTACAGTGGTGATTGGTTAAAGCGGGCCGCTGCGGCCAAGGGAGGCATCTACGGTAACGATGCCATCGAGGCTATGTATCCCATGACCAAGACCCTGGCCGATGGCGAGGAGCTCGACGCCAGCAAACACAACTACACGCTGACATTCGCCAAGGGCCAGTTGCCGCCGGTCAACGCATTTTGGTCTGTCACCATGTACGACGGCAAGAGCCAGTTGCTGATCGAAAACCCGATCAACCGCTACCTCATCAACTCCCCCATGCTGTCCGGAATGAAGAAAAACCCCGATGGCTCGCTGACGATGTACATCCAGAAAGACTCGCCCGGCAAGGCGAAGGAGTCCAACTGGCTGCCCGCGCCCAACGACACGGTGTACCTGGTAATGCGCCTGTATTGGCCGAAGGAGACGCCGCCTTCGATCTTGCCGGCAGGCGAAGGAACGTGGAAGCCTCCAGCCATCGTAGCGTCGAACGAGCGGACGGAATGAAACACAAATTGAGAAAGGACTCATCGGCATGACAATCACAAGGCTGAAAACCATCGCGTGTGGCATCACATTGTTTTTATCCGTCGCCTTCACATCGGCACGTGCCCAAACGAATGTCACTTCCGCCGAGGCCCGCGCCATCGCCAAGGAGGCTTATATCTACGGCTTTCCGGTGGTGGATAACTACCGCATCCAATACGGCTACTTCGTGGATCGCCAAGACCCCGAATTCAAGGCGCCGTGGAATCAGATACGCAACATCCCCCGCGTTTACACGCCGGCGGATACGGCGATCCAAACACCCAACTCAGACACACCCTATTCGTTTATGGGCGTGGATCTGCGCGCCGAACCCATGGTTCTTACCGTGCCGGTCATTGAAAAAAAGCGCTACTTCAGTGTTCAGCTGATCGACGCCTACACGTTCAATTTCGCCTACATCGGCAGCCGTGCTACTGGCAACGGTGGTGGCAGCTTCCTTCTTGCGGGGCCGGGCTGGAAAGGCGAGACACCCAAGGCCGTGAAAGAAGTGATTCACTCCGAGACGGAATTCATTCTCGCCGCATATCGCACGCAGTTATTCGATCCCGGCGACATCGACAACGTGAAGAAAGTGCAAGCCGGCTATAAAGCGCAGACGCTATCAGAATTCCTGGGCACAGCCGCACCAAAAGCCGCACCGGTCATTGATTTCATTAAGCCGCTCACGCCTGCAGATGAGAAGACCTCGCTGCAGTTCTTCAACATCCTCAACTTCATTCTGCAGTTCTGCCCGACGGACCCGTCCGAGACGGAACTCATGGCGCGTTTCGCCAAGATCGGCGTCGGCGCTGGAAAGACCTTCGACCCCAGCAAGCTGTCTCCTGAACTGAAGGCGGCCATCGAGCAGGGAATTGCCGACGCCTGGGCTGACTTCGGCGGGTTGGTGAAACAATTTGATGCGGGCAATGTGACCTCAGGCGACGTCTTCGGCACGCGGGCATATCTGAAAAACAATTATTTGTACCGCATGGGTGCCGCCGTGATGGGCATCTACGGCAACTCGAAGCAAGAGGCGATGTATCCGGTTTACGGCGTCGATGCCGCTGGGCAAAAGCTGACCGGTGCCAACATCTACACCCTACACTTTGCGCCGGGTGAATTACCACCCGTTTACGCTTTCTGGTCGATGACGATGTATGAACTGCCGGCGAGCCTGCTTGTGGCCAACCCCATCAATCGTTACCTCATCAACTCGCCGATGTTGCCGCAGCTCAAGCGCGATGGCGACGGCGGGTTGACACTGCTCATCCAGAACGAATCCCCCGGCAAAGACAAAGAAAGCAACTGGCTCCCCGCGCCGAAGGGGCCGTTCATTATGTATATGCGCCTCTATTGGCCGAAAGACGAAGCACTGGAAGGCAAATGGACTGCGCCGCCATTGAAACGAGGGGAGTGAACCAACTGATCTTTTTCACTGATGCTGTATATCCACAAGGACCCGCCCGGCAAGGCGAAGGAAGCCAACCGGTTGCCCGCACCCAACGACACCATCTACTTGGTCATGCGCCTGTATTGGCCGAAGGCGACTCCGCCATCGATTCTTCCTCCGGTTTCGGGAGCTGGCAGCCCCGGGTATCGTGCAAACCAATTGACGGGACTAGGCGAGTGAGGGCTTGGTAGCTCCCGATAGGTCCTTGGCCAAGCAAGCTATCTCGCGTTTCGTTGTCATTTTTGACAATTGAAGCGGCGAGGCTGCGGCTACAGAGTCGCGAAGGATTGCAGGTTTCAACACCATAGCCACGAATGTAGGCAAGAAAGATGGAAAACATGACGCTACCCGCACTAACGAACGAACAGGCGCACGCCATCGGCCTGGATGCTTACGTTTACTTCTATCCGCTCATCACGATGGACATCACCCGAAAGCAGTCCACGAACATCGAATCCGGCAAAGAGTTTGGCAAGGGACCGATGAATACGTTCGTTAACGTCCCCGCGTATCCGCCCGCCGATTTGAAGATCGTCGTGCGCGTCAATTTTGACACGCTATACTCCATCGCGTGGCTCGATCTCACCAAAGAACCGCAGGTCGTTTCGGCACCCGACACTAATGGACGCTACTATCTCCTGCCGATGCTGGACATGTGGACGGATGTTTTCGCCTCGCCAGGCTGGCGCACTACGGGGACGCAGGCAAGCAATTTCCTCGTCACTCCGCCCGGCTGGAACGGAGTAGTGCCAGCCGGCTTCTCACGTATCAGTGCACCGACGCCTTATGTTTGGATCATCGGCCGCGTCAAGACGGACGGCCCACAGGACTATAAGGAGGTAAATAAGATCCAGGCTGGCTGCAGGGTTACGCCGCTCTCCGAGTGGGGCAAAACGCCCAAGCCTGTCGAGGCGACGATTGACCCCACGGTCGATATGAAGACGCCTCCAAAGATACAGGTGGACACGCTGCCGGCCGGCAAGTACTTCGCTTACGCGGCCGAACTTTTGAAGGTGCACCCGGCCCACATCACTGATGAGCCGATTATCGCGCGCATGAAGAGCATTGGCATCGAGCCCGGAAAGAGCTTCGATATCTCTACGCTTGACGGCGCAATCAAGAAAGTGTTGGAGAGCGTTCCCGAGGACGCGCAGAAGCTAATGGCGTGGAAGGTTCCTACAGTTGCCCGGGTTGCGAACGGCTGGTCGATGAACACCGACACAATGGGAGTCTATGGCAATTATTATCTCAAGCGCGCCATCGTTTCCCAACTCGGCCTCGGCGCCAATCTCCCTGAGGATGCGATCTATCCATTGAATCTCGCGGACGAGAATGGCAAGCCGCTGGACGGATCGAACAAGTACACAATCCACTTCGACAAAGGAGCCCAGCCGCCGGTGAACGCATTTTGGTCGATAACGCTTTACGATGCCGAAGGCTTCCAGGTTGGGAACGCGCTGAATCGCTTCGCCGTCAGCAGTTGGATGCCGTTCAAATACAACGCGGACGGCTCGCTCGACCTCTTTTTTCAGAACGAAAGTCCCGGCAAAGACAAGGAAGCCAACTGGCTTCCGGCGCCGAAGGCAGCGTTCAATTTGACCATGCGACTGTACTCACCAAAGCCCGAAGCATTGACCGGAAAGTGGAATCCATCTCCCATCAAGAAAGTAGAGGCGCTCTCGCTGCGCGCAGCCCAATAGAGACGGGAGGCGGTCTGAGATCCAATTTGAAGCCGGTAAGTCGAATAATTATTTTGAGAGTTCGCTTATCGACAAAATGAGGACTCCGTAGGCGCGGCTAAGTCCTGATAATCTGATTACTGGACATCTGAAATTCCAGGTCGGGACTTAGCCGTAGGAGTCAGAGGAAATTCTCGTCCTTATGAAGGGTCGGCGGGGCGGCAAAAGGCGCGGTAGGCGAACCAAGAGATGGAGGCTAGCATGCCTAGCCAGCCGAGGACGCGAGTGGCGTGGCCGATTTGTTGATCGCGGAGGAGGAGATTCCATTGGGTGAAGAGGATTTCCCAGTCATTGTCGCCTGAGCCTACCAAAGGAAGAGCGAGGGTGCGGGCGTCGGCCATATAGGTGCCAATGTAGAGAAAGTTTTCGAAGAACCAGAATGAGCAGAAGGCGGCGCCGGTGGATTCGCGGCGAAAGAAAAAATAAGTGGCGCAAGCGAGAGGGATGATTAGTTCGAGGAGGGTGCCCCCAAGGATCATGAGCGTGTAGCCGAAGCCGCTTTCCGCGCCCCCGCCGAAAAGGCCGAAGAGCGGATGGCCAGCTTCGTGAATAGCAAGATTGGCGAAATCGAGGAAGAGAAAACCGGAGCGATTGTTAGCGGCGTAGAGAAGGAAAAGTAGATAGAAAACTGTGATGATGACGGCGACTGGGCGGGAGACGGGTTTCCAGTCGTCGAGGGCGAGTATGGGCCAGGGCATGCGTTCAGAATAACAAGGGAGAATGGGGAGCTGCGGGAATTGGCGGCATGTGTTTCGCAATCGTTGTTTGCGATTTTGCGGTTTGGTGGTTTGACGTTGAAGCGATGCTAACGCAGAGATCCGATCGCGCGTGTTGGGGCCTAGCGGCGTGTTGCAGTGGCGCGGGCGTTATGCAAAGGTGCGCGGCGTGTGTGGAGTTCTTGACTTCGCGGCGCAGTGGGTCAGAATAGAAGTCCCTTCCGAAGTGTCCGGGATGAGTCGTTCCCGGAGTTTAACGGCATAAAAACGAGTAAATCGATCGGGATTTGATGTTCCCGGTTCGAATAGTTCCTCTCTGAAAACGGCCGCCAATGGCTGGCGAAGAGTAGCTGTTTACCCTTACTGCAACGGGAAAGGGTGTCGCTGCTACAAAAACGCTCAGTACTGAGCGGTGCGTTTGAGCGTGCTGCAGGTGGTATTGAGATCGTCAGCATTGCGAATATTTTTTCGGTTTCGTCACGGCAATGCGCGAGTGGAGAGGAACAAAAGACCATGATGGCAATGGACGGAATAACGGGTGATGTCCTAAAGGGATCGTACGACTACCGGCTGGTGGCGCTGTCGGTAACGATTGCGGCGCTAGCGTCGTATGCGGCGCTCGATCTCGCCGGACGGGTAACTTCCGCGCAGGGGCGCGCGAGGACGGTGTGGCTTAGCGGCGGCGCGACGGCAATGGGGATCGGAATCTGGTCGATGCACTACGTGGGCATGCTGGCATTCCGGCTGCCAGTAGTGGTGTTGTATGACTGGCCGCCGGTGGGAGTGTCGCTGCTGGCAGCGATACTAGCGTCCGCGATCGCGCTGTTCGTGGTGAGCCGAAGCAAGATGGGAATTGCGGCACTGCTGACAGGAAGCGTGTGCATGGGCGCGACCATCACGGGGATGCACTACATCGGAATGGCGGCGATGAGACTACCGGCGATGTGCCACTACTCGGTATGGATTGTGGCAGCGTCGGTAGCACTGGCGATTGTGATTTCCCTGGTGGCGCTGTTGCTGGCGTTTTATTTCCGGAAAGAGACGAGCGGGTGGAGTTGGCTGAAAGCGGTGAGCGCGCTGGTAATGGGAGCGGCGGTCCCGGTGATGCACTACACGGGAATGGCGGCGGCGAGCTTCACGGCATCCACGGAAGTGTATGACAGGCATGCGCTGAACATTTCCGGATTGGGACTGGAGAGCGTGATCCTGGTGACGTTCATGGTGCTGGGAGTGATGCTGCTGACATCGTTGATGGATAAGCGATTTTCCGCGCAAGCACTGGAGCTGGAGGCGAGTGAGAAACGGTTCCGCAGCGTGTTCGAAGGAGCGGAAATAGGCATCGCGATCTCGGAATTGAAAGACGGAACGATCACGGCGATTAATCCGGCGCATTTGAAGATGCTGGGCTGTACAGCGGCGGAGTCGAAGTCGGTGGCATTTTTGACGAAATCACACACCCAGAACACCGGGAGGCGGACAAACAGCTCTTTGAATATTTAGTGACCGAGAAGCAGAAGAAGCACGTGCAGATTGAAAAAAGATATGTATTGAGAGACAGAAGAGAGGTATGGGCAAACCTGCACATGAGCCTGCTGCGCAATGCGGGGGGCAAGCGCAAAGCGTGCGCGGGCTGGCGTCCGACATAACGGAAAGAAAAACAGCGGATGGTTGGCAGTACCGCCAGAACGGCTGCGAAACCTGCATGCTTTGATCGTTAATGACAATGGGACAAACCGAAGAGCGTTACAGGGAATGCTTAGCCGGTGGGGCATGAAACCGACAGCGGTAGACAGCGGCAAGACGGCATTGCAAGCGATGGAAATCGCGAAGAGCACGGGGCATCCCTTCCCGCTGATACTGCTGGACGGGCAGATGCCGGAGATGGACGGATTCACGCTGGCGGAACACATTCAGAAAGACCCGGAGCTAGTGGGAGCCACGACCATGATGTTGACATCAGCTGGACACTTGGGGGACGGGGGAACGCTGTCGGAAGCTGGGAATCAACGGCTACCTCGTGAAGCCAGTACGGCAAAGCGAGTTGTTGGATGCAATTTGCCACTTGCTCGGCGGGGAAGAAAAGAAGGAGAGCGCGCGCTGATCACGCGCCATAGCCTGAAGGAAGCGAAGAAGAGAGCGCGAATTCTGCTGGCGGAAGACAATGCCGTGAACCGTCCGCTAGCGAGACGCTTACTTGAGAAGCGCGCCTATACGGTGGGTGTGGCGGCCAATCGACGAGAGGCGTTAGCGGCGCTGGAGAAGGAAGATTTTGACGTGATCCTGATGGATGTGCAAATGCCGGAGATGGACGGTTTTGAGGCAACGGGAAAAATTAGAGAACTCGAAAAGCAGACCAGTAAGCATATCCCGATCATCGCTATGACGGCACACGCATTGAAGGGCGATGAGGAGCGCTGCCTTGAAGCGGGCATGGACGGATATGTGTCAAAACCAATTCGAACGAACGAGTTGTATGCGGTGCTGGAAAGGGTCGTGAAGAAGGAAGAGGGGAGCCAGCCAGAAGACGAAGAAATTGTGCCCACAGCGTCAGAGATGAAGCAATGCGCAGAACGGAATGACACATGAGAAATCCGACCATCACAATGGTGATACCGACGAGCGACGCAAGGACTTCGGGTCGAACCTTATTCTTGGAGCAAGCGGAGGGCTTCGTAGGCCGCGCCTAGTTGAGGGGCGTTTTCGTTGAGGATTACGGAGACGGGAATATTGCCAAGGAGTTTTTCGAAATGCCATTTGTCCTTGAAGGAGTTGAAGAAAGCGCCGTCTTTCATTTTTTCGAGGATCTTTACGGCGATGCCGCCGGCTACGTAGACGCCACCCAGAGCGAGGACTTTGAGCGCGAGATTACCTGCTTCGGCACCATATATGTCGGTCCAGAGGTCGATGGTTTCGACACAGATGGGGCAAGTTTTGTTGAGGCCGTTCTGAGTAATTTCCG
>Ga0137407_10003048_pt1 | contig 11109 bp, 8 predicted proteins | sample CZOMad2_2_16fung_FD_108410 | JGI IMG/M metagenome (GOLD analysis project Ga0137407, IMG submission 108410) | Vadose zone soil fungal communities from Angelo Coast Range Reserve, California, USA - CZOMad2_2_16fungal (Illumina Assembly) | ecosystem: Environmental > Terrestrial > Soil > Vadose zone...
CCGGGCGGGCGGGCCACATGCGCGATGATCTCCGCATGCCGGTCGATTTCGGCGGCCTGGTGCGCGAGTGCGTGGAAGTGGCACGCACCAGCCATCATCTCCCGGCGCAGTCTCTGCGCTACGAGCAATCGGTCAATCATGGCGCGGCTGCCGGCGTCCTGGGAGACTCCGAGGAGCTGCGGGCGGCGGTCTCGAACGTGCTCGACAATGCCGTCAAATATTCCCGCGATCACGTGGAAATTTCTGTGCGCCTCGACACTCCCGATGAGAAGCACGTCACGCTGAGCGTCCGCGACCAGGGTGTGGGGGTTCCCGCGGAAGAGTTGAAGCGCATCTTCAAGCGCTTTTATCGCGTCTCCAACCGCTCCCAGAGTCATGTGAAAGGCACTGGACTCGGGCTTTTCATCGTGCGGGCCATCGCCCGAAAGCACGGCGGCCGGGTCTTCGCCGAGAGCGAGGGCGAAGGACGCGGCACCACGATCGTCCTGGAGTTGCCAAGAGTGAACTTGTAGTTGCCTGTGTGGGGCGGACGCCCTCGTCCGCCGCTTCGGGTTCGCGGGCGGGAGCGCTGGCGCCACATGAGTCTAAGAGATCTGCATGAGTCATGTTCTGATTGTCGAAGACGAAGCTCACCTGGCCAAGGGTCTGCAATTCAACCTGGAGGCCGAAGGGCACACGGTCGTGGTCGCGGGCGACGGCGAGCGGGCGCTCGATCTGCTCTTAGGAAAACCTGGATCTACAAAGTCCGCTGAATTCGACGCGGTGGTGCTCGATGTAATGCTTCCGGGCAAGGACGGTTTCACCGTCGCTGCGGAATTGCGCGCCGCCAAACAATTTGTTCCCGTACTCATGCTGACCGCTCGCGGACGCCCGGAGGATGTCCTCAAGGGGTTTGCCTCGGGGGCCGACGACTATCTTCCCAAGCCCTTCGAACTTCCCATTCTGTTGGCTCGGTTGCAGGGCCTGTTGCGTCGGCGGGAATGGATGCAGCAGAGTCAGGCGTCGCACGCCATCTCAGCAGCCGGATCCGCAGAGTACGAGGCCTTCTCATTCCACCGCCGGACCATCGATTTCGGCAAGCTGGAATTGCGGTTCAACGGAAACGTCATTCAGCTGACCCTGATGGAAGCGGAACTGCTGCGCCATCTCATCCGGAACCAGGGACGAGTGGTTTCCCGCAAGTCTATTCTCGAAGAGGTGTGGAACTTGCACGAGGACACCGACACCCGCGCCATCGACAATTTCGTGGTTCGCCTGCGGCGGTATATCGAAGACAATCCGTCCGAACCGCGCCATCTGCTCACGGTTCGCGGTGTGGGCTATCGCTTCGTGGCCGAACCGGAAAAGGCGTAGAGCACTACTCGCGCCGGCCCAGAGTGGAAATGAAATTCTCCCTGTGGGCCAGGGCGATTCCATCCACCTGGTTCAGGGCAAGAGCGTAGGCAGCGAAGGCGCACGCACCTGGAAACAGAAACATCAGTAGCTCCACCCAGAGATTTCCATAGTTGCGGGAGAGCCAAAACATCATGGCGCCCACCCCGAACAAAACACCGCGAATGGCAAAGCTCGCCAGCACCGTGGTCAGGGAAGCTCTTTGTCTTCCAAAGACTCCTGCCTCCACCCGCGAGGGCGAGTAGATCGAGAACAAATTTCCCGCGGCCAGGTCAATGGGAACCACAAACAGAATGGCCGCCAGCGTGGCCAGCATCATGTCGGGCGACGGCGGCCGATAAAGCAAACACGTGCCCAGCCATACCAGGACAACCTCCAGCGCAAAAACGGCCAGATGCGCAAGATTCTTGCCTAGCAGGATTTGCCGGAAGCGGGCCGGCGAGGCGAAGAAGAATTGGGTCCCGCTGCCGTCAGCTCCAAAATTGTTGTAGGAAAGATTGGTCAGCAGGAGCAGCGAGTAGGCGGCGCCGAGTGGAAAGGTGAGCCCGGGTGCATGCGCAAACAGGCCTTCGTTTCTTCCTGAGCTTCGAAAAACCGTGAGCATGAACAAGGGCACGATCAGGGTGAACAGCATAGGCCCGCTTCGACTGAGATAGCGCAGTTCTTTTTCGAAGACAGCCGCAACGGGTCCCGGAAGTCCGGGCAAATCCCAGCCGAGGCGCAACCCGGAGAGCCCACTGGGTAAGGCTTTGCGTCCTGCCGATTCGCCAAGGTTCTCGCCGCGATATTCCGCCCGCAACCGAAAATGCAAGAACCCAAGGAATGCGCCCCCGTAGCACCCCAACAGCAGAAATGAAATCATGCTGCTCGAAACTCCATTCCCGGTCTTCTCCTGCAGGGCGTCCGCAATCGCGGCAGCAGCCAGCCCCGGCGGGAGCGGCCGCTGCGCGTGGGACAATTCCTGGCCTAGGATTTTGCTCTCGGGTATGGACCTGTGTTCGTAGACAGCGATCAGAGGCCCGATCAGTTGAAAACTGAGGATAAAGAGAAAGAATAAAATGCCCATGATCTCCCGCGTTCGGCGTTGGGCCAACCAGCGCTCCAACCACGCGAAAATCATGCGCGCGAGAACAATGTTCACCAGGGCAAAGGTCAGCAGCACGATCGTGGCCCAAGGAATCATGCGGGGCCGGGCGACCCCGATACCAATGTCAATTCCAAGCAGCCACAGGCTGCACACGGCGTTGGATGGGTCAAGTGAGCCGTAGGCCAGGCGGATCATGAAATAGCTGCGGTAGCCCAGTGGAAAGCGAAGAAGACTCGAGGATTCGATATTCTGGGTAAACACCGTCGCCATCAATGGAAACAGCTGCCAGAAGAGAAACACCGGCCACAGCAGAGCGCCGAGCCATTCCACATTGCCTTGCAGGATCAGAAACCATGCGGCCCCGCCCAATCCCACCGCGCCGCCAATGCCGCCAGCTACAAACGCCAGGCCAATGAAAATGTGGGAGGCAAACTCCATGCGGCCGCGACGGGTTCGCAGGGAATTCACAAAAATCCGCCACCGAAGTTCTGCGACCGCCGCCAGTTGCTGGCGCGCCTGTTGAGCCAGACTCCGCCCATCCGACGTCAGCCCTGCGCTCAAACCAGTCATCTCAATCTAACCCTCTAACCTAGCCACGACAATTCCTGTCCACCGGAGGGCGATCCGCCCACGATGAGGAGAAAGATTTCTTCCAGCGTCAGTTTCGCGCCGGGAGAACCTCCGTTTGCGCCCAACGGAAGGTCCGCCGCTCGTGCTTCCACTCCCGCCCGCAACTCCTCGATCGAGCCTTGCGCCACCAGCCGCCCGCGATGAATGATGCCCACATGCGTGCACAACCGTTCCACAATCTCCAACACGTGCGAGGTGAGGAAAACGGTAGCACCGCGCGCGATCATGCGTTGCAGCATGGTTTTCAGAGTGCCGGCAGCGATGGCGTCCACGCCTTCGAATGGTTCATCCAGAAATAGGACCTTGGGCCCGTGGATCACGGCTGCGGCCATCGCCAGCTTCTTCTGCATGCCATGCGAGTAGTCCGTGACCAGCGTCTTGGGCTGGTCGGTGAGCTGCATGAAATCGAGGAGTTCAGCCGTGCGCTTGGCTGCGGTTTCACGATCCAGACCGTACATACGGCCGACGAAGTTCAAATATTCCGATCCAGTCAGTCGTCCAAACAGCGCCATGCCTTCTGGCACCACCCCAATCTGTCGTTTCACCTCCACCATGTTTGTGACCAGATCGAGCCCAAGAATCTGGATTCGTCCGGCGGTGGGCGCGAGCAAGCCGGTCAGCATTTTGATGGTCGTGGATTTTCCCGCTCCGTTGGGTCCCAGAAAGCCGAAGAACTGGCCGGGAGCGACCCGCAGATTCACATCTTCGACGGCTACGAGTTCACCGAAACGGCGACTCAGATTTTCGGTTGAGATGGCGGAAGAATCCATGAAAGTTTCGACTCTAGCACAACCGCGGACTCCCGCTCGCGATCCTGCCGGCCCTCGGCTCCAATCAATTCTCAATCCGCGCTTTCACAAAAACTCCCACCGTACTAGACTAAGCCGCTGAAATTTGTCAGGTGTTCCGAATGCAGTGCGGGCGACGCGCTGCCCTGCGTTTCGTTTTAGGAGGAGATTTATGGGCTCTCCCTGGTTTCTTCTTCCGCTCTTATTCTGGTTGACCAGCGGCCAGGTACCGGCACAGTCTTCGCCGCCGCAAACTTCACCCCTGCAATCCCAGCCGGCGTATGCTCCTGGCGAGCCTTCGGTGCAGAGTCTGCTCGACCGCATTCAGCAACTGGAGAACCGGATTACCCAACTGGAGGAGCGTGACCGCCAAAAGGAGTCCGCCCAGGCCGTCAGCTCGGAAGGGCCCATCCCTGCCGCTCCTCCGGCGGCTGCCACGGCTGCGACTCCAGCGCCTACGCCGGCACAGGCCGCCAGGCCTGAAGATCACGCCAGCATGGGCGAAATCCGCGATACCGAGCGCCGCTTTCCGTCCCTGCAAATCCGTGGATTCGGCGACGTGGATTTTTCGGCCACAGACCAAAAGGGTTCAATCAGTGGCTTCAACCTGGGCCAGCTCGTTCTGCATCTGGCCTCGCCCTTGTCAGAGAAGGTCAGCTATTTCGGCGAGGTAAGTTTTACCGCTGCGCCGACGGGTTACGACCTGAGCGTGGAACGCACCACCATTCGCTACGACTACAACGACTACTTCAAGCTCTCATTCGGCAAGTATCACACCCCTCTCGGCTACTGGAATGCCGCCTTCCATCACGGAGCCTGGCTGCAAACTACGATTGCCCGGCCTGAAATGGTCAAATTCGGCGGAACCTTTATTCCTACGCATTTTGTAGGTGTGGAAGCGGAAGGAAACATCCCCTCGGGCAGTCTGGGTCTGGGTTACAACGTGGGAATCGGGAACGGGCGCTCTTCTTTGCTGAGCAAGTCGGGAGATAGTGGCGATTCCAACGACAACCGGTCCTGGGTGGCCAATGTGTACGCCCGTCCCACCCGGTTTTACGGTCTACAGGTTGGCGCGTCAGTGTATCGCGACAAGCTGACCCCGCAGCCCGGCCAGAATTTTGGCGAGTGGATCACGGCCGCCGATGTGGTCTGGACCAAGGAAAAACCCGAGTTCCTGGCGGAATACGCTAACGTCCATCATCGCAACGAGTTGACGGCCAATACCTGGGACAGCCAGGCTTTCTACGTTCAGCTGGCGTACCGGCTGCCCTGGCAGCAGAGCAAATGGAAACCTTATTATCGGTACGAGTATATTCATAAGCCGGAAAGCGATCCGACGTTGGTCGACGTGCTGGACCTGTCAGGCTCGACCATCGGGGTCCGCTACGATATTACGAACTACGCCGCCTTCAAGGGCGAGTATCGGAATAGTCGCCATGGAGTGGACGAGCCCCGCGTGAACGGGGCATTTTTCCAGACCGCGTTTACCTTCTGACATGGACATGCCAGCCCAGTGGAAATTCGCCTTTCGAGCTTTCGCGCTAAGCTGCGCGTGCCTGACCTTGGTGCTCCCCCTCGCAGCCCAGCGCCATGACGTCGACATCGCGGTCGTGGTGCACCCCGACACTCCCATCAGTAGTCTGACTCTGGCCGAGGTGCGCAAGGTGTTTCTCGGCGACCGCCAATATTGGAGCACCAACATTCCCGTGGTGCTGCTCATTCGCGCGCCGGTAGCCCGGGAGCGCGACGTAGTGTTGAAAATCATCTACCAAATGTCAGAATCGCAGTTCAAACAATATTGGATTGCGAAAATTTTCCGCGCGGAGTCCGCCACCGCTCCGAAGGTGGTGTACTCGAATGACATGGCAAACCAATTGGTAACGGCGATCCCGGGTGCAATTGCTTTCGTCGACAGTAAAGATGTGAAGCCTGGTACGAAAGTATTGCGAGTGGATGGACGCTTGCCGGGTGAGGCCGGCTATCCGTTGCGTTGAAAACATTACGCCAGAAAACTGAGAACCGGGAACTGGGAACTACTAACTGATTTTGCCTTCGAAGCGGTTTTTTTTCACCAGAATCTGTTCCATCGACTCTTGCCCACGTGATTGATACCCGGCCCAGTTAACTCGCGACAGTAGATTCGGGGGCCAGCCGCCGCAGCGACTCTCCATACGGCGCCCGCGCAATCCCGTGCTCGGTCACGATTGCCGTCACATATTTTGCAGGCGTCACATCAAACGCCGGATTTTCCACCTCTACCCCATCCGGCACCATCTGCCGCCCCGCGATGTGCGTGACTTCTTTCCCGTCGCGTTGTTCGATGGGAATCCCGCTGCCATCGGGTGTTTCGAAATCCACCGTCGAAAGCGGAGCGGCCACATAAAACGGGATGCCGTGTTCTTTCGCCAGCACCGCCACCGAATAGGTCCCAATCTTGTTGGCCACATCCCCGTTAGCGGCAATGCGATCGGCGCCCACCACGATGGCGTTGATCTTCCCCTGCTTCATCATGGCGCCGGCCATGTTGTCGGAAATCACAGTGGTTGGAATGCCGTCTTTCATCAGTTCCCACGCCGTCAACCGCGAACCTTGCAGGAAGGGGCGGGTCTCATCCGCAAACACATGGATTTTCTTTCCCTGCTCGACCGCGGCCCGGATCACTCCCAGCGCCGTGCCGTATCCGCAGGTAGCGAGGGCCCCGGCATTGCAGTGCGTAAGCACGCCACCGCTGGCCGGCATCAAGGTCGCACCATGTCTGCCCATGGCCTGGTTGGCAGCGATGTCCTCGGCGTGCATGCGCTGGGCTTCTTCAATCAGAGCCTGCTTGATCTGTGGCAAGGGACGTACGCGCAACATTTCAAACTTGTCGCGCATGCGTTTGATCGCCCAGAAAAGATTTACCGCCGTAGGCCGGGTCTTGCCGATGACCTCGCAGATCTGGTCAAACTCCTGCTTCAGATCGCCGCCATTTTCAGCTTTGGAACTCTTAACACCCAGCGCGATGCCCATGGCCGCAGCCACGCCAATCGCCGGCGCTCCCCGGACCACCATGTTGCGAATCACGTCGGCAACCTGAGCGTAGGTCTTGCAGGTAACGTAAGTCTCCTCCATGGGAAGCTTCGTCTGATCGATGAAGCGCACGCCGGAATCGGTCCATTCAAGAGTTTGAATCATGGGGATCGGTCGTCAGTCGTCAGAACCTGCGTCACCGGGGTTTCGCCACGGCATGGCGACTGAAGACCGACGACTGACGACTATTAGTTCTTATGCACTTCGCATCGGATTCGCGGTTTATGCACTACGGCTGGCTTGCCGCAAATCTCGCAGCCGGCGCCCGCCGCCGGTATTCCCGGAGAGGTCTCGTCATTCTGCAACAGATGCTCTTGCCGGACATCGCTGGCCGTGAAGACGGAAACAAATGGCGCCGGCGCAGCCGCCTTCTCCACGTTAGGACGTCCTCCCGCCTCCTCACGTTCCACCAGGCAGAGCACACCCACGACTTGAAAGCCGAATTCCTTCGCCGCCTCAATCGCCTGCACCGTCGAGGCTCCCGTGGTGCAAACGTCATCCACGATTACCACGCGCGCGCCCTTTTCCTGAAAGCCTTCGATGCGCCGCCCTGTACCGTGCTGCTTCTCGGCCTTGCGTACCAGAAATCCGTCCACGTCGCCGCTGGCCACACTGACCGCCACCACAATCGGATCGGCTCCCATGGTGAGGCCGCCAATCGCCCTGGGCTTCCATCCCCGGTTCCGGATTTCATCGAGGACCACCTGCCCGGTCAGACGCGCGCCCTTGGCCGCCAGCGTGGTGGTGCGGCAGTCGATGTAGTAGTCGCTGGTAGCGCCGGAGGAAAGTTTGAACTGTCCCAGCCGGAAAGACTTTGAGGCCAGCAGACGCAGCAAATCCTGACGCGCGGAAGCCATGAAAATCTACGATATCACGCTTGATGCAATCCAATTTACAAAGCAGCCTACTGGGAAGTGCCTCAATTTGAATGAATTTCCCAACCCGGGCAAGCTCATCAGCATGACGCGCTTTAAGTAAACAGAATTTCAGAATTGAGCCACTCCCCTTTACTACTGAGTCATGCGTTCCAGATGCCGGAAGTGATCTGTCCCCAAATAGAGAACGGTGAAAAGCATGAGGTTATATCCCACATGAATCAGAAGACCGGGTGTCACCGATCGCGTTATCACTCGAGTGATGGTCAGGACCAGACCCACCACAAACAGCACCAGCAGCGGTCCCCAGGCTTGACCCAACTGTTCTCCGTGCACCATGGCAAAAGCGAAGCTGGTCGCCAGCACTGCCAGTAACCTGCCAAACCTTCCAGCGGCCGGGGCATTCGGTGTTGGGGCTACGCTGAACACTCCGAGCAGGCAAGCAAGCACCAGAAGCACCGTGGTCGCGACTCCGAAGACATGATCGGAAATCGCTCCCGCCGCCACGCCCCAAGCCACTACTGTCGCCCCCGGCAGCAAAACCAGGGGGGACGGTTTCTGTCCCGACCTCAGGCTCCGCCCTAAGACCAGCGCTGCCGCCACCAGAAAAACTACCACGGCAGCCAGCACCGACCATGTCAGCGGAAGCCGGTGTTCAATGTATCCCCAAGCCGCCGTGATCAGGATCCAGACACAACCTCGCCGAACCTGGCGCGGCGTCATGAACAATGCCTGCAGCCACCGGTCCAGGACCGGATATAGGAACCCGCGAAAAAGCATTTCCTCGGCCAGCGGCGCCACTGCCACTCCGAAAATCATCATAAGGTACACGCTTTGCCGGTTCTGGAAGAACTGGTCCATGGGCAACGACTTCGGAATCGGCAACAGCCGCGAAAGCTCAGCCAGTCCGATCGCCAGGAGACCGCCTCCCCCGATGTAACCCAGCCAGCCTGAACCTTGGGGCCAGCGCCAGCCCACGGTTTGCCAGAAGGGACGCTTCCGGTGACGCGTCACCAGCACATACATGGAGATCAGCATCGCCCCGTAAGCCAGCGTCATACTCGGGACAATCACCAGGGGCCCAGGATTTTTTCCCAATTCCGTGGCGGTGACACCGTGAGAGAGCGGACTATGCAACACCGCCGCAAAAAATATCGAGCTGAACAGAAACACCGCCGCTACCAACACCAGTCCCAGAATCAGGAGGTCAAGCCCGCTCCATGGCGGATTTTCCGCACCGCGGCCGATCGCCGCACGGGCGGCCGTTGGCGCAACCGGTTCGACCGGTGGCTCGAGTTGCAGTTCAGGAAGAGGATGATCTGGAGACGACAAATGGGTTACCTGTGAATTGCCTGGGCACATGTAGCGCAAAGACCGCTGAATTTTGAACTATGCAATGGAACTCATTTCCCGCTGTCCGTTGGCAAAGTATCCCGCCAGCGCCTGCCCGGTATATGACTTCTTATTGCGCGCCACCTGCTCGGGTGTGCCCTGGGCAACAATGCGCCCGCCTTCTTCTCCGCCCTCAGGACCCAAATCAATGATCCAGTCCGCGTTGCGAATCACATCCAGATTGTGCTCGATGATCATAACCGTATTTCCCAGGTCAGTCAGCCGATGCAGCACTTCAAGCAATTTCTTCACATCGTCAAAGTGCAGACCGGTGGTCGGCTCGTCCAGCAGATACATCGTCTTCCCGGTCTGCCGCTTGCTCAATTCCCGAGCGAGCTTAATGCGCTGAGCCTCGCCCCCGGACAGAGTCACCGCCGATTGTCCCAGATGAATGTAGCCCAGCCCCACATCCACCAGGGTCTGTAGCTTCTGCCGTACCTGGGGAATATTTTCCAGAATCGGCAAGGCATCCGAAACCGGCATTTCCAGCAGATCGGCGATCGATTGCCCTTTGTATTTCACCGCCAGGGTTTCGTGATTGTAGCGCTTGCCGCCGCACACTTCGCACAGCACATACACATCCGGCAGAAAATTCATCTCGATGCGCCGCTGTCCTTCACCCTGGCAAGCCTCGCAGCGCCCGCCGGAGACGTTGAATGAGAATCGTCCCGGCTTGTAGCCCCGCTCCCGCGATTCCGGCAACATGGCGTACAGGTCGCGAATCTGTGCGAACACTCCCGTGTAGGTTGCGGGATTGGAGCGCGGCGTACGCCCGATCGGCGACTGGTCGATGCGAATGACCTTGTCGATATTTTCCGTGCCCGAAATCGCCTTGTGACTTCCGGGCTCTTCCCGGGACCGGTAAAGCTTTTGTGCCAGGGCGCGATAAAGAATGTCATTCACCAGAGTCGACTTGCCCGACCCCGAAACTCCGGTCACGACCGTCATCACGCCCAGCGGAAAGACCACGTCAAGATTCTTGAGATTGTTTTCCCGTGCCCCTAACAGTGTGATCGCCGCTCCGTTCGGCGCCCGCCGCTGCGCACGCATTTCGATCTGCAACCGTCCCGAAATGTAGGCGCCCGTCAGCGACTCCGCCACCTGCTCGATCTCCGCGGGAGTTCCCTTCGCCACCAGGCCGCCACCGTGCCGCCCCGCTCCCGGCCCAAGATCAATCACATAGTCGGCCCGCCGGATGGTTTCTTCATCGTGTTCCACCACCAGCACGGTATTTCCCAAATCGCGCAATTCTTCGAGCGCTTTCAGCAACCGGCCATTGTCGCGATGGTGCAATCCGATGGATGGCTCATCCAGCACGTAGAGTACCCCGCGCAGCTTGGATCCGATCTGAGTCGCCAACCGGATCCGCTGTCCCTCACCGCCGGAAAGCGTAGCCGCCGAGCGTTCCAGCGAGATGTAGCCCAGTCCTACCCCATCCAGAAATTGCAGCCGCTCGACAATCTCGTGCACGATGCGCCCGGCAATGATAGCCTCGCGCCCGTTAAGCTTGATCTTGCGCGCTGTCTCCAGCGCCCGCGACACCGGCAAGGCCGCGAAGTCGGCGATGGACATGTCATTCACCTTCACCGCCAGGCTCTCCGGACGCAAGCGCTTGCCCTGACACACCGGGCATTTCGTGGCGGACATATAGTCCAGCAGAAATTCCCGATAAGTATCGGAAGTGGATTCGTTCACCATGAGCTTCAGATAGCCAAGAATTCCGCGGAAACCAGTCTTCCGGTTTCTGACTGCGTCACTTCCGTTCTTGCCCGTTTCGCCGTATAGCAGCAGGTTCTGAATCTTCTCCGGGAATTTTTCGAACGGCGTTGCCAGGTCGAGTCCGTGCGCCGCTGCGGTAATCTGCAACTGGTGAATC
>Ga0137407_10003051_pt1 | contig 11104 bp, 8 predicted proteins | sample CZOMad2_2_16fung_FD_108410 | JGI IMG/M metagenome (GOLD analysis project Ga0137407, IMG submission 108410) | Vadose zone soil fungal communities from Angelo Coast Range Reserve, California, USA - CZOMad2_2_16fungal (Illumina Assembly) | ecosystem: Environmental > Terrestrial > Soil > Vadose zone...
ATTCATTTTGAGCGAAGAAAATCCGCCGCTCGCGCACATTGTCACTCTTGATGTAGCGGATTCGTACCGGCGCCATGGAGTTGGTACGGAATTGTTGCAGGAAAACGAGGCACACCTTGCGTTTCGTGGAGTGCGCACCGTGCTGCTTGAAACTGCAACGAGCAACGATGCCGGGATTGCGTTCTGGGAGCGTCACGGATACCGTAAGGAAGCGGTGCTGAAAAACTATTATCCAGGCCGCCTGGATGCATTTGAAATGCGCAAGAAACTGAGCGCGACGCCTAGGTCAGCGTCGTGACAATGCCGTAAAAATGTAGAACCACATTCCTTTCGGAGAGACCAATTGAACGATTACCTGTTGTCCGTGATACTCGGCATCATCGAAGGGCTTACAGAATTTCTACCCGTCAGTTCCACAGCGCATTTAAGAATAGCCGAAGCGCTATTGCACATTGATCTCGCGAGCGGCTACTGGAAGATGTACACAATCGTCATTCAACTCGGCGCGATTCTGTGCTTGCCGGTATATTTTCGAGAAAGAATTGCCAGACTGTTTTCGACATTTCCGCAGGGCGAAAAAGGCGACCGGACGATTTTGACTCACCCGCTGAGCCTCACACTGATCGCGTTTGTGGTCACTGCAATTCCTGCGTTCCTGTTCACAAAGATCATCGGAAAACATTTGGAGAGCCTGGTCATCATGGGAAGTTCGCTGGTCATCGGCGGAATCGTGATGTGGCTGGTGGACGCGAGAAATGCAAAGGCCGAGGCTGCGGGCGAAGGCGCCCGGAATTCGCTGATCCGCACGTGGCACATGGAAGCGATGAGTTTCGGTCAAGCCGTGTGGATTGGCGCATGTCAGATTCTTTCTGCCGTATTTCCAGGAACGTCGCGGTCGATGTCCACGATTGCTGCGGGCCAGTTGGCGGGAATGTCCCGCGCTTCGGCGCTGGAGTTTTCCTTTTTCCTGTCGATACCGACGATGGTGGTGGCCACTTGCTATGATTTGTTGAAATCGTTACGAGGCAAGGGCGAAAACGCAATCGGCGTATCGCACATTGATGGACACGGGTGGGTCATTCTTGCAATCGGGTTCGTAGTCTCGTTCATCGTGGCGTACGGCGCAGTAGCTTGGTTTTTGTCATGGGTACGGCGCGGGGGATTCGCGCCATTTGCGATTTACCGCATCATCGTAGGAAGTGCGGTGCTTGCGTGGGCGATGGCTTACCTTAAGTAGATACGATGTTGACACCTATCCAACGCTATCCGTTCGAGGTTCTATTAATGAGCCAGTCCGGCAGCGCAGACCTGGCTGACCACGTAAACAGCGTGGACTGGCGAGCGCGGAAGGCGAAGCGAACGGGCAAGCTTTCGGACGCTGAGCTGGCGGAAGTGCGCGAAAACTTCTCGCGTTGATCGGCTGACAGCGGCGTTAGAGATTAGAACATCATCGAACTGGCGACGTGATTTCGCACAAATCGTCTGGTATGATGGCTTCGCTTTCGCAGTTCCTCCAGGCAAGCGGCCGATAGCGCCAAGCCGCCTGTCGCACTCAGCCTTCCCCAAAAGCTGAGGAGACTTTCGTGCGTTTTCTGACGCCTACCGGCAACAAGCGGCTCAATGAGTTGATAGGATTTTTGTGTCTGACGTTGGCGGTATTGATGGCTGCCGCGCTGTTCACGTATTGGCCAGCGGATGAGTCGTTCAATGTTTCTGCAAGCAGTGGAAATTCCGGCCAGCCGCATAACGTGATTGGACCGATTGGCGCGTACAGCGCCGATTTGATGTTTCAGGCGTTGGGATTTCCGGCGTTTTTGCTGCCGATGGCGATCCTCTGGCTGGGAATAAAGTGGTTCCGCAGCCGACCAGTGGAATCGCAAAAGGCCACCGTATTTGGATATGCGTTGTTGCTGGTTTCCCTTCCCTCGTTGTTAGCTCTGATTCCTTTTCCTGACGTGCGCGGCGCGATCCCCGCCGGCGGAATGCTCGGCAAATTGCTAGCCAGCGCGCTGCTAGCGGGTTTCAATACATGGGGCGCGGTTATTGTAACAATCGCACTCTTGATTACCGCCACTTTCCTGACGACGAGCTTTTCCTTCAGCGGAACACACGCATGGGCGAGCGGCCCGCGCGGACCAATTGGCGCGGTTGGAAAATTAGGCATTCTGCAGAAGGCGCAGGCAAAGTGGCACGATTGGCGGGCGAGCCGCGAGCAGGAACGGATGCGGCGGAGAGTGGAAGCCAACCGTCTTGAGGGCCGAAGGCCTGTGGGCAAGGCCGCAGCGCCAAATGAAACGCCGAAGACCATCCATCTTTCCGATGAAAGTGACATTTTCAAGAGGAAGGAAGAGAGCGACGAGGACGAGGACGACGGCGACAGCAAGTCCCACAAAGCGCCGATTTTGATGCTCAATCAGGAGAAGGCGGAGAAATCCGCGAAGAAGACCGCGGAGCCTAAGATTGCCAAAGGAAACGCGAACTACAAATTGCCGCCGATCAGTTTGCTGCGCGAAGGCGAACGTTCACAGAAATTGGACGAAGAAGAACTGAAAGATCGCGCGCGTGCCATTGAGGAAAAATGCCTCGAATTCGACGTGCAGGGGCGCGTGACGCAAATCAATCCGGGGCCGGTAGTCACAACGTTTGAATTCAAGCCGGAAGCGGGAATCAAGTACAGCAGGATTATCGGATTGACGGAAGATTTGTGTCTTGCGCTGCAGGCTGAATCCATTTTGATCGAGCGGATTCCGGGGAAATCCACGATTGGCATCGAAGTGCCGAATATAAATCGTCAAACGATCGCGTTGCGAGAAATCGTGGAAGCGCAAGAGTTTGTCGGCTCGTCAAGCAAACTGACTCTGGCGATGGGCCGCGATTTGCATGGACGGATTCGCGTGACCGATCTTGCCAGCATGCCGCATTTGTTGATTGCGGGGTCTACGGGTACCGGGAAGAGCGTGTTCATCAATTCGCTGCTGATGTCCATCTTGTACAAAGCGACGCCCGATGACGTAAAAATTGTGCTGGTCGATCCAAAGCGACTAGAGCTGAATTTATACGAAGGCATTCCCCACTTGATCGCGCCGGTGGTGACCGATCCGAAAGTAGCGTCGAACGTGCTCCGCAACGCGACGCGCGAAATGGAAAACCGGCTGAAATTGCTGGCGCAGCGCGGCGTTCGCAACATCGAGCAGTACAACCGGACATTCCAAAAACAGCAATCACTTTCGCTTTTCGAAAACGTAGAGGAAAGCGAACACAAGCCGCTTCCCTACCTGGTGATTATCATCGATGAGCTGGCCGACCTGATGATGGTGGACACTAATAATGTGGAAGAATCCATCACGCGGCTGGCGCAGATGGCGCGCGCCGTGGGCATCCACTTGATTCTGGCAACGCAGCGTCCGAGCGTAGACGTCATCACGGGCTTAATCAAAGCAAACTTTCCCGCGCGGATTTCCTTCCGCGTGGCCAGCAAGGTGGACTCGCGAACGATTCTGGACTCAAACGGCTCGGAATCATTGCTGGGACGCGGCGATATGCTGTACTTGCCGGCGGGATCGGCGAGGCTGCACCGCATTCACGGGCCTCTGGTCAGCGAGGACGAGATCGTCAGTGTGTGTGATTTCTGGCGGCAGCAGGCACAAGCAAAGTACAACGAGCAGTTGCTGGAAGCGCCAAAGGATGAAAACGGCAAGGCGGAAGGTGGCGGTAACGGCGAGGCCGGCGGAGAAGGCGCGGACGATGAACTCTACCAGGACGCCGTGCGCGTAGTCTGCGAGATGGGGCGCGCTTCCACTTCCACATTGCAGCGGCGGCTGCGCATCGGCTACGGCCGGGCAGCACACCTGATCGACATCATGGAAAAGGACGGAATTGTTGGCCCTCCCGATGGAACGCGGCCGCGCGAAGTGTTGAAGGGCAAAAGCTGGATGAAAGAATACGACGAGTCGATGCAGTAGGCGGCGAAGGTTTTGCAGTCGATTCGGAAAATTAGCGGGCCGTAAATTCACTGTAAACTCATAAATTGGGTACCCTGTACCTCGGGACAGCAGAGACCTTCCCGAGCGGACACAAGAGGGCCTAGCTCACAATCTCTTCTCCGGTTCAGTAGATTTCCACAAGCGGCCGCCCGTAGCCTGATTGTGACATGCAATCACACGGGACACGCCTACTTACATTACAAAATCGTTCTTCTGCGGTTTTCCCAGAAACCGACCCTATCCACCACAAGCTTCGGCAAACGCATTGCCGGTATTTTGTCTATGCGTGCTTAGTTGTTCTGACGCTCACCCTTTCCATCGCTGCGAATGGGCAAGGAATTGTTGCACCCGGCACGCTGTCCTTCAGTCCGGTGTCGGTAAATTTCGGGTCGGTTGCAACCAGTACAAGCCACACGATCTCTCTAACGATCAAGAATACGGGCATCGCTCCAGTAACGATTTCAGGGGAGTCAGTCCACGCCACGGGCTTCAGCTTGAGCGGGTTGACGGTCCCTCACACGATTTCCGGCGGAGGATCGGTTGTCTTGTCAGTTAAATTTGCGCCTACGAGCACGGGGTTGTTCTCGGGCTACATCTTGTTTACCGGCAACGCCGCAAACAGTAGCGTGCAATGTCCGGTAAGCGGAACGGGCGTGACGCCCGCCACTGTCTCGGCAACTCCGTCGAGTGTGAGCTTTGGCACGGTGGTGAACGGCACGACCAATTCACAGACCGTTCAATTGAAGAATACGGGCGGCTCCAGCTTGACGATTTCAAGCGCGGCGGTAAGCGGCACGGGATTCACGATTAGCGGCATCGCGGTTCCCCTGACGTTGGCTGCTTCGCAGACAAAGAGTTTTACGGTTGCGTTTGGCCCAACGGCGTCCGGCAGCGTTACAGGAAGCGTGACGATTAAGAGCAATGCTTCGAACCCCACGTACACCTTGGCTCTAAGTGGAACCGGCGGGAGCGCCACTCGTACCATTTCGCTCTCAACGTCGAGCTTGAATTTTGGAAACGAAGTCGTGGGTGGGTCGATTCCTCTGGGAGTCGCCGTCAAGAATACGGGAAACTCAAGCCTGACAATTTCGCAAATCGCTGTAACGGGAACCGGATTCAGCGTGCTGAGCGGAATTCTGGGAACGACGATTGCTGCCGGGCAAACCTCGGAATTGAATGTTGTCTTCGCTCCCAAAGCGACTGGCAGCGTGACAGGAAAAGTCACAATTACGAGCAACGCGACCAATTCGCCAAACTCGGTTTCGGTAAGCGGTACGGGCGTAAGCAGCACTTCGCATTCGGTTACGCTCAGTTGGGCAGCCAGCAGCAGTTCTGGAGTGGTTGGCTACTATGTGTACCGCTCGACGACTTCGGGCAGCTCGTACACGCGAATCAATTCGTCCGCGTTGACAACGCTGAAATACACCGACGGCTCTGTAAGCGCCGGCGAAACCTACTACTACGTGGTAACTGCGGTAAACTCAAGCGGCACCGAAAGTGCCAAATCAGCACAAGTCACTGCAGTAGTTCCCTAATCCGTGTACCGGGCGTGATGTTTCCACAGTCTGAAAAGGGCGCGCTGCGTCAAACATTTGACTCGACGCAGCGTGCTCTCTAAAATACCTGAGTTGGTTCTATTGCCGGGGTAGCTCAGTGGTAGAGCGCCGCCCTGAAAAGGCGGGCGTAGCCAGTTCGATTCTGGCCCCCGGCACCAGATTTTGCTCGCTGGTTAGCACTCGGTACACTCTTCGCACCGTTCATTCAAATTTAACTGGTTCAACAAGGGCAGAGTTTTTTTGTGAGGACAGGCGCGGACAAAATGTCAAAGCCTTAGACGCGATCTGGCACGAGCGGCGCCCGAATACGCTCCTGCTTGAGTAATGCGTCGCTGCTATGCCACCCACTTCATCGTCAGTTTTTTTCGTTTCCTCGCGCAATCGAGCAGATACAAATCGATCAGCTTCTGGTAAGGTAATCCCGTCTGCTCAGCTAGGCCCTTGAAATAATCCACGACTTCCGGACTCAAGTTAATTCCCACCGCCTTTTTCTTCCCGGCGTATACGTTCTTCAGTTCCTTCAGTTTGGAGAAATCATATTCCTTCTTCATAAAAGCGCACCTCCTTTTTTTAGTCGCCTTGCGCGCGGAAATAATCCTGACCACGGAATCAGATTCCCGATAGCAGTGACCACGACCGGCGTTCTTGCCGCTGAACTCACACCGAGGAGAATGAACCGGAGCAAACAAGTACGTTGGCGGGGTGATTCTAGTCGGACCGGCCGAATGAAGCAGCGGATCGCCCACAGCTACCACAGCTGCACGTGGTTCGCCCTGCTCTGTGAGGCGATTTTTCCTGTCACCGTTTCTGCAGCTCGAAGGAGTAAATCTCTTGCGTGCTGATGTCCCGTGGGAATAGTGGTACGTCGCCCGGTCCAATCCCTGTCCACGGCGTGGGCCCAAACTGGCCGATGAAAAGTTTGGTCTTCGTTAGGTCAATCATCTTCTCCAACTTCAGGTCTTTCGCTCGCAGCCTGAAGAAGCCGGGATCGTTCGACAGAACGGTGTCGAAATAGACGTATGCGCTGTCCTTTGACCAGGACAGATAACCGAAACTGGTGATGGGCAGGTCCGGCGTCGTCCATTTATCGCTTCGGAAGTCGTAGAACCGCAGTTTGCCGTTCCCGTAGGAGATCGCAACGATGTACCGGCCATCGGGCGACCAGCGTGGAGCAAAAAAACCCTGCGATCCGTTCAATGTCCGCACTGCACGAGTCGCCATGTCAATCATGGTAATCGTCCATTCATTCTTGATCGGTTCGAGCCTCCCGGACGCGAGGGTTTTTCCATCAGCGGACCAGGTTGGGTCCACCTCCTGAAATTCGTCCCGGAAGAGCTGCTGTGCACTGCCTCCATCGCCGGATACCACAAACATTTTCCAGGGCTTTCCGGGTACGGTTGCGACAAACGCAATCTGCTTTCCGTCTGGTGACCAGTGCGGCAGCGCCGCCCGCATGGGAGGATACGTGATCTGAATTCGCGAGCTTCCGTCCAGCTTGCTGCGCCACAACGTATCATCCGGATAGCTGACATACGTCACCCACTGGCCGTCCCGCGAAAAATCTGTCTCGCCTGCCGATATTCCTCCGAGGAACGGCACGAACGCTCCCGACGTCGCATCATAGCGCACGAGTTCCGCATGCCGCCGTTCCCCAACAACAAAAAGCCTCTTTCCGTCCCTGCTGGGGAGCGGCCCGAAGAACTCTAGTGGTCCATTTGTAAGCTGAACCGGCTCTCGCGAGGTCTTCTGCCACCAATGGCTCGTATCGGATACGGCCCAGATGTTCCTGACCCCATCTCGCGTGCTCTGGAAGTAGTAATATTCCCCGTTCGCGGACCATCGCCCGCAACATTCAGTAGGAGGATTGTTCCATCCGGGAAACACGCGATGCATTCCGCTCCCGTCGGTTCCTGCCTCCCAGAGCTCGTAAGTAAGGTTCATCGGATTTTGCACCGAGAACCTTACACGGCTTCCATCGGGTGCGGCGCTGAGGTCACCTTGCAACTGGCCCCGTACGGTCAGTAGCTTGTGGGGATTGCTGCCATCCGGTTCCGCAGCGTAGAGGTCGCTTCCTTTCGTAAAGACCAACCTTCCGTCTGAAGTCCACACAGCTCCGCGCCCGATTAACTCGCCGATTTTGCGTGGCGATCCTGCCGGAACAGGCATCCGCCAGAAGGAGCCGTCAAATTGACCGGCATCACTGAGCAAGAGTTCCGATTGTTCCGGAACAACATCTACCACCCCAGCGCCAGGAGGAACTTCAATTTTCGCCGTGTCGCCTCCCGCACTCGAAGCCTGCGCAACCACAAAACCTGCGGGCGTTTGTTCATTAAAGTAGAGGCGACTTCCATCCGTCACCATCCCGCCCTTCGGAAAACCATCGTTGGTGATCGGTTTGGTCGCTCCTAACCGCGGCGGAGCTGCCGGCGAGCGGAACAAAAATCCCAAAAGCGCTGCGCCCACTACTCCAGCCCCGAGTATTGCGGCCCACTTTCCGAAGCGGGCTCCGCTTTGTGTGCTTGTTTCTGCCGTGGTCGCAGCCACCGTTGCTGTAGAAGGCGCCGCTTGCACCGCCGCGGCACTTCCTGATCCGGAAGCCACGGCCACAACGCCCGCTGAAGCGGCTGCCATGCCGCTGGTGCCTGCCGCCGATCCTCTTCCCGAATCCATCTCCCGCTTGAGCCGCTTCAGATCCGCGCGCAACTCCGCCGCACCCTGATAGCGCAGCTCACGGTCCTTTTCCAGCGCCTTGCTGATGATGCGTTGCAATTCGTCGGGAATCTCCGGATTGACTCGCTGAGCCGGCACGGGCGCTGCATCCAGAATCGATCTGAAGATCTCCGCCGTGCTTCCGCCTCGGAACGGCAGCATACCCGTAGCCATCTCGTACAAGACGACGCCGAACGAAAACAGGTCGCTCCTTGCATCCACTTCTTTGGCTCTGGCTTGCTCGGGCGACATATAGGCAACCGTGCCTAACGTGGAGCCCGGGCTGGTCAGATGCGACTCGTCCATAGCAATCGTTACGGAGTCCCCTGATACCGCTCCGCTTGCCGATACGCCGCCAAACAGCGACTTCGCAAGGCCGAAATCCAGAATCTTCGCGTGCCCTCGCTTAGTAATAAAGATATTTGCCGGCTTGATGTCGCGGTGCACGATTCCTTGCGAATGCGCCGCATCCAAAGCTTCGGCGATCTCAATTGCCAGCGTTAGCAGCGTCTCCATTTCCATGGACCGGCTAGCAATCGCAGGTTTGAGCGTGGCGCCGTCCAAAAACTCCATGGCAATGAACGTGCGATCTTCGTGTTTTCCAATTTCGTGGATAGTGCAGATGTTGGGATGATTCAACGCCGAGGCTGCTCGCGCCTCTCTGCGAAAACGCTCCAGCGCATTGGAATCCGCGGACAACTCATCGGGCAGGAACTTTAGGGCCACGAATCGACCCAGCTCGGTGTCCTGGGCCTTGTACACCACGCCCATGCCTCCGCCACCCAGCTTCTCGACGATCTGGTAATGCGAAATCGTTTGTCCGATGAGGGACTTGGGCTCGGGCATCGCGGCGCCATCTTATGTGCCGCTACAAGCCGAGTCAACCTTTCGTCACGCACTGTCGCTGCAAAATGAGAATGTCCGGTTTGAGCAAAGGCGAAATGTCCCTACCGCTACCTGAACCTTAAGCGGGGGGTGAACTTGGACGAAAGGCCTGCTTCTTGGGAACTCTCATAAATCCACCCCCACAAGGTTAGGCAGCGAAGTCAACAAAGAACTTAGCCTGTGGCAGTATCGTGCATGCCGGTCCCCCGGCACCACCCGTTCGCACCATCGCTTCATCCCCAAAGAAGTCTACTTTGCCATGAGCAAGGTATACAGGTTCGCCGTCTTGTACAGTCGGTTCGAGTGTGAATGTTCCGAAGTGTTCTGCGAGCACTGCGCGGGCTAGATCAACGCTTTCGGGATGCGCGATTAACTCGCGTATCTTGGTTAAGCGTGAAACTGCAAACGTTCGCAACTCGTCGAGCGTGGCTTGCAAGGAGTCGGGGCCTGGCTCAAGCAAGCTGTTTGTAATGGTTCGCAATTCCGTCTCGCGTTCGCCAATTGCCGCCATAAGGCTCTGGGATAGTTGCCCTTCAGCAACAGCGTTTACAAGCCGTTTAATTTCGCCTTCGATCTGTTGTCTTCTCTGGCGCATCCGTTCGAGTTCCGCGTTCAGCTTTTCGTGTCCCTGTCGCAGCGCCTGTTCCATACGAGCTACAGCGTAGTCGATCACTTCAATACGAAGGACGGAGTCCGCAAGCCCTTTGAGTAGGCTGTGCTCTAACTCATCCCTTCGCACCAACGCGGCGTTCTCGCATACCGAGTCACCGCGCTGGTGGTGAACCGAACAACCATAGCGATCTGCGCCATGTCGCCTGCGCCCAGAAACGAGAGCGATGCTTCCACCACAGACGGAGCATTTTAATAATCCCGAGAAAAGATACCGCTTCGGACCAATCGTCTGCAGATACGCTAGCAAGTCTTTGGAATAACTAGCCTGGTAGCAATGTAACAGTTTATCCGGCCATAGAATTAATATCTTAGGATTGCCGTCGCGATCGAAATTCGGTTCTCTCGAACGGAAATTCGCTTGTTCACCGGTCATCCATCGCATTTCGAAGTCGGCAATCCGATAATAGTTGAACCAATAAACCACCGGGACGATAACGGCGATCACGAGCACGGCTCCGATCACCCGGTAAGTCTTCTTTGAATGGAGATGCGAGGTGGCCATAGCTGGGCTATCCCGTCAGCCATTTTGGGGGCGTTCAGTGGCTTAGAGATTCTAGATTCTTGATTGCCTCTCGCGCCAATATGGTCAGGTCCCATTCCCACTCGATGTCCGCAGTTATTATGGGCGGGAACAAAGCATCACGAGCTTCCCCATGGAGATGCACCCGAATCGTGTGTTTGCCTAATCTGGTTACTTGCATATTATTTTCATTTCCGGGCGACAGCCTCTCATCATCAAGCAGATGGTCTGGCCGTTCTGCGTGACGATAATCTGCACACCGGACGCGATGTTCTTTGGAATGACAGGCTGTGCAGGGGTGACGGTCGCTTGAATTCCACCGATGCCAAGATCCAACGAGCCTATTTTTGTTGGTGTTTGGGCGTGCGTAGGCGTCGCAAGGAGGAGGGCCGCCAGGCTGAGAGCACACTTAGAGATGATTGAGGCTGGGCTTGCTCTCAACCAGAGTTCCCTTGATTTCTTAGATTACTGACCCGGCATCATCCGCCAGAGAAAGTGTCGCGGAGCGTACCAACCTTGGCAACATCATGTCAAGGGACGAAGGTACTAAGGCTAGTACTACTGTGTTATAAACTGGACACATTTCTTCACCAAAAACACTGAGGGTCGTGCTTTCCCGGGTATTCTTTGCGCATGAGCGCTTCTTCTTCGGCGCCAGGCGGGCAGGAAAAACGCTTTGCGGCCTATCTCGATCGCCTGGCGCAGGCCGCGGAGCATGCGGATCGTGTCGAACCACTGAAATCCTATTGCAAGGGGCTTCTTCTTCCCGGAGAACGGAA
>Ga0137407_10003053_pt1 | contig 11098 bp, 9 predicted proteins | sample CZOMad2_2_16fung_FD_108410 | JGI IMG/M metagenome (GOLD analysis project Ga0137407, IMG submission 108410) | Vadose zone soil fungal communities from Angelo Coast Range Reserve, California, USA - CZOMad2_2_16fungal (Illumina Assembly) | ecosystem: Environmental > Terrestrial > Soil > Vadose zone...
AATATGGTTGCCGAGTCCGACGCTGAAATGCCCGCTTGCCTTAGGGATTCAGAGGCCGCTAACAGCAGTGCGAATAGCAGGCTACTCGTGGACGTCAAGGCCGCGAGATAAAACGGCTTGAGAGACCGCCGGATCGCCACAATACGACGCGCGCCATTCTCCACCAATTGTCTTGACTCGAGTATTGCCAAGCGGTCGCCTTCGACCAAATAACGCGGATTTTCGAAACCGGGAATAGCGCTCATGGAACCGATTGAAGCGCCGCGCGCGCCGAGATCGCTGATGGCCGACTTCAGGTCGGTGCTGAACGCGCGGCTGCGCACGTCGACCACCGCCGCCATCCGGCTGACCGCGCCGTTGGACCGGGCGGCGAGGTCCACCATCGTGGGCAGCAGGCCGGGCGGCAGGTTGTCCACCACGAACCAGCCCAGGTCCTCGAGTGACTTGGCCGCGGTCGACCGGCCCGCGCCTGACAGGCCGGTGATGACGACGATGTCCGCCATGTCGTCAGCTCTCATTGCTCTCCCCCATCTGGCTGGCCCGCCTGGCTGGAACCGAGTGCGGCCGATACGGTGGCGGCCAGCCGCGGGCCGATGCCCGGCACGGCCGCGATCTCCTCCACGCTGGCCGCGGTGAGCTTGCGGACCGAGCCGAAGTGCTTGAGCAGGGCCTGGCGCCGGGCCGGCCCGAGCCCCGGTACGTTGTCGAGCGCGCTGCTGGTGGCGGCCTTGCCGCGCTTCTGCCGGTGGTAGGTGATCGCGAACCGGTGGGCCTCGTCCCTGACTCGCTGCAGCAGGTAGAGCCCTTCGCTGCTGCGCGGCAGGATGATCGGGTACTCCTCGCCCGGCTGCCAGACTTCCTCCAGGCGCTTGGCCAGGCCGCAGACGGCGACGTCGTCGATGCCCAGCTCGGCCAGGGCCCGCGCGGCGGCGTCGGCCTGCAGCGGGCCACCGTCCACGACGACCAGGTTCGGCGGGTAGGCGAACTTTTTCTGGGTGTCGAGCCCACCCCGTTCGGCCGAAAGATCTTGATCTTGATCTTCCCCGGGATTCTCCGGGTCCGGGTCGCCGAGCGTGTCCAGCTCCCCGGTCTTCTCCCGTTCGGCGAGGTAGCGGCGGAACCGCCGGGTGATCACCTCGTAGATCGAGGAGATGTCGTCGGTGCCATCGGTGCCCTTGATCGCGAACCGGCGGTACTCGCTCTTGCGCACCAGGCCGTCCTCGAACACGACCATCGACGCGACCACGTGCGTGCCCTGCAGGTTCGACACGTCGTAGCACTCGATCCGCAGCGGCGCGTCGTCCAGGCCCAGGGCCTCCTGGATCTCGCTGAGCGCCTTGCTCCGGGTGGTCAGGTCACTGGCCCGCCGGGTCTTGTGCAGGGCGAGCGACTGGCCGGCGTTCCTGGCCACGGTCTCCAGCAGGGACTTCTTGTCCCCGCGGCGCGGAACCCGGAGGCTGACAGGCCCGCCCCGGCGGCCGGCCAGCCACTCGGTCATGGTGGCCGGGTCCGGCGGCAGCTCGGGCACCAGGACCTCGCGCGGGATGCCGGCGTTGACCGCCTCGGCCCCGGCCGGGGCGTCCGCGTAGACCTGGCCGAGGAACTGCTCCACCAGGCCCGCCGGGGTTACCTCCTCGATCTTGTCCAGGACCCAGCCGCGCTGCCCGCGGACCCGGCCGCCGCGCACGTAGAACACCTGGACGGCCGCCTCGAGCTGATCCTCGGCCAGCGCGATGACGTCGCAGTCGGTGCCGTCGCCGAGCACCACCGCCTGCTTCTCGATCGCGCGTTCCAGGGCCCGCAGGTCGTCGCGGAGCCGGGCGGCGCGCTCGAACTCTTCTTCCCGCGCGGCCCGCTTCATCTCGGCCTCGAGACGGCTGGCGAACCGAGTGGTCTGCCCGGCCATGAAGTCGCAGAAGTCCTCGGCCAGGGCCCGGTGCTCCTCGGCGCTGACCCGGTTGACGCACGGCGCCGAGCACTTGCCGATGTAGCCGAGCAGGCACGGGCGGCCGATCTGGCCTGACCGCTTGAACACCCCCGCCGAGCAGGTGCGCACCGGGAAGACCCGGAGCAGCGTGTCCACCGTGTCGCGGATGGCCCAGGCGTGGCTGTAGGGCCCGAAGTACCTGGTGCCCTTGCGCTTGGCGCCGCGCATGACCATGACCCGCGGGTACTCATCGCCCATGGTCACGGCCAGGTAGGGATAGCTCTTGTCGTCCCGGTACTTGATGTTGAACCGGGGGTCGAACTCCTTGATCCAGGAGTACTCGAGCTGCAGCGCCTCGACCTCGGTTCCGACGACCGTCCACTCGACGCCGGCGGCCGTGGTGAGCATCATCTGGGTGCGCGGGTGCAGGCTGGCGAAGTCGGCGAAGTACTGATTGAGCCGCTGCCTGAGCGACTTCGCCTTGCCGACGTAGATCACCCGGCCGCGCTGGTCGCGGAACTTGTAGACCCCGGGGGACTCGGGGATCTCGCCCGGCGCCGGCCGGTAGCCGTGCGGATCTGCCACGAAGGCCATCTTAGGCTCCCGCGGCCGGCCTCTGGCCGGCCACGATGGCGTTCGTGGGTACCTTCTTCGCGGTGATCGGGCGGCTATCCGTCCGCTACCGCTGGGCCATCGTGCTGGCCTGGGTCGCCGGCGCGGCCGCGGCCATGGCGCTGCTGCCGTCGCTGTCGAGCGTGACGCAGAGCGACAGCACCTCGTTCCTGCCGGCCAGCGCGCCCAGCGAGCAGGCCGCCCGGCTGGCCTCTCCGCTGCAGGGGGCCACGCTGACCTCGGTGACCGTGGTGGCGGTCCATCCGGGCGGGCCGCTCTCGGCGGCGGACGGGACGTTCGTCGCGCGGCTGGCGAGCTCGCTGTCCCGGGTGGACCGGGTGGTCGCGGTGCGGGACGCCGGCCAGTCGGCCGACGGGCAGGCCGAGCAGCTCACCGTGCTGGCCGCGCTGGCCCAGTCCGGCGGCCTGGCCGCCTCCGAGCAGGCCACGCTGGTAGCCGGGGTGCGCGACGCCGTCCGCGCGGCGGGACCGCCGGGCGGCCTGGCGGTGCACACGGCGGGCACCGTGGCCACCCGGGTGGACACCAACGCCACCTCGGGCAAGACCGGCGGCCAGGTCCAGTGGTTCTCCATCATCTTCGTGGTCGCGCTGCTCATCGCGGTGTTCCGGTCCGCGCTGGCGCCGCTGATCGCGGTGCTGCCGGCCGTCGTGGTGGTGCTGGTGGCGGAACGGCTCACGGCCGAGGCCGCGGTGCATGGCCTGGGCATATCGCAGATCGCCGCGCTGCTCCTGATCGTGCTGGTGCTCGGGGCGGGCACGGACTACGCCCTGTTCCTGATGTTCCGGGTGCGGGAGGAGATGCGGGAAGGGTTCCCTTCGGGGGGGTCTGGGGGGGTCGTCCCCCCGAGGCAAAGCTGCCGCGAAGCGATCGTGTTCTCGGTGGGGCGGGTCGGCGAGACGAAAACGTTCTAGGCCGGCGTCCTCATCGCCGCGCTACTCTCGCTCGCCACCGCCTCCTTCAGCCTGTACTCCGGGCTGGCGGCGCCGCTGGCCATCGCGATCGGGCTCATGCTGGTGGCCGGGCTCACCCTGCTGCCCGCGCTGCTCGCGATCTGCGGGCCGGTGGCGTTCTGGCCGTCCTCGGTGCGGCCCGGCACCGGACGGGCCGGCTGGTGGGGGCCGGCCTGCTCGCGGATCGTGCGGCGGCCGCTGGCCACGCTGGTCACCGGCCTGGTCCTGTTCGGCGCGCTCGCGGTCGCCTCGGCCGGTTACCTGGCCGCGGGGCTCGGCGGCCCGGCGGCCGGGCCGGCCGGGAGCGATTCGGCCGCCGGCGACGCCCTGCTGACCCGGCACTTCCCGCAGACGGCGGCCAACCCGACGGTCATCGTGCTGCGGCTGCGGCAGCCCGCCTGGGCCGCCGCGGGCGCCGTGGCCGCGGCGGAACGGCAGCTCGCCGCCGATCCCGTGTTCACCTCGGTGTCCGGGCCGCTGAACGCGAACGGCACGGCGCTGACCGCGGCCCAGTACGCCGCGCTGCACGCCGCCTACGGTCCGCCGCGGGCGATTCCGGCCTCGGCCCGCGTCCCGCCCGCCCGGCTGGCCGCGTTCGAGTCCTACCGGGCGAGCGGCTCGTTCGTAAGCGCGGACGGGCGCACCATCTCGTTCGCCACCGTGCTGTCGGCGGGCAGCGCGACCACCACCGCGGCGGCGCAAGCGGTGCCCGCGGTCCGGGTCGCGGCGGCCCGCGCGGCGCGGACGGCCGGGGCCGCGGCCTCCGGGGTCACCGGGCAGGCGGCGTTCACCAGCGATGTCGCCCAGCTTTCTGACGGCGACCTGCGCACGGTCATCCCGATCGCCATCGCCGTCATCGCGGTGCTGCTGGCGCTGGTGATGCGCTCGCTGATCGCGCCGCTGTACCTGATCGCGTCGGTGGTGCTCTCTTACTTCGCGGCGCTGGGGCTGACCGTGCTGGTGTTCATGAAGGCCGCCGGGCAGCCCGGGCTGACCTTCATCCTGCCGTTCCTGCTCTTCGTGTTCCTGCTGGCCCTCGGCGAGGACTACAACATCCTGGTCATGACGCGGATCAGGGAAGAGGCCCTCACGCTCCCGCTGCGCGAGGCGGTAGGCCGGGCGCTCAGCGTGACCGGGACCACGGTGACCTCGGCCGGGCTGGTGCTGGCGGGGACGTTCGGGGTGCTGGCCATCGTGGGCTCCGGCAGCGCCGGCGCGCAGAACGTCAGGACCATCGTGAACGTCGGCGTCGGCCTCGCACTCGGCGTGCTGATGGACACCTTCCTGGTCAGGACGCTGCTCGTGCCGGCCGCGGCGGTGCTGATCGGGCGGTGGAACTGGTGGCCGTCCGCGCTGAGCCGGGCGCGGCCGTTGCGCGATCTTGAGTTATTACTTAAGCTGGCGGCCGGGGGGTACGGGGGCTCGCTGAGCTGACGAGGGGCAGGCATGACCGCGCGGGAACTGGCGACCGAGCATCTCGGCGCCGACTACTACTCCGATCCCTATGCCGCTCACGCCCGGCTGCGGGCCCGGGGCCCGGTCACGCCGGTAGTCCTGCCCGGCGGGATGCCCGCGTGGCTCATCACCGGGTACGCCGAGGCGCGAGCGGCGCTGGCCGATCCGCGGTTCCGCAAGAACATGCCGGGCTGGCAGCCGGCGCCCGGCTCGGTCGGCGGTCTCCTGGGCGTGCATATGCTCGACAGCGACCCGCCTGACCACGGGCGGCTGCGCCGCCTGGTGAACAAGGCCTTCACCGCGCGCCGGGTCGACGGGCTCCGGCCGCGGATCACCGCGATCACCGGCGCGCTGCTCGACGGCCTGGCCGACCGGGGCGAGGTGGACCTGCTCGCCGCGTTCGCGTTCCCGCTGCCGATCACGGTGATCTGCGAGCTGCTCGGCGTGCCGGTGGCCGACCAGGACGACTTCAGGACCTGGACAGCCACCGCCGTCGCCGACAATGCCCCGGCCGGGCTGGCCCGGGCCCATGGCGTGGCCATGACCAGCTATCTCGTCGCGCTGATCGAGGCCAAGCGGCGGGACCCGGCCGACGATCTGCTCTCGGCCCTGATCGCGGCCAGGGGCGACGCGGACCGGCTCAGCGAGGCCGAGCTGGTATCCATGATCTTCCTGCTGCTCGTAGCCGGGCACGAGACCACGGTCAACCTGATCGCCAGCGGCATGCTGGCGCTGCTGCTGAACCCGCCCGAGCTGGCCCGCCTGCGCGCCGACCCCGCGCTGACCAGCGGGGCGGTGGAGGAACTGCTGCGCTACGTGAACCCGGTCAGCAACGCGACCTTCCGCTGCGCCGCCGAGCCGGTCGAGCTCGGCGGCGTGCGCATCGGCCGCGGCGATGCGGTCTTCGTGGCGCTGAGCGGGGCGAACCGGGATCCGGCCCGGTTCGGCCGCCCGGACCGGCTGGACCTCGGCCGCGATACCGCCGGGCACCTGGCGTTCGGTCATGGCATCCACTACTGCGTCGGCGCGCCGCTGGCCCGGCTCGAGGCGGAGATCGCCTTCACCGGCCTGCTGGCGCGGTTCGGCGGCATCCGGCTGGCGGTGCCGCCGGAATCATTGCGCTGGCGGCCGAGCTCGCTCATCCACGGCCTGGAATCCCTCCCCGTGCGGCTGGCCCCTGCCGGGGCGGCAGAGCCGGCTGGTGGTATACCGGTCCGATGGGACGCCTGACCGAAATCACTCCCGGAGTGCTGGTCGCGACCAGCGAATTCGCCGTGACCACCAGCACCGTAGTCGTCGGCGCGGCCGGCGGCTGCCTGCTGGTCGACCCGGCGGTGACCGTGGCCGACCTGGCCGCGCTGGCGGATGAGCTGGCGGCCCGGGGCCTGCGGCCGGCGGTGGCCTGGTCGACCCATCCGCACTGGGACCACATCCTGTGGAGCGCCGGCCTCGGGGACGCGCCCCGGTACGCCGCCCCCGCCGCCGTGCCCGTCCTCAAGACCAGGCGGGACCACCTGGTCGAGCAGCTCGGCCAGTCCGCGCCCGGTCACGACCTGGAGCTTTTCGGGAAGCTGCAGGCCCTGGACGGCCCGGTCATCCCCTGGGACGGCCCCGAGGCGAGGCTGATCGTGCACGACGGGCACGCGCCGGGTCACGGGGCGGTCTTCCTGCCGGACAGCGGCGTCCTGGTCGCCGGGGACATGTGCTCCGACATCGAGATCCCGCTGCTCGACATCGACGGGGAGGATCCGCCCGGCGGCTACCGCACCGGGGTGGAGCGGCTGGCCTCGGTCCCCGGCGTCCGTCAGGTGGTGCCGGGCCACGGCCACGTCGGTGACGGCGCCGAACTGCGCAGGCGGCTCGGCCTCGACACCGCCTACCTGGACGCGGTGTCGGCCGGCCGGCCGTACCAGGACCCGCGGCTGACCGAGGACAGCCCGGCGTGGATGCGGGCCATGCACGAAGACCAGGAGCGCTACTTCAAGCCCTGAGCAGGCGCGGCCTGGTGAGCTCCGTCCGGGTCCCCGGTGCCGTCCTGGTCTCCGTCTCCGTCTCCGTCTTCGTCTTCCGCCGGGCCGGCCGGCGGGACCGGGCCGGGCACGGCCGCCACCGGCGGCGTGAAGAGCATCCACGCGCAGGAGACGAGCAGCACGACGAGGAATACGCAGTAGATCCAGAACGCCGGCGTGAGGCCGGAACTGATCGTGAGCCCGAGCGCCGAGGCCTGCGCGTTCGAGATCCCGAACTGGGCGGGCGGGGCGGTCTTGGTGATCTGCACGAGGGCCGAGATAGCCTGGGCCGCCATCGGGATGACGGCCCCGGCCAGGAGCAGGGCGCCATGCCGGACCGGGCGCCAGAACGCGGCTACGATGACCGCCACCGCGAGCGCGATCATCACCAGCACGTCCCCGGTGGTCACCAGGCCTGGGCTGGATCCGGAGAAGGCGTCACCCAGCGTCAGTGACTGCGACTGGCCGGCCGCCGTGCGCAGCGTATAGCTGTCCCAGGCCGGGGCGAACGCGGCCGCCACCCCGAGGCCCGCCAGGATCATCATCACGACCGGGCCGACGGCGGCACCGCGCGGCCGGCCCAGCGAGCCGGGCTGGCCGGCTGAGCCTGGCAGGCCAGCAGAGCCGGACAGGCCGGCCGAGCCGTCGGCCGGCCGGACCAGGAGGGCGAGAACCGAGCCGGCGGCGCAGGCGAACCAGCCGATCAGGGACAGGATGAGCCCGGTGCCGCCGGACGCCCCCGTCCCGCCCAGGGCCAGGCCCGCGTCCGAGAAGAACAGGCCGAACGTGACGGCGCTCACGCCCAGGCCGAGCAGCGCGCCGAGCCGCGGGCGGCTGCCGCCGAGGAGGATCAGCACCGCGCTCACGGTCCAGGCACCCAGGTAGATGGCGTGCGTGAGGACCTGGTCGCTGCGCGAGGCGAGGCTGACGCTGCCCAGGTACCCGGGGAAGAGCCCGGCCACCCCCAGGACGACGCCCACGGCGAGCAGCCCGGCCGCGACGATGGCGCCGGCCCGGCTGCTCGCCGCCGCCAGCGAGCCGGCCCCGTACGGGGCGGTGTACGGGGCGGGCGAGGCGGGACTGCCGTCCGCCGGGGACCCGGCCGGGCCTACCGGCGGGCTGTTCCGTCCCACCGGGACGATCGTGCCCGGTGCTTCCATGGTCGCGAACCGGGTCCACGCGGCGGACCAGCCGTCGGGCGTCTCCGCCCACCGCTGGAGCGGTTCGCGCCGCGGCGCGCCCGCGGCCCACACGCCGTAGAAGCCGCGGCCCTGGCCGATCTCGTACCCGGCTCCCCGGTACGCAATGGTGACCTTGTCAAACACGCCTCAAGCCCTTCCTGACTCCTGTTACTGCCGCCCCGTCATGTCGCCGAACACTACCGAAACCTAGGCACCCCTCCTGGAGGCGGGCTGAGCAGTCTCTCAAGCATTCCTGACTTTCTCATCCGCGGGGGACCCGATGCCGGGAGAACGCCGGCGCGGTTGGATAGTCCGCATGGACATTCTGATTCTCGGCGGGACCGCCTGGCTGGGCCGCGAGCTGACCGGGCAGGCACTCCGCCGCGGGCACGCGGTGACCTGCCTGGCCCGGGGCGAAAGCGGGCCGGTCGCCGACGGCGCCGTCCTGGTGGCCGCCGACCGGCGCCGGGACGACGCCTACGACCAGGTACGCGGCCGTGACTGGGACGCCGTGATGGAGGTTTCCTGGCAGCCCGGCTTCGTCCGCGGCGCGCTGGCGGCGCTGGCCGAGCGGGCGGCGCACTGGACCTACATCTCCTCGGTCAGTGCCTATGCCTCGCACGCCGTCGTCGGCGCCGACGAATCCGAGCCGTTGCTCGCCCCGTACGACCACGACGAGGCCGGCCGCGAGCAGTACGGCGAGGCCAAGGTGGCCTGCGAGCAGGCGTCGGCGGCGGCCGCCGGCGACCGCCTGCTGATCGCGCGGGCCGGGCTGATCGGCGGGCCTGGCGACCACAGCGACCGGACCGGCTACTGGGTCGCCCGGGCCGCCCGCGACCCGCTCGGTGCCATGCTGGTGCCGGCTGTCCCGGACATGGGAACGCAGGTCGTCGACGCCCGCGACATGGCCGCCTGGCTGCTGGACTGCGCGCGGGCCGGGACCGCGGGGACGTATGACACGGTCGGCCCGGTCGCGCCGTTCGGCCGCTGGATCGAGCAGGCGCGGCAGATCGCGGGGCACACAGGACCGGTCGTCGAGACGGACCCGGCCTGGCTGCTGGGCCAGGGCGTGGCCGAGTTCATGGGTCCGGAGTCGCTGCCGCTGTGGGTCGCCGAACCGGGCTGGGAGGGTTTCTCCGCGCGCAGCGGCCAGGCCGCCGCGGACGCCGGGCTGCGGCACCGGCCGCGGTCCGAGGTGCAGGCCGACGTGCTCGTCTGGGAGCGCGGGCAAGGCCTGGACCGGCCGCGCCGGGCCGGGCTGAGCGCGGAGCGCGAGCGTGAGCTGCTGGCCGCCCTCGGACGGGCCTGAGGTCGCACCCGGGACGGACGGCCCGCCGCCGCCTCGTCGTCAGCATATGTTGACGATGCCGCTTCGTCAGCATATGCTGACGAACCATGGAACCCGTACTCGAAATCGCCGAGGGCGCCACCAGCAGTGACCCGGACGTCGGCCTCCGCGCGGTGGCGGCCCTGCGGGACCTGTCCGAGCGGCTCGAGGTGCTCCAGGTGCAGGCCGCGCGCGAGCTCGGCTGGTCGTGGCAGGACATCGCGCAGCGGCTCGGCGTGACCAAGCAGACCGTGCACCGCAAGTACGGCCGGCGGGTCGGTGGGCGATGATGTTCGAGCGCTTCGACGACGACGCCCGCACCGTGGTCGTGCACGCGGTCGAGCACGCCCTTCGTCTCGGGCACCGCTACGTGGGCGGCGAGCACATCCTGCTCGCCGTCGTTTTCGCCAGCCAGCCGGCCAGCATGGTCATGCGCGCGCAGGGGGTCACGCCGGAACTGGTCGAGGAGGAGATCGTCCGCCGGGTCGGGCTGGGCGCGGGGGCCGGCCTGTTCGCCGGGCTTGACCGGGACGCGCTGGCCACCATCGGGATCGACCTGGAGGCGGTGCGGGCCAGGATCGAGGCTTCCTTCGGCCCGCAGGCGCTCACCAGCGCCGCCCGGGCGGCCCACCAGGGCCGTCGCGGGCACCCAGGCCCCCGGCCGCCCCGGATCATGCGTGCCTGGCGCCGGAGGCGCCGGGCCCGGCGCGCCATCGCCCGCGTACCCGGATCCCGGCCTCCCGCCACCGGCCGCTACTACGCACCGGAGCCGGCTCCGAGCGGGCACATTCCGTTCACCCCGGCGTCCAAGAAGATCCTCGAGCTCACCCAGCGCGAAGCGGCCGCCCTGGACGATACGCACATCGGCGTGGAGCACATCGCGCTCGCCCTCACCACGGTCGCGAGCGGCCTGGTCCCGCCCATCTTGTCCGCGGCGGGCACGCAGGCGCCCGTCCTGCGGACGGCGATCCTGGACCGGTACCGGCGGGCGAGCTGACGCTGGCCGGCGGGCAAGCTGGCCGGCGCCCCGGTCACGAGCCCCGGTACAGGGCGGTGAGCAGCCCGACGGCGGCCGCGGCGGCCGGGTGCGCGTCGTCGCGCCACCAGACCAGGCGGACGGGGACGGGCGGGGCGTCGCGCAGCGGCCGGTAGACCACGCCCGGCCGGGGATACTGCGTCACCGTTGATTCCGGCGTGACGCCGATGTAGCGGCCGGTGGTGATGGCGGTCAGCCAGTCGTCGATGTCGCCGGTGTACTCGATCGCCGGGCGCGCCTCCGGCGGCCACAGGTCGGGGCTGGTCGTGCCGGTGCGCCGGTCGATGACCAGGACGCGCCCGCTGAGCTCGGCCAGCCGCAGCGACCGCCGCGCCGCCCACGGGTCGTCGGCGGCCATCGCGCAGTAGCGGCGCTCCAGGCCGACGACGGCGTCGCGGAAGCGGCGCTGATCGGGCTCGGTCCGGATGACCGCGAGATCGCAGGCGCCCTCGGCCAGGCCGGCCGTGCCGGAATTGGTCCGGATCAGCTGGAGTTCGGTATCCGGGTGCTCGGCCGCCCAGCGGCGCTGGAACACCGTCGTGTGCCGCCCCATGGCCGACCAGGCGTAGCCGATGCGCAG
>Ga0137407_10003054_pt1 | contig 11091 bp, 11 predicted proteins | sample CZOMad2_2_16fung_FD_108410 | JGI IMG/M metagenome (GOLD analysis project Ga0137407, IMG submission 108410) | Vadose zone soil fungal communities from Angelo Coast Range Reserve, California, USA - CZOMad2_2_16fungal (Illumina Assembly) | ecosystem: Environmental > Terrestrial > Soil > Vadose...
CGGCGCGGCGTGGTACCGGCCCCGGCCATTTGCCGAGATGCACGTCCGCCCGCTGTACCCGCATTCCGCGAACTCCTCCTTCCCGTCCGGCACGGTGGCCGTCGTCGCCGCAGTGGCCACTGTCGCGTTCTTCGCCTGGCCGGCGCTGGGACGCGTGCTGGCCGCGGCGACCGCCATGGTGGCGTTCGGGTGCGTCTACGTCGGCGTTCACTATGCCAGCGACGTCACCGCCGGCGCTCTGGCGGGCGCCGCGAGTGATCTGGCCCAGCCGGTTGTGACGTACTTACGGCGGAGCGCCACGACGAAGATCGTCGTTCCCCGCGCACAGGCCCGGCTGGCTTCTGACATCGGGGATGGATCGAAACCGGGGCAAGCTTCCGGCTGTGGATAAAGGGGAGGGGACATGGCTGAATACCATTTCGTCAGCACGTGGCAGATCCAGGCGCCCGTTGAGCGGGTGTGGGAGGAGATCTACCATGCCGAGCGCTGGCCGAGCTGGTGGAAATACGTGGTCCGCGTGGATGAGCGGGAGCCAGGTGCCGCTGATGGGGTTGGCAAGCACTTGCGCCTGCTCTTTCGGACCCGGTTGCCGTACACGCTCGGCTTTGACGTGCGGGTGACCCACGTACAGCCGCCGTCGAGGCTCGAAGCCCGGGCCACCGGTGAGCTGGATGGCACCGGCTGCTGGACGCTTACCTCCGCGGATGGCGGCACGCTGGTCCGTTACGACTGGGACGTCCGCACCACCAGGGGGTGGATGAACCTGCTGGCGCTGGCTGCCCGGCCGCTGTTCAGCTGGAACCATGACGAGCTGATGCGTGAGGGGGGCCAGGGCCTGGCTCGCCGCCTCGGCGTGGCCATAGCGCTACCGGACACGCCGTCACGGCGGCACCGGCCGGGCAAGGCCATGCGATGGGTCACGGCCGGTGCCGTGCTGACGACACTGGCCGTCGCGCGATGGCGCTGGCGTACCTCGTCACGATAAGCCCGGGTGAGGATCGGATGGCTGCTTCGCTTCATCGTGTCGCCATCGGCCGGGGGGCTGGCCGTGGTACCGGCGGAATGCCGCGGCGAACGCGTTGGGTGAGGTGTAGCCAGTGCGCCGGGCGATCTGCTCGAGGGAGAGTTCGCCGGCGCGCAGGTAGTCACGGGCGATGGTCATGCGCCAGTCGGTGAGGTACTGGATCGGCGCGATGCCGAGCGATCGTTCGAAGCTGCGGGCGAAGGCCGCTCGTGACAGACCGCTCAGTGACGCTAGCCGGGGAACGGTCCACAAGTGGTCCGGGCTGGCGTGGATGGCGTGCAGGGCGGCCCGGATCCGGCTGTCCGCGGCGGCCTGATACCACCGGGGCGCTTGCGGGTTCTGGGCGAACGACTCGCGCATCGCCATGATCAGCAGCACGTCGAGCAGCCGGTCCAGGATGGTTTGCTGGCCTGCGCCGGGTTCGCTCAGCTCACGTGCGATCAAGGCGATGACATCGTGGAGTGGCTCGTGCGCGGCTGTGCGCAGGACGCAGACCGGCGGCAGGCTGTCGATGAGGCCGCGGCCGACGTCTCCGGCGAAGCGGTATGCCCCGCAGAGGAAGATGGCGGCCGACCGGTCAGTTGCGTCCTCGCCCGCTGTGCGTTCAGCCCAGAAGACCTCGTGGGGCAAGCAGACCCGCTGATCGGGCTGGTCGGCGATGTGGTGGTCCTGGCCGCCCCGGACGAGGGCCAGGTCGCCGGGTGTGAGTTCGACGGCGGCATCGGGGTCGTCGAGCCAGAGCCAGGCGCGGCCCCGGGTGACCGTGTGCAGGGACAGCTGGATCGAGCCGGGCAGCCGCAGGCCCCACGGTGGCCGGGCGATCGACCGGGCGAAGACGCCGCCGGAGGCTCGGGCGAACATGAGGTGATCCTGCATTACGTCCACATGATGAGCGTAATGCATTGTAAATAGAGGCAATCACGCGTTGTCTGACTCATTCAAGCGCGGCACGCTGAAGTCATGAATGATTCGAAGCTAGTCACTCTCGTCCTGGGGGCCACCGGCAAGACCGGCTCGCGGGTCGCCCGGGGGCTGACCGCAGCTGGGCGGCCGGTCCGCACGGCCGCGCGATCCGGTGCGGATGTGCGATTCGACTGGAATGAGCCCGACACCTTCGCTCCCGCACTGGCGGGCGCCGACCGGGTGTACCTGGTACCGCCCGTCCTGCGAACTGATTTCAGGCCCGTAGTGTCAGCCTTCCTCGACACCGCCGATCAGGCCTGCGTCCGGCACGTCACCTTCCTGAGCGTCTACGGCACCGAGGTCGTTCCTCCGAACCCCGCAATGCGCGAGGCCGAGCTCGACCTGTCCGCACGTGGCGGGCTGAGCCGGTCCATCCTGCGCCCGGCCTGGTTCATGCAGAACTTCAGCGAGACGTTCCTCCAGCCGGTCGGTGATGTCATCGCCGTCCCCGTCGGCCACGGAACCGAGGCGTTCGTCGACGCCGGGGACATCGCCGCGGTCGCGGTGGAGACGCTGCGCGACCCATCGGCCCACCACGGCGCCGAGTACGCGATCACCGGCCCGGAAGCACTGACCATGGCCGAGACCGCTGAGGTCATCAGCGCAGTGACCGGGCGGCGAATCGTCCACGCCGACCCCGACCGCGAGGAATGGGTCGCCGCGGTCGTCGCCAGCGGAGTGCCAGCCAGCTACGGAGCTGTGCTCCGGGAACTGACCGCGACGATCGCTTCCGGGCACGGAGCCATCCCCAACGACACCGTGAAGGCGGTCACCGGCCGCGGTCCCCGGACCTTCGCCGAGTTCGCGCGCGGCGCGGTGGCGGCCTGGACGGGGCAGGCCTGATGGGCACCGTACGCAACCTGGAGGATTTCAAGGCGCTCGAGCCGTTCTTCGACATCATCGGCAAGGGAGTCACCGGCCTCGTCGACGGCGACCACTTCTTCGACACCCTCGCCGAGGACGCCGTCTTCGACTACGTGATCACGGTCCCTGGCTACCCGCGCCGGGTCGTCGGGCGGGAAGCGGTGGCCGAGCTGTACCGGCCCTACGGCACCACCTTCGCCCTCAGCCGTTGCCACGGCCTGCGCGTCCACCACGACCAGCAGACCGGCGTGGTCGTCTTGGAGTACTCCTCCGAAGGACAGGTCATATCCACCGGGGCCCCCTACGCCAACCACTACATCTCGGTCCTGACGATCGTCGACCACAAGATCACCAGTTGGAGGGACTACCTGGACCCGATCGCCGTATTCGACGCGACCGGATGGCCGAACGAGCACTAACCGCAAACGAGGCGGGCGGAGGTCCTCAGGGCCGGACGCCTCGGACCTGGCTGCCCGGTGGCGTTCACCCCGTGCAGCCAGCGATCGAGTTGAGCGGTTCGCAGTTGTCCGGCGTGTTGCCGGCCGGGAGCGAGTCCGTCAGCGTCACGGTTGCCCCGGTGCCGGAGTTGTAGACCCCGCCGCCCCCGCCGGCAGCCTGGTTACCGGTGATCTGGGTGCCTGACGCGCCGAGGGATCCCTGGTTGTGAATGCCGCCTCCGCGACCTCCGGCGGAATTCCCCGAGATAGTGCTGTCAGTAAACGACACGGACGGGTATTCCGATACCGAATTCGTGCTGTTATGGATGCGGCCGGCATGGCGGTGGGAAGGCATGGGCCCGGCAAAGAGGACGCCGCCGCGTGAATTGATGCCGCCGCCGTCACCGGTGGCATGATTACTGGAAATAGTATCGCCGGTATAATTGGTCAAGACGCCGCCGCCGTCGTTGATGCCGCCACCGTCGGCCGCGCTGTTGCCCGCGATGATCGTGTTGGTCACTTGGTCCAGTGTGCCGTACGACTCTTCGTCAAGGCCGCCGCCCGCACCGCCCGCGTGATTCCCGGTGATCATGCTGCCAATGATCGCGACGGGGGTTCCGCCAGGACTGTCGAAGATGCCGCCGCCGTCCCCGGTGGCACTGTTGCCATGGACCCCGGTCGCGGTAATTACCGACCCCTGATCGTCGAAATACAGGGCGCCGCCCGTCGTGGCCTTGTTTCCTCCGAACGTGGAACGACTTATCGTGGTCCCATTGCTCCATTCCCAGTAGGCACCGCCCGAACCGGCGGCGGTGTTCCCCAGGAACGTGCAATCGGTGATCTGGTCCCCGAGGGCGGTGAAAACGTACATCGCGCCGCCGTCCCCGGTGGCTGTGTTGTTGATGAAAGAAGCACCGGTCACCTGCACGACCGAGGCGGCGGTGTTGTTGATGGCGCCGCCGTCAGCGGCGGTGTTGCCGCTGAACACGCCGCCCGTCACGATCAGCGTGGCTAGGTTGTCAACCGTGATAGCGCCGTTGCCGTTGGTGAAGCTGAGCCGGTTCAGCGCAACGGTACCCGCGGTGATGGTCAAGATGGTGAACGCGGCGGTGCCGGCCGCGGTGCTGCGGCGCAGGGTGGCCCCGTTACCGTTGATGGTCAGGTCCTGCCCGACCGCCGGCAGGGCCGAGGCCAGCACGTAAGTGCATCCCTGGGCCAGGCTCAGCGTCGCCCCGCTGGCGGCCCCGGATACCGCGCTGACCAGTGCCAGGGTACTGCACGGCACCTCTGTCACCGCTGCGGCGGCGGCCGGCATCACTCCCCCGGCCACTATCGCAGCCGCCCCCGCCACAGCCATCACGGCCATTTTCCGGCCCATTTTCCAGTTCCCCCCTCATGCCCTGATGACATAGGCTCCGCCGGCCATTAGCTCCCGCAGCGGCCGCCCGGGTGCCACGCAGCACAGGGCAGGCCGACCATCGGCTTCATGACCTGTCTAGTTACCCTAAGTAGTTGTACCAAACACCTGGAGTGATTTCTCGCCTCGCGTGACCCCCGGGCCATCGACCGGGCAGCCGTATCGCGGTCACGTAGGCGACACTGCTCAACAACAATTTATCGAAGCATGTTTTGGTCAAGTATACTTCGGTCATGAATGCTTCACTGAGTGGGGCGCCGCCGAAGCCGCCTCACCTCTTCGACCGGGACGCCGAATGGACGGGGCTGATGGGCTTCGCCACCGATGCCCGTCCCGGCGCCACGCTGGGGGTGGTGAGCGGGAGGCGCCGCCAGGGCAAGAGTTATCTTCTCCAGGCGCTGGCAACTGCTCTGGGCGGAATCTACTTCCCGGCCCTGGAGCTGACCGAGGCGGTTTCGCTACGGCTGTTCGCCGACGAGCTCATCCGGTTCAGCGGGACGCCGGTCCCGCCGTTCCGTGACTGGCTCGACGCCATCCCGTACCTGTTCCGGCTGGCCGGGGATCGGGTGGTCCCGGTGATCATGGATGAGTTCCCCTTCCTGGTCAAGGCATCACCCGGCCTGCCGTCGATCATCCAGCGGGAGCTCGGCCCGGGAGGGAGCGGATCGGCGAGCCGCGTGCGGCTCCTGCTTTGCGGCTCAGCTATGTCAGTGATGGGCGGGCTGCTTTCCGGGCCGGCGCCGCTACGGGGGCGGGCGGGCCTCGAGCTGGCCGTCCACCCCTTCGGATACCGGGACGCGGCCCGGTTCTGGGCGATTACCGACCCCAAGCTGGCCGTACTCGTACATTCGGTGGTGGGCGGAACTCCCGCTTACCGACGGGAACTCCTGCGCGAAGACACCCCGGCGGACCTCGCCGACTTTGATGCATGGGTGATCCGGACGGTGCTAAATCCGCAGACCCCGCTGTTCCGTGAAGCCAGGTACCTGCTCGCCGAGGAGACCGAGATCCGCGACGCGTCGCTGTATCATTCGGTGCTCGCCGCCGTCGCCGAGGGAAACGCCACCTCCGGTGGGATTGCCAGTTACATCGGCCGGAAATCCAACGAGGTAGCGCATCCCCTCCATGTTCTTGAGGACTCCCGGCTGCTGGTCAAGGCGCCCGACCTGTTCCGATCGGGACGGGCAAGGTACAGCATCGCCGAACCGCTTATCACTTTCTATCAGGCCATCATGAGCCGGGAATGGGCACGCCTCGAACTCGGCGGCGGGCCAGTCGTATGGCCCGGCGCCCGCGCGCGTTTCCTGTCGCAGGTTACGGGACCGCATTTCGAAGTGATCTGCCGCGACTACGCGATCGCGGCCGATCCCGGAATCTTCGGCGGCCCGCCGGGCGAGGTGGGCTCCGGAGTAGTCCCGGATCCGGCTAACCGGACCCAGATCGAGATCGACGTCGCGGTGCTCGCTCCGGCCGAGCACGGGCGCCCGCGCAGGGTTCTGTCCCTGGGCGAGGCGAAGTGGGACCGGGTCATGAACCTCGGCCACGTCGAACGCCTGCGCCGTGCCCGGGACCTGCTCGCGGTCAAGGGATTCGACACCCAGGACACCGTGCTCACCTGCTATTCCGGTGCGGGCTTCGACCGTGAGCTGCAAGCCGCCCAACGCCACGACATCCGCCTCGTCGGCCTAGACCAGTTCTACCCGGATTAGGGTCTGTCTGCTCGGTACATGCCCGGTCAATCCCGGCGGGCCGGGGCGCTGGAGGCGCTGCCGAGCGCCTCGCCCAGCTGGGCTGGTGGGGTGACCGGGGCGGGGACGGCTCCTCGTTTGGTATGGATCTTGTCGGAGCGGGCCAGTTCGGGGGCGGGACGGGGGCCGGGACGGGCTTTAGTGCCTGGCTTTCTCCTCGCTGCCCGCGGACGCGCCCCGGCTCATCGCGAGTACGGCGTCACGGCGGCTCAGCGCGCCCAGCGGTGAGCCGCCGGCCGGGTTGTTGCTGCCGCAGATCCAGGTAGGCCCGTCGGCTAGGTGGCCGAGCGCCTCTTCCGCGACATCGCCGGGATCGGCGAGCTCGCCGTATGATCCGCCTTCGGCGTCGAGCACCCGGCGCAGGGACGGGGTGTCGGTCGCGCCGAGCACGAGTCCCACGACGTCTACCCCGCTGGTGCGCCACTCGGACCACAGGCTTTCCGCCAGGATGAGGTCGAATGCCTTGGTGGCTCCGTAGGCGGCCAGCGTGGCGCCGCCGGCCCAGGCCGCGCCCGATGTCACCAGCACCATGGCCCCTCGTCCGCGGGCTACCATCGGGGCGCCGAACCGGTAGGCCGCCTCGAGCACGCTGGTGCAGTTGCGGCGGACCAGCTCCAGGTGGGTGGCCAGGTCCTTGTCGAGGAAGGCGGCGCTGCGATCGTCGCCGCCGGCGTTGTACACGAAAAGCCCGACCTCCAGGTCGGAGGTCACCCTCGCCAGCTCAGAGATGGCATTCGCGGCGCTGAGGTCGAGCGGCACCGTGCGGACCTCGACGCCGTGCCGCGCCCGGATGTCGCCGGCGGACGCCTCCAGCACGGGCACCCGCCGCGCCACCAGCACGACGTTCATGCCGCGGGAGGCCATCGCATGGGCGAACGCGACGCCTATTCCGTCCGACCCGCCGGCCACGATCGCCCACGGTCCGTATTTGCTCTTCACGGCTATCGTTCCTCCGGGCGGCGGGAAGCGGGCGGAGCTAGCATCTCGCGGTGTCCAGGGGTTCCGTCGAGGGGGGCGTTGATCCGCTCAGCGATGCGCCAGCCCTGCGGGGTACGCACCCAGCGCCAGGTGTTCGCCGAGACCCGGAACACCCAGAACCGGCCAGCGCCGGCGTCCCACCGGATCTGCAGCGCGTAGCTCCGGCCGGTCGCCTCATCACCGTTGACCACGATGTGGGGCACCGTGAGGACGTGGCCGCACCCGTCGCTGAGCAGGCTCTGGTGGCCGTCGCCGCCGACCATGCCGATGATGTCGCCTCTTCCCCGCATCCGCCGGTGCGGGACGGCGTCGAAGACGCCATCCTCGGTCCACAGCGCCGCCGCGGCCTCACCAGAGCCGCTGTCGACGGCGGGCCCGTACTGGGCGGCGAGCTGCATGATCTCCACGTGGTCCTCGAGGGCGCGGACCCGGTCGGCCAGCCTGGCGACCGTGGCACGGAGCTCGTCGACCTCGCTCATCGGCGATACTCCCTTCCGGATGGTGCGGTGGTGCTCACGGAACGACGATGATCCGGGCCGGCCCGTTGGCATCGCGTGAGGCGTTCAGCGCCTCGGGCACCTCATCGAGTCCGACGGTCCGGCCGAGCAGCGGCCGGACATCGAGGCTGCCCGAGCAGACCGCCTCGAACGCTTCGTCCCAGTGAGTCATCGACGGACCGCCGCCGAACTGGATGTTGAGCCCTTTGCGCTTGGCGGTCAGGGTGTGCAGCAGGTCGCCCTCTGGGGGGCCTCCGACGGAGAAGATCCGGGTGCCCCGCTCGCACCCCCTGATGATCGAGTCGAGCACACCCGGGATGCCGACGCACTCGAACACGACGCAGCCCGGCTGGCTGACCGACCCGCAGGCGGTGTCACGCCACACCTGATACGGCGAGACCTCGGCCGGATCGATGACCACGTCGGCCCCCATGGCCAGCGCCGTCGCACGCCGCGACGCCACGAAGTCGGCCGCCACGACCGGGCCCGCACCGAGACACCTGAGCGTAGCGATCGCCGACAGGCCGATCGCGCCGCAGCCGATGACCAGCGGCAGCTCCCGCGCCGTCAGCCGCCCCCGCGACGCCGCCGACCAGCCGACCGAGATCGCGTCGGCGACGCACACGACCTCACTCGGCAAGTCCGAGACCACAACCCGGGTAATGGCCTCGGTCAGCAGGAAATACTCGCCGAACCCGCCGGGCGACTCGGGATTCTGGCCGATGATCTTACGGCCGCCGGCGGTGGCCAGCACCGGCAGGGAACTCACGCGCGTCCCAACCGGGATCCGGCGCTCGGTGCCGGGGCCGTAACCGACGACTTCAGCGCAGTACTCGTGACCCATCACGATGTCGGCATCGGTGTCGTAGGTCGACATCCCGCTGTCGTCATCGGCTCCCGCCTCCGGATGATCCATGAAGTGCAGGTCTGACGCGCAGATACCGCACGCAAGCGACCGGACGAGGAGCTGGCCCGGCCCGGGAACCGGGTCGTCGGTGATCCTCGCCTCGACCGAACCGCCCCGGAGCACAGCAGCACGCATCAGCTTCTCCTTCGCGAGCACCGGACATGCCCCTGCCATGCGACTGTAACGCAGCTTCGGGAATTACAGAAGATACTCTCCTGTAATAGCGGGCCGGCGCCGACGGAGCGAGAGACCCGCCTGGTCACTACGATCGCTGCCATGACCGAGCCGCGTCGCCACCCGGGCCGCCCGCGTGACGCGAGCATCAGCGAACGGGCCCTCGCGGCAACCCGCGAGCTGCTGGTCCAGCGTGGCTTCGATGCGACGACGATCCAGGCCGTGGCAGAGCATTCCGGCGTGCACGCCTCCGCCATCTACCGTCGCTGGCCCTCCCGGATCGAGCTGATCGAGGAAGCCACCTTCCCCGGCCTCAATCCGCTGAGCGTCCAGCCGACCGGAGACCTCCGCCATGACCTGCGCCGGTTCATCCGCGCCTACCTGGCGGTCTTCAGCGCGCCCGCGGCCCGCGCGGCCGCGGCCGGCCTGCTCGCACACCACCAGACGGCCAGCCGCCCCCGTCCGCCTGAGATGTACCTGCGCGTGTCGGCGCGGCCCCAGTTCCAGGACATCCTGCGCGCCGCGCCGCCCGGGAGCATCGACCCCGCCGTCGACCCGGACGACGTCTTCGACATGCTCCTGGGCGCCGTCTTGACTCGCATCCTCCTTTCCGCCGTCACGGCACGGCGCCGTCCCATTGAGCGCACCGTCGAGATGATCCTCCGGCTGCTGCGGCCCCCCGGCCGCGACCCAATCGCCAAGCAGGGCGAGTCTCCGAGGTAATACCGCTGTCACTGGTGACATTGACTTCCTACCCAGGATTACCGGTCGCGACAGGCTAGTGATTATTCCGACGGAACGGTCAGAGCGGCTACCAGGGCGCCGGCGCTATATGGCGCATGACGAGCCACCATAGCGGGACCTGGCGGCCTGGCGGCTTTCCCTTCCTTTCCCGGTAAGCCTCATGAATATGGTCCAGGCATGCGACCGCCGCGCCGCCCACGATGCCCATAGGACACCCGATATGAACAGGCTCGCAACCGACTCGGCGGTATAGCCAGCCTGGTACATATGCAGCGGCATCAGGCAGCCCTCCAGCAGAACGGACCAGCGCACCACCCGACGGGAATGTGCTCGCTCAGCTGGCCGCGGGTGAGACCATGGGAGCCGGCGAGGCCACGGGCACCGGGGCGGTCGCGGCGGCGGATGGCCCCGCCTTGACCGGGGCGTCCATGCCCTGCGCGGCGGAAGGAGGTGGGCTTTTCATGACGCTCCTTGGTCGAGAAGGCGCTATGACAGAAGGCCGAGAAGGTACGCAGCTCTGTCGTCATTAGTTACGGAGTGGCCTGCACGGGTACCTGATACATCCGTGGCCGGAGCCGAGCGTAACCACCTATTGCCGTTCACGACACGCGGCTATTCGCCTGTATGCGGCCTTTGAACGTACTCATATGCCGCATACCGGCTAATCCCGATGGCTCGGAGTCAGCTGAGATGAAGAGCTGCCGGGAGACGCCGGCCCGGGCGGACCCACGCCGGGGAGGCCCGGTCCCATCGGTTATGCCACTATCGAGAGGTGAGCAGTTCGTTATGGCGGCCGGCCGGGACGCCGTCGCCGCCAACCTGGCGGCCTTCGGGCGCATCGGCATGACCCGCCCGGACCTGCGGGCCGCTTCGGTAGCGGTATGCGTCCTCCTGCGGCAGGATGTCCCGTGCCTGCTGATCACTAAGCGAGCAGTCAGCCTGCGGAATCACTCCGGGCAGTGGGCGCTGCCGGGCGGAAGGCGCGAGCCCAGCGAGTCCGCCGTGGACGCGGCGCTGAGGGAACTGCGCGAGGAAACCGGCGTGGCGGCCGAAGCCGGCGATGTCCTCGGCACTCTCGATGACTACGCCACCCGGTCCGGCTTCCTCATCACTCCCGTGGTGGTGTGGGGCGGCCCGGCAGGCACCCTCGTCAGGCAATCATCGGAGGTGGCCCGGATCCACCTGATCCCGCTGGCCGACTTCGACCGCCCGCCCGAGCTCCTGCGCATCCCGGAGTCGTCCGCGCCGGTCCTGCGCCTGGCGCTGCTGGGCGGCCATGTGTACGCTCCGACCGCCGCCATCATCCATCAGTTCTGCCAGCTGGCACTGCACGGATTC
>Ga0137407_10003056_pt1 | contig 11089 bp, 12 predicted proteins | sample CZOMad2_2_16fung_FD_108410 | JGI IMG/M metagenome (GOLD analysis project Ga0137407, IMG submission 108410) | Vadose zone soil fungal communities from Angelo Coast Range Reserve, California, USA - CZOMad2_2_16fungal (Illumina Assembly) | ecosystem: Environmental > Terrestrial > Soil > Vadose...
CTCGACATTCCTGCCGACAGTGCCCACGGGGAACCAGCCGCTGCTCTGCTGGACCGGTCAGACCTTGACCGGCGGCACGCGTCGGCTCCTCCTACGCGTCTTGTTCGTCACCTGGCCCGACACGCCGACGGGCCTCTAAGACTCGGAGGGCTCGCGATGCCGCCCCAGCTCCGCCCCTACCTCCTCGAATGGGAGGCCGATACCTCCTACCCGCCTGGGCTGACGGTCCTCGACCGGGGTGGACTCTGGCAGGCCATCGACTTCAGCAAGGGATCGGAGCCGATCTCGGGGAACCCGGACTGGCGCCTCGTCGGCGGGACGCCGTACGTCGATGTCACCCTCGACCCGGTGGCGCTAACCACGGCGCCCGTCTACGACCCAACCAGTATCGGTCCAGGGCTACCTGTGCTGTCTGCACCAGGGGCAAACTTCTCCTTGCTCTTCATGCGCTACCGCACCACGCAGTCGCTAGGCGATGCGTGGGGCAGTGCGCTCAATGCCAAGTTATGGTATGGCGCTCCTGGTGGGTATGACCTGACTGCCGCCGTTACGAGTAACGGCAATCTGCAAGACGACCTCTCAAATGATCCGGCAGGGGAGTTTCTCGCGATCGTCTCCTCGAATGAAAATGCGGCGCTGATCCAGCCTGGGGGCTCGAATCCCGTCGGGGTGAATCAGCCCATCGTGCTCTCGTCGGCCGCCGACGTGACGGGTGGGGGTGCGACCGTCGGGACGCGATCGGTTACCTACCGCATCTGGTACGATATCGTGCCGACCACGGCTCCGTTCAATACCTTCTTCCACATCACCGCCGTCAACCAGGGGACGAAGACGTTCACGGTGAGCCCTGATCCGACCAGCATTCTCGTGGACGGAGACTCCGTGACGATTGTCGGTTCGACCGGCAACGACGGAACCTACACGGTAGCCTCCCGAGACGCGACGCACATCGTAGTCACCGAAGCCGTGCCGAGCGCCACAGCGGATGGATGGGTGAAGAAGACATGAGACGCCTCACGCTGATTCTCCTGATCCTCAGTGTTCCAGCCATATTATCGGCTCAAACGGCCACGCCCATATGCCCTGGGGTCCAGATGACGCAGTTCATGCGCTCGCTCGGCGACCAAGCCCTGACCGTTTCGACCAACGTGGTCATGCCGACGATCCCGGTCGGGGCGGTGTTTGCGGTCATCGACGTGCAGACGGCAGACCTCCGATTGCGCGATGACGGCGGGACGGTCACCGCGAGTAACGGCCAGCTCTGGCGGCAGGACTCGCATCCGGTCGCGTGCGGGCGGTCGCTGTCCCAACTCCAGTTGATCCGCGACACGGCGGCCACCGCGAACAGTCTCGCCTACTTTTCGTACTACGGCCCGTGAGCCGCGTCCTCCGCCTCGTCTGGGCGCTGGCCGTCCTCTCGGAGCTCCCGGCCCTCGCGTCCGCGCAGACCCTCCCGACCCTTCCGCAGCGCTGGATCAATACCACCGGGCCGCCCGCGTGTGACACGAACGTCTCGGGGCTGACCAGCGGCACGCTCCAGGCGGCGCTCAACACCGCCGCCGCGTTCAGTGACGCGCTCACCCACTGCGTCACGCTCACGGCGGGCACTCCCTACGTCGGCGACTTTCAACTGCCGACTCGGGCCGGCGGGGCCACGGGCTGGATCGTCGTGCGGACCTCGGCGACGGCGAGCCTGCCGCCGCAAGGCACTCGAGTCCAGCCAAGCGACGGCGTGAACATGCCGACGCTCCAAACGACCTCCGGGCTCTACGCGCTCGCCACGGCCCCGTTCTCGCACCACTATTGGTTGCAGGGGCTCCAGTGCGTGACCAATCCCGGCGTGGTCACGAACTCGACCTGTTTCGCGATCGACGGCGGGGCCACGCTCGGGCTCGTGCAGACCTTCGCCAACATGCCGCGGAACATCATCGTGGATCGCTCATACCTCCACGGCACGGACGGCGAGGATCACGATCTGTTCGGGATCGTGATGGACGCGGCCTCGGGCGCGGTCGTGGACTCCTATCTCTCGAACTGGAAGGCCACCGACAACGGGGAGACGAAGGCCATCCTGGTCCTCTCGACGACGGGGCCGCTCAAGTTCGTGAACAACTACCTGGAAGGCGCCGGAGAAAATCTCTTCATCGGCGGCGACTCCACGCCCGATGCCTCCATGTTTGGCGTCGAAATCTGCGATGTGGAGATTCGGCTCAACCTGATCGCCAAGCCGCCGGCGTGGCGGAACGTGTACATCACCAAGAACCACACGGAGTTTAAGCACGGGTGCCGCGCGCTCCTCGAGGGCAACACCTTCCGGGATCACTGGACGCAGGGCCAACCCAACACGCTCCAGTTGACGCCGCGCCCGGCCGGGTCCGATACCAGCACCGTCGTCCAGGACCTCACCATCCGATTCAACCAATTCGACCGGATCGACAACGCCTTCGGCTTCGGCGGGACGCGGATTGACGCCTTCAACGCCGCCGTGGGGCCGAATCCGACCCTGGCGGGCGCCCGCGTGTACTACCACGATAACGTCCTCACCGATCTCGGCTACTACGAGACCGGGGGCGCCGACAGCGGGGACGTGTTCAATCTCCTGGCGAACCACGCCAACGACATGACCTTCGACCACAACACGGCGATCATCTCGACCCACTTCGCGGCCAGCACCTTGCAGACCAAGCTCTTTAATTTCGACATGGGCACCTACGGCCAGATGCCCGGCATCCAGATGACCAACTCGATCCTGGGCGATCCCGGCCTCTACACGATGGTGGAGAACAGCGGGCACTGTGGCGGATTTCCGCTGACGCTCTTCCCGTGTGTCGCCCTGAATGGCGTCTTTGCGACCAACGCCATCGTCGGCCCGTGGCCGAACGCCGGCGGGTTCTCGAGCGGCTCCCCGACGTGGCCGGCCGGCAACTTCTTTCCGCAGACGACCTCGGACGTGGGCTTCGTCAACGTGAGCCAGTGCCCGGCGGCCCTGACGGGGTGCGCCCTGACCCTCGCCTCCCCGTTCCACAACATGGCGACGGACGGGACCGACCTCGGCGCCCGCATCCCGCAAGTCCTGGCGGCCCTCGCCCTCGGGAACAACGCCTACCCGCTCCAGACGCCGGCCCCGCTGACGCTGGTCCCCGCCGGCACCGGGAGCGGGACCTTGACCGGGGCGGGCACCTACGCGCCGGGGACCGTCGTCCCGATCTCGGCCACCCCGGCCGTGGGCTCGACGTTTACCGGCTGGTCGGGCCTGGCCCCCTGCCCGCAGACGACGGCCACGCCGACGACGCTCATCATGCCGTCGATCGCGCTGGCCTGCACGGGCACCTTCTCGGCGCCGGCCCCGAGCTTCGCCTTGACGATCACGGCCGGCGGCTCGGGCAACGGCACGACCACGGGGGCCGGCACGTACCTGGCCGGGACGGTGGTGACGCTGACGGCCACGCCGGCCGGCGGATCGACCTTCACGACCTGGGGCGGCCCGGCCCCGTGTCCGAGCTCGGCCACCACGCCCGCCTCGGTGGTGATGCCGTCGGCCGCGCTGGCCTGTACCGCCACCTTCACCGGGGCGCCGCCGACCCAGGTGCTCCTGACCCTCAGCACCGCCGGCACGGGATCGGGGACGGTCACGGGCGGGGGCACCTACCTCGCCAGCGCGCCCGCGACCCTGACGGCCACGGCGGCGGCGGGGTCCACGTTCACCGGCTGGAGCGGCGTGGCCCCGTGTCCGTCGGGGACGACCTCCCCGGTGACGATCACCCTCGGGGTGACCAACCTCGTCTGTACCGCCACCTTCACGGCGACGCCGCCGACGACGTTCCTCCTGACCCTGACGACCACGGGCACCGGAGGCGGGGCGACCAGCGGCGGCGGGCTCTATCCGGCGGGCACCGTCGTGGCCATCGCGGCCACGCCGAGCGGGGCGAGCGGCTTCGGCGGCTGGTCGGGCGGGGGCGCCTGCCCGAGCGGGACCACGACGCCGACCACCCTCGTGATGCCCTCCTCAGCCGTCACCTGTACGGCCACCTTCACGGCCCAACCGCTCCCGCCGAGCGGGACGACGGGGCCGGTGCTGACGGACCAGAACTGCCCCGGGATTCCCACCGCGTCGTTCCCGCGGTCGCTCGGAGATGTGGTACTGACGGTGAAGAACGTCCCGATCAGTCCGACCGTGCCGGTGGGGGCCATCTTCGCCACGGTCAACGTCCAGGTGGCCCCGGTGCGGGTCCGCGGGGATGGGGGGCTCGTCACCTCGACGAATGGGCAACTCTGGGCCGTGAGTACCCACTTCCTCGCGTGTGGCGGCGGCCTCGGGAATCTTCAGTTCATCCGCGATGCCCGGGCCTCGAAGGATGCCACGGTCTACCTGAGTTTCTATGGCCCATGAGGTGAGACGGATGCTGCGACGCTGGCCGACGATTGCCCTCCTGCTGTTCGTGTGTGTCGGCGTCGCGTCGGCGCAGGTGTTTCAAACGGGCGGCGGGACCTCGATTCCAGGGCCGCCCGGACCGGCGGGTCCCGCGGGCGCGCCTGGCGCGCCGGGCCAGAACGTGGGCAACGCGCTCCTCGGGGGCTGCGGGATCGCGTGGACCGGCGCGGGCTACGTCTACGACGTGTCGGCGGCGGCGTATCAGATCGGGGGGATCGGCTACACCGCCCCGATGACGGTCGTCACGCTGGCGACGGCCGATCCGACCAATGACCGGATCGACGCGGTGGTCGGGACGACGGCCGGCACGATCGCCGTGGTGACCGGCACGCCCGCCGCCAATCCCGCCACGCCGGAGCTCGATCCGACGGCGCAACTGCTCTGCGGGTTCGTCACCGTCGCCGCGAATACGACCGCGCCGCCCGTCACGATCACCGACATCTACCACGAAAATGTGGAGTGGACCTCCCAGAAGCAAGGGGCCGGCATTAACCTCGCGTCGACCAACAACCCGCATAGCGGCACCGTGGACGTGGAAGCGACGAATGTGGTTGCCACGAACTGGGTGCAATTTACGAAGCCGAGCGGCACGCTCGATCTCGCGACCGCGAACAATCTCGTCTTTTACCTCCGATCAAAGGCCACCTGGCCCACGACGCTGACCCTGACGATTCGCTGGATGAATGGGAACACCGCGAAGGGCCAGGCCGCCGTCATCAAGACGGGGGCCTACGGGTTCGATAGCTCGATCACGGGCAGTTATCAGGTGGTGGTCGTGCCCGTCTCCACCTTCGGCCTGGCGGGCATCCTCGTGAACCGCGTCCGCTTCACGATCAGCGGCACGGCCGGCACGATGGGGTGGTATCTCGACGACATCACGCTCCAGGGCGGGGTGACCTCCGTCGGGACCCCGACCGGCGCGATGATCTGGCGGGATACCTGGAGCGCCACCACCACCTACGATCTCAATGATGTCGTGGGCTCCGGCAGCGCGACGTGGGTCGCCTCGCAACAGAGCCTGAATGTGACGCCGGCCGTGGGCGCGTTCTGGCAACTGTTGCCGTCGTCAGGGGGCACGACGGGGGCCACGGGTCCGACGGGAGCGACGGGGGCCACGGGTCCGACGGGAGCGACGGGTTCGACCGGAGCCGCTGGCACGACGGGGGCCACCGGGGCAACCGGTCCGACCGGAGCCACGGGGGCAACCGGCGCCACGGGCGCGACGGGGACGGCCGGAGGCGGGGCCAGCGTCGATGTCGTGACGAGCGCCGGCGTCAACTCCGTCAGCCCGGGCATCACCATCACGGGCGTGAGTGCCCAGGCGACCCTGTTGATTCTGGCGTTCTATGGGGAAGGCAACGGCGCCTTGTTCCCGATCGATACCGTCCTGGCCGGCAGCGTGGGGATGACCTCGGTCGGCTCCATCTATCAGGGCACCGCGGGATTCATCCAAGTCTGGACACTCTTTGGGCCTCCGACCGGCACCGTCGCCATCACGACGAACTCCCACGCCAACACCGTCCACGGGACGCTCGTGGCGATCTCCTATTTTAACGCCGCGTCCCCCGTCGGACTCACCACCGCGTCGGGGACGAACGGGACGCCAACCCTCTCGGTGGCCACGGGCGGGGCGGGGCTCGCGGTGGACTTCGCCACCGTGCGGAACGTCACGACGCTGACCGCCGGGTCCGGGCAGACCCGGGATGTCAATACGTCCTGGAACAACGGGGGCGGCAACGACTTCGCGGTGCAGGCGTCCCACAAGTCGGGCACGCCGCCGGTGACCCTGTCGTGGACCAGTAGCGGCGGGGATCTCTGGGCGCAGTTGGCGTTCCTCATTCCGACCGGATTCCGAACCCCGCCACTGCCAGCGGTCATCCCGGCCGTCAACAACTACCGGCTCTCGCTGACGACGGCCGTCCCGGTGACGACGGCGGACGTGACGGCGGCCACGACGATCTACTGGACCCCCTATATCGGAACTCACGTCAGTATGTACACGGGGTCGGCGTGGGAGGACTGCACGCCGGGGGAACTGTCGAAGGCGCTGGGGACGCTGGCGGACGGGACCAAACCCTACGACATCTTCGCCACGGATGCCGGGTCGTGCTCGATCACCCTGAACATCCTCGTGTGGACCAGCACCACCGCCCGGGCCACGGCGCTCACGACCCAGGACGGGATCAAGGTCAAGACCGGGGATACGACCAGTCGCTACGTGGGCACGTTCTTCCCCACGGCGACGACGACCACCGAGGACTCCGCGCAGAATCGCTACCTCTGGAACTACTACAACCGCGTCTCCCGGCCGTGGGTTCGGCTGACGGCCACCGCCTCGTGGACTCAGACGACCGACGTGGTGTGGCGTCAGGCGAACAGCGACACGGCGAATCAGGTGGGACTCGTGGTAGGGGTGCTGGAAGACACGATTGACGTGCTCCTGAGCGTCGTCGTCGATCAGTCGGTGATCGGGGCTTCGTCAGTGCTCGGGATTGGGGAGGACTCGACGACCACGCCGATGCAGACGGCAGGGATGAACATCTACACGGCCCGAACGCTCAACGAGCGGTCGCTCCTCATGGCGAGATTTACGGGGTTCCCGACGGCTATCGGGAAGCACGTCTACGTGTGGCTGGAGCAGAATCGGCTCAATACCACGGGGACGACCACGTGGAATGGGTCTACGTCGGTGATCCAACAGTCGGGCATGTGGGGCATGGTGCGCGGATGACCGGCCGGGGCCTCTGGAACGCGACCGTCTTCTCGATCTGGCTGTGGTTCGGGATCTCCTGTCTGTGGATCTCGGTGACGAGACGGTAACGCATGCCGCCTGAAACCTTCTTTTCCATCACGCTCGGGAATGTCCTGTCCATCGTCTCGATCATCGTCGGGCTCTGGGTGGTCTACGTGCGCGGCGAAGCCGGGAGGATGCGCGATCACGTGGACAACTCCCAACGGCTGACCCGGATCGAGGCCGACCTCCGGCCCATGACCGAGTGGTTCAGTGAAGAGCGGACGCAACTCCAGGTGCAGCTCGCCCGGCTGGACGAGCGCACGGCCTCGGGGACCCTCAGCATCAACGCGCAACTCCTGCTCATCAGTCAGCGGCTCCTGGCGCTGGAAGTGCGATCGGTCCGGTCCCGCATCGGGGATCGGGGGGACGCCGCGGAAGGCGAGCGCTAAATGTGGGGGCCGGAGGGCTGGGGGTGGCCCGTCCTGTACTGGCTCCTGTTCATGCTCATCATGGTGCTGGGCGTGGTGAGCGCGTAGAATCGGGGAGGGAAATGGACGCACCGACCGGCCCGATTGCGCCCGAGGACTTGCTGGCCGAGCTCATCATCCGGGTCTCGAAGACGGACCAGGTGACGGTGACGGGCCCGCTCGGAAACGAGATGTTGTGTTTCAAGATGCTGGCGCTCGGGATGAACCGGCTGACCGATCACTTCGTGATGCTGCGGAATCAGGCGGCCCAGGCGGCCACGCTCCAGAAGACGGTGCAGAAGTTGGAGAACGGACACCCGGTCGACCGCGCTCGGGGCCGGTGGGGGCTTCGGGGATGACCGGCCTCGGGTGGTTGAATCTCCCGTGTCAGATCGCGGTGGGGCTCGTGCTCGCCCACGTCCTCGAACGGGTCCTAGCGAGGCTATTCTAATGGTGCCCAAGATCGTCGTCGCGCTTCTCTGCGGGCTGCTCGCCGGGTGCGGGGGCAGCGATCCCACGACCCCGCAAGTCATCACCCAATGCCAAGACACCACGCACACCATCACCGTGACGTGTGGCCCGGACGCCGCGCCCACGGCGAGTGCCAGTGCCAGCGGGGGGACGGCCGGGACCACTCCGTGAGACGGGTGAGCCTCCTCCTCGTCGTGACCGCGTGGCTCACGCTCGGGGTCCCGCTGATCGGAGGGTTCTGATGACGCGCCGGAAGCTCTGGGAGGCCTTGGCGGCCGGCGCCATGACCTTCCTGACCGGGATCGCGGTCTACCACTCGTTCCACGAGCTGAACGCGACGAGCCTCTTTCAGCCGACGGTGCAGGCGGCGATCCTGGTCGTGTCGGTGCTGGCGGGGCGGCTGATCCCGGAGAAGTGATTTCGCTTGACAGTGGCATGGGCGCTCCCGTAGCCTCGCCGCATGAAGCGGCCGGGAATCGGCAGCCATACGCGCCCGCATCACGGGGCTTCGGTCGAGTGGCAGACGCCGCCCGAGATCCTGTCGGCGCTCGGTCCGTTCGCCGATGACCCCGCCCGGCCGGGTCACACGGATGGCCTGATCCGGGCCTGGCACGGATTCGTCTGGCTGAATCCCCCGTATCCCCCGTGGGCGTGGCTCGATCGGCTGAGTCAGCACGCGCCGGGGGGGATCGCGTGCATCTTCGCCCGCACCGAGACCCGGGGCTTTCTCGAATACGTCTGGCGCCGGGCCTCGTCGCTGCGATTCCTCTACGGCCGCCCGCACTTCTATCGGAACGGGGTGCGGGCGCCGGGCAACAGTGGCGGGCCGGTGGTGCTCGTCGGATATGGCCCGGAGGCCCGGGCTCGATTGTGCGCGTGCCCGGTGCCGGGGGCCTTCGCCGACGCCTGGACGCCCGACCACAATTCGCTTGACAGTGGTTCCGTCTCGGGCTAGGGTCCCCACAGAGACGCCCCGGCCCCGGATGGGTCCCTCCCGTCTCGTGGCATAGCGAACCGGGTCGGCCGGAACGGGGAACACCCGGGGCGTCTCCTTCCCCCCACCCCGAATTCCCTTGATCCGCTCCCCCGACAGGACTAGGGTTTCGCCTATGCGATCGCCCTAAAACGAAGACCCCCGGGAGTTGAATCCCCCCGGGGGTCAGAAGGGCTCGGCCACCAACCGAGCAGAGGACTGCACGCTATTTCCTCTGTACCAGACGACCAACCCTACCGTCAAGCCCAAACTGCGACCGCTTGGCGGTGGCACCTCTCGTCGCGCCTGGGGATCGTGGGCCGGAGGAACGCCCACTACCGGACGGGGCTCGGGACCTGGCGTCGGCGCCGGCTGGAAGGGCGTGTCAAGGCGGGCGTGGCGGCGCTCCGTCGGGTCTGGCAGGCCGGACCCCTTCGGCCCGGGGAGCTCGTGACGCCCGGAGACGGCTGGGGGATCTGGGTCCGTCCAGGGGTGTTCTACCTCCCACGACGGGACTGGGGGGCCGCCCGGGCGTTCTGCCAGGCCGTTCGGCGGTGCCTCCGGTGGCTGGCGGCCCTCCGGGAGGCTCGAGCTCGAGCGAGTCCGGCCGTCTCGCCGCTCCTCGCGCTGATGAGGTCGGCGATCGACCCCCGACACCGCGGGCCGCCGCGGGCGCTCACCGACCTGATTTCGCTTGACCGTGGCCGGAGGCCGGAGTAGGCTGCGATCTGTGGATACGACGGCGCGGGCCATTGTCACCGCATATCTTCGTCACAAGAGCCTTCGAGCCTTGGAGGACCAGATCGCCGCCGCCCTCACCGCCGCCTTCGACCGGGGCCGCCAGGCGGCGCGGGAGGCGTGCATCAGGATCGTCGAAGAGTATGCCTCGACGGCCCCGATGAGACGTCCTGCCCAAGTGGTCGATACAGGCCAAATCTGGCGCAAGGTGGCGGCCGAAGACATCACGTCGGCCCTCCGAGCGCGCGGGGCGGAGGCGGGGACTAAATGAGTGACGAAGAGCCGCGCGAGGAAGACCTGATTGCCTGTCGTCCATGTAGCGTGGCCGGCGGGGCGGACGGGCCGGTCGTGTACCACTTGCCGCCTGCCTGCGACGATGGCGGGACGGAGGCGGGGGGATGACCAAACGACCGTGCGGCTGCTGGGTAGACTGGTGGGGCGTTATCTATCGCTGCGGGTGCTGCCGATGACCCCGCCGCCCCGAACCCATACCCATGCCTGCGTTCGCACTCGCGGGCACAAAGGCCGCTGTCGGTGCTGGTGCGGAACGGAATGGAGTCCCGGCCATGCCTGACCTCGACCGCGCCGCCCTCCGGGCCGCGCTGGCGGAATCCAGACGGCGTATCGCCGGGCTAACCGGGGACGCGAAAGAGATCGCTGACGCGGCAGTCGTGCCAGTACTCACGATCGCGGACGCCCTCCTCGCCGCCCTCGACGTGGCGGAACGGGAGCGGGACGAGGCACGACAAGAAGCTGCCACGGTGATACTACCTGTCGATGCGTACTCCAAAGTCCATGATCTCACCGAGGAGCGCGACACCCTCCGCGCCGAGCGGGACCGTCTGCGGGGCATCGTCGCCGAACTTGAAGATCGGGACGAGGCGGAGCGCATCGAGCATGAGCGCTGGCACACACAACGGGCTGAAGCCGAGGTCGCCCGGTTCCGAGGGGCGCTGGAGCGGATCACCGAGTCCGGCTGGGCCGTCGTGCGCGACAACCCGATCTATCGCGAGGGCCGGTGCCCGTATTGCTTCACGAGTGAACGGGAACGCCACGAGTCGAAGTGTCCTGTTGAGATCGCCAGGGCCGCCCTCGCCCCGACGGCCGATGCTGTCACGGACCCGGTGACTCCACAGAGACCTTCGAAGTAGCCCGCCCCTTCCCCGCCCGGATCCTGGCCTCAGACGGCCGGTAGGCCCGGAGGGACGAGACCAGGACCCCAGGCCGCCAGACCGGGATGCGCACCTCGACCCCCTGCAGCTTCCCCACCTTGA
>Ga0137407_10003058_pt1 | contig 11087 bp, 10 predicted proteins | sample CZOMad2_2_16fung_FD_108410 | JGI IMG/M metagenome (GOLD analysis project Ga0137407, IMG submission 108410) | Vadose zone soil fungal communities from Angelo Coast Range Reserve, California, USA - CZOMad2_2_16fungal (Illumina Assembly) | ecosystem: Environmental > Terrestrial > Soil > Vadose...
CAATGCCGGGCACCAGCAAATCCATTGCCGTAACCGTCTTGCCGTCATCATTAAATCGCATGTAGAAGGGTTTGATCTCCTTCGGAAAATTGAAAACCGTGACCGGACATTTGAAATGTTTTTCGGTCAACCAGCGCTCGTGCTCCGATTGCAGGTTCAAGCCGTAATCGACCGGGAATTCAAATTTCTCACCGCTCTTTTTTAGAAGATCGACGGCATCGGCGTATGCGACCCGTTGAAATGGCCGCTCCACGACGAAATCGAGTCGGGGAAGCAACTCTTTATCCACGAATTTGGCGAAGAGATCCATTTCGTCGGGGCAATGCTTTTTCGCATCTGCGATCAAATATTTAACGAACTCTTCCGCGAGATCCATGTTGCCGTTCAAATCGCAGAACGCCATTTCCGGCTCAATCATCCAGAACTCGCTGGCGTGGCGGGATGTGTTTGAGTTTTCAGCGCGGAAGGTCGGGCCAAATGTGTAAACATTGGACAACGCCAGAGCGAACGCTTCCGCTTCCAACTGGCCGCTCACAGTCAAATATGTCGGGCGAGCAAAAAAATCCTGCGCGAAATCAATCTCCCCATTTTTCCGTGGCGGATTTTTGATATCGATCGTGGAGACTCGAAATAATTCCCCCGCCCCCTCGCAATCGCTGCCGGTGATAATTGGCGTGTGGACATAAACGAATCCGCGCTCCTGGAAAAACTGGTGAACCGCAAAGGCGAGGCGGCTGCGGACGCGAAAAATGCTACTGAAAAGATTCGAGCGCGGACGCAGATGCGCGATCTCGCGCAGAAATTCAGGCGTGTGCCCCTTTTTTTGTAGCGGATAGGAATCGTCTGCTGTTCCCACAATCTCGACGTTGTCCGCGATCAATTCCCATTTTTGTCCCTTACCCTGCGAAGCGACCAATCCGCCGGTCACTCTGATGGATCCGCCCGTAGAAAGCCTTTGCACCGCCGCATAATTTGGTAACGAGTTTTTGGCGATGATCTGAAGACTGTGCAGCGACGAGCCATCATTCAGCTCGATAAACGAAAAATCCTTCGAATCGCGCCGGGTCCGAACCCAGCCCTGAACGACCATGTTCTTCACGGGCGCCGTTTTGTTCAGCGCGTCTTTGACCGAAGTTGCCGAGTTCACATCAGCAAATTGCCGGAGGATCGGCCTTCGACAAGCGAAACAGTGTGCTTATTCCAGGGCGTACAGAAATCCGTCGGCGCTGCCAAAGTAAACCACGCCATTCACGACGAGCGGCGATGAGAAAGTTCCGCCGATCCGGATCTGTTGATCGTTGGCCAATAGCGGCGATTCACGCCAACTAGAGTGAAAAAGAAACGGCGTGTTGAACTTGCGATCGGCGGTGAGTACCCAGCCTCTATTTTGCTTTGACGTCTCGACTTGAAAATCCCACAAGAGTTCACCCGTTTTAGCGTCGCGCGCTTCCTGCGTCCCATTCAGCACGCCGATGAAGACGACATCCCCAGCAATCGCCGGTGAGGAAAACATGTATGTTTTCCCCTGCTGACGCACGACAGGTTTACCGCTGTTTGCATCGACGACGTGATACAAACTCGAGTCCGATGTGCCAAGAAACACCTTTCCACCAGCAACCGCTGGCGACGTAATCACCCAGCTCAGCTCGGTGTTGCACCGCCACTTCTCTTTGCCGGTCATCGCATCGAGCGCATACAAGTTTGCATCGCGACACCCGGTGTAAACCACACCGTTTACGACGGCCGGCGAAGATTGGAACCCCACCTGGTTGTGAATGAGCGGGTCTTCGCCGGCGTAAAAACGCCACTTCTCTTTGCCGGTTACCGCATCCACCGCGTAGAAATAGCTGTCCCAGCTTCCGAAAAATAAAACTCCATCTGCAAGCGCTGGTGCGGCGTGCACGACATCGCCGGTCTTAAATTTCCAACGCAGATCGCCGGTGGCAGAATCCAGCGCGTAAAGGTTTCCGTCGCCGCTTCCGAAATAAACGGCGCCATTCGCGACGACCGGACTCGAGAGAAACACATCAAACGGATCAGCGATCGTCTGGTTCTTGGGTTGCAATCCGTGTAAACCTTTTGCTTCGAACCGGCGTTCCCCCTCAGTCGCAAACTTCCACTTCACCGCGCGGGTCTGCGCGCGGCTTCACTCGGAATGATAAGTGCCCCGGGGGCATGAACGAATCAACTTAGCGGCAGCCAGTTGCCTGATTGCGGCGACGCTTTAATGCCGTTCAGCGACAAGTAAGTGTATTCCTGTAGCGACCGCTCGTAGTCGGACAAAAGTTTCATGGCATCGCTGGGTTTGAGGAAGTCGGTTTTGATTGCGGCATCGATTTGCTCCTTCAGCAGCCGCATCAACTCGACTTTGTCCCACTGCGTCATGGCGAGAACCTCCCCAATCGTGCTGCCCTCGATCACCTCCTCAATGTACGAGCCGGATTCTTCATCAGGATCGAGGAAAACATGCACTTCCGTAACGCGGCCGAACAAATTGTGTAGATCACCCATGATGTCCTGGTAAGCGCCAACCATGAAGACGCCGAGATAATAAATTTCTCCCGGGTGAATGCGATGCAGCGGTAGCGTTTCTCTCACATCCTGCAAGTCGATGAACTTGCAAACCCTTCCATCCGAGTCGCAGGTAATGTCCACTAGGGTGCCGTTGCGATCTGGCGGCGTGTTGAGGCGATGGATCGGCATGATGGGAAACAATTGACCAAGTGCCCAGTGATCGAGCAGTGACTGGAACACAGAAAAATTGCAGATGTACTGATCAGCTAACGTAGTTTCGAGCTCCTTCACTTCGTCGGGCACGTAACGCAGGCCGCGATGCATGTTGACGATTTGATGCGCAGCCTGCCAATAAACGGTGTCGATCTTCGCCTTGGATTCCAGATCCAGCAGACCGAGATCGAACGTTTGCTGCGCTTCCTCCTTTATCTGTTGAATGTCGTGCAAACTTTCAAGGCGATTTCCGCGCTTCAAACGCTGCTTCACGTCGAAGATGTCGCCTACCAATTTATGATCTTTCTCGCCGGCTTCGACCTTGAGCTTTGGCGCAGTTTTTTCGATCGAGCTAAACGCTTCCAGCACCAGAACAGAGTGATGCGCGACGATCGCGCGCCCGCTTTCACTCACAATGGTCGGATGAGACACGCCTTCGGAATCGCACACGTCCATGATGTTCCACACGACGTCGTTTGCGTATTCCTGGAGCGAATAATTAATCGAGCTGTCGAAGTCACTGCGCGATCCGTCATAATCGACGCCAAGGCCTCCACCAACATCGAGGTAACCGAGCTGGTGTCCGAGTTTGCAAAGCTTTGCGTAATAGCGCGCCCCTTCGCGAACGGCTCGCTTGATCGTTGAGATATCCGGCACCTGCGACCCGACGTGGAAATGAAGAAGCTTGAGGCAGTGCGTTAGTCCGGCGTCTTTCAACATCTGGCTGGCAGCCACCAGATTTGTGGTGTCGAGTCCGAATTTGGCGTTCTCGCCGCCGCTCGGCGACCATTTGCCGGAGCCTTTGCTGTACAGGCGGGCACGAATGCCAATGTAAGGCTCGACGCCGACTTCGTTCGATGCGCGAATGATTTGCTCCAGCTCTTCTAATTTTTCCGCAACGATAATGACTGACTTGCCGAGTTTGCGCCCAAGGAGCGCGATGCGAATGAAAGCGGGATCTTTGTAGCCGTTGCAGATGATCAAGCTCTCAGGGTCTTTCTGCATGGCGAGCGCAGCAACCAGCTCCGGTTTGCTGCCGGCTTCGAGTCCAAAATGAAATTGTTCGCCTGCATCGACAATTTCCTCGATGACCTCGCGCAGCTGATTGACTTTGATGGGAAAAACGCCGCGATAGTGATTGCGATAATCGAATTCGGAGATCGCGCTTTGAAATGCGCGGTTGATTGATTCGACGCGATGCCGGAGCAAATCCTGAAAGCGAATCAGCAACGGAAAACTGAGGTTTCTCGCGCGCGCCTCATCGACGATTGCCAAAAGATCAATGGAACCGCCATTCTCCTTTAGCGGCCTCGCCTCGACGTTGCCCGAGCTGTTTACGGCAAAGTAGCCTTCGCCCCATCCATCCACGTTGTATGTGGTGGTGGCAGACTCAAGGTCCCATTCAGTTTTCATTTCTGTTCCTCATCCGGCCGCAAAATTCGGAAGACGCACATTCAATCAGCGCGTCGAACATTCAAGCCCACCACGCCAGAATTTTCATCGGACGAATCCGGCGCGTATGCCCCTTGCTTGTTTTTCATTTTCGCGCAGGTACCGTTAGGTGATGAACAAAACGGTGATCGAGGTGCAAGTGCGCGCGGTTTTGCCGACAAGCGGCGGGTGCGCAGTGTTTATCGGCAATAACGAGAAAGTGTTCATCATCTATGTGGATCAAACAGTGGGCAGCGCGATCACCATGTTCATGCGTCAGATCACCAAGGAGCGCCCTTTGACCCACGATCTGATGGGACATTTAATGACGGCCCTCGGGGCGAAAGTGGACCGAGTGATTATCAATGATCTCAAAAATGCGACTTATTATGCGCGCGTGATCATTCGGGTTCAAAACGAATTGCAGCAGAAAAAGATTATTGAGCTCGATGGACGACCAAGCGATTGCATCGCAATGGCCACTCAGCAGAAGGCGCCGATTTATGTGAGTCAGGATGTCTGGGACGAAGTCGACGATATGAGCGACGTTCTGCGCAAGATGGAGGAAGAGGGACTGCGGCCGGAATCAGAAACAGAAGAATAGCGCGACCTGCGATCACGCTCGTTGAACCGTTAAAAGAGTTACATCGTCAAATCGGTCTTTTTATTTAACCTTGTAACCCTTGTAACTTTTAACCTTCTTTAGTGGCTTCAGCCCAAAAGGTCCCCGTACCGCTTGTCCGCTAATTCCAGGCAACGCGCCAGAATTTCCGACGCGGTGTTGAGCTTGAACGTTTCTTCAACCAGCTCGCGACACTCAGGGATGGTCAGACTTTGCACGGCCCGCTTGACTCTCGGGACGAGGGTCGCTGCCGCGCTGAGCTCGTCCATGCCCAGACCCAGCAGGAGCGGAACGAGTGCGACATCTCCTGCCATCTCTCCGCAGACACCTACCCAGAGTTTATTCGCATGGGCCGCGTCGGCGATCATTTTGAGCAAACGCACTATTGCCGGATGTGTCGGCTCGTAAAGGTGCGCGATCTTCTCGTTCACCCGATCGACCGCAAGTGTATACTGAATCAGATCGTTTGTTCCGATACTGAAAAAATCGACCTCGGACGCCAGCACGCTGGCGCAGATCGCCGCGCTCGGGATTTCGATCATGGCACCAACTTCGAGTCGTTCAGCCATATCCATTTTCGAGTTGCGCAATTCCTCTTTGCACTCCTCGAGCACGGCCGTTGCACGGCGTAATTCATCTACTCCAGAGATCATCGGAAACATGATCTTTACATTGCCGACGGCACTGGCACGAAGGATAGCGCGCAATTGCGTCTTAAAGATTTCTACGTTCTCAAGACAAAACCGGATTGCACGCCATCCAAGAAACGGGTTCAACTCGTCGCCGATGTCTACAGTGCCGGGAGCCAATTTATCGCCCCCGAGATCAAATGTTCGAATAATCAGCGGATCGGGACAGACTCGCTCGGCAACTTTTCGATAGGTTCGATACTGTTCCTCCTCTGTTGGTAAGGTAGGCCGGTTCAAATAGAGGAACTCGGTGCGATAAAGTCCGATGCCCTCCGCTCCATTGGCTTTCACGGCATCGACGTCCTCCGGAAGTTCAATGTTTGCCGAGAGAACAATGTGACGGCCGTCGCGCGTGGTTGAGGTCGTCTCGCGCAGCTCTTTTAGTTGCGCCGTGACCCTGGCTCTTCTTGATTCGATCTTCGCGTACTGCGCCAGCGTTTCAGGCATCGGATCGAGGATTAACCAGCCGTCGTTTCCATCGAGCAGCACTTGCTGACCGGTTTCGAGTTTTGCAGTGATATCGTGCAAGCCGACTATCGCCGGGATATTCAACGAGCGCGCCAGGATTGCCGTGTGCGAGGTGCGGCTGCCGAGATCGGTCGCGATTCCCAGCACGTTCGCTCGGTCGATGCTTGCGGTGTCTGAAGGAGTTAGATTGTGCGTTACCAAAATGTGCGGCTCATCAAGGGGAATAAATGTCTTGGGAGCTTTCCCCTGCAGGTTGCGTATAACTCGTTTCGTCACGTCCTGGATGTCGAGCGCGCGCTCCCGCAGGTAAGGATCATCGATTTTATTGAGCGTCTCGGCGTAGCGAGTTGCGACTTCCTGGAAAACCCATTCCACATTGCAAAGATCGGTCTCCAGTTTGCGGAGAACTTCATCGATTAACGTCCGGTCTTCGACTACGAGCAGATGCGCATCGAAAATGGCTGCGTCCTTTGCTCCAATGGATTCTGCAATGCGCTGCTGCATTTCCAGAATCTGCATCCGCGTTTGAATAAGGGCCGTTTCAAACCGGCCGATTTCATCCGGCACTTGCGAAGACGCAATGGGGTAACGCACGACTTCATCAAACTCATCGCGCACGACATGGACCTTGCCGAGGGCGATTCCGGGCGAAACGCCAGCTCCTTCAAATCGAGTTTCTTTTGGCGTGGTGGCGCCGCTCATTCACTTGCGAGAGTAAGGCAGGTGTCAAACATTGCCAGCTTGCTCTTTGCCTTGGCGAGAACCACGCGCCGCGCCGTCGTGGCATGAGGCGACGATCCGCCCCTCAATCTTCGTTGAATCGCGCGTTGATCAGTTCTTCCAACTCTTCCATGGCCTTTTCGGCATCCGGACCCTCGCAACGAATGCGCAGCTTCGATCCCTGCCCGGCAGCAAGCATCATCAGGCCCATGATACTTTTGCCGTTTATCTCCTCGCCTTCTTTTGAAACCCAAACTTCCGAACGATGCCGGCTGGCGATGCGCACAAACATGGCAGCCGGTCTGGCATGCAGCCCGAGCCGATTGACGATCGGAATCTCTTTCTCCACCTTCTGGACAGGTGCAGCGCGGTTCGTTCTTCGATACAATAATGACATTAGGTCGCTCTTTGCTGCTCCATCAGTCCGAGTAGCTTCGCATTAAAATCAACGGCTGCATTTTGGCCCAACCCCTTCAGTTTTTCATCCATCGCTGCGACCTCAATCAAGCGCGCCATGTCACGGCCGGGTCTGACTGGAATAGTCACATGCGGGACTTTGAGACCGAGGATTTCGTAAAATTCGCGGTCGAGCCCGATCCGATCCACCTCGTCTACTTCCTGCCAGTCCTTAAGCGTCACCACGAGGTCCAGGCGCTTTTCGACTCGAATGCTGCCAATCCCGAAAACCTTCGCTACATCGATAATGCCGATACCTCGCACCTCCATGTGATTGCGGGTGAGTGCAGGCGCGGTAGCCATGAGCTCGCGTCCCTCCAGCATCGTAATCCGCGTGACGTCGTCAGCCACGAGGCTGTAGCCACGCTCTATCAATCCAAGCACACACTCGCTTTTTCCGATGCCGCTCGCGCCACGTATCAAAACGCCCACACCAAGGATGTCTACCATGCTGCCGAATTCAGTCACGGTCGGCGAAAAATCCATCTCCAAAGCAATCGTGGCAGCATTGATGAATTTCATCGTGATCATTGGAGTGCGGAACACAGCGATCTTTGCCTCTGCCGTGACGGCCAGCAACTCCGGCGCAAGATGAAAACCGCGCGACACCACCAGACAGGGGATCTTGCGCTCGCATAACTCACGAAATCTTTTCACCCGAACGGTTACTGGCAAACTTTTTAGATACGAATGCTCGGCTGCTCCCAGCACCTGAACCCGTTTCTCGGCGAAATACGTGTAGAAACCGGAGAGCGCGAGTCCGGGACGGTTAATGGTTGGCTCGCGAATTTTCCGATGGAAACCCACACGCGGTCCTTCCAACTTCATGTGGAGCTTTTCAGCGTGAGAATTGTAAAACCCTTCTACCGTGACAACTGGAACGCTTTTCTGCTGATCGCTTGTGGACGTAATCGTCTGAGTCCCGCCTCGTTCCGCCATTAGACGTAACTTCTAGCGTGAATACCCGCAATTTCCAATGAGCATCGCACGTCAAATCCGCGTAAGATTTTTTCTTTGCTAGCTTTTCCCCTGATCCAGATATCGGATTACCTTCGCGCGTTCGAGGGTGACAAGGCCGCCTCCCATCATTTGGTCGAGGACGGGAAGAAAGGCGTTCACCTTTTCCTCTGAGTCGACAATCTCGATCACCATGGGCAAGTCCATGGACAACCGCAGAATTTTTGCAGTGTGCAGATGACTTGATTTGCCAAAACCCATCGGGCCGCGCAGCACAGTTGCGCCCGCCAACTGCAACTCACGCGCTCTCAACACAATCGCTTCGTATAAAGGCCGATGCCCGTAACGGTCGCTTTCGCCAATGAAAATTCGGAGAAGGACGGCGTCTTGGGGAATGTGCATGGCTTGTATTTATTTTGGTAAGATTGTCAGAGCAAGGATGCGTCCCAACCATACCGCTGCGAGGCAGCAAGCGAATGACAGCAGCGTATTCAGGCAGGCCTTGAACCAGTCTCCATCCCGTATGAGGTCGAGCGTTTGTAAGCTGAAAGATGAAAAGGTCGTGTAACCGCCGCAAACACCGACCAAAAAGAATTCGCGAAAACGGGGTGACAGAAGAAACCGTTCCTCTGGATCTGCAAATGCGGCAAGAAAGCCGATTGCGAATGACCCGGTAATGTTCACGATCAGCGTGCCCAGCGGGAAAAACTCTCCGGCGCGTTCGGCGACAAGACCTGAAGCCCAGAATCGCGCTCCCGTCCCCAGCGCACCGCCTAGCATCACCACAAAGTAACTGAGCATACAAAAACTCCTTCCGGTTGGAAGGAGTCATCAGCTCACGCGGTTTTCCCGGCGTTCCACCAGGACGGCAAACTCCATTGCCTCGGATAAAACTTTACGCCATCCCTTTATTTTGAGCAATCAAAACATAGCCGGATCGGTCCCCTCGCATTACATCTTGAAGCGTTCACCGAGATAAAGCTGACGGCTGATCGGGTCGTCGATCAGAAAATCTTTTGTGCCTTCGCTTTCTACCCGGCCATCGTAAATCAGGTAAGCGCGATCCACGATGGAGAGAGTCTCGCGCACATTGTGATCGGTGATCATGATGGCCAATCCCGATTTGCGAAGGTTCACGATAATTTGTTGTACGTCATACACTGCGATGGGATCGACGCCGCTGAATGGCTCGTCGAGCATCAACAGTTTCGGTTGTGTGACCAGCGAACGCGCGATGGTCAAGCGTCGTTTCTCGCCGCCGCTCAACGTCAGCGCGGTATTTTTCGCGACCCGCTCAATACCAAACTGGTGCAGCAGTTCATCGCAACGATTCCGCCGCTCCGCTTTACTTAGCGGAAGCGTTTCCAAAATGGCGAGGATATTTTGTTCCACCGTCATTTTCCGAAAAATCGATTCCTCCTGCGGCAGATAACCCATGCCGAGCCGGGCCCGCTTATACATCGGAAAATCTGTCACATCGGTGTCGGAAAAAATCACGCGCCCGCCATTTGGCCTGACCAGGCCAACGATCATGTAAAAACTCGTTGTTTTACCCGCGCCGTTTGGCCCAAGTAGTCCCACAATTTCGTTGGCGCGGACATGCATGTTGACCCCGTTCACCACTGCGCGTCCGCCGTAAATTTTCACCAACTCTTCAGTCGTGAGGACAATCTCCGCTTTTGTCGTGACCGGCGGAGGCCTCTTGGGTTTCGATACCGGCGCAGTTTGACTGATCATGGTTTGGGAAGAGCCGCGGGAGGCGGGGTCTGAGCGGGCGAAGCCTGAGCCGGCGAGGCTTGAGCGGGCGAGGCTTGAGAAGGACTCGCTTTGTCTTTTTTTTCCTCGTTTGGTTGCTGACGAATTTCCGTGCGGCTTGGTCCGTGCGTGGACAGCTGACTATTTTGATTAATGACCATGACCGTATCAGGACTTGTTGCCACGTGCATATTCGGTCCCTCTTGCACGCGCGGCGTTCCCCTCAATTCAACATCTCCAGTTGCAGCCGTATAAATGGCCTTATCGGCTCGGCCAACCGCACGAGTGGGCGCTCCACCCTTCGGGTCTGGCCGTTCACGCACCAGTCCAACATTTCCTTCTGCAATGGCTCTTTCCAAACTCTGGTTTTGTCCCTTTGTAATGAACACTGTCAGTTTATCAGATTGAAGATTGAAACGCGGATCGATTACCTTCACTCGGCCGCTAAAGATGCCCATGTTCTTGGTCGAATCAAAGAAAGCCTCGTCCGAGTAGATTTCCGTTGTTACCGGTTCATTCGTTTGTAACCCTGCGACGCTCGAGCCAAACAAGTTGGTAGTGGATGATTTGTCTTCCTTCTTTTTGTCTTTCGCCTTCGTTTGGACAGCTTTCTCCGCTTTCTTCGCGGGAGCCGGCGAGCCCAGGGTTGCGGCGGCAATTTGGGCTGATGAGCGCACTCCGCCCGCGCACACAAAAAACAACGCCAACGCCGACACCGCTAATTTTTTCATTCGGACGTGTCAGGTTTCGCCGTCAGATGGGATTTGTCAGTGATCACCATTTTTACGTTGCCGATCAATCGTCCAGTCTTCGAGTTCGTGTCGAATTGCACTGAATCCCCGGTGATATTGAAATCTGAGCGCCGAATTGTTGTACGCTCTTTCGAGCTCAGAACCCGGGTCTTCAAGTCAAGCACCGACGTGTTCATGTCGATTTGCAGGTCGGGCCCGCTCTGCGGTGTGTAGGTTGTAATTTTGAGATGTTGAAAGCCTATGTGCTCCTGGTCCATCCGATGGGCCGTTCCTGCTTCAAATCTGCCCCGCAGATGGCCGTTGGGATCAAAATCCGGGAACACCAGTCCCTTCGCTTCATGTCCAATGGGCAACGGGATATTGGTTAAACTTTGTTCGCCCGGTGACGCACCCGGCGTCGCTGTCGCCCGAGCTTTTCTCTTGCGGCCTTTTGACTGGGCGGAGACGTGCGGCGTCGATATCAAAACGGACAGCACGACTGATAATAACCAAGCGAGCCAGCTCCAATGC
>Ga0137407_10003065_pt1 | contig 11081 bp, 12 predicted proteins | sample CZOMad2_2_16fung_FD_108410 | JGI IMG/M metagenome (GOLD analysis project Ga0137407, IMG submission 108410) | Vadose zone soil fungal communities from Angelo Coast Range Reserve, California, USA - CZOMad2_2_16fungal (Illumina Assembly) | ecosystem: Environmental > Terrestrial > Soil > Vadose...
ACCAGAACGGCTCCGGCAGCGTGATCGAGCTGGGCGACGCGCAGATCGCCGCGGCGAACGCGGCCGCGCAGGTGGTCCAGACCGACTTCCAGCTCGCCACGGCGCGCGCCCAACTCATCTGGGCCCTCGGTCGCGCGTAAACGGCGCGGGGGGTCCGTTTCTCCGCGGATACCGCGATGCCCGAAGTCAAGGTGGCGCCTGCGGCCGCGACTGGAGCAGGGCAAACGCCGAACCGGAGCACGCTAGGTCTGACGGGTCTGACGATCAACGCGATGGCCCTCATCGCGCCTGGCGCGTTCCTGTGGCTGACGTTCCAGATCCAGGCCCTCGACGGGGAAGATGAGGATCGCCCCCGTCTCATCGCCCAGATGGGCTGACCTCGCTGTCGACCGGATGACCTTGACGACGCGGTTCACCAAATCGTTGGGAACCAGGATTTCGAGCCTCACCTTCGGCATGAAGTCCACGACGTATTCGTTGCCGCGGTAGAGCATCCGGCTCTTCTGGCTTCCCATGGTCCTCACGTCGCTCAGGGTCAGGCGAGTGACACCCGCGGCCGTGAGTGCCTGTTGCACGGCGTCGACACTGGAAGGCTGGATGACGGTCTCGATCCTCTTCATCGCGTTCTCTCCTGCTCGCTGGTTCACGGACTCGCTCCGTCATCCTTTGCTCTTGCATTCATCGAGCCCGCGAGTCCCCCAGCGGAATCACTCGGGATTGGACGGCTGGATTCCTCGTGCGGGTTGCGAATCGCATGGTTCTGCACTGCAGCCGATTGCGTTTTGCAACCCGATCGCGCCGGACGTTCACCGGCTGCCGCCCCTCGACTCGCTGAGCAGCGCCGCCACGAATGCCTCGGACTTGAACGGTCCCTCGTAATGCTTGCCGTTGATGAAGAACGCCGGTGTGCCATTCACCCCGCTCCGGACACCACCCAGGTAGTCCGCACGAATCCGCGGAGCATGGACGCCCGAGCTCAGTTCCTTCTTGAACCGCTTGAGGTCGAGGCTCGCCTTTCTCGCGTAGCGGACCAGGGAGTGGTCGTCGAGCTGCTCCTGGTTCTCATAGAGCAGGGGGGCCATCTCCCAGAAACGGCCCTGACTGGCGGCTGCTTCGGCGGCCTCGGCGGCGCGCTGGGCGTGCGGATGGACCTGGGTGAGGGGAAAATGGCGGAACACGAACCGGAGCGAGTCGCTGAGCTCATTCGCAATCGCCTCCAGCTCCGGATAGGCCGCCGCGCAGTGGGGACATTGGAAGTCTCCGTACTGCACCAGTGTGAGAGGAGCATTCGCCGGTCCCCGGACGTGGTCGTGCGCGGAAACGGGGACCACCAGGTTTGCCATCGAAGGGTCCTCGGGCTCCCTCAGCTTTTGTCCCGAGCGTCGGCGGCCACCACTTCCGCCGCGATGACGTAAGGCGTGCCCTCGGCCTGAAGTCGGTGGATGATCGCGCCTGCGGGCGACTTCTTGCGGGTCCGCAGCCGATACTCCAATACGAACTGGTCGTTCCCACCGTTCCTGGTCTTCTTGAGCTTGTAGTCCTTCGCCATCTCATCGAGCACGGCCTCGGTCAGGGGCCGGGCCTTCGCCGGGTCGGTGCAGTACACCAGCAGCCGCTCGGCCGGCCTTTTCGCTCCGTCTTCGCCAGGCTCGGTCTTCCCGGGCTCTGGTTTTCCCCCACCCATCGCCAGCAGGCCGGTGTCCGCCGAAGGAGTCGCCAGGGATGCGTCGCCGCTCGCCGCCAGGACCGCGTCGCGGGCGGCGACGGGTGCATCGCTGACGTTTCCCACCAGGGCCACGGCACTGTTCTCTTGGCCGGCTGGGCGCGCCGGCAGGCAGAGCAGGCCGAAGGTGTGTTCGTGGTCCGCCGTGAGATCCAATTTCCAGAGCAGCAATTCCAAGGTGCAAAAGAAAACCGACAGGAAGGCGGCGATGGAGAGCGTACCGACGCCGGCGGCGAACCCGATTCCCACGGCGGCGAAGATGTAGACCGCGTCGCGGCTGTCCTTCAGGTTGTTCCGGAACCGGACCGCTGCGACGATTCCGGCCAGGCTGAAGGCCAGCGCGAGGCTGTTCGCCACCACGATCAAGATGGCCGTGACCACCACCGGGAGCATGATCACCGTCTGCACCAGCGACTGGTCGTACTTGAGACTGTTGCGCGTGCGCACGTAAGTGAATGCCACCGGCAGGGCGAGCAGGAAGGAACCGAGCACCGCCGCGGCACCGGTCGTGAGCGGCGGCAGCGACCGGAAGACCGGATCCCAGAAGCCCTGGGTCAGGTCCCCCAAAGTGGACTTCCCCTCGGAGGGTGACGCGAGTGCCCTGAAGTTGTCGGTCAGGATGATGAATCCGGCGATGATTGCCAGGACCACGACGTAGTAGATCGAAAGTCGGATCAGGGTGGTGCGGCCAATCTTTCTCGAGCCGCTTGCGATGCCGAGCCGCTCGGCGAGTCGTTCGATGCTGGAGTCGCTGGCCATTGCGTGCCCTCCTGGACCCGATTTCTAACTTCGCCGCCACCTGGATGATATCGAGGCAGAACCGCCTGAGTGCCCGACACGAATAGGGACGGCGGGCGGTTTCAGGTGGTGAGCATGATACCGCGGATTGGGGGTCCGGCCCCGGCCAGGGTGCGGTAGGCCCCTCAGTCGAGGTTCACCCGCTTGAGCAGCCCGGAAAAGCGCGGATCGGAACGGAGCGGATCCCAGACGGGGCTGACCTTGAGATCCCGCAGGGACCAGTTCCGTTCGGCGTAGGCCTTGTCGAGCAGGGCAAACGCCCCGTTCTTGTCGCCCGTCACCACGTGCAGGGCGGCCAGCATTCCCAGGTCGACATGGTCCCGCCGAGAGCGCTCCTCGAGGTCGCGCAACAACCGCGTCGCGGCTGTGAGGTCGCCCATCTCCGAGAGCACCCAGGCGCGCAGCGCTGCGTGCTTGAAGTCCGAGTCGGTGGCGGGGCCGAGCTCCGCGAGCGCCTCGGCTCGTCTTCCTGCCCCGAGGTAAGCGCATGCGAGAAGCTCGTGCGCAGACGCGAATCCCGGATCGAGATCCATCGTCTTCCGGAATGCGTCGATGGCGCGGTCATAGTCCCGGCTTTGCAGGAACACCACGCCGACCATGTTGTTGATGACGCGGGAGGCCGGGTCGAGCTGCCGCGCTTGCTCCGCCTCGGCGCGTGCCTCGGGGAACCGGGCCTGGCTGGTGAGGAGGAGGGCGTACCAGTGGTGCGCAGTGGCGTACCCGGGCCGGAGCTCGATGGCGCGCTTGTATTCGCGTTCGGCCGTTCTCCATTCGTAATCGTTCGCGCTGATCAGACCCAGGGTCGCGTGCGGCTCCGCGAGGGAGCCGTCCAGCTCCATCGCCTTGAACGCGTGCGCTTTCGCCTTCGGAATGACCTCCGCGGGTGGGGCCTCGCTGTACTCCGAGAGCAGCAGGTACGAGTCGGCGAGGCCCGCATGCGCGAGCGCATACGCCGGATCCAGGTCGAGCGCCTGCTGGAACAAGGCGATGGCCTTCCTGAGGTCCTCGCTGGTGCGCTTGTTCCAGTGATGGCGACCTTTCAGGTACAGGTCGTGCGCATCCATGCTCGAGGTCGGCTGCTGGACCGCCGGCAAGGCGCCCTTCAGGAGCTGGGGGCGGAGCACAACCGCGATGGAGCGGGCGAGCTCGCCCTCGACGGCGAAGACATTGTCGAGCTGTCGATCGTACGTCTTGGACCAAAGGTGATAGCCGTCCGCGGCATTGATGAGTTGCGCCACGATTCGCAACTGACTACCCTCGCGGCGGACGCTCCCTTCCAGCACCGACCCGACGGCAAGCTCCTCGGCGATCTTGCGGATGCTCAGGTTCTTGCCTTTGAAGGCGAACGCGGACGTGCGGGAAACCACGCGTACCCCTTCTACGTTGGCGAGCGCGTTGATGATCTCCTCGGTGAAGCCGTCGGAGAAGTACTCGTCCTCCTTGTCACGGCTCATGTTCACGAATGGCAGCACCGCCACGGACGCCGTGAGGGGCGAGACCGAGGGGCGCGCCCTCATGGGTCCCGTCCGCGAGCCCAGGTACCAGACCGCCGCGGGGGCGCCCGCCAGCAGGGCCATTGCCGGCACGAGCAGCGCGAGCCGAGCGCGGCCGAAACGGACCGCGCCCTCCGGCTGGAGAGGCGCCGTCCTCTCGACCCCGGTGGACGATATGTCGAAGAGCCAGGCGAACACGAGAACGATGGGAAAACCGAGACCGAGGCCGACGATCACGAACGAGAGCGTCCAGTCGGGCAAGCCGAGCCCGTGCATGATCGGCTCGACCACCTGCAGGATGGCGAAGACGACGATGGCGTATGCGACCAGCGCTCGAAAGACGCGCCGTCGCTTCAACTCTGCGAGCAGCACTGCCGACATGGCGCCTCCGCGCGCGCAGAGCGAAGCCTAGCATCTGCCCTGGTCTCCCACCACACAGGTTCAAGTCGCCGCCGTCCGAAGGGGTAGACTCCCCCACGCGGATCTTCCGCGAGGAGAGAGTGGCCATGCCACGGTACGCGGCGTTCCTCCGGGGCGTCAGTCCGATGAATGCGAAGATGCCGGAGCTGAAGAAGTGCTTCGAGGGGGCCGGCTTCGCGGAGGTGAAGACGGTCCTCTCCAGCGGCAACGTCGTGTTCAGCGCCCGGGGGACCGAGGCGTCGCTCGAGGGCAAGGCCGAGGCCGCGATGAAGAAGCAGCTGGGCCGTTCGTTCCTGACCATCGTACGTTCATTCGACGCGCTTCGCTCCATCCTTGACTCCGACCCCTACGAGGCTTTCCGGCTCTCGCCCGGCGCGAAGCGTGTCGTCACGTTCCTGCGCAAGAGGCCCGAGGCGAAGCTCACGCTGCCGATCGAGCTCGACGGCGCGCGCATCCTCCGCGTGGAGGGCGGCGAGGTCTTCAGCGCCTACGTGCCGAGCCCGCGAGGACCCGTGTTCATGACGCTGATCGAGAAGACGTTCGGCCAGGATGTCACCACCCGCACCTGGGACACGATCAAGAAGGTGACTCGCTGATCACTTCTTGTTCGCGAGCTCCTCGGGGCCCCATCCCTCGGCCTCGAGAAGGCTTTGCACCCTGCTCCTGATCTCGTCGCGAATTGCTCGAACGCGCTCGATCGCCAGGCCCTTCGGATCTGGCAGGGGCCAATCGTCTCGTCGAGCGCCCGGAACCACCGGGCACTCGTCGCCGCAGCCCATCGTGACCAGCAAGCTCGCGCCGCGCGCCAAATCCAGGCCGAGGCGCTGAGGACGCGCCTTGGACAGGTCGATGCCCACCTCTTTCATCACGGCGACGACCTCCGGGTGGACCCGCTCACCCGGCTGCGTTCCAGCGGACACCGCTCGGGCCTTGCTGCCGTCGGCCATGGAGTTGAAGAACGCGGCCGCCATCTGGGAGCGGCCAGCGTTGTGAACGCAGGCGAAAACGACGCGTGTCACGAGGCCTCCTCCGTCTGTTCCTGGTGCGGGACAACGAGATCCGGGGCGCGCTCCGGCAGGGCCGGCACCAGCCAGCGGAAGAGCAGCGTCGCGGCCGCGGCGCCCAGAAGCTGGGCGGCAATGAATCCGGGCACGTCGGACGGCCGGATGCCGGCGAAGGTGTCGGTGACGGAACGGCCCAATGTCACCGCCGGGTTGGCGAAGCTGGTCGATGCGGTGAACCAGTAGGCCGCCGTGATGTACGCGGCCACGGCGAACGGCACGGCCGTGGATCGCCTGCGAGCGACTCCCCAGATGACGGCGAGGAGGCCGAAGGTCGCGACGAACTCGCTCAAGAATTGCGCGCCGCTGGCGCGCGCGTGGCGGGACGCCGTAAAGACCGCCTCCCCGAACATTCCGTGGGCGACCGCGACCCCGCCCAAGGCGCCGGCGACCTGGGCCAGGATGTATCCTGGAGCATCGCGCCACCGGAGTCCGCCCAGCGCCGCATCCGCCAGCGTTACCGCCGGATTGAAGTGAGCGCCCGAGATTGGCCCGAGGGCCAGGATGAGCGCGACCAGGCCCGCGCCGGTCGCGAGCGTGTTGGCGAGCAGCGCGATGGCGACGTTCCCGCCCGCGAGGCGCTCGGCCATGATGCCGGAGCCGACGACAGTCGCCAGCAGCAGTGCCGTTCCGAGGCCCTCGGCCACCAACTGGCGCGCGAAGGTGGGTCGGGCATTCGCGGACTGCGCGGGTTGCCCGGCTTCAGGAAGGTGGGCGGCCATCGGCTCGAGGTCTCCGGGGACGGGTGTGCTGCGGACAGCACCCTCCAGCCCGCCACAAAGCGCGGAGCGCGGCGTCATCGGCCCGGGTCTGGCCCGATCCGGCGGCACGCAGGGTCTCGAGGAGCTTCTGGTGAAAGGCGGAATCGGCCTCTGCGAGCTCGTAGAAGCTCCACTGGCCGCGCCGCTCGTCGACGACCAGCCCCGACTTGCGAAGGTACGCCAGGTGCCGCGACGCCGTGGGTTGCGGAACCCCCAGGATCGAGACGAGATCGCCGACGCAAAGTGGACCCTCGCGCAGCAGATGGAGGATGCGGACGCGCGTAGTGTCGGCAAGGGCGCGGAAGACCTGTTCGACGGACGCGAGCTTTCCTGCTTGGGTGACCGCCGGTTCCACCATATCCGCTCAGGCTGATATTCGCAGTGGCGCATATATCGGATGCGCCCGCCCGGCGCAACCGCGCGCCCAAGCTCGTTGAGCGCGCGCGCCGAAGCTGCGGCGCCCGTCGGCGGCGATCGGCCTCTCGTCGGCATTTCACCCCTCGGCGCCGCGGGCCTTGTACGTCTGCACGAATCGAAGAGGACGCCATGACATCAAACGCAGCGATGAGCCGGCTCGCAGCCATCTCGTTCTTGTTCGCGGTCGCATGTGCCCATGACCACGCGCTCGATCGCCGTGACGTCGGCGCCATGAAGAACGCGAGCCCGGCGATTTCCCCATGGCCGGGTCCGGTGGCCGATCCGGTCGCCGGCGTGCCCGACGATTCGGCCGTGGTGGCAGTCGTCGACCGCGTTCACGGGATGGTGGTCCAGGTCTTTGCAGCCAGGGGCGCGGACAAGATCAACACTGCATCCGGCGTATTGGCCGGGGGCGGCCTCGTGCTCACCGACCTGCGGGCTTTGTTCTTTGCTAGCCCCGGTGACAGCGTCCAGGTCGCTACCGAGATCGCCGTGCTGACGACCGAGGGCGCCTTCCCGGCGCGTGTGGTCGCCAGCGTTGTCGACGCGGGCGTGGCGGTGCTGGAGCTTCCCGAGGCTGCCGGCGAGCTCGAAGGCCCTCCGCTCGCCGAGGGGTCATCAGATGTCGGGGATCAGCTTCTCGCCGTTCGCGCTTCAAAGCAGGGTCCCTCGATCGTGTTCGACGTGATCGGGTTCTCGATCGAGCGGACCGCGAACCCGATGCGGTTGCGAGCAGCGCCCGGACTCCCCATCGCCTTCGCCGGGGCGCCGGTGTTCGACGCTGCCGGAGCGCTGGCGGGCCTTCTGGTCGGTCCAAGCGGACAGGACATCATCTTCGTTCCTCCCGCCGTTTTGCTGCAGATCCTCACGCGTGTTCACCCGCGGGCGGCGCAGGTCGACGACCACATCTGATCGATGAAAGCGTTCCCCTGATCTGGCACTGCTTTTGCTCTAGATGGCCGGATGTCGGTCAACGGAGCGAGGTTCGGCGCAGCAGCGACCGCGTGCGACGGGGACGCTCCGGTTACAGCGGGGACGACCCGCCTGATCGACGGGCAAGAGCGGGTCTACTACGAGGGGTACTGGATCAAGACCTACCCGGTCCCCGAGGACACGCTGCAGGCGAAAAAGCACCTCATCGAAGCGCTCACGCGCCGCCTCTTCAACCACACCGAGCACGGGCTCAACATCCCGGGACACCGGATGGCGGAAGCCATGCGAGCCTACGAGGCGGAGACGGACCCCGGCCGCAAGCGGGTGAAGGGCGCCATGTATGCGGGAGCGCTCTTCAATCGGGCAACGAACATCTTCACCCGGCTGGTGGATCTGCAGTCGACGGGCGTGGAGATCTCCGCCAGCAACGATCTGATGCGCGAATGCGGCCGCTGTCTGCAGGAAGCCCTGTCGCTCTGCCGGCTGGTGCTCCACCGGAGCGGTGAGGAAGGCATCGATGAGCTGTGGGGCGAGCCCTTTCGCGCCTTCTGCATCCCGCTGGAAGCATTCTATGCGAGCCGGTATCTCAAGATGGCGCAGGCCATGCGCGACATCGACTGCATCGCCGAGACGATGGCCGCCACGTTCGCCGCGCCGATGTTTCCCGGCATCGAACCCGTCATCCGCGACTTCGCTCGCGCCGCCCGGGAGAAGGTCGAGACGCTGCGGACGGATCCTGACATCTTCGACATCTGGGCAGAGTTGGTCGCCGCCGGCGAACGGCTGGCCAGCTTCACGCCGATGCTGTCCGCCGGCGGCGAGCACGAGCAGCGCGTCGCCTCGTTCGGCACCCAACTCATCTGCAACGGGCGCGCTCTGATCTTCCACATCACCCGCGCGCGCGTGTCGATGCCCAAGAGCACCCGGGAGTTCATCGATCGGTGCGCAACGTACGCCGCCACGGGGATCGTCACCATGGTGCCCATCCCGTTGCCCGCCTGAGTCCCCGCTCGGGGCATTGCAGGACGCAAGCGCGCCATTTCGACAATTTCGTCGTGTATCGGGTCTCGGCGGACGAAATTGTCTCTGCACCAGAGCCAAAGCAGAGGAGAGCGCGCTCGTCATAGGTAAAGTCCGCGCTGGCGAGAACTCCGACCTTCGGGGCGTTCCGCAACAAAACCGTAGGCTGATTCATGCGCCCGGACGTTCTTGTCACACCCGCGAGCCGCTCCGGCGCCCCGATTTTCGGACGCGTTTTCCGAGTGCACTTGTCAAGTTTCCAGCGCACCGCGTCGCCGATGGCTTCCACCTTGCAATACGCAATGGACGCCGGCGGCGCATCGGGCCCGCCCGGTCATCGGGAGCGACATCTCCCGTGGAGCGTGGTGATGAATGAGCGAACGGCTCTGATCGGCTTGCTCCTATCGGGGTTCTTCGCCGTCGCCTGCATTCGCGCCTCCGTCCCGAGTCCAGCCAGCGGCACATTCTGGACGAACATGCTCCGCTTCCCCGGCCGGATCGAAAGGCTCCGGCGGTCGCGCTGGCAGTGGTTCGCCATGGTGTCCTTCATGATCGTGCTGCGGCTCCAGCAGCAGCTGCCCCTGGTTCTCGAGCTCATGGCCGCATTCCAGCTCCTGCTCTTCCTCGTGCTGCCGACGAGGGCCACCACCAACGGACCAGAACGGAGAAGCAATGCAGCACCCGCATGAGATGCCGGGTCACGGAGGAAACATGTCGAGGAGGAGCACCCATGGCGGCGAGTAAGTCCCAAGGAAGCTATTTCGGGTTGTTCGTGGTCGGAGGCACGGTTCTCTGCGCTGGAATCGCCTACATCGCCACCGGCACAGGCAAGCTGCTGTTGCTGGTCGGCGCTGCCATCCTGGTGGCGTCGGCGGTCGGCTTCTTGAAGATCAAGCCGCTCGAGGGCGAGACCCCCGTCCTGCCGAGCCCGGAGAGCATGAAGTGGCTCGGCGCGGGAGTCTGCCTGCTCGGGTGGTTGGTCACGCTCGGCGGCCTGCACCTCGTCAACAGCAACGGTGGGCGCATCGTCGTCGCCTTGGTGGGCATCGGCGTGAGCCTTTTCGGAATGCTCTACGTCCTGCCCGTCGCGTTCAACAAGACGGCGTTCTGGAAGAAGCCGGCTGCAACGTCCGCGCGAGCTGGTTTCAGCTCGGTCGCGGGAAGGGCCACTCTCGACTCGGAGCTGACTGCCGCACCCACGGCCATGGGGGGTATGAAATGAAGACCTGGCTTCGGAACCATCTTCTTGCTGGCTGCATCCTCGCGCTCAGCTTGGCGGTAGGCGGGATGGCCTACGCTGAGACCGCGGCCGCGCCCGCCCAGCCTGCGGCAGCTCCGGCCCCGCCGGCGACGGCTGAGCTGCGGGAGGCCGCAGCCAAGGCGCCCACCCCCGCCGATCTGGCGAAAGGCGATCCCGGCGGCACCCTCACCGGGAACGTCGCCGACATCACCGTGACGGATGCGAAAGCGGGTCCGACGATGGCGGACGCCGGCAACCAGATCGGGCAGAACAAGATCGCGATCAACTTCGTCTGGACCCTGGTCTGCGGCTTCCTCGTCATGTTCATGCAGGCAGGCTTCGCCATGGTGGAATCGGGGCTGACCCGGGTGAAGAACGCCAACCACACCTACATGATGAACTTCTTCGTGTACGGCTGCGGGCTGCTCGCCTATTGGGTGCTCGGCTTCGCCATCCAGATGGGCGGCGCCGCCGGGAACGCGAACCTGGGTGGCCTCTACCCTCTCGCGTCCGAACACAGCATCACCTTGTTTGGAAAGACCTGGGGCATCTTCGGCGAGACCGGATACTTCCTCGCCGGACACGCCTATGACGTCGGCGTGATGGTGATCTTCCTCTTCCAGATGGTGTTCATGGACACGGCGCTGACCATCGTGACCGGGGCCTGCGCCGAGCGATGGAAGTTCATCACCTTCTCGGTCACCTCGATCATCATGGGCGCGCTCACCTATCCGCTCTTCGCCAACTGGGCCTGGGGCGGAGGATGGCTGTCGCAACTGGGCGCCAACCTGGGGCTCAGCCATGGGTACGCCGACTTCGCTGGTTCGGGCGTCGTGCACTCAGTCGGCGGGCTCACCGCGCTGGCCGTGTGCTTGATCATCGGTCCGCGTCTCGGCAAGTTCAACCGCGACGGCTCGCCCAACCCGATCATCGGACATGACATCTCGGCGGTCCTGATCGGTTGCTTCATCCTCGCGTTCGGTTGGTTCGGATTCAACCCTGGCAGCACGCTGGGTGCTTCCTCCAACGGCAACCTGCGGATCGGATCCGTCGCCGTGGCCACGATGCTGGCCGGCTGCACGGGGACGTTCGGCGCCATCCTCTACATGTGGATCAGCAAGGGGAAGCCCGATGCATCGATGTCCGGGAACGGCCTCCTGGCTGGCCTGGTGGCGATCTCGGCGCCGAGCGGATTCGTCAGCGCGCCGATCGCGG
>Ga0137407_10003066_pt1 | contig 11081 bp, 10 predicted proteins | sample CZOMad2_2_16fung_FD_108410 | JGI IMG/M metagenome (GOLD analysis project Ga0137407, IMG submission 108410) | Vadose zone soil fungal communities from Angelo Coast Range Reserve, California, USA - CZOMad2_2_16fungal (Illumina Assembly) | ecosystem: Environmental > Terrestrial > Soil > Vadose...
ACATTTCCTCGCTGATCTCGATTGGCGCGAACAAATCGCGCGGGCGATTCAGATCTCCGCGCAATCGATGGCGCCGTCATCAACAGCGCGGGACAAAAACCATTGCTGGATTGAAATCGGAGCAGGTCATGGTGAGATGACCGAGCACCTGGCGGCGACTGGCGCGCCGGTCCATGCCATCGAACTGGACGCTTCACTGGCGCGTAAGCTTCAACAACTGACGCAGCAATTTCCCAACCTCACCGTGGTTCCTGGCGACGTCCTGCAAGCCGACATTTCCGCGATTGCCGCCGGGCGCCGCGTGCGCATTTACGGTAACTTGCCTTACTACATTACTTCGCCAATTCTGCATCATCTGTTTGGGTTTGCTGACGCGATCGACGAGATTCATATCGTCATTCAGACCGAAGTCGCGGAACGCTTGACCGCCCAGCCCAAGAGCAAGTCATACGGCTATTTGTCGGTGGTCACGCAACTTTATGCGCGGCCCGAACTCGTATTGCGTATACCTCGCGAAGCGTTTCGTCCTCCGCCAGAGGTGGGCTCGGCGCTCGTAACCCTTCGGTTTCCTGGCGAACGCGCAAAGCTTGGCCTAGCCGACGACCTGGAGTTTCTGGATTTCGTGAAATTGTGTTTTGCGCAAAAGCGAAAAACGCTGGTGAACAACCTGCGTTCGATGGCCAGCCCTGGCCGAGTTCGCGAGACGCTGGAGCATCTGGGTCTTCGGCCAGACGCCCGAGCTGAACAGCTCGGCCTGTCGCTTCTGGCGGCACTCCATCAGCAACTGTAATCCCCTCAAAGACAAGCGAACCACCTAGATGTGACGCGATAGAACGCCTCGCCATCGAAAGACGCCATGATCGCAGCGGTCGCAATTTACGCGTTGCGAATCGAAAAAAGAAGGATGGCGAGTCAAGCTCGCCGCTACAAAGGCTGCCGGACGCAGGCGAGGTCGCTTGCAAGAACCCACGCTACGCGGTGTTCTTTTCCTTAGGCCGCGCTGCCACCAGCCGATCCGGGTAGTCGCTCATGATCCCATCCACGCCGGCTTCGATCAGCAATCGCATGTGCGCGGGCTGATTCACAGTCCAGCAGACTACCTGCAAATCCCGCTTCCGCGCTTCTACCAGCAGCGCCGGTGTAATCAAATCGCCGCGTACGGCCAATTGGCGCGCTCCCACATCCACGGCGCGTTGCAGCGGAAGCTCGATTTGCCCGTCGAATAGAAGTCCGGTCATCAGCGTCGGTTCGATCTTTCGGAGTGCTTCCAGGATTCCGGCGTCAAACGAGATGACGATGGTGCGTGCAATCTCTCCCGAAGTGCGCAGTGCTCCAATCAAAGCGTGCTCTCCACCCCAGGAACCGCCCGGCTTGAGCTCCAGATAAAAAACGACGTCATGCTTCTTGGAGAACTCGAGAATTTCCTCCAGCGTGGGGATGCGCTCACCGGTAAACTCGCTGCCGAACCACGATCCGGCGTCCAATCGCCGCAAGTCCGCAAGCGACAGGTCGTGGACTTTGCCTTGACCGTTGGTGGTACGGTTAACGGTATCGTCGTGGATGGCGACAAAGTGCGAGTCTCGCGAAAGTTGCAGGTCGGTCTCGATGAAGGTAGCTCCCAGCGCGAGCGCCCGCTTAAACGCTGCGAGCGTGTTTTCTGGCGCATAGCCAGAAGCCCCACGATGTGCGATCACTAGCACAGTGTTCTTTGCCCTCTTTCCTCACGGAGACTCGCTGCCTGTGTATGCCGTGGCAACCTTGGCCACGAGGCATATTGCACTCGTACGCCAGCGTACCAAGACGTCCCTCTCGTCCAGCCTATGCTAACATCCGCCCTATTGAGTCACCCATGCCGTCCTTCGGGCCGCACCTTGAATCTAAACTTGAGAACCCCTTGGAATTCCTGATCTGAGGAGAAAAAACATGGCCGCCAATCGCCGTTTCCTGATCGCCGTCCTTCTCGCCGCTATGCCGTTCGCTTCCCCGCCGAACATGTTTGCGGCACCCCAAAAACAGACTGAACCGAAAGCAGAGCAAAACCTGATCAAGGAAGTGCGCCACCAGTTGGTACTGTTGCCCTACTACTCGGTGTTTGACAACCTCGCGTTTCAGGTTCAGGGCAGCAAGGTGATCCTCATGGGCCAAGTCGTTCGTCCATCGCTCAAGTCCGACGCAGCGGGGGTGGTAAAGAACGTTGAAGGCGTATCCAGCGTCGAAAATAACATCGAGGTTCTGCCCCCATCACCGATGGACGATCAACTGCGGCGAGCGCTGTTCCGCGCCATCTATAGTGAGCCGCAACTGTCTCGCTACGCGCAATCGGCGGTCCCCTCGATCCACATCATCGTGAAAAGCGGAAATGTAATGCTGGAGGGAGTGGCGGACAACGAGGCTGATAAAAACTTGGCCGGCCTTCGCGCCAATAGCGTGCCAAACGTCTTTTCGGTAAAGAACAATCTGGTCGTGAGTGCTTCTTAGCGCGAGTGCTTCTTAGAAGGTTCTAAGAACCTGCAGGCTAGTGGCCGGACCGCCGCGTCGCCTTCCTACTGAATTGCTTGATGGCTACCAGTGACGGAACTCGCCCCAGCTTGCGAACGCCGTGCTTCCGTGCGATTTCATCCAAGCGGGCGTGGTCGGAATCCCGATCAAGTTTTGACAATGTTGACTATCACGCACATCTTGGACCCGACGTACCATTAAAGTTCTTCGTCCTTCCGCCGATGATGATCCTGTTATGCCAAACCTGTATTTCTGCCAACCGCACGCCCAGAATCAGGGGATGTTACGTGCCGTGATTTCCTTGGCCGACTGCACAAGACTGGTCGAGCCCTCTTTGGCCATCTACGTCGGGGACGACTTTCCGCAGGTTTACGTCCAGAATGGCCAAACGAGCGATTTTGCGGTCTTGGGCATCAGCGCTGATGAGGCCACCGCGGAATGGCGACGAGGGTATTATCGCTTTGATGCGGACTTGACGGAGTTGAACGCACAGCTCTTGACGCTTTCACGGTAAGTCCTGATTGTCAGAGGATGTAGCGTACCTCGTACCGATATTTCCCTCTTCTATAATGACGTACAATCACGCCAGTTATGCAGTAAATCCCCGATACCCACGCGCTACAGTTGTGGTAATAAAATGCAAGCTTCGGTGCCGATGGGCCGGTGCGAACCGGAAAGCTCCGTGCATCGGATACGAGCGTTATTGCCCGTTCCGAGCAAAAGAACTATCTGCTGTGAGTGCGACGTCGAGCGTCCAGCGAGGAATCGAAATGGCGCCTCTCCGCCTCTTTCTAGCCGACGATCACGAAATCGTGCGCTACGGTCTTCGTTCCCTGCTGGAATCACAATGCGGATGGACCGTCGTGGGTGAAGCCGCCGATGGCCAAGCCGCGATTGAGGGCGTCCTCGCAACAGATCCCGACGTCACGCTAATGGATGTGAGCATGCCCGTCATCGACGGCTTGCAGGCTGCAAGAAGGATTCTCGCCAGCGGGTCGCAAACCAAAATCCTTATGCTGTCGATCCACGACTCCAAGAACGTGCTGAGCCAGGTGGTGGATTCAGGCGCGCGCGGCTTCGTTCTGAAGTCCGATGCGGCACGAGATTTGATTGCGGCGGTGGAAGCGATCTGGGCCGACGGCACGTTCTTCACTCCGAAAACAGCGGAAATCATTCTTGACCGCCAGTTGGACCGTATGCAGGAACAAAGACAACGCAAAGCCGCTAGCAAGAAGGGTCAAGCCAGACGTTAGCGGACGTGAGCGTACGTGCGGTCCTCTGCCGAACCTTTACCATCCTCCAGGGCCGGCATCCCTCTACTCACCGGCCGCTTCACGAATTATACTTTCTCCTATGCGCACACTACGCATTGCCCCAGCAATCGCCTTGTGGTTGTTTGCCCTCGCTATCGGTGTCGCGCCGATTTGGGCGCAGGAAGCAACTTGGCAGCAGGATCTCGCTGCGTGGAGGACGCAGCACGCGGCGGACCTGCAGAAACCGGACGGCTGGCTCGCGCTTGTCGGACTGGAGTGGCTGGTTCCCGGCGACAACACGTTCGGCTCGGCTGCGGACAACAAGATTCATTTGCCTGCCAGCGGTCCAGCGCACCTCGGCGTTCTGCGCCTAGAGGGGATCACCGTAACGCTGGCGCCACCGGAGGGTGGGTTCGCGCAAAGCCTGCTCCTTGATGGCAAACCGGCGCAATCACAAGAACTCCGCGTGGGCGTAAACACCGATAAGGGTAATCCGCGCATGACCATTGGCACGCTCAATTTTTACGTGGCACGGCGCGCCGATCGTTTCGCCTTGCGCATCAAGGACGCGAAGTCACCCGCTTTAACGGGCTTTCACGGACTCAAATGGTACCCGCCTGACGCCGCTTTCCGGGTGAATGCTCGCTGGAATCCATACACTCCGCCGAAGAGCGTGACGCTCGCGACGCTGATCGGAACCAGCTACGACCAGCCGGTCCCGGGCGCAGCTGAATTCACGCTGGATGGAAAGACCTACAAGCTTGAGCCGGTCGTCGAGGATAATCCGGCGGTGAAACTTTTCTTCATCTTGCGTGACACGACCAGCACGTCCACGACCTACGGAGCATGCCGCTTCCTGTACACCGGCCTTCCCCCGAACGGACTCGACAAACCCGGCGACCTGGTGCTGGACTTCAACCATCTGGAGAATCCACCCTGCGCTTACACCCCGTATGCTACTTGCCCGCTGCCTCCGCCGGGCAATCGGTTGCCAATTCCCCTCCCGGTTGGCGAACTGCGTTATCACGACTGACTCCTTGGGAACTGATTTCGCAGGGATTATTTGCTCAAACCACCCTAAGATTCCGGTCGAGCATTTGTTATCCGTGTCGAACTTTCGGGCCACCATTTGGCAATCGACGCCATCCTGTCGCACAATAAATTGTCGCGCCAAGCGCACGGCAACCATGACCGTTTCCGATCCCTACTCAGCCGATACCGGTGGACCCGCAAATCCAGCGCGCGAGAAACTCGTCGCGCTTCGCCTCACGTTACTTCGATTGCACAAGACGCTCCTCGACATGGAGCGTCGCGAGTACGAACGCGCGCATGGAAAGGTCAATACTGGCGAGCTTTTCCGCCTGGTGATCGACCATGAGCAATTCGCCTGGTTGCACAATATTTCCGAATTCGTCGTGCGGCTCGATGAAAGCCTTGCGGGCGAAGTGCCGGTGACCGCCGACGATACGCGTGGCGCGATCCTGCTGGCTCGCAAGATGTTTGCGCCCTCAGAATTCGGCGACGCTTTCCAGAAAAGCTACTTCGACGCCATCCAGCGCGATCCCGCCGTCGTCATGGAGCACGCGGAACTCGCCCGGCTGTTCGCGAACGAACCAGCCGATCCGAGCCCCTCGTAGCGGCATCACCCACCTGGACTTTCCGCCCGTCGCCCTTATTCGCAACTTCCGGGTGCGCGATGGGGTTCGAGTCCTTATAATCCACCCGAGCGGTAATGGGGCTTAGCCAGCGCTCAAACACAATGACCGGACCTCGCACGTCCATTGGCATGCGGATCAACCGTCGAGTGCTATTTCTGGCGCTGGCGGTAGCCGGAGTTATGTGGGGTTCCCCGGCGCAGTCTCCACCGGCTTCCCTGTCCGAGCAGACTGATTCGGCAGCGGCGCATCACCTGTCTCTGAAAACGCGAAAGGAAATCTTCGAAAAAGTCTGGCAAGAGATTCGCGATCACTATTACGACTCCTCCTTCAATGGAGTGAACTGGGACGACGTTCGGACGCGCTATCGCCCGCTAGTCGACGCAACCAAAAACGATCAAGCGTTCTACACATTGATGAGCCAGATGACCGGGGAACTACACGACGCGCACACGCGATTTAATTCACCCGAACAGTGGAAAAACTTCAAGAGGCAACAAGGCGTCAGTTCGGGCATCAGCGTGGATGACGTGGACGGAAAGACCGTGATCACCGCGGTTAGGCGCGATTCGAGTGCCGCTTACGCCGGGGTCGAATCGGGGATGGTGATCCTTAGCATCGACGGGAAACCCATCGCGGAGCGCATTGCCGAAGTCGAGAGGAATAAAGCTAAATCGTCCTCCGACCGTGCGACCCGGATGTTCAGCTACAGCCGGATATTCGCCGGCCCCCCGGATAGCGAAATGCGGCTCGCGCTCGAACGCGCCGACGGTTCGCGTTTCGAGGTAACTCTGAAACGCCAAATTTATTCAGCGGCCCCCGATGTCGCCACCGACGTGTTGCCGTCGGGAAGCGGATACATCCGGTTCGACGGCTTTCAGCCCGCCATCACCAAGGGGTTTCGCCAAGCACTGGAAAGATTCCGCAACACGCCGGGCCTGGTGATCGACCTCCGCAGAAACGGTGGCGGCGACCTGGGCGTGTTGCTCCCGATCGCGGGGTTTTTCTTCGACAAGAAAACGCTCTTCGCCAAAGACAAAACCCGCTCGGGGAAACCGCTTTCGCAGTTTGCCGGACTCTTCCGATTGCCTCTGGAGCTGTACGTCGGCAAGCCCGGCGACCAGATTTATTCCGGTCCCGTCGTGATTCTAATGAGCGCGCGTTCGGCGAGTTCTTCGGAAGTGTTTGCGGCCGGCATGCAGGATTCGCAGCGCGCGAAGATCGTCGGAAGTCAAAGTTGCGGCTGCGTACTTGGAATCGCCAAGCCTCGCGTGATGAGAGGCGGCGGCGTTCTGGAGATGAGTGAAGTGCTATGGTTCTCTCCGAAGGGCCGCAAGCTGGAAGGCACCGGAATCGTGCCCGACGAGACCATCTCTTCCACGCTGAGCGACCTGCAACAAAGGCACGATCCCGCCATCGCTGCCGCGGAGAAAACCCTGCTTCAAATGACAGCCTCAGACCGGCGAGCGGCCAATCGGCTTTAGTTAGCGAGTCGGAAGAGCCCACGGAGAAAAAGCGCGCTTGCCCCGAGCATCCCGCATCGTGAAACGCGGCATTGTCGTCACAATTCTGACGCTGGCGCTCCTGTATTCCGGCGACTATTTGCGGGTGCGCTGGAAGATAGCGCATCCCAAGCAGGGCGACGCATTTGGAACGGTGAAGATGGAGCGTCTCTACGCCATCCCACAAAAGAACGGCAAAATCGACTACGAGTTCGACGCGCAGCAGCCCGAGGTCACCGCCCCCTGCGTGCATTCGCTGTTTCCCCACCTGGGGGATACGCCGTGTTGGTACCTTCAGCGCAACAGCCAGAAACCCATCCCTATGTAGTTTGGGGAATGTAATCCGCCGGACCCACGCCTTGCATCGTCGATTTCGCGTGCTGGAGGTTACGCGCTTAACCTGATAAGATTCGCGCGGCCAATGGATCGGCGCATTTTTTTCGATATTCGATGGTGAACGACAACCTGAAAAGGAAAACCATGGACCGACGCGACTTCCTGAAGACAACAAGCACCGTGATTGCTGGCGCGACGCTCGCTCCTCGAACTCTGGCAAGCCGCTCCGCGGCGGCTTCGAGTGGCGACGGCCGCATGATCCTTCCTATCAATCGAAATTGGCGGTACAGCAAGACCTTCGCGCAAGGAGCGCATGGCCGCGAGTTCGACGATTCCGGATTCGACCGAGTCGTAGTTCCGCACACCAATGTGCGCCTGCCGTGGCACGGCTTCGACGACAAGACGTATGAGTTTGTTTCGATCTACCGGCGACGCTTCAAATTGCCGCCCGAAGCGCGCGGCCGTCACGTATTCGTAGACTTCGAAGGAGTGATGACCGCTTCCACAGTGTGGATCAACGGCGTGAAACTGGGCGAGTACAAAGGCGGATACACGCCATTTTCGTTTGACCTGACCCCGCACCTCGATTTTAGCGGCGAAAACGTATTGGCCGTTGATGTGGATTCCACCGAGCGACCCGACATCCCTCCATTCGGCTACCAGATCGACTACCTCACGTTCGGCGGCATTTATCGCGAGGTTTCCCTGCGCATCGTTCCGGGAACGTTCGTCGAGAACATTTGCGCGAAGCCCAAAGACGTGATGAGCAGCAAGCCCACCCTCGATGTCGACTGCCACCTGCAGCATCTGGAATCGTCGCACGAAGCGCTCACACTCGAAGTGGAGTTGCGAGATGTCGATCGCACAATAGCGAAGGCCACCCAGCGAGTGCCGGCGTCGGAAGCTGCCGCCGAACCGGTGGTCCACACCGTTCATCTGGAAGGCCTCGGCGCGATCAAACTCTGGGACTTGGAGCACTCGAACCTGTATTCCGTGCACGTGCGCCTTCTGAAAGGCACGCAACTCATCGATCAAGACCACCGCAGGGTGGGTTTTCGCCACGCCGAGTTCACCGCTCATGGCTTCGAGCTGAACGGGAAAGCGATCAAGCTCCGCGGCCTCGACCGCCACCAGACATTTCCCTTTGTCGGGCAAGCGATGCCCGCGCGTGCCCAGCGTAGTGACGCCAAAATCCTGCGTAATAAATTGCATTGCAACATCGTGCGCACTTCCCACTACCCGCAATCGCGTCATTTCCTCGACGCCTGCGACGAAATTGGCTTGCTGGTGCTCGAAGAAATCCCCGGCTGGCAGCACATCGGCGATCAACTATGGAAAGATATCTCCGTCGACAACGTTGGCCGCATGATTCGTCGCGACTGGAACCACCCCAGCATTATTTTGTGGGGCGTGCGCATCAACGAATCGAAAGACGACCACGACTTCTACGTCCGCACCAACGCGCTAGCTCACAAACTCGATCCCACTCGCCAGACAGGCGGTATCCGCTATTTCCAATCGTCCGAATTTCTCGAAGACGTTTTCACCATGAACGACTTCGGTTTCCCGCTGAAGCCCCCCAACCATCCGCGTTACCTGAACACGGAATTTGTAGGCCACACGTATCCCACCAAAACCATCGATCAAATCGAACGCCTGCAAGAGCACATGCTCCGCCACGCCCGCATTCACGATCAACTCGCCTCCAACCCGCAATATGCCGGCGGCATCGGCTGGTGCGCGTTCGACTACAACACCCACGGCGACTTCGGCACCGGCGATCGCATCTGCTATCACGGCGTAACAGACATTTTCCGCGAACCCAAGCCCGCCGCCAGCTTCTACAAATCGCAATGCGATCCGGCCGAAGAAGTCGTCCTCGAGCCAGCATTCCACTGGGCGCGTGGCGACGAGTCCATCGGCTTCACGAAAGCATGGGTGTGCTCCAATTGTGATCACCTGAAATTTTACATCGCCGAGAAACTAGTCGCCGAAGTCGATCCCAATAGAACCGAATTCGCCCACCTGCGCTATCCCCCGTTCGTGGCCGACCTGGAAAAGGCTGTCTTCCAGTGGGGCGATCTGCGCATCGAAGGCTACATCCAAGGCAAGAAGGTAATTGAGAAGACCATGTCCGGCCGCGGCGTCGACCAGAAATTCACGTTGCTCCCCGACGACACAAAACTGCAAGCCGACGGCGCCGACTCCACCCGCGTAGTCCTGCGGGTAACCGACGAGTTCGGCGCCATCCGTCCGTTCGCCAACGACGCCATCAAATTCGAACTCGAGGGCCCCGCCGAAATCATCGGCGACAACCCCTTCGCAATCATCGGCGGCACCGGCGCCATTTGGATCCGCGCAAAAGAGCAACCCGGAACGGTGACGCTAACGGCGACCCATCCGCAACTAGGCCCGCAAAAACTGCAATTCGAAATCACAGCCGCACCGGCGGAGACTGCCTAGTGAGCGTGTAAGCCACGCCCCCAGATCACCGTCCCAGTCGTGTCTCAGCTCATACCTCGCGAAGTGGAAGCTGTGCCTATTGGTCCTGAGCCGAAGAACCTGCCCGACAGCCGCCGTCCTTTTCGCCCTCCCGACATCTAAATTGCAGGCAATCCCAGCGCTCGGATCCGCATTTTGACGGAGGTCAAAAATGAAATTTCGAATCGCAGCGGCCGTTCTGGGGCTATCTGTCGCTTTTGCCGGACTAGCTCTGGCTCAGGACGACGCCACGAAAACGACGCACAAGAAAGTGCGCACTCTTTCCGGCTGCCTTCAAAAAGGGGATGACGCGAACGAGTACAAGCTCACGACCGCAGCCGGCGGCACCTGGGAAATCAAGAGTGACGCCGTCAAACTCGGCGAACACATCGGGCACACCGTAAGGATCACCGGCGTCGTCTCCAACGCAACCGCGCACGGCGCCAAGGAAGATGCCAAGGCCGAAGCTAAAGAACACGGCGTAGGTGAGAACTCGACCGAGCATGGCCACCTGACCGCTACGGGCCTCAAGATGGTCAGCGAGAGTTGCTCGCAGTAATTCCCTCGGAAACCAGACAAAAACGCCCCGGGCGGCTTATGCCATCCGGGGCGTTTTCATCCACTCTCGAAACGGATTGGCGAAGTCTTGGCGACTCGCCTTGATTCCGCCCGTAACGCCGTGACATCCGTCGAAATTCCTCCGAGCGCGTCAGGAATTGTGGAACGATCCGCAATTCGAACTACTGGAACAATCGCCGTAAAATAAGTAAAGTAACCAAGGACGCGCCCGTAGCTCAGCTGGATAGAGCATCTGCCTTCGAAGCAGAACGTCGGGAGTTCGAATCTCTCCGGGCGCGCCATTCCTCGATTTTTGAGCGGTCGCCTACGCCACCCTACTTAGTCGTTGAGATTCAACGTCTCCCCTACTGACCTTGGTTATGCTTTCGCCTCTGAATCGCGTCTTCGCAAGGCAGCTCCTTGAGGGTCGGTGATTATGTCGACCCACTTTGGGTCATGAGCGGCCTCGGCCTCGTAGTTGTCGTGCCAGTTCCACCACTTGTAGGGTGGAGTCTGGGGGTAGCCCTCCGGCGAGTCCTCCCACTCCTCCTGGCGCCCGAGCGGAGTCGCGTCGAGGTAGCTCCAAGTGCTTCCCATCGCCTCGTCGCCGCGGTTGTTGATGAAGTAAGTGCGAAACACACGCTCGCCGTCGCGGAAGAGCACGTTCGTGCCGTGCCACTGGTCTACGCCGAAGTCAGTGTCGAAACCGTCGGTTATGGTGTACCACGGCATCTCCCAGCCCATCCGTGCCTTCACGTGCGCGATGTCCGTCTGTGGCGCGCGCGAGACGAACGCGA
>Ga0137407_10003067_pt1 | contig 11080 bp, 10 predicted proteins | sample CZOMad2_2_16fung_FD_108410 | JGI IMG/M metagenome (GOLD analysis project Ga0137407, IMG submission 108410) | Vadose zone soil fungal communities from Angelo Coast Range Reserve, California, USA - CZOMad2_2_16fungal (Illumina Assembly) | ecosystem: Environmental > Terrestrial > Soil > Vadose...
GACGTCGTTCCGCCGGCCGAAGACATCGCGGGAGCATTCGCGGCGCTGCTGGGGCGCGGTCACCAACTGCCCGCGAGCGACATGCCCGCGCATCATCATCGCTCCAGCGACCAGGTCGATACGCTGACGCAGGAGGGTGTGACCCTGCGGGCTTCACTCGCGGTCACCACGGCCCGGGTGCTCTTTGGTCTGGTCGTCGGATTGCCGCTCGGAATGCTGATGGGCCTTCTCATGGGCTGGAGCCGCCGCGCCGACGACTACCTGCACCCGATCTATGTGCTGATCCGCTCGGTCCCGCCGCTATCGCTCATCACCTACATCATGCTCTGGCTCGGGCACAGCGAAGCGCACCGGCTGATCCCCGTCGTGTACGCGGTCGCCGTCACGGCGGTGATTCCCACCTATCACGGCGTGCGCGACGTCGCCGGCAAGTACGTCGTCGCGGCGCGATCGCTCGGCGCGAGGGGACGGCTCCTGCTCATCAAGATCCTGTTGCCGGCTGCGGCGCCGGCGGTGCTGGGCGGCCTACGGTACTCGATCGCCATCGCCTGGATGACCGCCGTCGGCGCGGAGATGCTGATGGCGGAGAACGGCATGGGCAATCTCCTGGTGGGGGGCGGCATGTGGTCATCGCGGCTGCAGACGCGATCGGATCCCGCCGTGATCGTCGTCGGCATCCTCGCCCTGGCGGCCGCAGGCTGGGCGATGGACATGCTGGCGAGGACCGTGAGCGCGCGGCTCACGCGCTGGGCAACCTGATGCCGTCGCTGAGGGTAAGGCGAGGGGCCGTTGCGCTGCTGGCACTCGCGGTCGTTTACCTGATCGCCGCTCAGGTCGGCCGCGGGCGGTTGCCCGACCGGATCTGGGTGGGAGCCCACTACGTCGAGAACGTCCAGCTGCTGCCGACGTGGCATTCGCTGGCCGAGGAGGGAGCGTTCCTCCTCGAATCGGGGATCCTGCTCGACAGCGTGCTCGTGAGCAGCGGAAGGGTCTTCACCGGGCTCCTCCTTGGGTCGCTCGCGGGGATCGTGCTCGGGCTTCTCACCGGATGGGGGACGCGCGTGGAATCGCTGGCCGATCCCTGGGTGACGCTCTTCCGTTTCACGCCTGCGCTCGCGCTCTTGCCGCTCTACGTGGTCTGGTTCGGCTACGGCGAGGCTTCCAAGGTGCTCCTGATCGCGACCAACGTGGCGGTGATCACGCTGCTCGGAGCGCACCACGGGGTGCGCGCGGTGCCGCGAGTGTACCTCGACGCCGCCGCCTCGCTCGGCGCCAGCCGCTGGCTGCGCTTCCGCAAGATCGTGCTTCCGGCGTCGTTTCCCTCGATCTTCAACAGCGTCCGCGTCGCAGCGGGTCTGGCATGGGTGACGATCGTGGTGGCCGAATTGATCGACGCCAGGATGCCCAGCCTCGGATATCTCCTCGCGCTCTCCGGGGCGTACCCGCGGGTGCCGACCATGCTGATCGGCATCGCGACGGTGGGCGCGCTCGTGCTCGTGTTCGACCTGCTGGCGCTCCTGCTGCACGCCAGGGCGACACGCTGGATGGGACGGGCCGGATGACGGCCAACGCCTCCCCGCCGCTGCTGGAGGCCCTGGACGTCAGCTATACCTACTCCGGCCTGACGCCGACGCGGGCGCTGGAAGACCTGAGCCTCGAGGTCAAGGAGAACGAGTTCCTGGCGGTGCTCGGTCCCGTGGGCTGCGGTAAAACGACGCTGCTGCGCATCTTCGCCGGCTTCCTTCGCCCGACGAAGGGATCGGTCCGCTGCGCCGGCTCGAGCATCGACGGCCCCGGCTGGCAGCGGGGATACGTCCTGCAGGAACAGGCCATCTTTCCCTGGATGACGGTGAGGGAGAACCTCGAGTTCGGCCTTCTCGCAAAGGGCGTCGCGCCCGCCGCGCGGCGGGCGGTGAGCGACCAGTTCCTCGGCCTCATCGGCCTGTCGGAATTCGAGGCCGCTTTCCCGAAGGAATTGTCCACGGGCATGTCGAAGATGGTCGAGGTCGCGCGAGTGCTCGCCACCGATCCGGCCCTCCTCCTGCTCGACGAGCCGTTCGGCGCCCTCGACGCCCAGACGCGGGCCCGCATGCAGGACGCGTTGGCCGGGCTCTGGGAGCGGCGCCGAAAGACCGTGCTCTTCGTGACGCACGACGTGGAGGAAGCTCTGTATCTCGCCGATCGGATCGTCGTGCTTTCGCCGCGTCCTGGGAAGGTGAAGGCGCACTTCGCCGTCGACCTTCCCCGGCCGCGCTCGGTCGAGACCCGTTTCTCCACTGGATTTCTCGCGGTCAAGCGGAAGGTCTGGGAGGCGACCGGGCCCGGGCCTTAGTCTGAGTCCTCTGGCACGGGAATTGGATCGCTCCCGTGCGATGCTCCCCCACGCCCTCGAGATTGCCGCCCACAAGCTGTCGATCTGGCTGGCCGATCGCCTTGCCGCGCCCCGGCGATTTCCAATGCCGTTGTCCGATCTCTACGGACGGATCGACGCCCTGGTTCACTCGCGCCAGGCCTTGGCGATGGTCTGCGCGGTGGGCCTGGTGATGGTGGTCCACGGCATCCGCAGCGCTTGGTGGGACGTCTACGGCCGCTGGTACCGGCGGTGACGACTTTTCGAACAGTCCGTTGATGGATCTGGGGACACCATACGCAATTCCCCGGCCAACTCGATCTGGCACGGGTCACGATCACGGTGGCAGGCGCGCGAGGATCTCCTTGAAGCGCGGCAGCCCTCGCAGGGGGTCGAGGTCCGGATCGTGCTCCATCCAGGTGCGAAAACCGCGTCCCGTGCCGACGGCGCGGTCGAGCATTTCGAGCGCTTTTTCCTGGTCACCCGCGGCGGCGAAACCGCAGGCGGCGTTGTACAGCACCGTGAAGTCGTACGGCCTCAAGGCGATGGCCTGCTGCAGCCGGTCGATTCCTTTTTGTCGGTCACCTTCCGCGACCAGCAAGGAGCCGGACAAGTACAGCGCGCGCACGTCGTCCGGGCTGTTGCGCAGCACGCGGTCAGCCGCCTCGACCGCACGGTTGCGCGCCGCGCGGGCGTTGGCCGGCTGGTTGAGCCTCTCGTACGGCATCGCCGCGAGCGTGAGTGAATCATAGTCGTCCGGATTCCGCCTGGCCGATTCCTCGAACGCCCGCGCCGCATCGGCATAGCGTTCCAGCGAAAAGAGGAAGCGCCCGTAATAGTACCAGGCGTCGCGAAGGCCGGGAGCGATGGCGGTAGCGCGCCGGAAGCTTGCGTCTGCCTCGTCGTTGCGGCCCAGGCCCGCCAGGACATTGGCGCGCGCGACGTGCGCCTCCGCCAGGTCGGGATCGAGCCGCAACGCCTCATCGCTCGCGGCCAGCGCCTCAGCGCGAAGGGCGGGCTGCGCTTCCTTGGGCACGAGCAGCCACTGCACCAGCGTGATGTCGGCATCGGCGAGCCCGGCGCGAGGAAGCGCGAACGCGGGATCGAGCGCGATGGCCCGTTTGAACATCTGCCGCGCCAGCTCCTGGTTCTCCGGCCCCAGGGTGCGCACGTATTGCCGGCCGCGCAGGTACATCTCGAACGCTTGCGAGTTCGTCGTCCCCGAGCGGCGAAGCCGGCCCGCCTCGTCGGACGAGACCCGCAACTGCAGCGCCGCCACCACGGCACGAGCGATCTCCTCCTGGATGGCGAAGGCGTCCTGCACGCCCCGGTCGAACTTGTCGGACCAGAGCTCGTAGCCGTCGTGGCTCACGAGCCGCGCGCTCACCCGCAGCCGGTCTCCGATCTTGCGCACGCTGCCTTCCAGGAGCGTCGATACTCCGAGCGCGCGCGCCATCACCGGCGCGTCCGCCGGCTTCTCCTTGAACTGGAACGAGGAGGTCCGGGCCGCGACGCGCAACCCGGGGACGGTGCAGAGCGCATCGATGATCTCCTCGGCGATGCCGTCGCACATCCAGTCCTGGTCCTTGGCTGGGCTCAGGTCCTTGAAGGGCAGCACCGCGATGCTCGCCGACTCTTCTCTCGCGGGGGCGGCGCGATGCGACTTCCAGAAGTACCAACCGACGCCGGGAGCGCCCAGGGCGAGTCCGACCACGACCGAGGATCAACAGCAAACGGCCGCTCGGCGCCGGCCCGGTCCGCTCGATTCGTCCGCCTTTCAGATCGAGCGCCCAGGCGAGCACGAGCGTGAACGGGAAGCCGACGCCGAGCGCCACGACGGTGGCCGAGAGCACCCACTCCGGGAGCCGCAGTCCGTGCATCACCGGCTCGATGACCTGCAGCACGGCGAAGGAGACGATCCCGTATCCGATGAGGGCCCGGAAAACGCGGCGGCGCTTCATCTCTTCGAACCAGGACTCCACGCGGCCGATGATAGCGCTTCCCGTTGCCGGCCGGCGTCGCTCGGTCCCGCCGCACGCCGCCGGCTCAGAGCAAGCGGGTCTGGATGGGCGAACCCGCCTTGATCGTCTTCGTCAGCGGCGTCCTCTCGACAACCTCGGCGAGAAGGCGGCGCTGGTCTTCCGTCAATGGCGCGGCGAAACGGATCTCGCGTTCGATCCGGTCGGCGCCGTCGTCCGACTTGTCGTGCCGCAGCTCGACGTGGATGTGCCCCAGCCGCCAGCCTTTCCTTTCGGCGTACATGCGAAGGGTGATGGAAGTGCAGGCGCCCAGCGCGGCGAGGAGCAGCGCATAAGGCGTGGGGCCCGTATTGGTTCCGCCGGCGCTGACCGGCTCGTCCGCCTTCAGATCGTGGAGCCCGGCCTTGATCCGCTGCGCGTATCCCGTTTCGCTGTCGACCGCGGTGATTGCGATCCTGGCCACTCGCGCCTCCCCTGTCGAGGTTCAATTCCAGGCGAGCCGGGAGCGGAGCGCCCAGTACTCCTCCGCGGGTTCACCGAGCTCCTCCAGCGCTTCCAGATCCTCCGGGGACAGACGCAGGTCGAGGGCGCGGAGGTTGGAATCGAGCTGCGCTCCGGTCGCCGCGCCAAGGAGGACGACGTCGGCCCACGGCTCGCGGGCGACGAAGGCGAGCGCCACCGCATCCGGCGAAGAGCGCAGCCGATCGGCGACGGTCCGCAGCGGACCGGCCCTTCCTTCCTCGCCCTTCAGCGTGAGCCGGCCGTTCGCCAGCGGCTCCTTCACCAGCACCGTCAAGCCCGCGTCGTGCGCCTCGCGCAGCGCCGGTCCGGCGGAGCCTTCCAATAGATTCCAGGTCGCCTGCACGGTGGAGAAAAGCTGCACGCCTTCGAAGCGGATCTCGAGCGCCCGGCGAATGGTCTCGAGCTGCCGGGTGCCGGTCGCCGTCACGCCCAGGTACAGGCCGTTTTGTTGGAGGCGCCTCAGCCTTTCCAGGACCTGCCGGTCCTCCAGCACGCGCGTCTGCGGCGCCGCGGAGTGGATCTGGTACAGGCGGAGGTAGGGGCCGAGGAGGGAAGTCGATTCCGCGAACTGGGCGTCCAGCATCGTCTCGCTGTGGTCCTTCACTTCCTGCACGCGGCCGTCGAGTTGCCAATCGCCGGTATAGCGATACCCCCACTTCGAGCCGACGACGATTTCCGCGGGCCGGATCCCCCGGCTGTCGATCCATCCGCGCAGGAAGTGCTCGGCCCGGCCGTAGGAGCGCGCGGCGTCGAAGTAGCGGATGCCAGCGGCGAAGGCCTGGTCGAGCACGCGGTGCGCGTGCGCTTCCAGCGCCTCCACGGAGCGCCCTTCGGGGAGATCCGCTCCATGTCCGAGGTTGATGTAGGCGGGGCGGCCCAGCGCAGCCATCCCGAGGCCGAATCGGGTGAGCGTGGGACCGTCGCGCCCAAGACGGCGGACGCGCGGCTCCAGGGTCGCGCTCCCGGGTGCGTGCGGCCTCTGGTGCACCTGTTTTTCGTTGCGCTGGTGCTGCTCGTGAAGCTCCGTGGAGAGGTTTCCGCCTTCGCGATCCGGAGGTTTCACGGGTGCGGCGCTTGCGGGGCGGAATAGTGGCGCGCCGCGGATTCGCCCGGAAGGACGGCGACGCCGTCGACCACCAGATCGTCGACATAGCAGTACGCCCAATCCTCGCCCGGCTCGTACGACTTGACGACCGGGTGGTGCGAGCGGTGGAAGTGCTTGGTCGCGTGCTTGTTGGGCGAAGAGTCGCAGCAGCCGACGTGTCCGCAGGACATGCACAGCCGCAGGTGGACCCACTCGCCTCCGGCCTCGAGGCATTCCTTGCAGCCGTGACCGCTCGGCTTGATCGGATCCCGGCCTTGCTCGTCGAGTTTCTCGAGGTCACGGCAGGTGTCTGCCACAACGTCCTCCTTGAGGTTCTCCCGCTTCGTACCGGCTGTCTAACCCATCCCCTGCAGGCGCGCCTCTCGCAGATCCAGCTCGTGCTCGATCTGCCGCAGCACGTCGTCGTTGATGCGGCGCTCCTCGCGCAAGCGAATGGCAGCCTCGCGCTCGGCGCGCAAGAGCTCGAGCGACACCTCGCGCAGCCGGCGGCGATTGCTCGCCGCCGCGCGGCTGTCGTCCGTGTCATCCAGGCGCAGACTGGCGAGACGGCGGCGATAATGTTCGGCGACGTCGTCGTAGAGGGGAGCGAGGTCCGCGCCGTCGGCGGCGCGCAGCGGCTCGAGCCGCGACAGCGCCGACTGGAGCACGATCCGCCGCGCCTCCTGCTCCTCGCAGTCAGGTCCGGGCTCGCGGGCGAGCCCGAGGAGGCGGACGAGCGGCGGCAGCGTGAGCCCCTGGACGACGAGCGTTGCGACGATCACGCAGAAGGTGATGAAGACGATCGCATCCCGGTACGGCAAGGCCCCGCGCCCGGGCATGGTATGCGCGAGCGACATGGCGGCGGCCAGGGCGATGACGCCGCGCATCCCCGACCAGCCGACGACGAAGAGTTGCTGGCGTGGTAGGAGCGACACCTCCTGCCGCAGGATGCGGCGCCGGATGAAGTACGAGAGCCGCGCCGCGGGGAACACCCAGATCAAGCGCAGCGCGATCACGAGCGCGCTGAACGCCGCGCCCGCGATGATCATCCGGCCGAGCCCTGCGTCGCGGATGCCGCCGACCACGACGGGGAGCTGCAGCCCGATCAGCACGAAGACGAGCCCGTTCAGCACGAACGTGAGCGCGTCCCAGACCGCGTAGGCCTGGAGCCGGACCGCCGGGGAGAAGAAGCGCGTGCTCCTGCGGCTGAGGAAGAGGCCCGACGCGACGACGGCGAGAACCCCGGAGGCGTGGAGCGCGTCCGCGATGAGGTACGCGCCGTACGGGACGAGCAGGCTGATGGCGATCTCGATCGGACCGTCGTCGATGCGGTGTTCGAACCAGTCCACGACGACGCCGAGCAGCAGGCCGACCGCGATCCCGCAGACGACCAGATAACAGAAGCGGAAAGCCGCGTACGGCAAGGAAGGGACGGTTCCCCACGCCAGGATCAGGACGCCGAACTCGAGCGCCAGCAAGCCGGTCGCGTCGTTCACCAGGCTCTCCCCTTCCAGGACGTCGGCGACGCGCCGTGGAAGGCCCATCTCTCTCGCCGTGGAGGTGGCGGCGATCGCGTCCGTCGGTGACACGATCGCCCCCAGGACGAATCCGACGCGCCAGTCGAACCCAGGCAAGATCCATGGCGCCGCGACGGCGACGCCGGCCACGGTGAAGCCGACGAGCCCGACGGCGAGCGAAGTGATGCTGACGAAGTTGAACGAGAACTCCCGCCAGGACGTCGTCCAGGCGGAAGCGTAGAGCAGGGGAGGGAGCACCACGAAGAAGATGACGTCGGGATCGAGCGTCGCCCTCGGGATCCCGGGGACGAAGCTCACCAGCAGGCCGGCGACGAGCAGTACGATGGGGTACGGAGCCTGCAGCCTGCGCGCGAGGGCGCCGAATGCGACCACGACCAGAAGCAGCAGGACGAATACGAGCTGTGAAGCGTGGACTCCGCCGACTTCCATGGTGCCTCTTCGACGTCAACGGATGCTGCTCGCCGATCTCTCTACCACGGTCTGCCGCGATGCGCGGGAGGGAAGCCCGAACCAGGAAACGATTCCGCCGGCAGCGCAGAACAACGCCGTCGCCAGCAAGGAGCCGCGGATCGCGCCCAGGAAGGGCGCGCCGGTCATCGCCGTGGAAACGCCTCCGACGGCGGGCAGGACGGCGATTCCGAGCAATCCGGCAACGCGCGCGACGGCGTTGTTCACGGCGGAGGCAATTCCGGCGTCGCGCTCGTCCGCGGCGCTCATGACCGCTGAAGTGAGCGGCACGACGGTGAGCGAGAGCCCCACCGCGAACAGGCACATTCCGGCGAGCAGCCAGATCAGATTGCGTGCGAAGAGTCCCGCTTGCGCGGCGATGGCGAGCCCGGCGGCCGAGCACAGCGGTCCGATGGTCATGGGGACGCGGTATCCGATGCGGGCGGCCAGCTTTCCCGCCAGTGGCGAGAGCACCGGCATGATCGCCGCGAGCGGCAAGAGGATGAGGCTCGATCCGAGAGGGCCGTACCCGAGACCCTGCTGGAGCCCGAGCACGACGAGGAACATCGCTCCGGAAAGCCCGAAATACATCAGGAGCGTGGTCAGGTTTGCGGCGGAGAACTGCCGGCGCCCGAAGAGCGCGAGCGGGAGCATCGGGCGGGCGGCATGGCGCTCCCAGGCGACGAACGCGACGAGCGCGACGACGCCGAGGACGCCGCCCAGCCACGCCGGTCGCGGCCACGCGTGTGGCGGGCCCTCGATGAGCGCGTAGACGAAGCCGCCCAGGCTGACGGCGCCGAGCGTCGCGCCGGGCCAGTCCAGCGCGCCCTGCGCCGGCGCTCCGGCTTGCGGCAGACAGCGGTTCCCGATCAGCGCTGCCACGAGCGCAAGCGGCAGGTTGAGGAAGAAGATCGAGCGCCACGAGAGGGTCTCGACGAGCCACCCGCCGGCGAGCGGTCCCACCGCCGTCATCACTCCCGACAATCCGGTCCAGGCCCCGACCGCTGCGTCCTGATCCGCGGCGCGGATGCTGCTCTTGAGAATGGCGAGGCTGGAGGGAACGAGGAGGGCCGACGCCATCCCCTGCAGCGCGCGCGCCCAGCAGAGCATGGCGAGCGTGCCGGCGACGCCGCAGAGCGCGGACGTCGCCGCGAAGGCGAGGGTGCCGGCGAGGAAGACTCGCGAGCGGCCGAGGACGTCGCCGAGCGATCCCCCGAGGAGGATGAAGGCGGAGAGCGTCAAGAGATACGCGTCGACGACCCACTGCAGCCCCGAGAGCGACGCGCCGAGCTCGCGGCCGAGCGTCGGCAAGGCGACGTTCACGACCGTGCCGTCGAGGAACGCCATCCCCGAGGCGAGCGCGGTCGCGACGAGGATGCCGCGGCCTCTCGGCGAATGCAGCGCGGCTCCCTCGTCGATCCCCATGCGGCTGCTGAACATACGCGCCCCGACGATTTGGCGAGCGACCCGGGGCGGTGCTACGTGCACGATCGTTCTTTGGAGGCAACATGATGCGGGCCCCTGCCAACTCGATCTGGCCAGCGCTGCCGCTCGAGCAGTGGGAAGACACCTTTGCCACGCTGCACATGTGGTCGCAGATCGTCGGCAAGACGCGGCTCGCGCTCGTCCCGATGATGAATCACTGGTGGAACGTCACTCTCTACGTGACCGCGCGCGGCCTGACGACAGGTCCGATGCCGTCCGGCGAGCGGACGTTCGAGGTCGAGCTCGACTTCCTCGACCACGTTCTCGCGCTGCGCGTGAGCGACGGCGCAACGCGGACCCTCCGACTCGCCGCCCGGAGCGTAGCGGAGTTCTATCGCGAGTACCTGGCGATGCTCGAATCCCTCGGCCTCGCCGTGCGGATCCGACCCCTACCCGTCGAGGTCGTGGAGGCGGTGCCGTTCCCGGACGATCAGAAGCACGCCGCCTACGACGCAGACGTCGCCCAGCGCTGCTTCCGCGTGCTCGCGCAGGCGGATCGCGTGCTGAAGGAGTTTCGCGGACACTTCCTCGGCAAGTGCAGCCCGGTGCACTTCTTCTGGGGCGCTTTCGATCTCGCCTGCACGCGCTTTTCGGGCCGCCCCGCCCCGCTGCATCCGGGCGGCGTACCGAACTGTCCCGACTACGTGCAGCACGAGGCGTACTCGCACGAGTGTATCAGCGCCGGGTGGTGGCCAGGTGGCGGCCCGCTGCGGGAAGCCGCCTTCTACGCGTACGCGTATCCCGAGCCGGCCGGCCTGCCCCAGGCATCCATCCGCCCGGCCGCGGCGTACTACCACGGGCAGATGCGCGAGTTCATCCTGCCCTACGAAGCCCTGCGCGCCGCTCCCGATCCGGACGAGATGCTGCTTGCTTTCCTGGAGACCACGTACGAGGCGGCCGCCGATCTGGCCGGTTGGGACCGCAAGGCGCTCGAACGAAGCCAGGAGTCGCGCGAGCGGGAGGGACGATGAGCGCGCCACAGGAGCTGAAGGGTCCCGACCTCGCCGCCGGGATCGACGGCTCGTCCCTCGCTGAAAGCGAGCCGCTCCTCGGCCACGCCGCGGGCGAGCCGATCGTATTGGTGAGGCGCGCGGGCGAGGTCTGCGCCGTCGGCGCGGTTTGCACCCATTACGGCGGCCCCCTCTCCGAGGGGATCGTCGAGGGCAATACCATCCGCTGCCCTTGGCACCACGCCCGATTCGATCTGCGCACCGGCGCTGCGGCGCGTCCGGGCCGCGAAGCCATCGCCTGCTACCGCGTCGAACGGCAAGGCGCGCGCATCCGGGTCGGCGAACGGATCGAATCGCCGCCTCCGGCGCCGGCCGCAGGCCCGCAAAGTGTCGTGATCGTGGGAGCAGGCGCAGCCGGCAACGCCTGCGCCGAGGAGTTGCGCCGGCAAGGGTACGCGAACGCCATCACGATGATCGGCAGCGAGGGCACGGTCCCGGTGGATCGCCCCAATCTGAGCAAGGACTATCTCGCCGGTACGGCGCCGGAAGACTGGATCCCGCTGCGCGACCGCGACTTCTACTCCCGACGGAAGATCGATCTGCTCGAGCAGGCCGAGGTCACCGCCGTCGACGCCGGGCGCCGGGAGGTGCGGCTCTCGACGGGAGAGTCGCTTCGCTTCGGCGCGCTGCTGCTCGCGACCGGCGCGGAGCCGATCCGCCTGGGC
>Ga0137407_10003069_pt1 | contig 11079 bp, 6 predicted proteins | sample CZOMad2_2_16fung_FD_108410 | JGI IMG/M metagenome (GOLD analysis project Ga0137407, IMG submission 108410) | Vadose zone soil fungal communities from Angelo Coast Range Reserve, California, USA - CZOMad2_2_16fungal (Illumina Assembly) | ecosystem: Environmental > Terrestrial > Soil > Vadose zone...
ATTCTATTACGGTGCGTATGAACACGATCTCAATTTCCCGGCGTAGATTTGCGCAATTGTTAGGTGCCGGAGCGGCAGCGGCTGTTGTCCGGCCGGCGCTTTCGTTTGCAGGCTCGCCTGAGCAGGCCGCTGTATCAGAGGTTGTTCGCTTGAGCGCCAATGAGAATCCATACGGCCCTTCGCCCAAGGCGTTCAAAGCAATGACCGATGCCTTCAGTCTGGCGTCTCGTTATCCTGATGAGCACAACGATGTGTTGATCGATAAGCTGGCGAAAATCAATGGCGTTAATCACGATCAAATCTTACTCGGCGACGGGTCGAACGAGATTCTGAAACTTTGTGCGGACACATTTACTGGAAAAGAGAAGGGCAAACTTATTGTCGGGGACCCAACTTTTGAGGCAGTCCTCAATCAGGCGCGCGTCAACGGCGCTGACGTGGTGAAAGTTCCCCTCACCCGCAGTTTCAGTCATGATCTTCCGAAAATGCTCGCGGCGGCAAACAAAGGTTTGGTTTATGTCTGCAACCCAAACAATCCCACTGCCAGCATCACGCCCAAGAACGAACTGCGCGAGTTCATCACCAAAACTCCACGCGAGACGACGATTCTGGTGGATGAAGCTTATTTCCACTACGCCGACGCTCCCGATTACGACACCGTGATTCCGCTGGTCAAAGATCACTCAAACTTGATCGTTGCGCGGACGTTTTCAAAAATCTATGGAATGGCGGGATTGCGTTGCGGCTACTGCGTCGCGCAACGCGAAACGATTGAGCAACTGCGTCCGCATCAAATGTGGGACAGCGTTAACATCATGGCCCTCGCCGCGGCGAGCTCGAGTCTGGACGATCCAGATCAAGTCCCAAACGGCCGTCGTTTGAACAGCGAAGCGAGAGCATTCGTGATCGGCGAGCTCGAGACGATGGGCTACAAATCAATTCCGTCGCAAGCCAACTTCATCATGTTCGATTGCAAACGTCCTGTCGTGCCGCTCATCCAGGCGTTAAAGCAGCGCAATGTGCGCGTCGGTCGCTTATTTCCGGCGTTGCCGAATCACATGCGCCTGACCATTGGGAAGAAATCCGAGATGGAAAATTTTCTATCGGCATTCCGGGAGCTGGCAGCCTGAGACCGCGCCGTCGGCACTATCTTGATGTGAGAGCGGCGTTCTTCGCCCGTTCCCGCCTGGTTCGTCAATAGGCACGCCGCAACAAAACCCCGAGAACGAGAAAAATGATCCGCCATTTGGGGGATTCGGTCCTAGCCTAGTTTGCTTTCCACAATTTGATTGATTTCTGCGAACCGCGCGTCGGAATCGGCGGTGATATGTTGAACTTTTTTCAGGAGCGCCGATCTAAATTTCTCATGCTTCAACTGGCCCAGGTTAATCCTGACGTTCATGGCTGCGCCGCCAATGCAGGCGCGCAATGCCAGGATGCCAACGCCCACATCTGAAATCGAAGCGGGATTTCCTTTCTCAGCCATCTCGTAAAGGATTTCGTAAGATTTGGATGCAGCTTCCATGACCTTCAATGGAATCTCGGCCGCATATTTGGTTGCCTCCTCGATTGCCGCGGAACGCGCTTTTTTTTCCTCGGCCGAATCCTTTGGCAACGCGAATGCATCCATCACCTTGTTGAATGCGGCCGTGTCTTCGTCCACCAAGGCGAGCAGCTCATCCTTCAATTGCTGCGCCTTCACCGCCCAATCGCTGAAATAGCTCAGCTTGTCGTCCCAGCCGCGTTTGCCAGCGGAGAGATTGGCAACCATTCCACCAAGCGAAGCACCCAATGCTCCCATCAATGCTGCCACCGACCCGCCACCCGGCGCGGGAGAATCGCTTAGTGTTTCATTGCAGAACTGACGGAGATCCATTTTGAGGAGTGATTTTTTAGGAGTGGAGGCTTCGATCTTGAATTCAATCACTTTCTCTTTCGGATCGAAAGTTTTCAATTCACCCAGGCCCATCGAGCGGATCGCAAGATCGATGAGCTCTTCTTCGGAGGCGCCTTCCGACCATTTCTGTTTCCGGAGAAAATATCTTCCGGCATCCACCAGACATTTCTTCGGCACCATGCCGACGATTTCCGAACCAGTTACGCGCAGGCCGCGATTGCTCGCCGCTTCACAGCATGCGTCGAATGCGGCGTGCAGCGGCGTCTCTTCAATATTCGTCAGATTCATCGACACCTGGGCAATTCCATATTCCTTCACAAACCAGCCAATAGCCTTGACGTGTTTCAGCATTCCAGGAACGCGGACAGGCTCGCCGCTCGCATCCAGCACCGGCTTTCCGTAGGGCGTGCCATCTTCGGTCTTGGTCCTCCCCTGCTCTCGCACGTCAAACGCGACGGAATTCGCGCGTCGTACCGATTTCGTGTTCAGATTCACATTATAAGCAACGAGAAAATCACGGACGCCGATCACCGTCGCGCCCGATTTCTCATTGAAAACCAACGGCCCGAAATCCGGTCTCCACTCAGGCTGCTTTATCTTCTCAAAGAAACCTTCGTATTCGCCTGCGCGAATCACCGACAAATTCGAGCGAGCCTGGCCTTTGGCCGCCCTTTCGTAGAGATAGACTGGAATTTTCAGTTCTTCGCCGACGCGTTTTCCTAAGCGATTAGCGCATTCGACCGCTTCTTCCCAACTAACGTTGCTGACCGGAATGAACGGACAAACATCGGTCGCGCCCATACGGGGGTGCGCGCCTTTTTGTCTGCGCATGTCGATGAGCTCTGCCGCCTTTTTGATGCCGCGAAACGCCGCTTCCACTACTGCGTCAGGATCCCCGACAAACGTCACAACCGTCCGGTTCGTGCTCGCGCCAGGATCGACATCGAGCAATGAAACGCCCTCTACGGTTTCAATTGCATCGGTGATCTGCCGAATGGTATCCAGGTCGCGTCCCTCAGAAAAATTCGGAACGCACTCAATCAGTTTTCTCATCGTTCGACAGCTGGTTGATAGCTTCTCCTGTAGCGGCGGTCTATGACCGTCGCAAATTTTTCGGCCGGACTCGCGATCTGCTCAGGTTGCCGGGTAAATCGTCGGATGAAGGATGAGCCGCATCAGCTTCGACTGCCAAGTGCTTTGTTCGTCGAGTTGCCTCAGCGAGAGTCCCGCGCTTGTGGCGGCATCGGAATGTCGATCTTGTGCGCGGCGGCGAACTCGATCGCTTTGGAATAACCGGCATCGACGTGGCGAAGGACGCCCAATCCTGGATCGCTTGTTAGAACGCGCTCGAAACGACGCCTGGAATTTTCGGTGCCATCGGCGACCACGACCATGCCGGCATGCTGCGAATAGCCGATGCCGACTCCGCCGCCGTTGTGAATCGATACCCATGACGCGCCCGCGGCGGTGTTAATGAGCGCGTTGAGCAGCGCCCAATCGGCAATCGCATCGCTCCCATCGAGCATCCCCTCGGTCTCGCGATTGGGCGACGCGACCGAGCCAGCGTCGAGGTGATCGCGACCGATTACGATCGGCGCTTTGATTTCGCCGCTTTTCACCAGCTCGTTCATCGCCACACCAAATTCAGCGCGCTCGCCGTAACCGAGCCAGCAAATCCGCGCGGGCAATCCTTGAAACTGAATCCGCTCTTTCGCGAGTTTCATCCAGCGCGCGAGGGTTTTGTTTTCCGGAAATAATTCAAGCGCGAGTCGATCCGTGCGCGTGATGTCTTCTGGATCGCCGCTCAACGCGACCCAGCGGAACGGTCCCCGACCCTCGCAAAAAAGCGGACGGATGTATTCGGGAACGAACCCGGGAATGTCGAACGCCTTCTCGACGCCGGCTTTTTTCGCCTGGGCGCGAATGTTGTTTCCGTAATCGAAAGTGACCGCGCCTTTTTTTTGCAACGCCAGCATCGCCTCGACATGCACGGCCATCGAGTGCATTGCGCGCTCAATATATTCGTCCGGATTTTTTTGCCGCAGCGTGAACGCATCATCGAGCGACATCCCATGCGGCACGTATCCGTTCAATGCGTCGTGCGCGCTGGTTTGATCGGTAAGGACATCGGGAACGATGCCGCGCTTCACGATTTCCGGCAGGACATCGGCGCAATTTCCGACGAGTCCGATTGAAATCGAGCGTCTATCGTTCCGAGCTTTTTCGATTAACTTGAGCGCTTCATCCAGCGACTGTGCGATCTTGTCGCAATAACCGCTCTTCAATCTTTTTTCGATCCGCGCCGGATCGACTTCGACCCCGAGAAAAACTGAGCCGTTCATGGTTGCGGCGAGCGGTTGCGCCCCGCCCATCCCCCCGAGCCCGCCGGTGAGCACAAATTTTCCTTCGAGCGACCCGCCAAAATGTTTACGGCCCGCCGCGGCAAATGTCTCGAATGTGCCCTGCACAATCCCCTGGCTGCCGATGTAAATCCACGAGCCGGCGGTCATTTGGCCGTACATGGTGAGGCCCATGCGCTCGAGCCGATTGAATTCAGCGTAGTTATTCCATTGTCCGACGAGATTGGAATTCGCGATCAAGACGCGCGGCGCTTCATCGTGTGTCCGGAATTTGCCGACCGGTTTTCCCGACTGGACAAGAAGCGTCTCGTCGTTTTCGAGCTCGCGCAGGGATCGCACGATCGCGTCGAAAGCTTCCCAGCTTCTCGCGGCCCGTCCCGTCCCACCGTAAACAACCAGCCGATCCGGGGCCTCGGCTACATCGGGGTCGAGGTTGTTCATCAACATCCGCATGGCTGCTTCCTGATGCCAGCCTTTGCAGCTTCGCTCGGCGCCGCGCGGTGCATGAATGATTCGTTTTTCGCTCATCACTTTTCGTGGTCGCTCTCAAAATTGCCTCGGCGAAGCGCTTCCGCTACGCGCGCAATGTCGCCAGAGAGCGAACGATCTTGCGTCAGCGGCGGCGCAATTTTTCTGACGGCAGCAAACGCCCGCTCCACGCCAACGCCGGCTTTAAGCGGGCGTCGATGTTCCAGAGCTTCGGCGGCGGCGAGCAATTCGATCGCCAGCAAATTCTCCGCGAGACCGGCAATCGTCCGGAGTTTCAATGCGCTGGTCATGCCCATTGCGACATGGTCCTCCTTTCCAGCCGATGTAGGAACATTGTCGATACTCGATGGGTGCGCGAGGACTTTCGCTTCGTTTAACAACGCGACGGCGGCGACGTGGGCGATCATGAATCCGGATTCCATTCCAGGATCCCGGGCGAGAAATGCGGGCAAACCTTCGTTCATATCGGGGTTTAGCAGCCGCTCGATCCGGCGCTCGCTAATGTTCATCAAATCTGTCAGAGCGATGGCAGCGTAATCGAATGCGAGGGCAAGCGGTGCGCCGTGAAAGTTGCCGCCCGAAATAACATCACCGCTCTCGGCAAAGACAAGCGGATTATCGGTCGCTGAGCCCGATTCAATCAGGAGCACATCTTCACAGTGCGCGAGCGCACCGCGAACTGCGCCGTGCACCTGCGGCATGCAACGCAGACTGTAGGCGTCCTGGATGCGCGGATCATTCTTGAGATGCGATTGCCGAATCTCGCTTCCATCCAGGAGCGCCAACAGATGTTTGGCGACGGCTTTCTGGCCGGGATGCGGCCGGGCGTCTTGCAAACGTGCATCAAATGCCGCCGGAGTGCCCTTCAGCGCCTCCAGGCTCATCGCGCCGGAAACGTCCGCGACAAGAGAGAGCCGTTTCGCGCGGAGAAGCGCGAGCCCGCCGACAGCGTGCATCGTCTGTGTGCCATTTAGGAGGGCAAGCCCCTCTTTTGCTTCGAGACGCTGCGGCTCAAGCTTTACGCGACGAAGCGCATCCCGGCTCGGCATTCGTTCGCCTCGGAAAAATGCCTCGCCTTCGCCGATCACGCTCAAGGCGAGATGCGCGAGCGGGGCGAGATCGCCGCTGGCGCCGACCGAGCCTTTCTCCGGAACAACCGGGCACACACGCCGGTTGAGCATTTCGCAAAGCATCTCGATGATCTCCAAGCGGACGCCGCTCAAACCGAGGGCGAGTACATTTGCGCGCAGCAACATCATCGCCCGCACTTCCGGTTCGGAGAGCGGATCGCCAATGCCGCAGGCGTGACTGCGAACAAGATTGAGCTGGAGCTGGCCCAGGCCACCGGGCCGGATGCGAACATCCGAAAGTTTGCCAAAGCCTGTGCTGACACCGTAAACCACGGCGTCGCGCGCGATGATGTCTTCGACGACTTTGCGGGAAGCAAGAATGCGAGGCCGGGCCGAGGGCGCGATTTGCACAGGTGCATCGCCAAATGCCACCGCCGCGATCTCAGCGAGTGCCAGTGCCTGGCCGTTTAATTCCACGCCCACACCTTAATTAGAACTCAGCCAAATGGGAAGGGCAGGGTCGGCGCGCTGCGCCGACTGGACACCGCGGCGCGGCGTCCCTGGCATGGGCAAACAGAAAGGAAAAGGCCAGGTCGAACACGACCTGGCCTCGTTGGCAAAGCCAACCACAAGGTTATTTGCCGTAACTGGTCTTGCCTGGAGTGGTGACCACTTCCTCTTTTTTTTGGGCACAAGCACCCAGGCTCAAAGCACTGGCTAAAATGGCCACGATCATGATCGCTTTTAAAAATTTCAATCTATCTCGCCTCCTTTCGCAGCATGTTGCTCCGCTTGTTTAGGCAAGGAACTACAGGGAAGCAACGCTTTTCTCAACTTTTTTGGATGTGTCAAAGGGACGCAATTTTCAATTCATAAGGTTGAGAGTCGGGCAAGTTTGAAACATGCCGACTCTTATTCTTCGATAACAATGGACGCGCCTTCATCGACGAGATCGAATAACTCGATTACGTCCGCATTGCGCATTCGCACGCATCCGTAGCTCGTCGGGTTGCCGATTTTGTCCTCATGTTTGTGCCGTGGCTGTAAATGAAATGGTCATGCGTGTTGGCGTTGTATTCATCCAAGCCATCAAGCCACAAGACCCGCGACGCGACCAAATCCTTCGTCGGAGGAAGCGGATCGACAGACAATAGACTCAGCCGCCCGATCTATTTCGCGTAACCGGTCGTACCCGCAGTTGTGGTCACCGTCTGCTCTTTTTTAGCACAAGCCCCTAGTCCCAAAGCAGTGACCAGTACGGCCACAATCATAATCGCTTTAAAAAATTTCAATCTATCTCGCCTCCTTTCGCAGCAGGTTGCTGCTGCCACCTCTTAGCGGGGAACTTCGCGGACGCAACGCTTTTTTCTCTATTTTTTGGAATCTCCTAAATCGTGCAGTTCATTCTTCGATCGTTACGTGAGCACCCTCATCAACGAGCTCAAACAAGTGTACGACATCAATATTTCGCATTCGGATGCACCCGTGGCTGTCTGGCCTGCCGATCTTGTCCTCATGCCGGGTGCCGTGAATATAAATGAAACGGTCGCGCGTGTTGGCGTTGTGCTCATCCAAGCCATCGAGCCACAAGATGCGCGACATCACCAAGTCTTCAGTCGGAGGAAGCGGATCGTCCGGTTTCAGCGGCACGCGACTTTGAAAAACAGCATCACTCGGCAGACCGTCGCCGATCTTCTCTGCGACCCGAAAGCGGCCAGTTGGTGTTTTCATGCTGCTTTCTTCGGTCCCGATTCCAAATCGTGAAGTGGACACCGGGTAACTGCGGATTGGCGTCTCGTCTTCCATCAAGGTGAGGCGCTGATCGCGAATCGAAATGTGAATGTTTTTCACTTCTGGCTAAATACCCATGCCGAATTGAGAATCAAGGCCTTTACGACAGAGCGAGCCTTGCAAAAACATCTTCTCCCGTGATCCGAGGCCTCGAGTGACGGTTGAAGACAACCCCCTGAAACAGTTGCTGGTGTGTGCGCGAGGTTTGCATCAGATCGGCTCGGCGATAGACTCCGGCTGCTGATGAAAGGTTATCACGTCGCGATTATCGGGGCGACTGGCGCGGTTGGTCAGGAGCTTTTGCATGTGCTCGAACGGCGAAGTTTTCCAGTCGCAAGTCTGCGGCCTATTGGTTCGTCGCGTTCCGCCGGAAAATCGGTTCGATTTCGCGATGAATCCATCCGAGTGCAAGAGCTCGGTAGTCAATCATTCGATAAGATCGACATCGCTTTTTTCAGCGCCGGCGGCGAGATCTCGCGAAAATATGTTCCTCTCGCCTGCCAGGCAGACGCAATCGCAATCGATAATTCATCGGTTTTCCGGATGGAGCCTCACGTGCCGCTGGTTATCCCGGAAATCAACGCGGAAGATGTGCGCGGGCACCGCGGTCTGATTGCCAATCCAAATTGCACAACGGCGGTCGCGCTGATGGCGCTTTATCCCTTGCACCGCGTGTTTGGCGTACGCCGGATTTTCGCCGCAAGTTATCAAGCGGTTTCCGGCAGCGGCACGCGCGCGATCGAGGAACTGAAACGGCAGACCAAAAGCGCCGTCCACGAGCGAGAGTCCCTGCCTATGTCAACCACCCCGGCCACAGTTTATCCGCACCCGATCGCGTTTAATCTTCTCCCACATGTCGATTCATTTCTCGAGAGTGGCTACACCAAAGAAGAAATGAAAATTCAAAATGAAGGCCGCAAGATCATGCATTTGCCGCAATTCCACGCCTCGGTAACGTGCGTGCGCGTGCCTGTTTATCGCGCGCATTCTGTCGCGGTAAACGCGGAATTCGAGCAGCCGGTCTCAATCGAACGTGCCCGAGAAGTTCTGGCAAAAGCGCCGGGGATCGAGCTGGTCGACGAACCGCAAAGCAATCGTTATCCGATGCCGCTGAATGTTACCGGCAAGGACAATTGCCAGGTAGGTCGCGTGCGGGTCGACTGCGCACTCGAGAACGGCCTTTCGTTTTGGGTCTCGGGCGATCAACTCCTCAAGGGCGCAGCGTTGAACGCGGTGCAGATTGCGGAGCTTTTGTAGAGGCGCTCGCCGCGGCGAGCGCCTGGATTGATGACCCTCGGCGTTTGACACAAACGCCGCTACAACGACGCGCCCGTCGGACGTTGGCAAAACGGCCCCGGTTGATATCCGGAGCCGTCGTCTATCTCAAACCAGGTTCGTGTTATTGAGGGCCAGGGGTAGGAGAACTTACCTGACCTTTTTTCTTTCCGCCCTCGGGTTTCCCCCTGCCACGCTCAGCTGCAGCGGGAGCTTCAGCAGCGGGCGGCCCACCCGGTTGTGCTCCCCGCCCTCTTTCCCTTCCACCTCGACTCCCATGTGGATCCGTAGGTGGAGTTGACGGAGTCCCAGCTTGCTCCGGACCGCCTCTTCTCTGCGTCCCTGCCTCCGATGCACCCGCGCCGCCGGGCTGTCCGGGAGTGGGGCTCGCAGCGCCACGCTCGGGTCGTCCTCTGGGTTCGCCTGTGGGTTGAGTGGTCTCGGGGGCAGCGGTCTGTTCAGGCGGTGCAACACGTTGTGGCGGTCCGCCTGGCGTTCGACGGCCTTTGCTTTTTCCGCGCTCGGGAGCCATCGGCGACCCAGCCGGAGCAGCTGCTTCTGATGGTGAGGCCACTCCCTCGGGAGTTGCTCCGGGTCGGCCCCTGCCTGTGCCTCTTTCAGATGGCGCTCCTGGTGCACCCGGTGAAGCCACCGGACTTTCGGCAGCAGCCGGCGTGTGCGTCGCGCCCGGTTGACGCCGTCCACCGGGTCTGCCTCTGCCTCTTTCGATTGGCGCAGGTGAACCCGCCGGAGAAACCGCAGGCGTGCCGGTCAGGCCGGGTTGAGCTTGCCCCGGTCTGCCCGCTTGTGAAGGTCGAGTGGCTGGGGCGCCTGTAGCCGCTGGGCTCGCGCCAACCGCCGGTGATGCCGCGCCTGCCGGGCGACCGGTCGCGGCGCGCGTTGGGGGCGGAATATTCTTTGGATTCTCGGTTTTCATTTTCTCCTTCAGCTGCGCTTCATTAGAAACGCCGGTCCAGCCCTTCTGAATTTTCGGCTGCGCGACTTTCGCTTTCACCTTTGGCGGGGGAGCCCCCGCCGGCGCCTTGTTAATTTTTTGCGGAGCCGCTACTACAAGTTTGTCGCCCTGGACTTTCGTCAGTGCACCAGTTTTGGCGGCCGCAGATAAATCGGCACTCGGTTCGCGCTCGATTTTAAGACGCTGAATTGGCCGGCTCGAATAAGAGCTCATCGTATTGTAATCAGGGCCGTAGTTGTAGACGATGTTGTTCTGAACCGTGATGTTGGTCACGTTCACGGTGTTGTTGATATAAGTGACGTTCTGCGAATATGGAAAGATGCGATCGCGCAGGACCGGCTCACCGATAAAACGAACATCGATGAAATTGTAATAGGCCGGGCCGATATCGAATTCGATATCCACGCGACCACCAATGGGGCCGCCCGCATAAGCGATTCCGGGTCCGCGCGGCGGCAGCGGCGCCCAGCCGACATAATCGCCTCCGGTTCGCCAGGACACCCAGGCTGGTCCCCATTCAAGGTCGCTGCCGGGGAACCAGACCCAGCCGTAATCCGCCAGGCTGCCCCAGCGGCCGTAGTGGTAGGTTGCCCAGCCGAAATCTTCATAAGAAACCCATGTCCAGCCCACCTCAGTATAGGCCCAGTAGCCGTCGGCATAAGGACGCCAGTTAGGATCGCTCACGGCCACATCGGGTTGCCAGCCGTAGCCATAGCCTTCAACCTCAATCCAGTTTCCGCCGGAGAGATTGTTATAAAAGAAATCAATCGAGACATCTGCCCGGGCCTGCGGGAGCGCGGGCAAGACAGCAGCGAGCATCGCTAATGCAAAAAGTATTTTTTTCATATTTTGAGAGAAGGTTTTTGAGGCATTCGACTTACCAGCCTCGCGGTTTATTCATTTATGATTCGAATAGCGCGCGGGGAACGCGCGTGTTGCGACGTCGTGGAGCGTGATCGCCGGACGCGCCGTCTATCGAGTGTCCAACGTCGAAGAAGAGACGTGCCCGCGAATCACGCCAATCAATGCGAATGTGAGAGCCTCACATCGACGTTGCTCGCAAAGACTTTTGGAAAGTCGGCCGCGATTCTTTTTCGCGTCCATTCGCGGGCACTTTTGCGGTTGCGGTCACGGTTAAAAAGGAGTCCGGTTCACCTGATCACTGCTCACGTCTCACTTCTTTCCGCCGCCAGGCACGCCTGTCGCATTGATGCGCGCGGC
>Ga0137407_10003070_pt1 | contig 11078 bp, 9 predicted proteins | sample CZOMad2_2_16fung_FD_108410 | JGI IMG/M metagenome (GOLD analysis project Ga0137407, IMG submission 108410) | Vadose zone soil fungal communities from Angelo Coast Range Reserve, California, USA - CZOMad2_2_16fungal (Illumina Assembly) | ecosystem: Environmental > Terrestrial > Soil > Vadose zone...
CCACCCGGCTGTCCATCGTCGCCTTGCTGGCCGCCGCCGAATGGGCCGACTTCACCTTCGTCCGCGACAGCCTGGGGCTGAGCGACTCGGCCCTGTCCAAGCAGGTCTCCACGCTGGAGCAGGCTGGGTACGTGACCGTGCGCAAGACCGGCGCCGGCCGCACCCGGCGCACCCACCTGAAGCTGAGCCCGGCTGGTCGCCATGCCTTCAGCGGCCACGCCGCCGCCCTGCAGCAGCTGATCGGCCACGCGGACGCCGTCACTCCGTAGGCGCACGTCTACGGCCAGCCGCGCCGCCTCGTCCGCCGCGAGCGAATCACCCGTCACCGCACCAGGATGCCCCGCATCTCAGGCCGCATCCCACAGACTCGCGCGCCGGGCGGCGATGTGGGCCGCGATGCCCGCCAGGACGGCGCCCGCAGGCCGCGGCCGGCCCGTGCGCGTCGGTGACCGGCAGCACCACGACCTGCTCGGGCGCGAGCCAGTCGGGAAAGGCGCCGCCGTGCCGTTCCAGCAGGTGCGCGACCGCCCGCTCGATGCTGCCCACGACGCTGCGGTGCACCATGACCGGGCGGTGCCGGCCGCCGTCGGGCCCTATGTACTCGAGGCCGAACCGTTCCGGCTGGTAGAAGTCGACTTGGACGGTGGACAGGGTGGCCTCCCGCTCCAGGGCGTCGGCTACCTGCACGTCGATCTTCGGTCCGTAGAAGGCCGCCTCGCCCGGGCCTTCCTCCCAGGCCAGGCCCGCGTCGTCGAGTACCGCGGCCAGCATGGCGGCCGCCCGCTCCCAGCTGGCCTGGTCGCCGGTGTACTTGCCGCCCGGCCCCGGCAGCGACAGCCGGTACCTGGCCGGCTCGATGCCGAGCGCCGCGTAGGCCTGCCGGATCATCGCCAGCGCGCCGCGAGCCTCACCGGCGGCCTGATCCGGGGTGCAGAAGATGTGCCCGTCGTTCAGCTGCATGGCCCGTACCCTGGTCAGCCCGCCGAGGACGCCGGAAAGCTCGGCCCGGTACTGGCCGCCCAGTTCGGCCAGCCGCAACGGCAGCTCGCGGTAACTCCGCCCGCGCGACCGGTAGAGCAGCGCGTGGTGCGGGCACAGGCTGGGCCGGAGCACAACCTCCTCCCGGCTGGCTTCAGGGGGGCTGAGGTCCATCGCCGGGTACATGCCGTCGCGGTAGTGCGACCAGTGCCCAGATATCTCGTACAGCTCGCGCTTGCCCAGCACGGGGGAGTAGACGTGCTGGTATCTGGCCTGCTGCTCCAGCTCACGCAGGTACTCCTCGAGCGTGTGCCTGATCACGGCCCCCGCGGGCAGCCAGTACGGCAGCCCGGATCCGATCAGCGGGTCGGTGCCGGACAGCCCGAGCTCGCGATTCAGCTTGCGGTGATCCTCCATGAGGCCTCCCGGCCAGGTCGGAGGGCGAGCGGCCGCGGGGAAGCCAGAAAAGCCCCGGGGCGCTCGCCCCGGGGCTTGTGACGTAAGACAGCGATCAGCGCACCGGAACGGGCTCCGGCGTCGTCGTCCTTCCCGCGCGCTGCATGCCCGCCACCGTAGCAGGCGGCCTCACATCCACGCACCCCGGTTTTCACGCGTCGCTAGCGTCGGCGGCGAGGCGGGCGCGCATGATCTCGGCCAGCGCCAGCGTCCCGCTGAGGGGGCGGACCATGACCGTGAGCTCGTCGATCAGGCCGTCGGCGCCGGTGTGCAGCAGGTCGATGCCGTCTATCTCCCGGTCGCCCACCCGGGTGCGGAAGACCAGGACATGGCTGGCCGCGTCCGGCCCGCCGATCTGGTCCACGTAGCGGAAGTCCTCGAAGACCTTCGAGACGGCGTGCAGGATCGGCGCCACGGCGTCGCGCCCCTGGTAGGGGGTGTGCACGACGGGACTGCGGAAGACGACGTCCTCGGCCAGCAGCGCCAGGGCCGCCTCGATGTCGCCCGCGACGACGGCGGTACCGAACGGGTGCATGCGCAACCTCCTCCTAGTCTCCTCAAGTAGATCATCCAGGCGCGATGAACCTGGCGGCCCCGGTCCGTCTGACGATTAACCGAGCAGCACAAAGGAGAGCACGATGCGACTGACCTTGCACACCTTCCTCACCCTGGACGGCGTCCTGCAGGCACCCGGCGGCCCGGACGAGGACCGGGACGGCGGCTTCACCCACGGCGGGTGGTCGTTCCCGTACGGCGACCAGGATTTCGGCGCCGCCGTGGCCGGCTGGTTCGAGCACGCCAGCGCGTTCCTGCTCGGCCGCCAGACCTACGAGATCTTCGCCGGCCACTGGCCGCTCGTCACCGACCCCGGTGATCCGGTCGCGAGCAAGCTCAACGCGCTGCCCAAGTACGTCGCCTCGACCACGCTGACGTCCGCCGACTGGAACAACACCACGCTGATCGGCGGTAGCGGCGATCTCGCGGCCGAGGTCGCCAAGCTCAAGGAGCAGCCCGGCGACGAACTCCAGGTCCATGGCAGCGGCGCCCTCGCCCACACGCTGATCGAGCACGACCTGGTCGACGAGTACCGCCTGCTCTACTTCCCCCTGCACCTCGGCACGGGCAAGAAGCTGTTCCGCGACGGCGCTGCCCCGGCCGCCCTGCGCCTGGTCGGCGCCACCACCACGAGCACCGGCGTCATCATCGCCACCTACCAGCCCGCGGGTCCCGTCCAGTACGGCTCCTACGCCCTCGACGAGTCGTGATCTCCGGGCGGTCGAGCAGGAACGACGTCACCGCCGCGGCGAAACCATCCGGCTCTTCCCAGAAGAACAGGTGACCCAGCTCGGGAAAGATCCTGAGCTGGGCCCCGGGGATGCGGCCGGCCAGCAGCCTGCCGTTGCGCGGATCGACCACCGTGTCCGCGCCGCCGTGCAGGACCAGCGTGCGAGCCCCGATGCCGGCCTGCCGGAGCCGTCCGGCGTACCGCGCCCCGGCGGCGGCCTGCGCCGAGAGCGCATCGGAATCGGCCAGCCCGGCGCCCTGCCGCTCCAGTAGTCGCTCCACGAAAACCGGCTGGTCCTGGCCTGTCCGGGCCGATAGGGCGTTCTCCAGGTGGCGGCGCCACGCCGCCTCGGCCGGCAGGCGCGCGGTCGCCGCGATCAGCCGCAGCGATGGCGCCGGCATCGGGTAAGCGAACGGCCAGCCCGGCGTGGTGCAGGCCAGCACCAGGCCGTCCACCCGTTCCGGGTGCCTGATCGCCAGTTCCTGAGCCGCCATGCCGCCCAGGCTCGCGCCCAGCACATGCGCCCGCCCGATGCCGGCCGCGTCGAGTACCGCGACGACATCCCCGGCCATGTCCGCCACGGTGAACGAGCCGGCCGTGCGGTCGCTGCGCCCGCACCCCCGGTTGTCCACCAGCACCAGCCGGAACCGCCGCCGCAGCTTCCCCGGTATCCGGCCCCAGCCGTGCCGGTCAAGCCCCATGCCCTGGATCAGCACCAGCCACGGCCGCCGCCGGTGCAGCCTCCCGCGCAACTCATAGCCGATCCGCGTCCCGCCACTGTCGGCGTACCTGGTCCGGCTCACCTCCCTGGTCCGGCTCGCCTCGCCACCTCCGGCTCACCTCCCTGGTCCGGCTCGCCTCGCCACCTCCGGCCGGCCTCACCCGGTCACTTGGTGCCCATAGCAAGCAAGATGCAAACTATATCAATCATCGTGGCGCGGTCCGGCGCCGCGCTCTGAGACGAGTGACTCCTGATACGTGTGCGACGACAGCGGCGCGTGCGCATCGCTTCCTGCGCCCTTCCGCGCCGGAACCCCGATGGCTCACCAGCACGATGTGGCATTGTCCCGGTTATAACCGGGACACATTCACATCGCGCCGGTATCCGCGGCGGAATCCCAGTCACACTCACCTCGTCAGCCTCATTCGCCGCATTCCGGACTTCCTCATGATCAATTGCGCTGGCGATCACCCGGTGATCCCCGCTCCCAGCGGGCCGGCCGCGCCCTCAGAGCTGGAACCCCTGCGGTTTGTCTTCTGGTCTCGGCCGGAGCGGCACCGTGATGCGGGCTAGGTCGCTGGCCACCACCACCTCGCCGCCGAACACCTCCGCCGCCTGCCCGGCCAGCCGCTCCTCGCCGCCGGGATCGGACTCGTAGCGCTGGGAGAAGTGGGTGAGGACCAGCAGCCGGACCCGGGCTCGCGCCGCGATCTGCCCGGCCTGGCCGGCCGTCAGGTGCCCGTAGTCGCGGGCCAGCGCGGCCTCGGCGTTGGCGAAGGTCGACTCACAGACCAGCATGTCCGCCTGGTCCGCGAGCTCGAAGGCCGCGTCGCACAGCCGGGTGTCCATGATGAACGCGAACCGCTGCCCCGGCCTCGGCTCGCTTACCTGCTCCAGCGTCACCGTCCGGCCGCCCGCCTCGATCCGCCCCGAGCGCTGCAGCAGGCCGATGTCAGGACCGGCGACACCGAACGCGGCCAGCTTGTCCGGGAGCATCCGCCGCCCGTCCGGCTCGGCCAGCCGGTAGCCGACGGTTGGCACGCTATGCGACAGCGCCCGCGCCTCGATACGGAACGGTACCGTTCCCGGATGCACGGGGCTCTCGGCGTCCAGGTGCACCGGGCCCGCGCCCCGGATCCGCCGCTCGTGCAGGTCCAGCACGTCGCGGAAGATGGAGGCGTGCCGCAGCCGCCGGAACACCTCCCGGCTGCCCGCCGGGTAGCAGACCTCCACCGGGTGCGGCACCCGGTCCAGCGACATCCGCGCCAGCACGCCCGGCAGGCCCAGGCAGTGATCGCCGTGGAAGTGGGTGATGCAGATGCGGGTGACCTGGCTGGCGGTGACCCCGGCGAACAGCATCTGCCGCTGGGTCCCTTCCCCCGGGTCGAACAGCAGCCCTTCGTCGTCCCAGCGCAGGAAGTAGCCGTTGTGGTTGCGCCGGCGCGTGGGCGCCTGGCTCGCCGTGCCGAGGACGACGAGCTCGCGACTGGCCATGCCAACCTAGGTTACGGGGGCACCACGCGCCCGCCCGCGCTACCGGGCGGGATTGACGACCATGGCGCTGCCGCCGCCGAGCCGCACCGGCTCGGCGATGGCCTCGGCCCGCCCGTGGCCCAGGATCTGCAGCGCGGTCGCGTCACCCGGGTAGTTGTCCAGCGGCAGGACCGGCCCGGTGGCCAGCGTGAATTTCTCACCGTATTTGCTGGTCAGCTGCGCCGCCAGGGCGCTGTTGGAGAACAACGGCTCGGCCAGTGAGGTGGCCGAGTTGGTCTGGCTGACCCGCGGTGCCGCCAGCGCCGCCGGCAGCGACAGGCCGAAGTCCACGTGGTTCAAGATGATCTGCAGGATCGTCGTGATGATCGTCGATCCGCCGGCCGCGCCCACGCTGAAGACCGGCGTCCCGTGCCGGAACGCGATGACCGGCCCCATGCTGGACCGCGGCTGCTTGCCGCCGGCCGGCCGGTTCGGGTCACTGGCCCCGGCCGACGGCGGGGCGAAGTCGAAGTCGGTCATCTCGTTGTTGAGCAGGAACCCGTAGCCGGGCACGACCTGGCCGCTGCCGCCGAAGAAGTTGATCGTGTTGGTGTAGGCCACGATGTCGCCCCACTTGTCCGTGGTGACGATGTTGTTGGTGTGGCCGCCCTCGGGGGCGATGGCCGAAGCGCTCTGCGCGGCGCAGCCGGTGTAAGGCGGGTTCGGGTCGCCCGGCGCCACCGGCGAGGTCAGCGCCTGGTTGCCGATCAGGCAGCGCCGCGTCGCGGCGAACTTCGGGTTAAGCAGCCCGGATACCGGCACGCTGACGTACCTGGGGTCACCCACGTAGGCGTTGCGGTCGGCGTAGGACAGCCGCGACGCCTCCAGGTAATGGAACAGCGCGGTGGCCCGCGGCTCGGCCGACAGGTTGTACCCGCTCAGGATGTTCAGCGCCTCGCCGGCCGTGGTCCCGCTGCTCGACGGCGGCGCCATGCTGTAGATGTCCAGGCCGCGGTAGCGCACGTGGGTCGGCGCCTGGACCCGGGCCTGGTAGGCGCGCAGGTCGTTCGTGGTCATGATGCCGGGCAGCCTGACCACCTTCTGGCCGGGCGTCAGCACCGGATGGTCGTCGGCCTGGACGATGGCCTGCCGCCGTGCTCCAGCACGTCAATGCCTGCCTGGCTGGCGCCCGCGTCCATCGAGGCGACCGCGCCGCCCGACCCGACCGCGAGGGCGCCGCTCCCGCCGTCACCATCCCCGCCCCGGGCGACCGCATGCGCCCCGGCCGGGAGGGCGGGCAGCGCCAGCAGCACCGCCGCCAGCGCTGACACAGCAGAAACCCCAGGCAAACGACGTATGAGCATCTACCGATTAAAACTCACACAATCCAACAAATCCAGCCTTCCCCAGGCGCGCGCTCTAGCCGGCCGCCTCGCCACCAGCGCCATGAACCCGGGGTTCCAGGGCGTCCTGGCGCCGTGAAACCCGGGGTTCAGTACGTTCCGGGGGCCGCGGCGTCAGCGACATGAACACCGGTTCCAGTGCGTCCTGGCGCCGTGAAACCCGGGGTTCAGTACGTTCCAGAAGCCGTGCGGTGCGTTTCGGCGGGACGCCGGGGCAGGTACAGATCGGTGATCGTGCCTTCGAACGCCTCGGCCGCCATGGCCACCGTCTCGGACAGCGTGGGGTGCGGGTGGATGGTCAGGCCGATGTCGGCCGCGTCGGCGCCCATCTCGATGGCCAGTACCGCTTCGGAGATGAGGTCGCCCGCCGAGGGGCCGACGATGCCGCAGCCGATGATCCGGCCGCTCGCCTCGTCGAACAGCACCTTCGTCATCCCCTCCGAACGTCCCAGGGTCAGCGACCGCCCGCTGGCCGCCCACGGGAAGACCCCCTTGCCGTACCCGACGCCGGCCGCGCGGGCCTCGTTCTCGGTGACGCCGGCCCAGGCCACCTCGGGGTCGGTGTAGGCCACCGACGGGATCGCCCGGGCGTCGAAGAAGCTGTTCTTGCCCGCGATCACCTCGGCCGCGACCTTCGCCTCGTGCATGGCCTTGTGTGCCAGCATCGGCTGGCCCACCACGTCGCCGATGGCGTAGATGTGCGGCACGTTGGTCCGCATCTGCTTGCTGACCCCGATGAAGCCAGCCGGGTCCACGTTAACGCCAGCCCGTTCGGCATTGATGATCTTTCCGTTGGGGCGGCGGCCGACGGCCACCAGGATCCGGTCGAAGGTGCCGGTCGCCGGGGCCTTGGCGCCTTCGAACGACACCACCAGACCGTCCGGCGCCGGCCGCACCGCTGTCACCTGCGTCTTGAGGTAGATGTTCTCGTACAGCCGGCCGGCCCGCTTGGCCAGCGGGGTGACCAGGTCCCGGTCGGCGCCCGGGATGAGCTGGTCGAGCAGCTCGGCCACGGTGACCCTCGCGCCGAGCTCGTGGTAGACCGTGGCCATCTCCAGGCCGATGATCCCGCCGCCGATGACCAGCAGCCGCGGCGGCACCGCGCCGAGCTCGAGCGCGCCGGTGGAGTCCATGACCCGCGGGTCGTCGGGGATGAACGGCAGCCGCACCGCCTCCGAGCCGGCCGCGATGATCGCGTGCTCGAACCGGACCGTCGCGTCGCCGCCGCCGTCCAGCTCGACCCGCAGCTGGTTTGGCCCGGTGAACCGGCCGTAACCCCGGATCGTGGTCACCTGGCGCTGCTTGGCCAGCCCGGCCAGCCCGCCGGTGAGCCGGGCGACCACAGCATCCTTCCACGCCCGTAGCCGGCCAAGATCAATATCCGGACTACCGAACGAGATGCCGTTCCCGCCCATCTCCCGCGCATCCGCGATGACCTTGGCCGCGTGCAGCAGGGCCTTCGACGGGATGCAGCCGACGTTGAGGCATACCCCGCCGAGCGTGGCCCCGCTGTCCACAAGCACCACCTGCTTACCCAGGTCGGCGGCCCGGAAGGCGGCCGTGTAGCCGCCCGGGCCGGCCCCGAGGACGAGGACTTCCGCGGTCTGATCAGCCATAGCAGTGTTAGCCTTTCCGGCTCCGGTCAGAGCACCAGGCGGCGGACGTCTTCGAGCACGTGGCACAGGTACCGCGCGAACCGGGCGGCCAGCGCGCCGTCGATGACCCGGTGGTCGTAGGACAGCGACAGCGGCAGCATCAGCCGCGGCACGAACGCCTCCCCGTTCCAGACGGGCGCCAGCTTGGACCGGGCCACGCCGAGGATCGCCACCTCGGGCGCGTTGACGATGGGCGTGAAGTGAGTCCCGCCGATGCCGCCCAGGCTGGAGATGGTGAAGCTGGCGCCCTGCAGGTCGGCCGGGGCGAGCTTGCCCTCCCGGGCCCGGGCCGAGACGGCGCCGAGTTCGCGGCTCAGCTCCCTGATGCCCTTGCGGTCCACGTCGCGGATCACCGGCACGACCAGGCCGTCGGGTGTGTCCACGGCCACGCCGAGGTGGTAGTAGCCCTTGTAGATGAGCGCGTCCTTGTCCGGCGTCAGCGAGCTGTTGAACTTGGGATACTCGCGCAGCGCGGAGACGCTGGCCTTCATCAGGAAGGCCAGCAGCGTCACCCGGTAGCCTTCCGCCTTGGCCTCGGCGTCAAGCTCCCGCCGGTAGGCGTCCAGATCGGTGATGTCGGCCTCGTCGTCGTGGGTGACGTGCGGGACGTTGAGCCAGGACCGGTGCAGCGCGGGCCCGGACAGCCGCTGGATACGGGTCAGCGGCTTGACCTCCACCGGCCCGAACTTCGAGAAGTCCTGAGCCGGCACTTCCGGAATGCCCGCGCCCGCCGAGGCCGGCGCCGCGGTACCGTTCCCCGCCCCGCGCACGGCGCCGATCACGTCTTCCTTGGTGATCCGCCCCTTCGGCCCGGTTCCGGCCAGCCCGTTCAGGTCCAGCCCGAGTTCCCGCGCCAGCCGCCGTACCCCTGGGCTGGCATGCGCCCCCTCGAACCCGTTGGACGCACTCGCCCCGCCCGACCCGCCCGACCCATTTACCCTGTCCGCACCACCCGCCTCGGTACCGTCCGGTACCGTACCGCTTGGCGTGACCGATCGTTCGGCCGGCTCGCGTGCTGCAGCCACCGGGTCGGCGGCGTCCAGGGCGGGCGGCTCCTGCTGGTCGGTCAGCGGCGGCGGCTCGACCGCGGCGCCCTCGGTATCCAGCACCAGGAGGGGCGATCCGCGGCTGACCAGGTCGCCGACCTTGACCCGCAGTTCGCGGACGGTACCGGCGGCGGGGGAGGGGATGTCCATGGTCGCCTTGTCTGACTCCAGGGTGACCAGCGGGTCCTCGTCGTGCACGACGTCGCCCGGGGCGACGTGGATCTCGATCACCGGCACGTCGGCGAAGTCGCCGAGGTCCGGGACGCTGACTTCCGTGGTGTCGGCCATGTCGGCTCCTCCTCAGGCGTGCGCCGGGTCCGGTGCGTCGGGATCGATGCCGTACCGCACGATCGCGTCGGCCACCCGGTCGGCCGGCACCGTCCCGTCGGCGGCCAGCGCGGACAGCGCGGCCACGGCGACGTAGTGCCGGTCGACCTCGAAGAAGCGGCGCAGGTGGCGCCGGTAGTCCGAACGGCCGTAGCCGTCCGTGCCCAGCACCGTGTACCGCCGGGGCACGAACGCGCGGATCTGGTCGGCGTAGGTGCGGACGTAGTCGGTGGCCGCGACGACAGGCCCGCCGGGGCGGCCGGCCAGGCACTCCTCCACGTAGCTCCGGCGCGTCTCGGCCCCGGGGTGCAGCATGTTCTGCCGCTCGGCGGCGAGCCCGTCCCGCCGCAGCTCGGTGAAGCTGGTCGCGCTCCACACGTCGGACGCGATCCCGTAGTCCGCGGCCAGCAGGTCGGCCCCGGCCAGCACCTCCCGCAGGATCGTCCCGCTGCCAAGCAACTGCACCCGCGGCCCTTCGCCATCGCCGGCCCGCAGCAGGTACATGCCCTTCAAGATCCCCGCCTCGGCCCCCTCGGGCAGCGGCGGGTGCTCGTAGTTCTCGTTCATCAGGGTGAGGTAGAAGAACACGTCCTCCTGCTCGCCCAGCATCCGCCGCAGCCCCTCACCGATGATGACCGCGACCTCGTGGGCGTACGCGGGGTCGTAGGACACGCAGTTCGGCACGACCGAGGCGAGCACGTGGCTGTGCCCGTCCTCGTGCTGCAGCCCCTCGCCGTTGAGCGTGGTCCGCCCGGCCGTCCCGCCGAGCAGGAAGCCGCGCGCCCGCGAGTCCCCGGCCGCCCAGATCAGGTCCATCACCCGCTGGAAGCCGAACATCGAGTAGAAGATGTAGAACGGGATCATCGCGATGTCGCTGGTGCTGTACGCGGTGGCCGCGGCGATCCAGGAGGCCATCCCCCCGGCCTCGTTGATGCCCTCCTGCAGCATCTGGCCGTCCGGTGCCTCCCGGTAGTACATCAGCTGGTTGGCGTCCTCCGGCTGGTAGAGCTGGCCGGCCTGGCTGAAGATGCCGAACTGCCGGAACATCCCCTCCATGCCGAACGTCCGGGACTCGTCCGGCACGATCGGCACCACCCGGGGCCCGATGGCCTTGTCCCGCAGCAGCGTGTTCAGGATCCGGACGAACGCCATCGTGGTGGAGATCTGGCGGCCGGGCGTGCCGCCCAGCTGGCCGCCGAACGCGGACAGCTCGGGCACCGGCAGCGACTCGGCCGACTTCTCCCGCCGCGATGGCAGGTAGCCGCCCAGCGCGGTCCGCCGCTCGCGCAGGTAGGCCAGCTCCTCGCTGTCCTCGTCGAAGCGCAGGAACGGCATGGTGGCCAGCTGCTCGTCGGTCAGCGGCAGGCTGAACCGGTCACGGAACTTGACCAGGGACGCGTCGGCCATGTGCTTCTGCTGGTGGGTGATGTTCTGGCCCTCGCCGGACTCGCCCATCCCGTAGCCCTTGATCGTCTTGGCCAGGATCACGGTGGGCTGGCCTCGGTGGTTCGTCGCGGCCCGGTAGGCGGCGTGGACCTTGTAGGGGTCGTGCCCGCCGCGGTTCAGCGACCAGACCTCGTCGTCCGTGAGGTGCGCGGCCATCGCCTTCACCCGCGGATCCGGCCCGAAGAAGTGCTCGCGGACGTAGGCCCCGTCCCGCGACTTGAACGTCTGGTACTCGCCGTCGACGCACTCCTCCATGCGCCGCCTGAGAAGGCCCTCGCCGTCGGCGGC
>Ga0137407_10003071_pt1 | contig 11074 bp, 16 predicted proteins | sample CZOMad2_2_16fung_FD_108410 | JGI IMG/M metagenome (GOLD analysis project Ga0137407, IMG submission 108410) | Vadose zone soil fungal communities from Angelo Coast Range Reserve, California, USA - CZOMad2_2_16fungal (Illumina Assembly) | ecosystem: Environmental > Terrestrial > Soil > Vadose...
AAATCTGTCTTCTAATCTCTTCATGCTATCGGGTTCGTGTTTGCGGAAGATACGAGTAATGTCTGGCCAGAACTCTCGTATAACATTCGTTTGCGCACTGGATAGAAGTGAACCTCCGAACCGGTTGCCGGTTTCGGAAAAACCTCTCTGCGGTACCGGGTAGTAGGCATTCGTCAGTGCCTTCACGATCAGAGTACCCAGAACCAACGAGGTGTTGAACGTGTTGTGACCATCGTCGTCACGGGTAATGAAAACTCGAGAGGCAGCGTAGGTGGCACGCTTTACAACTCCGCTGCTGGGACCCATTCGGAAGTACCGCGGGTCCTGATGCAAAATCGAGGGTAGCAGAAAAGACTGAAAGAAGGCTCCAGCCTCGCGGTCGGCCATCAGTGCGCCGTACCTTTTGCCGTATCCCTCCATCCCTTGCCCATAGCCCGGCCAATCATCGTTTAACTGGGCCCAACCGGCATCGAAAGCCGCACCTGCAAAAGTATAGGGCGAGTAGGTCTGCCTGGCGAAAATTCGGAACTTATCTCTCGTACTCAGACGAGTATAGGAGGGAGCATTGGGGACAATGGGCAGGATGGGTTGGACTTCGCTGAGGCTAGCAGTCAAACTCACATGGGCATCAGCTGCAGGGGTGCCAGCCGCCGCCGGCTGAATCGCTCCGGATTCGTTGGCTGTAGTGTTGAAGAACCGTGGCACCGACTGGGCATACCCAAGAGTGGCTCCTACCAACAGGACTGGAAGCGCCACCCACCGTCGAACCGCCATTTTCCTCACCCAACCACTCCCACTGCCAAGCTGCAAACGCGATGCCAAAGTACTCTTTAAGTAAGAGGCAAACAGCGGCCCAGAGGTTTGCCGGGATTAGCTCTTTGCTTTCAAGGTGCTGCACTCGTTTCCCGATTGACCCTGCCACACCCAGGGGCAATAATATCGTGCGAGTGGAAACCCCAAAGTGCAAATTTTGAACTCATTGCAAGAGGACACATCCAATGCAGGACGAAGTACCAAATCAGTCCAATCCGGGCGGGAAGCCGGGCAAAAGCCACCTGGACGAGGCCTTTCGCAAGGCGAGCCGGCAAGTCGAGCAGACTGGCCAGCGTATCCATCAGGCCATTCAGGACAAACACCTGGATCGCGAATTGGAGCAGATGATTACCTATCTGAACGACGAAGTAGTCCCAGCGGTTCGATCACGGTCCTCACAGGCGCTGCGGATAGCAGCCAAGAAGCTGGCCAAACTGGCCGAACATTTAGAGCAGGGACGCGACTAGGCTTTGCGCGTCTCAGCTTAACCGCACTTCTAACTTTCACTGCGCTCTTGATCAGTGGCTGCGGGCATCGACATCGGGTTGAGGCCGAGGTGCCGGCCGCTCCCGACTCGGCCCTTGGGAATCTGCCAACCAGGGTTCCCGCCGAATCGGAGACGCCAGCTTCACCTTCGACGACAGAGCCCAGTACTTTTCCAGACGTCCAACGGTCTGCATTCTCGGAGACGGGAGTTGCCAGTTGGTACGGACCGCCATATCACAACCGACGCGGCTCCAATGGCGAGATCTACAACATGAATGCCATGACCGCCGCGCATCGCACGTTGCCTTTGGGATCGGTGGTGCGGGTTACCAATGTGAAGACCGGCCGTTCGGCGGTGGTGCGAATCACCGACCGGGGACCGTTTATCGCTGGAAGGATCATCGATCTGTCCCTGGCCGCGGCCAAAGCCACTGACGTGTGGAAAGCGGGGGTAGCCCGGGTAAGGGTGGAAGTCCTCAGCACTCCGGCGCCTTTGGATCGAGGCGGACGTTGGGCGGTGCAGATTGGTGCTTTCGAGGAGCAGGACGCGGCCTCCGAACTGCGCGATCACCTGGCCCGCCGCTACCAGACGGCGCGCGTGCAGGAATTCGGGAGTCCGATTGGCGACTGGTGGGTTCGAGTGCGTGTTCCCCACGATGACAAACAACGCGCTGAGGAGATTGCACGCAACACCCGCACCAGCGAAGGTTCCATCTTCCTCGTACGGCTGGATTGAGTGACGGGAACTGCTAAACTGTCACCGCATTAACCGGTACTGGATTGTCTATGACGGACTGTCTCTTCTGCCGCATCGTCCGCGGCGAACTCCCTACCAGGAAAATTTATGAAGATGACCGCGCCTTGGCCTTCAACGACATTAATCCGCAAGCCCCGATGCACGTTCTGATAATTCCCAAGAAACACATCGTTGGCTTGAAAGAAGCCACCTCGGAAGACGCAGAGCTGATTGGATATTGCCATCTGTTAGCCGCTAAGATCGCGCGCGACCGGGGGATGGAAGAGGGTTATCGAACGGTGTACAACGTCGGGCCAAAAGCCGGGCAATCCGTGTTTCACCTGCATCTGCATTTGATCGGGGGCCGCAACCTAAGCTGGCCGCCCGGCTAGGCCGTCAGAGGCTTCGAAGCGCAAAACCAATCAATAGTTAAGAGCTGATCCTAAGAATCTTCAGCAGCGCAGAGCTTGTGAGGCATGGCGTGGAGAACACTGCTACTGAACGGTATCCTCGACGTCGTTTGGCGCGCCGTGACGACGCAACAGTTGCGGCAGGTTCTGAGAAAACGCCGAGCGCGGCAGCACCATGTCACATCCTGCCTCTTGCGCCTTTAACTTCAGGTCGCCTTGCAGATGGGAAAGAAAGCCGATAATGCTGGTCTCTTTCTTCAGCTTTGATTTCAGTTTGGGAATCAGGGTGAGCGGCTTGGCTGCGGCATTATTGAGGTCGAAGATGATCAGCGACGGCTTTCCATCTCCGTTCTGCTCGATCTTGTCACTCAGGTCTTTGTCGCTTTTTACGAATTCCACTTTGACGTTGATTTTGCGGGCAACTTCCTGAATTTTTGCCGCGAAAAACAGGTCATCGACGAAGGCAAAGATTCGCGGCGCGGAATTACTGTCCGGAAGCGGCTCAGGATCGGGAGTCGGATAACTCGACGTAAAACCACGGCCCCGACCGCCACCGGACTTTCCGTTATCACCATTTAGCGCGCCTCGATACGCGTGATCCATAGGGCCACTGAAGGCTGGGCGACCTCGCCCACCTCCGCGGGGACCGCTACCTCGGGGGCCACCACCGCGGGGTCCACCCGGGCCACCACTCTGCCCGCCCTGGGCATGCCTCGGGTTCGGCGGACGACGACCACGCCGGCGTCCATTTCTGCCTCCAGGACCGGAGGGATTTCTGGGTCCAGTGTTCATGTTTCCCTCTTCTGACCTCGAGCTCTTATTGGTAAAGCTGAGGACCAACGCAACGATTATTCTTGTGCCGCAAAGGGAGTGTCGCTACCGGTGCGAAACGTCACCTGCCGTGAAACTCGTGGAATGCAATTGTGAAATTCAATCGTGAAATCTTAATTTGTCCGTCTGGCGCCTGGAGCCAGGAGCTTGGGCGCGGAATGCCGGCACGAGAGCGTGCGGCCGTTGGAGGACACAATGATGTTACCCGCCGAAGGCCACTAACGCAAGCCCAAAACTATCACCTTCTCGACTTCGATGCCGGAATAGATGGGCGGGAGGGATGGACGAAAGTAACTGCCACGCGATCATTGCCTTCTCCGGGACTGCGGGGCAAAGATCTTCGGGCAGCGTTATACACATCGCCGCATACGCCACAAAACAGTGAATCCGTTTAGAGCTACCATGTTTGCCATGCGTTTATTTGTCGCCCTCGATATTGACGAAGCCATCCGCGAACGAATAACCCGCTTACTTGATGCAGTAGGGGACTTCGCACCCGATGTGCGCTGGGTACGTCCGAAATCTTTGCATGTGACGTTGAAATTTATCGGGGAGATAGATGAACTTAAACTGACCGATGTGAAAAAGACGCTATCCATGGTACGAGCCGCGCCTGTGACCCTGCACTTTTCCTGCACCGGCTTCTTTCCTACCCCGAAGCGAGCCCGCGTATTCTGGATCGGCATTACGTCCGACGAAAAACTGACATACCTGGCTCGGGCGGTGGATGAGTCACTCCACTCCTTGCCAGAATTGGTAATCGGGCGTGAAACCAGGGAATTCAGTCCCCACCTGACATTGGCGCGCGGTAAACCTGCCCGCGGCACATCGGCATCGCCCAAATCCGGAACACAGCAATTGTCAGGCTCACCGCAGCGCCTCGCTGCCCACGACCGTCCCAAAGATAAGTTCGGACTGCTGCAGGAAAAATTAGCTAAAATGTCACCGCCAGACTTCGGTACAATGACCGCCCACGAGTTCTTCCTTTATCAAAGCAAGCTGTCACCTGCGGGCTCGAGTTACACCAAACTGGAACGATTTTCGTTAGAAGTTGGCTCGGCTCGCTGACGCGTTATGACATGGAAAAGGGACTGCTGTCACGTTCGTTTCCAGTCTTGTCTGACCGAATAGCATGATTACGCATTCATGATCTCGCGTTACGGTTCTTTCCTACTGGTCGCTGCGCTGGCCTACTTGCTGGGATCGATTCCTTTCGGCTACATCCTAGTGCGGATATTCCGGGGCGCTGATGTGCGCGAGAGCGGCAGCGGCAATATAGGCGCGACAAACGTGGCGCGCAGTTCCCCGGCATTGGGAATCGCCACCCTCATTCTTGATGCAGCCAAAGGCTATGCCGCAGTGGGTATCGGATTCTTTGTCGCTAGTCTCACTACCTTCGGATACGACCGCACCGGGCATGTACTTCCAGCTTTGGCCGCACTGTTCGCCGTCTTGGGGCATGTATTCCCGATCTGGTTGAAATTTCGCGGCGGAAAAGGAGTGGCCACCGGACTGGGAGCGTTCGCCGCTTTGGTACCTAAGGCAGTGCTCATAATGATAGGAATCTTTGCGGCTCTGGTAATCGCCTTCCGCTATGTGTCTCTCGCGTCCATGGTCGCCGCTGCGGCTTTGCCCGCGGTTATATATGTGCTCTACATTGGCAAGGGATGGGGTGGACCAATAAACGATGTCCTGGCAGCCGCGCTGGCGGCTTCGGCGATCGTTATTGCCAAGCATCGCGCCAACATTTCCCGCCTGCTCGCCGGTACCGAGCATCGCTTTTCACTGCCATTCGGAACCATCAGGAACGAGACAAAGACGCTGTGATGAAGCATTTCCACATGGACGGAGCCGGGGAGTGAGCACGATCGCCGTAATTGGCGGCGGAGCATGGGGGACGGCACTCTCCATTGTGCTGGCCCGCAAAGGTGGTCAGCAAATGCGGCTGTGGGCGTTCGAGACCGAGGTACGAGATTCAATTATTGCGCGGCGTGTGAATGAATTGTTTCTACCCGGAGTGACCATTCCAGAAGATGTAAATCCCACTAACAGCCTACAAGAAGCGCTGCGCGGAGCGGAGGTGGTAGTCAGCGTCATGCCCTCCCACCATTGTCGCAGGCTGTTCCAGGACATGGCGCCTTTCACCACTCCGGAGATGATCTTCGTCAGCGCAACCAAAGGTCTGGAAAATGACACTCTGCTACGCATGACGGAAGTTATCAACAGCGTGTTGCGGAAGTCATCGGGATTTGAGCCGCGAGTTGCCGCGATCAGCGGTCCCTCATTTGCGAAGGAAGTGGCGCGCGGAGATCCCACGGCCGTGGCTATTGCATCTTCCAATCAGGAAGTCGCGCAAACCGTGCAGCGCGATTTCAGCGGCCCGTCGTTTCGCGTTTACACCAATGAAGACGTCGTTGGAGTGGAATTGGGCGGCGCGTTGAAGAACGTGATCGCCATCGCCGCAGGAATGTGCCACGGTTTAGGACTGGGGCACAACTCGATTGCAGCGCTCATTACCCGTGGGCTCGAGGAGATTACGCGGCTCGTAGTGGCTTGTGGAGGACGTCGCGAAACCATGGCCGGATTGGCGGGCCTGGGCGATCTGGTCCTGACCTGCACCGGCGGCCTGTCCCGCAATCGCTCCGTCGGGGTGGAACTAGGGCAAGGACGAAAGCTAGCCGAGATCGTTGCAGGAATGCACGGCATGGTTGCGGAAGGAGTTCTGACCACCAATGCGGCGATCGGGTTGGCGGAGAAACACTCCGTAGAAATGCCCATCACGCATCAAGTCGACGCAATCTTGCACCAGGGTAAATCCCCTCGGGATGCTATGCAGGAGCTTATGACTCGGCCGTCGACCAGCGAAGTCGGACTTTACAAGAACGGATGATTATCACCAGGGTTTGCGAGCAACAATTTCGTTGTCGTTAATGAAGAATTGGGCAGAGCATTTCTCTGAACCACAGATGACCGGCAGGAGCCCTGCAATTTGCTTGCGCGTAATGAGGCCCAGGGTGGCACAGTCGGGACAGGAGAGCACGGCCCAGTAAGGATCTTCCTTCTCCCCAACTTCCCCGGCGTTTTCCAGCACGAATACGGTCCCTGGGACCATTTGTTCAGGAATCCATTCACTCAGAATGTTCAGTTCTCCGACCATTTCACCTCCGTTGCAAGTGAATTGCTGGAAATCCTACGAGGCCCTGGATTTACTTCGCCTGGAACCCATACGCACTGACCCGCTCGCTCTTTTATTAACGCGAATTCCAGCTCGGATTCGACGCATTGTGTCACTGATGGAAATACTCAGCAGGGGCTGCCGGGAATTGGTAAGAATGTCGATGATGTTAAGGTGAGACGTCTCCAGATACAGACGAGTACCATCGGTAAGCAGGTGGCACTCCGAGTTACCGCTGACGGTCTGTGCCAGTCGTTTTCTGAAGTCGCGCTGCAGGAGTCGCACCAGCTTGCGAACCCGTTGCAGTGAAAAACCCCGTTCCCGCAGTTCACATATCACCGCGACTTCGGTGAGGTCATCCATGGAATACAGTCGTCGGTGTCCTTGCCGTCGGGGAACCACAATCCCGCGCTCGTCCCACCACTGGAGTTGACGCGGCGTGATGCCGGTAAGGGTGACCACTTTCTGAGATGTAAAATCAGTTTGCATTAAACGTTTCGTAAGAGAAATGTTTCAAACATTCTAGGGCAGAGCTGTTGGGAGTCAACAGCTAACAATGTGGAAATCAAGACAATGTTTACTTCTTAAGTTCCAGAGGAAAATTTCGAACAGAAGAATTCGAGAAGACGACCAAGGATTCTTTTTCAGAGAACTTTCAGATTCCGCCGCCAACGAAGTGTACGATCTCCAGCTTATCGTCCGGCTTAAGATGGGTCTCCGGCCAAAGGTTGCGGACCACAATTTCCCGGTTCAGTTCGACGGCCACCCGATCACTCTTGATGCCAAGTTGCTCCAGAAGAGCGCTGAGGGTGAGACCATCCGTAAAAGTTTGCTGTTCTCCGTTGATGACCAGCTTCATTGATACCATTTTCGCACGGGTGTTGCGTCGGGTGGAATTTGGGATGGACTTCGGTGACTTCGAGCCGGGAATGGATTGCGATTACGCCTTGCGAAGGCGGAACTTGCGAGTAGCCAGGCGTCCCGAGTGGGCCGCTTGCACCAGAATGGTGGAATCACCGAGACCTCTTCGGCCGGGCGAAATACTGAGTTCCGCGGTGCCGCTTGCGTCAGTTACTCCTTGGGAATATAGCGACGAGCCCTCGGCACCATTAATCCGCGAAGTTACCTGAGCGCCTTCGACAGCAGAGCTACCTTCGGTGACCATCAGGCGGATTAGTAGCGCGCCGTTGGCGTGCAGTGAATCGGCGTTGAGCCATTCCACCTGCAAATTCCCGGTACCAACCGCAGGCTTATTTTCTACGCTGGCAGCCGCCGGGTCGGTATCTTGTTTTCGTAGAATTGTTTCCAAATCGCCTTCTTTAACTGCATCCAGAACGGACTTGTGTTGGGTCCGCAACATCTTTTCCATCTGCTTCTCTGAAAAATCCGGCTCTGCAGTCTTTTCGGCGTACGAGACGGCAAGTTTGCCGATACACCGCCCGCGGACAAATACCTGGGTCTGAAGCACGCGTTCGTGCTCTCGCGCCTCGCTTTGAACGTGGTAGACGGTAGAGCCGTGTTTCACGTCAGTATTGAAACCAAATATCATGCCGCGCCTGGCGCGCTGCGTAGAAAAAGCAGCAGCGCACCTTTCCCAGAATATGCAGTCGCTTGACAGCTAGCGAGTGCAAAACCTAATCTAGTTTGTTTATCTATTACTCGCGATTATATATAGCTTGAGTCATGCCCGACAATTACTTCGCACGTTACCTGCCGTTACTGATTCACTTCATCTTCGCCCTGGCTTTTGCGAGCGCCATGGTCATCCTGTCCACGCTAATTGGGCAGCATCGGCCGAGCCGAGTGAAGATGCAGCCCTATGAATGTGGGATAACGCCGACCGGCGATGCCCGCCAACGCTTCTCGGTGAAGTTCTACCTGGTGGCGATGCTGTTCATTCTATTCGACATCGAGGCGGTCTTCCTCTATCCCTGGGCCATCCTGCTGCGGGAGTTGAAGATGTTCGGCTTCTGGGAGATGTTGGTTTACATCGGCATCGTCCTGGTTGGCTTCTTCTATATATGGAAGAAGGGCGTGCTGGACTGGGCCGGCTCCGCCCGGGGACAGGCCTGATCAATGCCCCTGGTTCCCGCCATCACTGATTTGGAACTGCTGACTAAACATTTCGCGGTGGCCCAATTGCTTGCCTGGAATCGGGCAGCTGTGTTGTCAGCCAAGTTCGATCGAGACGAACTTTCCGTCTCCATTGCCCCATCACACATTCGCGAGAGCTGCGCAATCCTTCGCGACGATTCGCAAGCACAATTTAATTTTCTTTCCGACATAACCGCGGTGGATTGGTATCCCTCCGAGCCCCGTTTTGAGGTGGTGTATCACCTGTTGTCCATTCCCCGGCGTGACCGAGTGCGGTTGAAAGTACGGCTTCCAGGTTCCGACCCCTGCGTCGAGTCAATTACCACGGTGTGGCCAGCGGCGGATTTCTTTGAACGCGAGATCTTCGATCTATTCGGCATTCAGTTCCACGGCCATCCTTATTTGCGTCGCCTCATGATGCCTGAGGACTGGGAAGGATATCCCCTGCGCAAGGACTATCCGGTTGAGGGGTACCGCTGATGGGACATCTGACCACCAGCCCGACGATTGAACCCGGCCAGGACGGGACCATGATCCTGAACATGGGCCCACAGCACCCTTCCACTCATGGGGTATTGCGGCTGGTGCTGGAAATCGAAGGCGAGAACGTAATCCGCATCATGCCGGACATTGGATACCTGCACACGGGTATCGAAAAAACCTGCGAGGCCAAGTTTTATCAGCAGGTCGTTGTTCTTACCGACCGCATCGACTACCTGTGCCCGCTGACTAACAATTTGTGTTACGTGCTGGCCGTCGAGAAGCTGCTGGGTCTGGAGATTCCGGAGCGCGCGCAATGGTTACGAGTGCTGCTCAATGAGCTGACCAGAATCAATTCGCATTTAGTCTGGCTGGGAACCCATGCCCTCGATATCGGCGCCATGTCGGTATTTCTTTATTGCTTCCGCGAACGTGAGGATGTGCTGCGCATCTTTGAGATGGTTAGCGGACAGCGCATGATGACCTCTTATTTCCGGATCGGCGGCCTGGCACTCGAGCCGCCCCTTGGGTTTTTCGATCGTGTAAAGAAATTTGCCGATAGCTTTCCGAAGCGAGTGGATGAATACGAGGAATTGCTAACCAGCAATCCCATCTGGGTGGAGCGCACCAAAGGTGTGGCTTACATATCCCAAGAGGACGCAATTGCGCTGGGTGCGACCGGACCCACGTTACGCGCCTCTGGAGTTGATTTCGACCTACGTCGCGACATCCCTTACTCGAGCTATGACAAGTTCCAGTTCGAAGTACCAGTTTCAACGGATAGCGACGTGTTTGCCCGTTACATCTTGCGAGTGCGCGAGATGCGCGAGTCCAACAAGATCGTGCAGCAGGCACTCGCCGGAATGCCCAGTGGTCCGGTGAAGGCAGATGCGCCCAAGGTTGTGCTTCCCGATCGCGAAGCCATGAAGACCCAAATGGAATCGCTGATCTACCACTTCAAGATCATTACTGAAGGATTCGCGGTTCCTGAGGGCGAGGTATACCAGGCCGTGGAGTCTCCACGAGGAGAGATGGGCTATTACGTGGTGAGCGATGGGACAGCCAAACCTTACCGGGTGCACATGCGGGGCGCGTCATTCGCCAACCTGCAGGCATTACCGAAGATGTGTGAAGGCCGGCTCATTGCCGACGTGGTAGCGGCAATAGGAAGCATCGACATTGTGCTGGGCGAAATCGACCGATAGGGAATGCGATTTTCAGACCAACTCGAGCAGCGGCTGGCGGAGATGCTGCCGCATTATCCGACCAAGCGGTCTGTACTGGTGCCAGTACTGCTCTACATTCAGGATGAAATTGGATATCTCACAGATGAGGCTATCCACGAAATCGGGCAGCGACTGGATTTGAGCGATCTCGAAGTACGCAATGTGATCAGCTACTACTCCATGCTGACTACTGAGCCGCGCGGCAAGTACAACGTGCAGGTTTGCACCAATATCAGCTGCCTGCTGCAAGGTGGTCAAGACCTTCTTTCGTTGTGTAAGAGAAAATTGGGCATCGACGTCAAGCAGACCACCGGCGATGGCATGTTCTCTTTGGAGGAAGTGGAGTGCATCGGTGCGTGCAGTTGGGCGCCGGCTATGCAGGTGAATTATGACTTTCACGAGAACCTGACACCCGAAAAGGCGGACGCAGTTTTGAACGAATACAAAACGAAGGCCATCCTTTGAAACTTTTTATTGGGCGAGCTTGAATCTGTAAATTCGTGGTCCGATTTTCCTATGGCTGAGCTGGTATCTCATCCCGACGAGGTGAAAGTCGTTTCCCAACGCTTCGGGATGGGTGCGGCCAATCTCGATCGCTATCTCGAACTGGACGGCTATGAAGCCGTACAGAAGGCTCTGGCGATGGGATCCGAAGGAATTATCAATGAGATGAAGGCTTCGAACCTGCGAGGCCGAGGCGGCGCCGGATTTCCCACCGGCATGAAATGGTCATTCGTTCCTAAGCAGGCTCCCAAGCCGACGTACATTCTTTGCAATGGAGATGAGAGCGAACCCGGTACATGTAAAGATCGTTTGATTCTCG